>Ga0315903_10000802_pt1 | contig 47308 bp, 39 predicted proteins | sample LakEriMetagenome_7_FD_203524 | JGI IMG/M metagenome (GOLD analysis project Ga0315903, IMG submission 203524) | Freshwater fungal communities from buoy surface, Lake Erie, Ohio, United States - Buoy 2 MA119 | ecosystem: Environmental > Aquatic > Freshwater > Lake | place: USA: Lake Erie, Ohio... | reverse complement strand
ATCAATGAAGACCTTATTTTGACTATGAAATATTATGGTAAAGACAAAATTGATGAGGTAATCAACCACGAATTGGATTATAATTTTGATTACTTTGCTTGGCGTTCATTACAAGAGATGTATCTACTCAAAAACTCAAGTGGCGTATCAGTTGAGAGACCTCAACATATGTATATGAGAGTTGCTTTATGGGTTACTAAATCTTTTGAAGAGGCAGTTGAATACTACAATTCGTTGTCAAACCAACTTATCTCACCCGCAACCCCTATTATGATTAATGCGGGAACAAAGGTACCACAGTTGGCGTCTTGCGTATTACATTATAATAACGATGATTCAAGAAAGGGATTATTGGACACACTAAAAGATATCTCTACATACTCTTCTGACGCTGCTGGTATCGGACTTTGTATGAGTAATATTAGGTCAAAAGATACTCGTATTTCTTCATCAGGAGGATTTGCAGGTGGATTATTAAAGTATCTTAAAATCGTAAATGAATCGTTGAGGTTCTTTAACCAACAAGGAAGACGACCTGGTAGTGCTGCCATCTATATCGAACCTTGGCACAGAGATATTTTTGATTTATTAGACATCAAGAAAAACACAGGACCTGAAGAGTTAAGAGCAAGAGACCTTTTCACATCTTTGTGGTTACCTGATAACTTTATGAGAGCGGTTCGTGAGTCATCAGATTGGTATTTATTCTGTCCTGATGATATTTTAAAGGCGGGATTAAAACCACTTCAAGAGTGTTACGGTGAGGAATATGAGGAGAATTATAACAAGGCGGTAAGTTTAGGGTTAGGAAAAAAAATCAAGGCTCAAGAGTTGTGGTATAAGATTATTGAATCACAAATTGAAACTGGCGTTCCTTACCTTTGTTCAAAAGATAATGCAAACAAAAAGACCAACCATCAAAATATTGGTGTAATCAAACAATCAAACTTGTGTAATGAGATTTACCAATATACAGACGAGAATACAACAGCGATTTGTACACTATCTTCTATGATTTTGAAAAACTTTGTTGAGGACGGTAAGTTTAATTTCCAAAGATTGTTTGAAGAAACTCGTAAAGTTGTAAGAGCACTTAACAAGGTTATCGACATCAATTATTACTCAACAGAAAAAGGTAAAAAAGGTGGATTAGAACAAAGAGCAATCGGTATCGGAACTCAAGGTTTGGCAGATGTGTTTTACTTAATGGATTATGTTTTCACTTCTGATGAAGCAAAGAAACTTAACAAAGATATCTTTGAAACCATCTACTACGGAGCGATTTACGAATCAAATAACTTGTGTAAAACCGCAGAATATTTACCATACGACTTCTTCAAAGGGTCACCAATGTCTCAAGGAATACTTCAATTTGATATGTGGGGATTAAATGAGAGTGATTTGTCAGGAATGTGGGATTGGAACTCACTCAAAGAAAGTGTTAAATTCTTTGGTGTTTGTAATTCACTTACCACAGCACAGATGCCTGTAGCATCGTCTGCAAAAATCACAGGGTCATATGAAATGACAGAACCCGCTCACTCAGCGTTATTCAATAGACGAGTTGTTGGTGGAGAAATTATGATTGTAAACAAATATCTTATCACTGACTTTGAAAAAATTGGTATTTGGAACGAACAAGTGAAAAATGAGATTATCTTAAACGAAGGCTCAATCCAATCAATTAACTTCAACAAATACTTGGACGCTGAGGATAAAAACTACAACAAAAAAGTAAGAAGAATTGAACATCTTTTGAAAAAGTATAAAACCATTTGGGAGATTTCTCAAAGAGAACTAATTGATATGTCGTCTGATAGAGCACCATTTATCGACCAATCTCAATCTATGAATATCTATTTGGCAAACCCAACGGTATCAAAAATTACTTCATCTCACTTTAAGGCTTGGGAAAACGGATTGAAAACTTTGTGTTACTATGTAAGAACAAAGGCAATTTCAACAGGAGCGAAACACTTGGCGGTAGATATCAGTCAAGAAGTTAAACCACAACCATTACCCGAAGTAGATTACAGTAAAATGAATTTACCACCAAGACCCGACAGTAGTTTGGTAGAATGTTTTGGATGTTCAGCATAACATAAATCCCGAGAAATCGGGATTTTTTGTTTTATAAAGGTGGATATTTATATATGTGGGGTTGTTAAACGAAAATATTAAAAGTTTTAAGTGTTTAGTAAGATTATCACATTTTACCAAAAATGAAAAAGATAACAATAAGTTTCATAACGCTTATGCATTTGGAATACAATCAATATCAGGTAAAATATTAACTTTTCACGTAATGACCGACTATGGAATGTTGAGGTCAAGAGTTCCGATATCTGAAATATTCCTAAAAGAACCTACCAAAGACATTCCTTTTCATTTCAAACAACTTTGGGATTGTTTCTCAGAAAATGTTACAGTGACCGAATATGAGTTTTTGAAAGGAAAAAGAGCAGAAGTTGTGTTAAAAGACAAAACAAAAGTTTGGGTAACATATTTGATGACAATTGATTGGTTTGATAACGCTTATAGTGATGAACCATCTGATTATAAGTGTGGTCATTTACTTGTGTCAGACGATGGGTATCTTTTATGTCAACCAAATAACAGAATATTTTGGAAAGATTCCAATTGGATAACAACTGATTTTCCACTGAATTTGAAAGACATAAAAGTTGATAATTCATTACCTTCAGTTGAAACAAGTTCAGATAGATGGATTTCTGAGGATGGGGATAGTTATTATTATAATATTCAAGAAATTAAACCTTGAAGTATTTATGAAATATGGCAAATGGAACAACATACGGAATAAATTTTCCATTCAGGAACTCTTTAACGGGTAATTTTTTGGATTTATCAGAAACAAAAGATGAGGAAGTTAGAACTAATCTAATTCATCTATTATTAACAAGAAAGGGTAGTAGATATTTTTTACCTGATTTCGGAACAAGATTATATGAATACATATTCGAACCATTGGATGGTCCTACATTTTCAGATATTGAGGCTGAAATAAGACAATCTGCAGAAAAATATATTCCTGGTGTTAAAATAACAAAAATAGAAGTATTTGATGCATCAACAGAAGATGAAGAATTTGGTACTGTTGTAACAAATGGTCAAAAAGAATTTAGAGTCACAAATATATCAGAGAAAGAACACACCGCAAAGGTTAAAATTGATTATATAATTACCGATGGTGCTTTTGAATCATCAGATTTCATAATTATTAATATTTAAATAATATGTCAAACAAAAAAATATCCTATACAACAAGAGATTTTCAATCAATAAGGACAGAACTAATAAATTTTGTAAGGACATATTATCCTGATTTAATTCAAAACGTTAATGATGCTTCGGTATTTTCTGTTTTGTTGGATTTAAACGCTGCTGTTAGCGACAACCTACAATTCAACATAGATAGAAGTATTCAAGAGACCGTATTACAATATGCACAACAAAGGTCTTCTATATATAACATTGCTAGAACCTATGGATTAAAAATTCCTGGTCTGAGACCATCGGTTGCACTCACAGAATTTTCTATAATAGTTCCCCCTTTCGGTGATAGAGAAGATTTGAGATATTGTGGTATAATCAGGAGAGGGGCTCAAGTTACAGGTGCGGGACAAGTTTTCGAAACATTAAATGATATTGATTTTTCTTCTAACTTTGATTCCGACGGAAATCTAAATAGAACCAAAGTTCCTATTTTCGATGCCAATAATATTATAACTTCATATAGGATTACAAAAAGAGAACCTGTTGTTAATGGTATAACGAAAGTATTCAAAAGAGTTGTAAATGCAAATGACGTAAGACCATTTTTTGAAATGTTTTTACCTGAAAAAAATGTATTAGGTGTTACAAGTGTTCTATTGAAAGATGGAACACAATACGCAAACGTTCCGAGCGCCCAAGAATTTTTAGGTTTAGAAAACAGATGGTATGAAGTTGATGCCTTGATTCAAGATAAGGTCTTCATAGAGGACCCAACAAGACCATCCGATAAACCTGGCATTAAAGTAGGGAGATATCTACAAACCTCAAACAAATTTATTACAGAATTCACACCTGAAGGATTTTTTAAAATGACTTTTGGTGGAGGTAGTCAATCAACCGATGAATTATTAAGAGAGTTTGCAAGAAACGGAACACCCCTTAATCTACAAAAATACTCGAACAACTTTGCGTTAGGTAGCACATTGAAATCAAATTCAACAATATTTGTTCAATATAGAGTAGGTGGAGGTTTGGTCAGTAATTTAGGAGTAAATGTTATAAACCAAGTGGCAAATGCGTCATTTTTTGTTAATGGTCCAAACGAGTCAACAAATACAAATGTCATTAATTCCTTGACCTGTAATAATATAACTGCAGCAATTGGAGGGTTGAATACTCCTACAATAGAAGAAGTTAGAAATTATGTGACATACAATTTCGCCGCTCAAAATAGAGCAGTTACAGTAAGTGATTACGAAGCGGTAATAAGAAATATGCCATCCAAATTTGGCTCACCGGCAAAAGTTTCAATAACTGAAATAGACAATAAAGTTGTCATACAACTTTTGTCCTACGACAATAATGGTAAGTTGACTGAAATTATATCGGAAACCTTGAAAACTAATTTGGCTAATTACTTATCAAATTATAGGATGATGAACGACTATATTAGTATAACAACCGCAGAGGTTATTGATTTGAAGTTCGATATTTCTGTTGTGTTAGATGCCTCTCAAAATCAAGGTGCGGTAGTGTCAGAAATAATAAATGCGGTTACAAATTACTTTGACCCTGGCAATATAGAGTTGGGCTCAAACGTATACTTGTCCGAGATAAGAAAAAATATACAAGACATAAATGGTGTAATTTCAATTGCTGGCTTGGACGTATTTAACTTAGTTGGAGGTCAATATTCGTCTTCTCAAACATCTCAAAGATATGTGTCAAGTGCGACTAGACAAATCGAACTTATTGATGATACCATTTTCGCTCAACCGAGTCAAATTTATCAAGTTAGGTTTCCTGGTAAAGACATATTGGTGAGAGTAAGAAACCAACAAACGCTTAATTTTTCCTGACAATTTATTTTATTAAACCATTGTCTATTTTTTTAGATAAAATAGAATAAATACTATTTATCAAAAAAATAATTGATGCCGAAAACAATTAGAATAAGAACCGAAGTTGGTCAAAATACCGCAAAACAACTCAACGTAAAAATAGAACAGGATTTTGACTTATTGGAGATACTTTCTCTGAAACTTCTTCAAAGTGATGTATATCAAAAACAATGTTCAGATTATGGTGTTGTTGTTGGTAGAGTGTTAGTTAATAATGGTTATGGAATACCAAATGCGAAGATATCGGTTTTCATTCCTCTGAGTGAGGAAGACGAAGACAATCCAATTATTAATACTATATACCCATACAAGTCAGTTGCTGAGGTTAATGAAGATGGTTATAGATATAATTTATTACCATATGAACCGAGTTATCCTGGTCATCAAGCAACAGGAACTTTTCCAACTCGAGAGGACGCTTTGACCAACAAAACGGTAGTTCAATTATACGATAAGTATTATAAGTTCACAGTCCAAACAAATGAAAGTGGGGACTTTATGATATTCGGAGTTCCAATTGGTGTTCAGACATTGGTTATGGATGTTGATTTATCAGATATTGGTGAATTTTCTCTTTCTCCGCAAGATTTGGTAAGGATAGGTTTAGCAACACCATCACAAGTAGACGGAACAAGATTCAAAACTTCAGAAAATTTAAATACCTTACCACAAATTATAAATGTTGTAAGAACAATAGAAGTTGCACCATTTTGGGGAGACCCTGATTTATGTCAGATTGCTATTACAAGAACTGATTTTGATTTAGGGTTGGAGGCTAATTTGGAAATCCAACCTACGGCAATTTTTATGGGGTCGTTAATTTCTACACCTGAGGAGCAAGCTCAAAAAACCAAATGTAGGGTTAACAAAAACGCAGGAAATCAGTGTTCATTGGTTAGTGGACCTGGTCAAATAAAGGCGATAAGACAAACAATATTTGAAGACGATAAAGGTAGACCCGCACTTGAACCATATAATTTCGAAGACGACGGAAATGTAATCGATGAAAATGGAACTTGGTTGTTAGATGTACCAATGAATTTGGACTACATTACAACAGACGAATTCGGACAACGAATAATATCCAACGACCCTAAAGTTGGAGTTCCATCTTCTGCAAAATATAGATTCAAAATCAAGTGGCAACAACAACCAACATTAAGTGAACCCGTAAAACGTGGTTACTTTTTAGTTCCTAATATTAGAGAATATGGTTGGGAACAATATGACCAAGACCCATCAAAATTCGAGTTTCAGGGTGCTTTAGGTGATACTCAAGAATTACAGTTCGCAGCTTTACCAATACCTGGTGCGGTGATAAACACGCAAACCTTATCCATTTTACAAGCATTACCGTCCAAAGCTGTTATTAAAGTTGCGAATAAAATTAATGTTGCCGATTACACATTCATAATAGATGGTGTGGCAACCACTTTGAAAGATAATATCATAATTGACCCCGGACAAACACTACAAGTCACTGTAACGTTTGAAGATACTAACCAACCAATTATAACCGCTTCAATGTTTTTTAACATTGAACCTTATCTTAAGTATCAAGTAGAAAGGTCATATTCTTTTAGTTTATCTTGGGATGATTATGCTGAAGAACAAACGGCTATCAATTGTGAGGATACCTTTTACGAAATGAGATACAATAAGGTATATACCGTTTCTCAGTTGATGGACCAGTATAGGAAAGGTTTTTCGAATGCTAAATTTTTGGGAGTTAAAGATATTACCGACGAGAGTTGTCAATCAACATCAAACCCTTTTCCCACAAATGATGCTCAGTATAAAACAACCTTTTTATATCTTTTATTTTCATTTCTTATTTTAATTTTCAGACCAACACTATTTGCTTTGTTAATTATAAGCCACGTAGTTGCATTTATATTGAAGTATCTTATTTTTCCGTTAGTTATTATTATTGCCATAATATATTTGATAGTCATACTAATATGTAATATAGTAAATGGTATCAGTCAATTCTTTGGAGGAAATGGAGTCAATTGTCCTGACTTCGGAGATTTAAGAGATTTAGTACAGGATATTCTACAACTTTGGAAAAAAATGATTATCAGGTTACCGAACCTAACATATCCTGATTGCGAAATTTGTGATTGTATAGATGAAGATGCTGAAGATTACGAAGGTGACCAATATGCTTCACAAGCAGCTCAACTCACTAAAAACGCTCCTGCGGGTACTTTATTTGATTTTACAAATATTTTTCAATATAAAATACCACAAGGAAATAACCCACCGTGTAGTGAAGAGGATTGGGATGATGACCCCGAAGTATGTCAAAATAGATTGAATGCTATTCAAGTAGCAATTGCTGGTGCGGGACAACCACCATATGCTTACGGTGGTGGTAACGTATTCGACCCAAATAGCCCAACATTACCAAAAAAAGGATGGTTTTCTACAGGATTACCAATTGCTGAACGAGTTAATCTTTGGAATGCTAAGGCTAAATACTTCAATAATGCTACCGCAGGTGAAGGGTATAATAGAATCAAAGTTTCCTTCCAACCTGGTAGTAATGAATTCCATTATGATAATGTAATAATAGTTTTCGTTGATAGTAACCAATTATCTCAATATCAACCTGGTCAACTATTAGCCTTCCAAGATTCAAGTTTATCGCAAGATTTGAATGTAATAAGTGCAACAACTGGTGTGACGAGTGTCACAGGATTAACTCAGATTACTGTACCATACGCTGACCATAATAATCCCAATCAGACACTAGATGCAAATTATACAATAAATATAACAGGAGATACTCAGACCAAGTTTAAATTTCCAATGGATATTGAGTATTTTCAAGTAATCAAACCTACCACTGTAGGTGAAATGTATCAGGGCGGAGGTGATGGAAACGGATTCATTCAAAGATGCTTACTACAAAATGTATTTATGAATTACGTTAATAGGTCAAATACACTCCTAACCCCTTGGAATTTGACGAGTGGTGATGGGCTTGGAGATTTTTTGGAATTCGCCAGTTATTCTTCAGGAAATAACGGTCAATACCCGTTCCAATTTATTGAAGGTTGGCCTGATATTGGTATTTTAATAATGGTAAGAGGAGTTGACCCAAATACTCCAAAAATACCTGTGAAATATGAAATAGGAAGACTCTATGGACAAAGTGAGAATTTTGAAACAGTTGTGGGTGATTTTCACCCTAACATACCCATTCAAGGAGGGTATAATTGTGTGAGACATAATGAAATTTCTAATAATGATGACACGGACACTAATGGTGAGAGATTATATTTTAAAACATTTAATAGTTTAAATATTATCCCACAAAACTTCCAAGTATTTAACAATGAACTACACCAATATTACCTAAAATTGGATGGTTCCAATTTTTCAACACTACCCGAATACTTACCTGGTTACGGTAATAATAACGATTACTTGGTAGGTAGAGGGGTTGTTAATTCAAATGGGATAGCGGTTATAAATAACGGGATTTTCGCAATAAACACCAACGGTTTGGCACCAAACCCAGGAGGGCCAGATTTGGATTCAAGTGACTACAGGGAACCAAATTTTCCAAATGTGTTTGGACAGATTAGAACAGACCAAGGTGAGGATTATTTAGACCCTACATCGGCTTCACACATCTTCTCCAAAGACGGATACCAAAGACAAGAAAAAGTGGAAGGTTGTAGTTTTTCTCACTTATCTTGGGGAGGATTATACACTGATAAAGAATACGGAGTACAGGGAGTCTACCATTCTCGTAAGTATAGTAATATATTTACGACCATACAACATAGCTCACAAGGAAGATATGTAATGAGGTCAGACAGGTTACCAACATCTACTTATAATTTTGTCAATGGTGACAATCATATGGCACTACAACAAAATACAGGTTTTGCGATATTCAAAGTATCTGAAGACGGAACGTTTGCCTCTTCAGGTTCGTTTGTTGGTGGTGGAGGTTATAATGGTGATGACAATGGTGATAACGTGACAGGAGACACAAACGCAGGATTTGTTAATGAAGTTTTATCATCATTCACTTGCGGTGAAGAAAACTCAACTTTGGTTCCATTCGGGTGTTATAAATACAACACAGTGGAAAAAACAATATATATTGATGAAATAGATACTTGTACCAGAAAAAACCCTGGTAATGTACAATATTTCAAAAATAATTGTTATCAAATGGTTACCAAACCAATTATATCTATACCAGTTGATGTCATAACTATATTAGAATGGTTGTCGAGAGCTAAAGTGTTTTTTGGTTTATGTCAAGGTGTTTTTAGACACATGTTTACGAATAGTTGGATTAATGGAACCTTGTTTGCGTTTTCATTCAAAAACGATAGATTTTTTGATACAAGATATAACAGACCCTATAATAAAACTTGTGAAGAAACTGTTTATTTTCACAGACCAACTAACAATTTCTTTTATAGAAGTAGTCCTTTCAAGGAAGGAACATTCGATGGATTCATCGGTCGAGAAACATTCAGACCTGGATTAGGTAGGTATTATGGAGGTAATATGAAAAACCTAATGTTTCCTACAACAATTATGGACTTAGGTCCGAGAGATGAAATTTCTAAATTTTTGAATCAAAGTGCCTCTGAAGAATATGAAGGATATATTGTGAACAAAATACCTTCAACTACTTTTAATGAAATAGATGACATATTAAATCTGTTTGTCATATCAAGGTTAGCCAACACCAATTTCTTGGAACAATTTTTCGGAGTCGGAGGTGCAAGTATTCTTAATTATTTCACAAGAGAAAGATTTGTCAATCAATATTACAATCCACCATTCGACTTCAATGTAAGAAATAAAAATATGGTCGATGCGGATTATGCTCAAATGATATCAATAAATTCTGAATTCGGTATAGTCCCCTTCGATGCGGAATCATACCCACAAGACCCAAATACAATTCAACAAGAGACAATTTATTTTAATGGTGACGAAGGTTCGGGAGATGCAGTCGTTGGTATATTTTTCTCTTCTTTCACACAAAATAGAGATTTTATTTCACCAAAAAGAATAGTTTATAGTCCAACCGCATCACTAAATGCGAACAATTGTAATTTAAATCCAATACCGGTTAGAGACCAATTAGTCCCATTTTATCAGTGGGCGATTCCACAAAATGACGAAACTGCAAATATTTTCGGAACACAAAAAGGGCATTGGTATACTGTAGGATTAGGTGGTCAATTAGGAACAGAATTTTTCCACAATCACAAATATCAGTCTTTAGATAGATTAACTTCACAATCGAGATTTTTTAGGACAACTAATCCAAACCAATCTGATTACTATAAGGGTTATATTTATTCAGTAGACCTTTTTACCGATATTATCACCGCAGACCCAACCTTTACTGATGCTGATACGTACGAGACCTCAGCATTTGGTCCAGAAAATGTAGTAACTGCGGGAGGACCATTCTTCTTTTATTTCGGGTTGAATAGAGGTGCTTCGGCTATGGATAGATTCATAACAAAATGGGTAGATACTGAAACTACAGTTGATTAATGGGTGTTAATAATACATATAAGATTGTTTTAGGTTCTCAAAGAAGTGCCGAATCTTCAGACGTTGACTCAAGAGTAAGTTTGAATTTGGAACAAAACTTCCTACAAGAGGCAGAATTTGAAAGAATTCAAGACATAAATTTAGCTGAGTTATTCTTCCAAGAAAGACAAAAATCCGATATATTCAGACCATCCACTAAAATAACATTTTTATTTGACAATTCATATGTTGGTGAAACCAATTACAAACCTTTCAGAGATAATTTATATTATGTAAACTCAGTATCATCGGCACTTGCCGCCTGTGGTAGCAACCAAGCTGATTCTATATTATGGTCAGGATACCCACAATATTTCGAATTTGACTTGATAAGAACTGATAGTAATGTCCAAGGATATACAACACCAACAATAAATCCTGTCACACAACCACACATAGATTTCGAAACATCAAAAGCTAATTCATACAACTGGAATTTTTATTTGAGTTATGCCTATGAAAATGACTCCAATAAGTTTCTACAATGTCAAAATCTATTTTACCCCAATATTGCACATTCGTGGTTGAGTGGTGATGGAATACCATTTGTTATTAAAAATGGTAAATATAACGGACATCCCGTCATATTTTTATATTGTTCCTTAAAACATAATTTGAGCGTTGGTGAATATGTTGAATTATCATTTTCATACAACAACAATAATTTATTTTCGGTAGACTATTTGGGTGACGGTTCATTTAACTCTGAGTTATACGTTGTAGGATTGGTTGATGTTGGTTATTTGGGTAATACATTTAGCGATAATGTTACAGGAACTTTGAAACGTGTAATAAACCCTGACCATCCGATAGACACTAGGTCAACATATTATGTTAGAAAACATAAAATACTAACAAATCCTGAAGATGCGGTTTTAACAAATTCAGGATTTGAGTTGAACCCATTTCGAATTGAAAAAAAATATGAACCAAAACAATTAACCCCCAACCAAAGAGGAAGATTATCTGTCAAAAATAATGGACAAACTTATACTCTATCATTTAGCAAAGACATAAATCTTAAGGACGTTGTTGATAATCAATTGAGACCGGTATCAGAATTATTTTTTACACAAATTTGGATTGGAAAATTTGGATGGACTATGAAACCTATATCAAACAACATCGGTTTGAGACAAGGGTTCAGTTTTAATTTACAATTGAATAATGATAGACCTAACCCTTGGTGGGACTCAAATCCACAACAATTGAATACAAATTCACTTACCAATATACAACTACAAAACTTTACTCAAGGAGGCAGAACTTTCTATTACAATAAACCTCCTGTCGTAAATGACGTACTAGATGGCGCTTTGTGTGAGTGGAATGATTTTACATTCAGTGAAAACGAATTGAGTCAAATATATCACAAATTTGTTTTTAACGATAGCGTTTTTAATATTAACCTAGGGTCTTCAGCAAATTTCAATTCAAACCCATATGGTTATTATTATGAACCCTTCAACAAAATAAAAGTAAGAGATTTTTCTTCGTATATCGAAGAAGGTGAATCACAAAATGTGGTAGGTATTCCTAATTATGCGGCGTATTCTGAAAACTCGTTATCGTTCAGATGGAGAGATGTATATACTTATGGATATGTTGATGAAACAGATGCTGGTGTAAATTTCCCTTTTTTGAACGGAGTTCATTACCCATTTGAAATCACAACATTCCGAGTTGTCCCTGAAGGTTCAAATGAAAACCAATTCATAAACGTAATCCAAGACCCAACAATCGATGAATGTGAGTAAATATAAAATGGTTTTGAATCCAAATAACTTGCAAACAAACAATGATAAATATTTGGATATACCAATTGAATTGAAATGGAGTGAATTAGGACAAGACGATTCGATTGATGAAATTCAACAAAGGACCGTAGAGGAAGTAATTGGAAAACCAACAGACTTTGATTGTGTCCGATTTGGAAACAAAACATACCCTTTTACCACCAAAACAGATATTAATTATGTTTTCAATTTTTTTGATTCTATAAACGGAAGTTTATCAAATCCAACAAGTTGGATTAATAGTTATGAACAACAAGGGTTTGACATAAACGAAACCTATTTTATTTCTAATAGTTTTGCTAAATCTTTTTTTAAATTGGATTTGTATGATACTGATGATAGTAGAACACAAATAAATTATTTAACACTTATAATACCAACAAATTTATCGACCAAAATAGAAATCCAAAAACCATTTTTACCGGATTTAAAACCTGTCAAAATTCCTAAATTTACATTGGATTACTTAGGAAACAAAGAATCTTTCTTTATTTATTGGTTGAAAAATACAAATTACTTGAATCTGACTACTTTTTATATGTCTGCAAAGTTCTTCAATGCTAAGACAGGCGAATTTATAAGATTAACAAATAGACCATTTTCTAGTATTGGGTCATTCAAATTCAATCAATCCGAATACTTCTATTATAAAGTTAAGTTGAATTATTCGGATTATACTTATGAAATTTTTGATTATACATCACAAAATAATGAAGTCAGAAAAGGGTCCTCTAGCGACCCAATAAATTGGTATCAATATGTTAACCCGTAATGGAACTACAGAAGTATTATATAGAGATATCACCAATTGTAATCAAAAATAAATTCAAAGATGTAGTTTATACTGCAAGCACTGAAACTGTATTGGTGCCTGATTTGACTTGTTGTGATTTAACATCTTTCACCGAAAATATTATAGTAACCACAGGTATTACTACCATACAATTATCAATGAGTCAGATATTGTCAGGTGGTTCCGAAGGAGTATCTACATTATCTGATTTAACTATCCCGATTTTAATTACTCAAACCTTCAACGATATCGGATATTATGACTTATTTGATGGTGGTATATATCAACAAGATGTGATTAATAACTTTATTTATTCATCTACAACCGAATCACCATACGATTATTACTTTTATAACACTTCAGAAAAAGATTTAAAGAAATATCTTAAGATAACTAAATATTTTTTAGATTGGGGGGATGGAACCCCTATAACTGAAATCACAAATCAAAATGGTATTTTACATCAATACCCCACAGGTGCTAACACATATACTTTAAGTTTGTCGGGTGTAAGTATTTGGGGTGTTACAGTATCACAAAATATCATTACAACTCCCTATTCACAAGCGTCACCCTCGAATCCAAATGGTCAATATTTTTTCATACCAAATAGCGGGAGTTGGAGTGGAACACCTATAAGTTATGATTATATAACAAATTATGATAGCTCAACTAACATAAACGATTATGTAGGTTCACAATTTACACAACTTCCAATTATATTATCCTCTCAAACTCAAAGTAGTTTAAATGACTTACTACAATATGGTGTTGTAAGATTTAAAGAAAACCAACAGGTAAAAGTTGTAGGTGATGTTTTAGGGACATATTGGGGTCGTTCGAACACGGACCCATATGTGAGTTATACTATCGATGGGGTCGATTACTATGATTATGATGACGGGACTACCTTGAGTATAGTTCAATCAAACGGATTAATACCTGAATGGTTAACTATGTCAGGAATAACAAAACAAGAAGCCTTGATGAATGCTGTTGACCCAATTCAAATTCAATCAAATGTATTCATTGAAAGAGGTAGAGTATCCCCCTTTGAAAGAATTGAAAGATTAGGGGAAGTTACATCGACAGGTGGTATAACAAATTATGGATATAAATTTTTTAATGTTCAGAAATTTTAAAATTAACTATTTATTGTAAAAAAAATGGCAACAGGAGCATATGGAACTATAAGACCGGCAGACGTTTCACCCGAGGATGTTGAAATACTTCTTCACTACACACCAAGTAGAGATGAAACAAACAACTTTACCCTTACAACTTTGGAATCGTCAGTTCTGACACCTTACTTCAACAATAGTAATACTAACGGAACATCAGTAGAACTTTTGGGTGGTTTATATAACCTGAAACTACCTGTTGAAAATTTTAATAAATTGGGTATCTATACTGTATATTTAAGACCTGCAGAAATTAGAACCTCGATTTCCGATTGTGGAGTGTTAGCATCATTACCTAATGTTAAAGGGTTAGTGTTCGACATAAATTCTGTTCCAACTATATATCAAAACAAATTTACCGCACAAGGTCTAATTGGTTTCAGAATAGAATATTTGAATCCCGATGGAACAAAAGTCCCAAATTTTTTCAGAATAATAACATCAAGTTTTTATTGTGAACCGGTGAACCAAAACCTTACAAATTCAAGTCAAACGGTGGTTAGGTGGAGATACGTAGATGGACCAACAAATTATATGTTCTGCACTTTATCACCGTCTACAGCACCAGCCACAAAACCAAACGCAACACCATACATAGGTCAACCTGGTCAAAATGTTATAATTACAAATACTTTTTTCAATCCGATTTCTTTAGAGATTGAAATGGTAGAACACGATGCTTCAACTTTAGCGATTGCGTTATTCGGTAACCAAACAAAATCTATGGATGATGGTATATACACAATTTACAACGAACAAAATTTGATTTATAAACAATACAACCTATACGAAGTAAGAGACAGCTTGAACAAATTATTGTTCGAAGTAAGAGAAAGTAGAGGAACTGATATAGATTATAGTAAAAACTTCAATAATATTACTCAGTAATGGCGATTATTAAATATACCTGTCCTCCTCAATCTGTCAGTGGCGAAGGAACCTTCGCTGATGACCTGGTCGGGTTGCAATTAGTTCAAGGAGGAGGTTTAACACAAGGTAATTTTACTTTTTCCACAAGTTTCACTGAAAAATCAAATAGAGATTTTATCGTAGGTGCTTTTTCGGACCCAATAACTTTAGAAACTCTGAATATAACAAACATTGAAGAATCAAAAGCAATTTTAGAGAAGAATTACCAAGTATTTCCTAACTTCGATTTGAGTGATGTTAGTAATTTCTCTATGTATGGCTCATTGGCCAAAAGATTTGAAGTTTCGATTAACAAAATTATACGATATTTTCCCGCAGCATTGCAATTCAATAGTCTGACCTTAGATTATACTAGTGGTTTTACAGCGACTAACATTCAGTTTAATCAATCAAGGGGTGAAACGTATTTGGAACTAAATTTGTCAAGAATATCAAATCCATTCGAAATAGATTTTACTACAAACGCAACAAGAAATCTCGAATTAAGAGAAATACAAGTATCCGAATTTAGAAATCTCACAACACAAGCCAAAAAGTATATAATGAAAGTGGATGGCGAAAGTTATCCAATTGTGTTTTTGACACCATCCACAGGACTGACAACAGGTGTTCTTAAAATTTACGTTAGTGGTAATCCATTTTCAGGGGAACAATTTACAACTAAAACTCTATTAATCAGACCTGACGATACAATTGTTGAAAGTATTTTCAGAGATAATTTTGACCAAGTAGAAAATTTTCTTCTTAATCGACTGACCAATCCCATATACACAACAACATTCCAAGTCCCTAAAGAAAACGACTCTGGAGATTATTTCATAGATAATGTTAAACTCAATTGGCCATTGGATGGTATTTGGAATTTGGATATCAGAACATTTTCCTACACAAATTATCTTGAGAGTTTGGCAGAGATTGCCAATAATTTGGATGAATACAAGACAAATACTTTGGTAAGATTTTTAACAACAGATGCATTCAAAGAATTCGATACAGATGACCAAAAAATGACAAAAACTCTCCAAATCTATGGAAGAAGTTTTGACGAGGTTAAAAAATTTATTGATGGTTTGGCTTATATGAATTCTGTAAATTATACAATTCAAAATGATATACCATCGCAATTATTAAAAAACTTAGCACAAACCCTTGGATGGAACACAAGTATTTCTCCAATAACGAATGACCAATTTTTAACAACAATATTTGATTCTAGTACCACACCTGAATTTTTAGGATATTCTAGAACACAAACTCCTGATGAATTAAATTATCAATATTTCAGGAATTTGATTATGAATTCAGCCTATTTGTTCAAATCGAAAGGGACAAGAAAATCTATTGAAGCTTTGTTAAGATTGATTGGAGCACCAGAAGCGTTAATTGAGTTCAATGAAAATATTTACATAGTTGACCAACGAATAAATATGACACAATTCAACCAAAGTATTGCAAGAATATCAGGTGGAACGTATGTGTCAGAAACACCAAGTTTAGACCCTACTAATATATTTAGAATACGAGGGGTCGAGTATACAGGATTTACAATAACTTCTACAATAGAAGATGCCAATATATCTTTGGACCAATATCCTGTTGATGAAGAAGGGTATCCTAAAATTTTAACACCAACGGAAAATTACTTTTTTCAAAAAGGAGCAGGTTGGTTTGAACAAACACCAGTACATAGAGGTTTAGAAATTTTTGATAGCTCAAGAAGTAGTTTTTCTGGATTCAATCCGAACTATCAAACATATTTAGAACCTTTCACTTATGGTCAGAAATATTTGAATAGGTTTAGAAAATTTCCTTATACAAGTTTAGGTTATACTTTATATAGAACAAACGATAATAATAAGAGTTGGACTGATAATGAAACAGGTATTAGAAGAAATGAAGATGGGTTGAATGCTTTCTACTACGTTGACTATGAAAAACAAGTATTGAACGTAAAAAATGTAGATTTGTTTATGAATGTTGGTCAAGGTTTAACTTATGATGTTTGGTATTTGTCAGCAAATTACGACTATCCAATACCATCAACAGGTTTAACAACACCGCAAAATTGTTACTGCCCAACTTATCTCAACCCAATAATATACGATAGAACACAAATAGACCCTAATCCACCTCAAAAAACGTTTTTTGAATTTGCTCAAACCTTTTGGCAAAATATGATTAATACGAGAGATAGACTTTATATAACTGATGGTAAAACAGGTGGGTATCCCACATTACAATTTATTTATTGGCAGTATTTACAATCAGCATCACAAGTTGGTGTGCCGAATAATCAATTTACTTACCAAAAAATGATTGATTATGTTAATGGTTTGGGAGATTATTGGATTAGATTAGTTGAGCAAATGATTCCGGCAACCACAATTTGGAATACTGGTGTCAGATATGAAAATTCTATATTTCACAAACAAAAGTTTGTTTGGAGAAGACAAAGAGGTTGTCAAATTATACCTGTCGCTTGTTCACCGTGTGTAATGGATTCATCACTATTTTATTATGATTGCCCAACATCCGCACTTAATTGTAAAATATATCCTTGGGACACAACTCCCGCTATACAAAATTTCGGAGGAGTTTTAAATATAGTTTTGACTAATTACTTGAACAGTAATGGTTATAACATAATAAATTGTGACCAAACATCAATTTCAACAGAATGGTACGTTAACATAAAATTAAATGGCGATATAATAATTAATTATAAATTCTTTGATGGAGTAGGACTAAATCTACCTTTCAGTACCCCAACAGCGTCACAATGGTTGACTGCTTTACAATCTCAACTCGATGAATTATTGAATTATGGATTAAATTATGTAATATTAGATAATAATTTGAGTGTGACAAATCTGACTTGTGATAATTTTGTTTTGGGTAACGAATTCGAATTGAATGTCGGAATAAACTTTGATATTGCTTGTACTAAATGATGGCGGCGGGATGTCCATTAGTTATAAACCAATCAGTCACGGGTGATTGTCAGAATAATTCATCCGGAGGTTTTTCATTAGATATTACCGGAGTATTTCCATATACACTTCAGTGGTTAGACCCCAACGGAAATCCTAATACATCAGTTCAATTTGAAGGTATCAAACTTGGTTACTATGAAATTAATGGGTTACCTGCTGGGACTTATTCTTTTACGATTACTGATTCTTGTGGGTCACCTGGACCACAGACACAAAGTGTTAATATTACTATTACTTCCGCTACTTGTGTTTCTATTGAATCCGCAGATACTTTTTGTGGGTTAGACAATGGTAGTATTACGGCTACCACCTCAATTTTTTACGGACAAGGATATTTCGATTTATACAGAAATGATGTTTACTATACCGGTACTACAGGTGGCACAAACCCTGTCTACTTCAATAATTTAGAGGATGGTATCTATTATGTTGTTGCCAATAATGGTGGAGGATGTACAGGTCGAAGTGAAAACTGTGTTGTGATGTCATCCTCAACATTAGAATATGGATTATATATTGTAAACGACGGTAATTGTACGGGTAGAATAAGTGATGGAAGTGGTAAGGTCTATGTCACGGGTTTAACAGGTAACGGCCCATTCACCTATTCTTGGGATGATAAGAATAAATCTACAACATCATACATAACAGGATTGACGGCTGGTTTTTATAGTGTGACTGTAACTGATTCTTTGGGTTGTGTATCAACACAAGTTGCCCAAGTTCAAGCAGTGCCATTAATGGGACTTATTTCATCCGTGGTAGTTCCACCAACTTGTTACGGTAATGATGGTGAAATAACAATAACAATTTCAGGTGGTAGTGCCCCTTATTATTATCTCAACAATAATACTGGAGAAGTTCAAATCTCATTCAATCAAAGTGTAACTTTTACAAGTTTAGCCGCAGGATTATACAATTTCACAGTAACGGATGCTGGGTTGTGCACACTTAATACAACGGTAACTTTACTAACACCAACTATATTCAACGTCCTCAGTGTAAATTCGAAAAATGCAACCTGTCAATCCTTAAATGGTTCAATATCAATTCTATTAAACGGAGGTACACCACCATATTCCTACAAACTAATAACGTCTCAATCCTTTGAGTTAGTAAATGTAACAAGTTTACTTCCGAGCTACTCGTTTAACAACCTAAGTGCAGATACCTACACTTTAATCATATCTGACAGTACGAATTTATGTAACTACCAGCAATTTATAACAGTTGCCGCTGAATCAAAATTCACAGTTACAGCATCAGCAACACAACCTTTGTGTGGGAACAATAACGGTTCAATCACGGTGACAAAATCACCAGGTGGAACAGGTCCGTTCGTTTATTCACTCAACAATACTTTGCTTTCACCTCAACTTGTATCGAGCGCATATACATTCAATAATTTACAAAGCGGTGTATATAATATTAGAGTTACTGACTCAAGTGGTTGTTCTCAGACAAGTAGTATAAGTATAGTCAATTCAAATAGTTTAGATTTCTTCTTGAGTAAAACAGATGTGACATTTAGTAATGATGGTACTATAAATGTTTATATTACTGATGGTAATCCACCATTTACTGCTAATTGGTCAAGTAATGTAAATGGACAAACAGGTCTTACACTTAATTCATTAAGTGCTGGAACATATTCAGTAACAATAGTGGATAAAAGTGGTTGCACTAAATCTGCAGAAATAACACTATTAGGTAGAAATACTGTTGGAGATTTCCAAATATTCAATATTTGTAGTGGTGTTCTGACAGACCAAGGGATTCCCCAAAGACAAGGTATCCAACAGATGATAGCGGAAGGGTATTTTGATTTATCTAACGGAAATTCAAGTTGTATATTATATAATGCAAAAATGACTGCGATTGTAAATGTTGGTGAGACGCAAGTAACATCGGAATTTTACAATAGTACGTCTTTATCTGATGTTCCTTCTGACTCCTTATGGGCCTCGACAATCATCAATCTGATAAAAAGTGTTTATGGTATTGGTGATGTTACTATTGACATAAATAACAACACAATCATAGTTACTACTAACTGTAATCTTTCTCAGAATGTTCTGAGCGATGCTCAAGTAACTGTAGATTTGAAAATAGATTATGATATTAGATGTGTATCTTGTCAACCGGCGTTCCAAGTATTTACCGCTTGTTGCGACAATTCTTATTGGTTAGTCGCATCGAGATTAGGTAACTTCGAAGTAGGTGATGCAATATACACAACAGGTGGTTGTATGTCATTCGTTGTAGTTGACCCATCAACTATAACTATAACAGGTATCATAGATAATGAATTCTTCGAAACACCTCAATACGTTGATTGTAACGATTGTTTGACATCAAACATTGCTTGTACTCCTTCACCAACACCAACAATTACCACTTCACCAACCCAAACACCAACTATAACACCGACAATAACACCTACAATAACCCCAACAACAGGTCTTAGTCCGACACCAACACCAACTCAAACTTTAACACCTACCAATACATCAACACCGGGACAAAGTCCTACACCAACACCAACTAAAACCGTGACACCAACTAATAATAGTTTCAGTACGTTATATAGTTTCGCAACAGGTAGTTATGCATGTGTTTCTAATTTCATACAGTTTACACAACTTAACACAATTAACTTCTACACTTCTCCTGGTACTAACATATACAACATTAGTCAGCCATTCCAATTATACCTGAATGCTGCGTTGAGCTTGCCTCTTACAATATCACCAATACAAGCACCACTTTATATGAGAATTGGAAATAACATTTGGTCTATAAACCAATCGGGGGTTGCTACTTATACTAATCAGGTAGGAAGTCCTTGTATATTTGCTTAAAATGAATTCGGTTACTATAAACACAATTTCATTAAGTCCTGATTATCAAATATATATATGTGATGTTTACGGTAACAATTGTGTGTTTACGGCCCTTGTTCCAATAAACGTACCTCCATCTATAACATTATCCTTACCAAGTATCTATAGTAATGCTGGTTCTGTCGGGGTGAAAATTATTAATAATGGTAATTGTGAAAAATTTGAAGTTTTACTTTGTGATACTTTAATACCCACACCATCGATAACCCCTACCCTAACACCTACGCCAACTATCACACCAACAACTGGTGCTGTAAGTCCAACACCAACTCCAACTCCCACACCAACAACGACTGTGGCACCCGTTATGTGCTTCAATATGATTAATCAAAGTATAGCTAACGGCAATTACAGTTGTAGTTTATCCCCTTTAGGGATTTTGAATGGTAAACCTTATTACGGTATCCTACTTTCAGATTGTTTGACATTCTCAAATTCTTTCGTTGTTTGGAATCCAACAACAACGAGGTGGGAACATATAGTTTCTAGTGGAGCTGTAATCGCCTATAATCTAAATCCCGACTATTACCCATACACCAATGGAACATATAGTTGGTTTAACGTGTTTGTTTTTGCTATAGCATATAGAATTTCAACTTCTACCTCTAGCGTGTGCCCATCCCCAACACCAACAAGTACTCCAACACCAACTCGGACGCCAGCGCTATCACTGTTAGTGAATAGTGTAAAAGGAACTATAAGTTGTCTGAGTAGATATACATTATCATCAACTAGTAGTTTCAATTTCTATATTAATTCCACCTCTACTTTCTGCCCATCCTGTATTGTTCAAATTTTCAGTGACTCGAATTTAACTACACCTATAAGTGTTGTGACAAACTTTATTGCTAACACTAATCAGATTTGGATATGTAACACGTCAGGTTATGCTTCTTATTTCGCAACTTTGAGTGACCCCTGCTAAATTAATAATTCAAAACCTTTATTTAGTCATAGTACGGATTATATTTTTTTATGTGTCAAAACGCAATAATCAATATTTATAACAAAAAAACATTTAATGGCAATTTATTACGGAACAGATTGTAATTTAGGTTCGGTCAAAATTAGTTCTAGTCAAGTTTTGGCTACTGGAACTTTATACTACCTTGAATGTTTAGCCCCAAATTTTTCTACCGTTTATCTTTGCGTTCATTCTTTAACAACCAAAGCACCCATACCAACCCCGACTTCAACTTATAATGTATTAAGTGTAATTAATAGTACAACATCGATAAGTTGCTCTTGGTGTTCTAGCGGTGGAGAGACCGGTGGCGGTGGAACCGTAATTCTCCTACCTAGTTTTACCCCAACCCCTACTAAATCAGTCACACCAACGGTAACTCAAACCCCAACTGTGACAAAAACCCAAACACAGACACCGACTCAAACACCAACCAACACAAAAACACCTTCACAAACACCAACGAACACCCCTACTAATACTCAGACACCAACAAATACCCCAACTGTAACAACGAGTCCTACACCAACTCCAACACCACTTGTTGACCCAACGACCTTTTCCGCTTGTTGTGAGCCGTATGAAATGTTTAATATTGACGGATTAAGTAGTGAATTACCGATTGGGTCAGTATTTAACGTAGAAGTTCCTGGTGGGTTTTCAGGATGTGCTAAAGTAATAAGTTATGTTGCCGGTCTAACAACATATCCCGAGGCTGGAGTTTCTTTGGAAGGTGAAACTAGTTGTGAAAGTTGTCAAGCAAGTAACCCCTGTTCAGCCGTAACCCCAACCCCGACACCTACAAACACTAAAACACCCACACAAACACCTACAAATACCAAGACGCCTACTCAGACACCAACCAACACAAAAACACCTACACAGACTCCTACAACTACTCCTACACCGACTCCAACACCGACCCCGACAAAATCAGTTACACCGACACCAACAATAACCCCAACCACAACTTTGACACCAACTTGTTATTGTATGGAATATACAATAACACCGGCAGGGGTTGGTGGATATATTACAATAACCTATTTAGAATGTTGTGTAGAGTTACCACAAGAAGTTACAACTACAATAACATATCCCGATTCGACAACTATTTACACTTCAACCACACCTGTTGTAGAAGATAATAATAATTATGATGTTACACCTGTTGGTCCGATTAGCCCTAACCCAGGACCAAGCCCTAACCCAACTTCTCAGCCTACTTCAACCCCAACCCCTACAAAAACTCCAACACCAACACCTTCTTATTCATCAGTACCCTCTAATCTACCAAGTACTGATATTAGAATAAACTTTGTAAACGAATGTGATGTTGTTATTTCCAATCCCTTAACTGTTGAATGTATTGTCACTAACTGTGAAAACCAATTATGTAATGGATGTGACCCAGGTTATCAGTGGACTCCTTTGAATAACGGAACTAATTCGTGTATTGCTACTATAACACAAAGTGCTATTACGCCAGTAAGTTATTATACATTAACCCAAAAAACTAACAGTCAATATTCAGTTAATGGTTCTAAAATATTTAGTAATGGTTACACATCAGGGGGGACAGGAACTAATCCAATACTTTTGACATCGGCTCCATTTGTTGGTGTTATGAATACTTGTGCATTGTGGACAAGTGGTTCAACCGGTGCTCCTTTTGATAAATGGTTAGGATTTAGTTTTTGTATTGATATAACCGAAACTAAAACATACTATGTTGGTTTAGGTGCTGACAACGACATACAATTCAGATTGGATGGAGTTTCCAAAATAAACACATATAATGTAAACCCTAACGGACCACCCGATTCAAACAATTTCAAATGGTGGAATATATTTCCATTAGAAATAACTGCCGGTAAACACACAATTGAAGTTTTAGGACTTAACAGAGGAAGTATAGGTGCTTTCGGATGTCAAATATACAACCCACCTAGTTTGTCTACTTTTACCGCCATAACAAATAGTAATCAGTTAAGTGCAATAACCGTATTCAATTCAAAGAATTATTTTAACAACGTTGCTGATGTAGTTATAAATACAAATGGTACCTACACAACCTCTGGTTACAGTTGTCCTGAGGGTTTCACTTATTGTTCGGGACAATGTTCAAAAAATATCTATTGTCAAAATGAATGTAATGGTAGTACGATAGAGTTAATAATTGCGGGTGGAACTCCACCATACAAAATTTTATGGAACAATGGAAGTAATGAAAGAATTTTGAGTAATGTTTCATTTGGACAATACACCGCGGTTGTAACGGATTATGCTTGGAACGGAGTTTCTGATTATACCGCAACAACAACATGCTCGATAATACAACCACAAGTTGATTGTTTTACTGAAGCTGACTTTACAGAATTCACAATAACCCCAACCCCAACTCAAACACCAACAACTACACCAACAAATACACCTACCCCTACTGTAACCCCAACCCAAGCGGCAACAACTTGTGTCGAAAATGTTCCTTATTATGTTTCTAGTAATTATTCAACACCAACAGGTTTAAGGTATAATGTATCTAATAACCAATTATACATCTGTAATTCTGGTTCAGATTATGTATCTATTTTGGATTGTACAACAGACACTATAGTTGGACAAATTTATGTGAAAGCGGGTGCTTATAGTATAGATTATTGTTCTGTAAATAATTCTATGTATGTAGGTGGCGACTCTAGTATTGCAGTCATTGATTGTAACACAAACTCATTGTTGCAAGAAATTACAACCCAAAGAAGTGGAATAGTTAAAACCATAAGGTATAATTCGGTGACTAATAATATGAACTACATTATTGGAGTCGAGCTTTGTAGTTTGAATTGCACAACGAATACAGTTATAGCATTAACCTTTTTTGCGGGTAATGACCCTGTTTGGTTAGAATTTAAGTCTAACACAGGAAGATTATATAGTTCTGATTTTACAAGTAATTACATTTACAATTTGGACCCTGTGGGTTCGGTCATTGATTTTGGGGCTTCAGTCAATTTAGGAGGTGGAAATGGACCAACTTATTCTAAATTTTCAGATTCTGTAAATACTGACCTTTTAGTTTCTATGACCTCCGCAAATCAAGTCAAAGTGATAAACACTATTACAAATACTGTTAGTAATACAATTTCGGTAGGAAATTCACCATCAGGTATCGCCTATTATTTAGGTAACGCCCTTTATTATGTGGGTAATAATGGTGATGATACTATTACGGTATTGAATTATTCGTATAGTGTTCTAGGAACAATAACAGGGGCTTTCAGTCCTATTGTATTGGAAGTTGCATACGATGTAGGGACGACTAGAAAATTATACTTCAGTAATGAAACGGGACTAAGTACAAATATAGGTGTTGTTTGCTTACCACCACCAGCATAGCTATGAGATATTTTTATGTAAAAATAACAGGAGGGACCTCCGCTGGTCCATACAACATATATTACGATACTGTTGGAAGTAATACTTTTGCAACAGGTTATACCACAGGTACTAACGCTGTAGGTATAAGTTATAGTGCATTAACTACTGGCTCAGGATTTGGAGTCCAAATTCCGGATTCAGCGGCCTCGATTTTATTGGTAAATACCACAGGAAAAGGGGATGAGTGTGAACCTATAGTTTATACCTTGGGTAGTCCGCCAGTCTCCTTACCGAACTTATGTTTTGAAGTTCGTAGGGGTTATTTAGGTTCTCTGACTCAATATAATTTCACACTTACTGACCAAACATATAATTCTAAACCTGTTTGGAGCTCCTCAACTTATAATGTTAAGTGGGATTCGTCGAATCAATATTGGTTCGTTGAAAATTGGCAATCTGGCCAAATGGTAAATAGTAATCCTGCAACACCACCTATAGCCGGTTGGACTATATTTGGTAACCAAGATACAGTTACAGTTCGTGAGGGTACTTGTCAGGTCTCCCCATTTGGTATAAAAACCGTCAATATTACTAACCCAACTTGTTTGAACGAAGGTTGTAGTGGTGCGATAGAAATCCAAATAGAAAATGGTGCTCAACCGATACTATATTCAATAAATAATGGTACAACAACATCACCATCACCTTTGTTTTCCAATCTTTGTCCATCAACTTACACCGTTTGGGCTAAAGACGCTAACAATTTGATAACTACTCAAACAATTACGGTCCCTGTTGGTACAGGTATTACACCTTATACTTTGAAGTTAGAAACCACAACTACCACAGTACAACAAGGAAACAATGGGTTAGGTCAAACATCCATAACAAAAAGATTTGATTTCATTGTAAGAGTTAAAGATATCAATAATAATAATATTACTCAACTTCCTACTGGTATAATTATAAATTTTGACATAGTACAATCGAACACATTTGATGAAACACCATTTCAAAACACAGGTGTCATCAATAGAACAATTTCCATACAAAAAAATGGTACGAATTTACCCTTAACCGAATCAGTAATTAATACAGTATCAAACAATACTAACACTAATTGTACCGCTAACTCAGTATTTAAAGTTATTACTCAAAATACAACTGATGTCCAAATCCAAGGGAACGATGTGGTTAGCGGTAATGTCATAACAACAATAACTAAATCATTACCTTTTGGTCAGGTTACTGACCCCTGTGCATCAGTTACAAGTGTTGACAGTATAACGTTAGATAATTCGAGTATTCAGAATTGTACTTGTTGTTCTATTAACTCAATAAAAGAATCACCAAGTATGTCATCGATTTTGTAAAAAATAAAAAAAATGAATTGAAAAAGTATTTATAACAAATGGCTTATATCAAAAAAAATACATCGGGATTAATTAATACAAGAATCACCGATATCGGCAGACAAAAGTTATCACAAGGTAATTTCAAAATATCATATTTCCAAATTGGCGATAGTGAAGTTGTGTATAACAAAGTACCGGGATATAACCAAAGCAATTCTCAAGTTTTAGAACCATCGTTCAATTCCCAAAATGGAACATTTGCACCACAAACTAATAAGCAAAATGTAAAGTATCCAATTTATGTCAACGAACTATCAGGTGCAACTTATGGAATCCCATTTATGGATTCTCAACCACAATCTATTTATAATGTTGCACCAATGAGAGGTTTTTTCACCGCCAATACTTCTGTTACACCTTATGATTGGAGTGCAAAAACAGGTTCCGAATATGTAATAACCGCAGATTATGTTGTTGACTTATCTACATTGGATGGTACCAGTAATGAAGTTACTCTTATATATTCAGGATGTAATCCTTATACGGTTTATACTCCACAAGCGGGTGACTTCATAACAATATATTTTGACGGTCAAGGAGATTGTAATTGTAATTGTGTAAATTTACCCACACCAACGCCTACACCAACCCCTCCACAAAGCCCAACACCTACACCTACCTCTACCCCTGCGGCAGGGGTTTGTCCTCCTGCGGTTAGTAGGACATTTGAAACACCAACTGTATCACCAACTTATAACAACTGCCCACCACAAAACGCTGGGGATGATGGTTGTACAATATATTTTGACAGTTGTTTTCCAATTCTTACATATAGAATTGTTAGCGTTTGTGGTTTAGTTCTCACATTAGATAGAATTTTACCAAACTACCAAAGTTTAGCCATTGGAGGTCATACGAGAGTTTTGATTTATCCACCAAATATGACAACTATATATGACTCGGTTACACCTCAAGCTCATTGGAGTTCAGATGTTTTTAATTTCCAAACCGTTTGTGATATCGACCAATATGATGTGAATATTTGGAATATGAATATCCCTTGGACTGAAAATCCTGCTGGGTTATTTCCTAATATAAATCTTGACTATACAAATTTTGGGTCGGTAGATTATATAGGAAGTAAAGAATATTTCGGATACAACTCAAGTTCAGGACAGACAGATTCAAGTTCTGTTTATTATTACAATTCATTGGGAGACCAAATAACGGTGACACCTGAAGAGCAAAAAACAATTGCAATAATACACTATACCAATAATAGTATCGATTTTGTTTACGGTGAAAAATTTGCACTACAACCATACGATAGTCAGAACACAACAAACACAGTAGGGATGGCAAGAAATTTCAAAGTACACATACCTTGGATTCAGTGGCATAAAAATCCTGAGTGTTGTTACGGTCAAACTTTTTATGTAGACCCTGCCGGATTTGATTCCTTAGGTTTATTTGAAGTTCATTATTTGACATCTAACAAAAACGAAGATATGAATAATCCCGGTCATAGATATTATCACCTGTGGGATAATAATCCAAATCCGAATGGTTATCCAAATAGAGTAGGTAAAGTTTTCCCTGACTTACATACTATAATAATAGATGATGAAGAAATAGTTGCTGCAATGTCTTATAAATCCAACAGAAATTGGACATTACCGGCCCCAAGGATAGCGTTACAATCACCAACAGGTTCAGAACCAGGTGTTATGACAAATAACAACGAGTATATGTATATCACTTATAGATTTACAAATACAAGTGCATTCACTAATTCATTACATTGTAATTATTATGTGAAAATACAGGGCCCAAATGAATCATGCGGAGTTAACGACCAAAACGTGTCTATCAGATTCGGTAATGAATTCGGATGCCTCACTGGTGTTACGAGTTTTAATAAATTCGAGATTCTGTGTCAAAGGGTAACAGGAAATACGAGACCTGACTCAACAGCTTGGAGACAAATTGATTTTACATCTGAAATTGCAAGTGGATTTGTGAATGGTAATATTTCTATGTCATCGATTACAGGAACTACATTTGTAATAAGTTCTAGTGATTATGATAATGCTACAACAAGATACAGATTGGATAATTACATAACCTTACCTAACATAGGACAGACCGGCGAACTCTTGAATTTCGGAGATGAATATTTCTTCTATGGTAACATAGAAACTGAAATTCAGGCAACTATATATGAGATGAAGTATCTATGTAATTTGAACCAAAACCAATTCCAAAATTCATCGAATCCCACTTGGATGACAGGACAAAGTCCTTACATAACCGAGATTGGTCTTTACGATTCTGATAAAGACCTTATAGTTATATCAAAACTGCAATCACCTGTGTTAAGGACAGGTATACAACAGTTTACGGTTAAGTTAGATTTTTAATTTTATGACAAAAAATTCTGTAAAAAATAACCCAAAAGTTTTGGGGTTAGATATCAGTACCAAAACCATAGGGTGGGCACTTTTTGATATAATGAATCAAGAACTATTGGAACTAACCCATATCTCACCAGTACCGAAACCAAAAGAAGAGAATAAACTGACAGAACTTTTCCTAAAGGCTGAAGTATTCAGACAAAAACTTTTACAATATAAAAATTTAGGTATTACAAAGGTCATTATAGAGGAACCGTTATTAAATTCTAATAACATTTATACTATACAGACCCTGTTGAGATTTAACACTCTCATCTCAAAAGAGATATATGATATTTTAGGAATCACCCCTGAATACATATCTACTTATAATTCGAGAAAATTTGCCTTTCCAGAATTGGTGAAAGAAAACGACAAAAACAAATTTGTTTTATTCGGTGGATTACCGAAGGATATAGACAAAAAAATGATAATTTGGGATTTAGTTGCAAAAAGAGAACCACAAATAAAGTGGCAGTATACTAAAAACCAAACACTTAAAAAGGAGAACTTTGATATGTCCGATGCATATACCTGTTGTCTAGGTTTTATGAAAAAAGAAAATTTTTGGAATTAAGGTATTTCTATCTCACGGAACAACTTGATATTTAAAATATCAAATTTGATATTTGGTAATGAATCCTTTATTTCCTGTATATTTTCTATCGGGGTATCCACCACAATGTCCAAATCAGACACCTCATCCCAAAATCCCCAATAGTAACTACCCATAACGTAACATTTAGTATTTGGGTTAGTTTTATTAATCACACTTTTTATGGTTTTGAAATTTTCCTTTATAGAATCGGGTAAATCTTCGAATGATTTTAACCTACCTCTATCTAATCTTTCTCTATTTTTATAGGTTATTGTATTCATTTTTAACAACTACCGATAGAAGAAAATACTATACCGTAATTGACACCTGGTACGGTGACACGAACCCAAGAACCTGTAGGATAACTTCCTGTACTGGTGTTATAGCTTAAAACATAAGTTGGATTTGGTATATCATTAGTTGAAAATTCCCATCTACTTAATGAATTATTCCAATAAACAACAAGTGGTAATGGTGATGTACAGTCCGTAAAATTATTATAATTATAATATGGTTTAGAATTAAAATATCCCGCTGGTTGTGTTGTGCAACTGAATGTTGGGTTACTTGGACTACCGGCAGGTCCATTGAAAACTGTTGTTACAAAACACATAGGACTCAACAAAGTAGGCGTTGGTGTGGTTGTTGGTGTGTTTGTCGGCGTTGGAGTACTAGTAAGTGGAATTGTTGGTGTTACACTCGGTGTTACTGTATTTGTAGGAGTAATTGATGGTGTTGGTGTCGGAGAAGGAGTTGGTGGTGTTCCTGAACATCCCTGATTACAATCACCCTCACTATAATTACCGTAAGGTCCATTGTTAATGACAATAGTATCAATACCTGTATTCAAAGAAGAACCAACGAAACTAATACATCTAAGACTACCATTAACCGTTGCATTATAAATTCTATCAACAAACATATCAATCGTAGAACTTACATTGTCATTTGTATAATACATTTGCCCATTTTCACAATCTCTAAATTGTTTTGTTTGAGGGCAAACAATAGTATCAGTTATTGTATTGAATATTGCAGAACCACTGAAACTACAATCTCTCTGAATCGGACCGAAACTTGGTGTAACTGTTGGTGTTGGTGTTGGTGTGAGAGAAACACTAGTAAATGTGAATGTGAATGAATTAAGAGTAGTGGAACACACATTTGTAGATGACGGAGTTACCGTAGGGGTTGTTGTTACAGTTGGTGTCGGAGTCGGTGTTGGTGTTGTTGGTATGTCACATTGGAACACAGCCTCGAAAGTGAATGTATCACAATTGGTCGTTGGTGTAGGTGTCGGAGTCGGACAAATTCCTGGATTGAAAAGTCCATCACACAAGTCAGGGTCGTTTTCGTTACAATTACTTTTTCCAAATAATATACAATTACCTCCTAAAGTTTCAGAAAGACACCAAGAAGTTGTGCCAGTATTATAATATATGTAACTCAAAGTTGCACCATTTCCTGTGTAATAATATTTTGCGTTATAACTACCCGCCGCTTCGAAGCCACCACTATATTGACCTAAATCACCATAATTTACTGAAAGACAAAAATCGTTTAACGCCATATTATTCGACCACTACAGGCCCTGTTGGTTCATTTTTTATTGTTGTGATGTTACAATCTGATGTATATGTTGAATAAGTCCCACTTGATGGAGTTACTCCTGTGTTACTATATGTAAGCGTTGTAGACCAAGTATTAACGACGATTGAAAATGTATCATCTTTTGGATATATAATATAAAAATAAGGAATATCTGAGGAATCTAAACTCCCACCATCATAAGGTAAAAAAGACATCTGAGCTGTATACCCCGACAAGCTCAAAGACGGAAAAACTGTATTATTCAACCAATCTACAATTGTTGGATAATTATAAACCCCATTTTGTAAGACAGGTGTAACAGGCCCTGTCACATCCAAATCAACATAACCAGTAAGTAATTCATTTCCATTTACTATGAAAGAGGACAAGTATGAATTTATTGGACTGAAAGGTCCTGATAAAGGATTTCCTTGATAAGTCATCCAAAATAATGTTTCCCACTGTGAATACCTACAGGCCTTATATTGTGTATTCAAATAACTATTTACACCACATCCACCGTCATTTTCAAATCTTATAACAATATTTTGTGAATCGGCATAAATTGGAGGTAGCTCAAATGTATAAGGTATATCAACGTCATTTATTGTGTTGATATAGATACAATTTTCGAAATTTGTATCACAAAGATAAATGTGATAAGGTTCAACTCCTGTTATTGTATCAATAGTTATAAAATTAGGCATGGATTTAACTTATGACTATAAATATAACAGGTAGGAAAAACTTGTGAATATTGATTGGAGTTAATTTTTTTGGTATATTTGTATTTGTGCAAGACGAACAAGAAATAGTTGTAGATATCGTTAGAGGTTTCTTGGGTAAAGAAAAACTCCACTACGAAAGTAAGGGCCAGTATTCTTTTAACTGTCCCTACTGTGACCAAGCCCAAAACAAAGGTAACTTGGAGGTCAACGTATTCAAACATGTTTATAAGTGTTGGGCCTGCGGAGACTCTAACGGAACTCACGGAGCACTTGGAAAATTAATTGACGAGTTCGGAACCAAAAAACAAAAGAAAATATATTCTTTATTCAAACCCGAAGAAGAGAAAAAACAAGAACCAAAAAAACCAAAGTTCAGATTACCTGAAGGATTCACTCAATTCAAGGACTCAAACCCAGTTTATCCTGTTTACAAACAAGCAATCAATTACCTCAAAGAACGAAACATCAGTCAAGAAATTATAGAAAAATATAAAATAGGATTCTGTGACCAAGGTGATTTTATGGGAAGAATTATTATACCCTCCTTTGATAAAGACGGAAATCCAAATTACTTTATAGCGAGGTCTTGGAATAAAACTACAAGGTCAAAATACAAAAACCCCCAAGCCGAGAAAGACAAAATCATATTCAACGAAAGTTTAATTGATTGGGATAAAGACATTTACTTATGTGAAGGGGTATTTGACGCTGTGTTTTTGGAAAACTCGATACCTATGCTTGGAAAATCTATGTCAAAGTTGTTATTTGAAACACTTTATGAAAAGGCTAACCGAAACATAATAATCGCCTTAGATGGAGACGCTTGGAAAAATACGGTCAAGTTATTTCACGAATTAAATGGGGGTAGATTATTTGGAAAAGTAAAAGTCCTAAAACTTCCTGAAGACAAAGATATATGTGATTTACAAGGTAAAATCGAAGAGTTCTATTTTGATATTAAATAATTTTTCCTTACCTTTTAAAAAAATACTATGGAAATACTATTAGAGTTAAATAAGTTCGCTCATATAAAATATTATGACGAACCACACAAATATTTTGTTAACAATAAAGAATTAACAAGTGCCACCACATTTATCGGTAAATTCAAAGATAAGTTCGATACCGAAAATATTGCCGAAAGTTATGCTGCTAAAAGGGGTCTTGATGTTCAGGATGTAATTAACGAGTGGGATTTGAAAAGGGATGTATCAACCGTGAAAGGTTCTTTGGTGCATAACTTTGCCGAGAACTGGTGGTATAATAAGGTATTCCCCTACGACCCACTACCTGTTGTTAGAAAGTTCGGTCAAGATATTATCAAGGAGAAATTCGAGAAGTGTGTTGATATCTTTAAAAAGTTTTATAATGATGCAAAAGAAAACCTGATTCCTGTAAAGATGGAGTTTGTGGTAGGTGACCTTGATTATGGAATCGCTGGTATGGTCGATTGTTTGTTTTACAATAAGAAGTCGGGAAAATTAGAAATTTATGACTATAAGACAAACAAAGAAATCAAAACCAAAAACACTTACGGTCAATACTTCAAAACTCCCATATCACATCTTGATTATTGTGAATTAAATACCTACTCTTTACAACTGAACCTTTATAAACACATCATAGAGAAAAATACAGGTTTAGAGTTAGGTAACTTATATTTGATTTGGATAAATGAAGTTAATGACATCTACAAAGTTATTCCTTGTAAAGACCTACAAGCGGAAATCAAACTAATGTTGGAAACAATAAAAAAATAAAATATATAAAATATGGATTTAGACATTGGAAAACCAAAAATCGACTTACGTGAACAACCTACAATCTCTTGCGAAAGTTGTGGGGGAATCTTCTTCAAAGAAGTTGTAATTCTAAAAAGAGTCTCCAAACTATTAACTGCAACTCCAAGAGATACTGACGTTCCTTTTCCAACTTATATGTGTGAGAAATGTGGTCACGTAAATAACGATTTCAATCCGTTTTATGAAGAACAATCAGATGATAAATAAAATAGTCCATTTTTCAGATTTACACATCCGTCTATTCAAAGACCACGACCTATATAAGAAAATTTTGGTCGATGCTTTTGAACAGTGGAAACAAATCGCACCTGATAGGATTGTATTTACCGGTGACTTGGTTCATAGTAAAAACCAAATGACTCCCGAACTTGTCGAGTTTGTGGCGTGGGTTCTGACTGAATGTTCGAAAATCACAAAAACTATCCTTATTATCGGTAATCACGACTTTCTCGAAAACAATCAATCAAGGTTGGATGCTCTTACACCGATTATCGATTCCTTGAAAGATGATAATGTTATATATTACAAACAACGAGGAGTTTATGAAGATTCGAACATAGATTGGGTTGTGTATTCATTAACTGACCACAACATTCCACCATCGATACCTGATTCAAATAGATTAAAGATTGGTTTGTTTCACGGACCAGTACAAGGATTATCAACAGATGTGGGATATAAGTTTGATTCAGGGTTTGAATCATCAAAGTTTGAAGGGTGTGATTTGGTATTATGTGGGGACATTCACAAAAGACAGGTGTTTGACATACCAGGAGGAAAAAAAGCTTATATGATTGGGTCCACCATCCAACAAAACTACGGTGAAACAATCAACAAACACGGTTATGGAATTTATCATGTTGACCAAAACAAATACGAATTTGTTGACCTCGTAAATCCAAAACCATTTTTATCATTTAAAATAAACTCAATAGAAGATTTAGTAGATGGAACAGAACGACTTGTCAATGCTTAAACTATCGGACTCGGACTTACAAAATGTTCAAAAGTTTTGTGAATTAAATAATATTGAAGATGTAGAGAAATATATTCAGTATTGTTTCAAGAAGGGTTATGCGATAGACAAATACGGACTCATTAACGGAAAGGAACCTGAAGTTATTGAAATTGAAGTAGAGAAAATCGTAGAAAAGGTGGTTGAAAAACCATGCGATGATACAAAGATTAAATTGTTAGAGGGAACTTTACAGACATTAAAAAAAGAATTATCATTAAAGAACGAAAAAATAAACCAACTTGAAGAGATGGTAACCCAATTCAAGGATGTAGTATTATCAAGAGGGGCCATTTATCATACAAGTTCAAATTTAAATTCAAGATTATGACAGCACTAATTTTATGGATGATTTTAGCATACGGTACCGCGAATGTTGTGGTGTATGGAAAAATCTTTGCAGGATTCAGACAATCGATTTACGATGTTGGTAATACAACTTTACCAATGTCAGGGGTATTCAGATTCATTTCGGAAATGATACAATGTATAATGTGTTTCGGCGTTTGGCTGGGGTTTTTCTTAGGTATTGCGGTTTATTCTCCCGTTCACGAAATACTAGGAGTTAATCATTATGTTTCTTGGTTCTTTGATGGTTTACTATCATCAGGAGCGGCATGGGCAATCAACGCAATTATAGAATGGTTCGAAGTAAATAGACCAAATAATAACAATCAAAATCAATAACATATGCCAAAGTCAAAAAACAGAAAAGACCACAAAAAGAAATCTCGTGCAAGAACACAAAGAGTTAATGGTCAGAGAAAAAACATGCAAAACAAAATGCAAGAAATGTTGATGAAACAAATCGAGGAACTAAGAGCTCAATCTACAGGTGAAACAGAAAACCAACTTTTCCAAGACGTTGAACCTATTCAACCCACCACCGAACTTTAATTATAAAACCATGAAACATAAATTGGACATATCATCATTAGATAATCCTTACGTACAAGTAGTTTGGGAAGACACTCCTGAAAACTTTACACAAGAGAAAATCAAAAGTGTTAAACAATACTTTCAAAAGAAGTATCTGTCCAACAATGTTAATGTTATCACAAAGGTAAAACCTGTTGAAGATACTGATGTCCAATCGGTCGACATATCATTCAACATTTTAGACCAGAATTATCAAAGGGAACTTATCAAGTCGTATCTAAAAAGTAAATCAGCCGACGACCAGTACGACAATATTCTTAAGATTGATTCTCAGGTTGAAAACAAATTGGTGTTAAATGAAACAGAAGTCACACCTTTCAAAAAGTGGTTTATCAAAAGAATTGAGTTCTCAAACTTCTTATCTTATGGTGACAACCAAGTTTTAGATTTTGATAAGTGTGATGGAATAACCGTAGTAGAATCAGACCCTCCGAATTTCGGTGGTAAGACGGTCCTTACTGTAGATTTATTATTATTTTTATTTTTTAACACTACCACCAAAACCCAAAAGGCGGAGGAAATCTTCAACAGGTTTACTGATAAAAACAAAGTTTCAGTTAGAGGTGATATTCTAATTGATGGTGAGGAATATATCCTCGTAAGAACAATCGAGAGAAAGTTATCAAAGTCGGGTGAATGGAATGTAAAAACCAATTTGGATTTTTTTAAGAAGTTGTCAGATGGTTCATTACAAAACTTTACAGGAGAGCAAAGACGAGAAACCGAGAACTTCATTAAAAAATCTATCGGTGAGATGGATGATTTTCTTATGACCATCCTCACCACAGCGTCAAACTTGGAGGACCTATTGGAATCAAAACCAACGGCAAGAGGACAGGTTTTATCCAGATTCTTGGGATTGGAATCCCTAAAGAAAAAAGAAGAAGCGGGTAAAGAACTCTACAGTGAATTTTCAAAATCTATGTTGTCAAACATTTACAACACAGAGTCGTTGAAACAAGAAATCGATGAGTCAGAAAGTAAAATCCTCGAGAACGAAACAAAGATTGGTTCAAATGAAAACCTGTTAGAAGATGTTAAACAACGTATTCAAAAAGGACAAGAATACCGCGACTCTCTTATATCTCAAAAACATACTGACATTGATAACGCAATTGCGATTCTAAATCCCGATAAGTTAAACTCTGAAATTGAGACACTTAAGTTAGACAATACAAGATTGGTGTCTTTAATAAACTCAATCAATGTTGTTGAACCATCCTCATATTACAAAGAAGACGAGCACGACAAGGTTAAAGAACTATATAATGTTGAGTTAAGAAAAAAATTCGAAGTTGAGTCAAAGATTTCAAACTTGAATGAACTGGCGAAATCTGTGTCAGGAGGTATTAAGTGTGAGCACTGCGGTATTGAACTACTAAACGCCGAGATAACAAAGTCAAAATTATCAGAACTTGTAGGACTTACCACGCATAAAGACCAAATAGTGGAGTTAATGAATGATTTATCAGACAAAGAGAAGTCATTCACACAACTTAAAAAAGAGTTTGATGAGTACGAAAAAAACAAACTCATTAAGGAAAAACACGAAGTATCGGTTGAAAGTAATAATCTGAAAATTGAATCTCTGAACGATAAACTTGCAAAGTATAATCAAATTCAAGTCAAAATAGAGGAGAATAAACAAATTGAAAGTAAGTTAATCAAGGCTAACCTACGTATGGATGAACTCAACGGAGAACAAAGTAGATATACAAACGAGATTGGTCAGTTAAGATTTCAGAACGAAACACTCAACAAGAAAATCAAAGATAATTTCTCTATGATTCAAAAAATATCAGAGGAGTCATCAAAAGAAAAAATCTATAAGTTGTATTTAGAAATCTTCGGAAAAAATGGTATTACAAAGTCGATTATGAAAACTATGATGCCGATTATCAATTCAGAACTCCAAAGATTACTTCAGGATAGTTCATACTTTAAGTTGGAAATCAGAATCAATGACAAGAACGAAGTTGAGTTTATAATGATTGATAACAATACACAAGTTGAGAAACTTATGACATCGGGGTCGGGTTATGAAAAGACAATTGCGTCACTTGCCTTGAGGTCCGTACTGAGTAAGATATGTTCATTACCTAAACCAAACATAATTGTTATGGATGAGGTCTTCGGAAAGATATCAAATGAAAACTTGGATATGGTTTATGAGTTTTTCAGTAAGATTAAAGATTACTTCGAGAAGATTTTCCTTATCACACACAACCCTTTAATTTCTAATTGGGGTGATAATGTGGTGAAAATAAAAAAAGAGGATAATATTAGTAGAGTTATTCAGTAATTTTTTTTAATTTTAGAAAAAAATATTACTATGAAAATTGTTAACGAACATAAAATTGATTTGGTGAAAATTGCCGAGGGTCTCAACATTACCTTAGAGTCCCTTAAAGATTTTTTAGATGACGGTAGAGTTTTAGGTAGATTGGGCGAATTTATAGAGAAAGAAAGATTGAAAATCGAAAGAGAACCGGAAAATTCAATATTCGATTTGAATGACAAAGGGGAAAAAATTGAGATTAGAAGTATTACAAAACAAGTAAGTTTTGCTCAATCTAAGGAAATAGGTTATGGTAGAAAAGTCACTGAAGAAGGGTTCAGAAATAAACTAAATAATTTGGATTGTTTTATCTTGATAGATAAAAGGAATCTTTCAGAATTGAAGTTCATAAAAGTAACAAAAAAAGATATTTATTATTTGATAGATAATAATCATCTCAATAAAAATAAAAGTATTTCTAGTAAAAAATTTTATGAGATATTTGAACGAGGTCTATAACGAAGATTGTAAGGTAACCCTTCAAAATTTGAAAGACAACACGATAGATTTGACAATTACATCACCACCTTACGATGATTTGAGAACTTACAATGATGTCATCGTAAGTAATCAAGACAAATTTAATGGTTACTCTTTTGATTTTGAAGAAATTGCCAAATTACTATACAAAAAGACACAAAAAGGTGGTATTGTAGTTTGGGTTGTTGGTGACGCCACACACAAAGGGAGCGAAACCGGAACATCATTCAGACAAGCCTTGTTCTTTAAAGAACTCGGATTCAATATTCACGACACAATGATTTATCAAAAAAATAATTTTTCTAATCCGTCATCAAATAGATATCATCAAATTTTTGAATATATGTTTGTTTTCAGTAAAGGAAAACCTAAAACATTCAACCCCATAAAAGATAGGGCTAATATATATGCAGGGCAAATTGGTAGTTGGGGAAAAAATACTGTAAGACAAAAGGATGGTTCTACAGTGGAAAGAAAAAAGAAAGTGATAGAAGAGTTTGGACAAAGATACAATATTTGGCAATATAAAACCTCAAAAAATGGACAAGAAGATGAAATTGCATACAAACATCCGGCAATTTTTCCTATAAATTTAGTAAAAGACCACATTCATTCTTGGTCTAATGTTGGTGATTTAATATATGACCCTTTTATGGGTAGTGGAACCGTGGCTAAAGCGGCTATTGAAATGAATAGAAATTTTCTTGGTTCAGAGATTTCCACAGAGTATTTCGAAATCATAAACCAAAGAATAAAAACAAAAAACCCCATCCTATAAGGTGGGGTTTCTTTTTAGAAATCAGTATCGTAGGGTTTTGTAATATCTCGTCTTTTAAATCCAACACCACCAACATATTGATTGGCATCAGTTTTCTTGGCAAAAAACTCCATTACTTTCATTGCCGCTTTTCTATCAAATTCTTTATCTTCAGTTTCAGGAACAACACCATCAATATAGATTGAACCTCTGAATTGCCTTATATCTCCTTCGTAACTAAAAATATCATCTATGTCTGATTCATCAAATTCTCCGTCACTATCGACAACCTCTTTGATTTTTTCCATCAAAGGGTCAGTTGAATCATCCTCGTCATCGAAATCTTCAAAATCTGATTCATCGTCTTCTGTTGCCTCCATCATCGGTTCCTCCATCGAAGATGAACCGCCACGTTTGTCTCTAGCGTTCTCCAAATAAGTAAACGCTTCCTCACCATATATGTCAAAAAGTCTTTGAAAAATTGCGGCAGGGTTTTTTCTCATATAACGAATAACGTCGTTTGGAATATACCTTGAATAAGTTGGACCAAAAATATCTTTTACTTGAAACTCTCTTGGTTGAGTTCCCCTCTCAACATCAGCCGTGTAATCCACTTCGTTAATGTTTTTAGTTATAGATTTTCTAATTTGCTCAACAAGTTCATTTCTTGTTAATTTGATAATTTTTCTCATAAAATTTGTGTTTACCAAATAAATATCCTTATATTTGTAAAATAATCTACGATATGAAATATCTTTTAGTTGTCTTCGGGGACTTTTCGAAAAAAACAAAATTGGTTAAAATAATTGCTGAATCCGTTTCTATCATATCTGATGAGGAGTCAGTTAAATATAGTTATGGTGATAATGTTGCGGTCATGAATTTCAACTCACTCGATGACCAAGAAGAGGTTGCCATATATATAGATGAGTTGTTAAAAGGTATCGTGACCCTATTTTTATTGACTCCATACACTAATAATGTATACACCTCTTTACCTATGGATGTTCACAAATATCTGTTTGGAACGTCAGAAATCATAGATGAGGATAATTATAATTTGGAGGACGAAATCGACATTGACCGATTGGTACCACCACTTAATTCAAAATCTCAAACAAAAATTGTTAGACCTAAAGAAAAAGAACTATCTTTGGACGAGATTTTGGATAAGATAAACACAGAAGGAATCTACTCTTTAACAGAACAAGAAAGAAAAACTTTACAAAAACACGCAGATAGAATATGAAAGAGAAAAACACCTCCCTACCTATTAACCAAGAAGAAATTCAATCATACCTCAAAGATTTGAGGAAGATTAAGGTTATGACCCCCGAGCGAGAAAAAGAACTTGCAAAACTCATATCTTCAGGAAACCTGACAGAAGACCAACGAAAAAAAATCAACAAAGAACTCGTTGAGGGTAATTTGAGGTTTGTTATCACGGTTGCCAAACAATATCAAAATCAAGGGCTTGATTTTCCCGACTTGATTGCCGAAGGTAATATGGGTCTTATCAAAGCAATCGAGAATTTTGATTGGAGTAAGAACCTACGTTTTATATCATATGCTGTGTGGTGGGTTCGTCAATGTATATTACAATCTCTGAATGAGAACGCCCGAACTATTCGTCTTCCGGTTAACGTGGTTCAAGACCTACATAGGGCTAAAAAAGAAATCGAAAACAACGGTAAACAACTTCCCGAGAAGTTTACATCACTACCATCTATGGTAAATCTTAACGATGAAATCAACGAGGATGGTGATACACTTATTGATGTGATTGTAAACGAAAACGTGACTATGCCTGATGAGGTATTCAACACCAAAGATAAATTAAAACAAAAGTTGTTTCAGGTATTGAATGTTTTGGATGAAAGAGAACGTGTAATTATTGAAGATTATTTTGGACTTTCTGGAACGCCCCGTACATTGGAGGACATAGGAGAGGATTTTGACCTCACAAAAGAAAGAGTTCGTCAAATCAAAGAAAAAGCGTTACGTAAGTTACGCAACGAAAGTTCAGAACTCTTTGACTACATTTAACAAAAATTAAAATATTTATAAGAAAAACTATGGAAAAGTATCAAAAGTATTTCACCCTCGCTACGCTCATTCTGTGTCTATTCACATTTTTAAAGACTTGTGGAACTTCCTCAGAACTTAAAAGAATGGAAAAAAACATCGAAGGACTAAACAAAAAGGTTCATCAAATTGATTCAACATCTATCAAACAAGAACAGATGGTAAAAATCATTAAAGAAACGCCTAATTGGAGAACACTTGAAATTGAGGAGTTATCGGACAAAAACAAAGTTCCTGTTAACGAACTAAAAATTAAAAATGAAAAATGAAAAATTGGATTCAAAGAAATCTTAAAAGTATAATCGTAACAGCGTTTGTTATTCCGATACTATTAGTTGCTTTTGTATCAATATCACACGTAACGTCCTTTTATGGAATATCTAACCCATTTGCTTGGGCGGTTTATCTCTCCGTTGCGGTTGAGATAGCCGCCCTTTCGGCACTTGCTGGTGTTTCAGTTAAATTAGGAAAATTTATTTATTTCCCTTTCATATTGGTAACATTCATTCAGTTTGTTGGTAATTTATTTTTCTCATTCTCATTCATCGAAGAACAATCAGAGTTATTCATACAATGGATGGAAATGGCAGGACCACTTTTTGAACCTATGGGTATTGAAACAACCGACATACCAACACACAAATTAATATTGGCACTTTTCAGTGGTGGGTTATTACCAATCATATCTTTGACTTTTGCTCACATGTTGGTTGTATATTCTAATAGAGAAGAACAACTTATTCAAACTCCAACACCAGTAATAGATTTAGAAGAAGTTTCTCGCCAGGCAGGAATTATTGAAAGAGAAAATCAAAAATTAGAAACTATAGATTTACCTAAAGAAAAAGTAGATGCTATTCAAAAACATCTTAATGAATTACATAATCAGAAGTTCGGAAAAACCGAACAACTCGTTTCTGAACCAGAACCAATAGAAACACTACAAAAGACAGAAGAAATTATTGAAGAACCAACAGAGATTAAAATTGAGGAGGTTATTGAAGAACCTCAAGAAGAGATAGTAGTAGAAAACCAAACTGTAGAAGAACTTAAAGATAAGTTGGCTGAAGATTCTGGCATAAAGAGACTGACTTACACTAAAAGAAATGCCTGAGATTATTGAGTATGGAGATTTTAAAACAACAGGAAAACAAAAAAAGAAAAAACAAATAATCCTGTGCCACACTTCAAGAGAGGTAGGAGAGTATCTATCATCACTTAAACACAGATTGAACGGCAAGTTCAATAGAATACCAAATTATGTTCTTACAAGAGAAGGAACAATACTAAAATTGTTACCCGACATAGGACATACAAATTTCTTCAAAGACGATAATGTAAACAGAAATGGTATTATAATATCTTTAGAAAATTTGGGTTGGGTAGATAAAGAACCCCTCAAAGACCACTATCGAAATTGGATAGGTAACATTTATAAAGGAGATATTGTGGACAAAAAATGGAGAGATTATTTTTTTTGGCAACCATATACCGATATTCAATATGAAAGATTGCATTTTTTATGTAATAAATTATGTGACGAATTCAAAATCGATAAAAAAACAATAGGACATAACACAAAATTCACTGGAATTGAAAAATTCGATGGTATTGTCACAAAAAGCAACTACGATGTGATATTTACTGATGTAAGCCCTGCTTTCGATTTTGAAAAATTTAACAAACTATTCTAATATGAACAAACACGAAGAAATTAAAAATCTACTTGAAGCCTCAAGGTCGATGCTTGCATATAATAATAAATTATTGCGAGAAGATATAAAAAACATCAAAAAAAAATATGGTATCAAGGAAGAAGAAAAAATGAAAGATATTGATACTGGTGCTGAAATTGCAAAAAGAATAAACGTTCCATCATCTGTTGAAACGGAAATAGAGTTTGAAGAAAAAAATAAAGAAGATAAACAACAAGCATATAGAATATCGGGAGGTATCTTAACAATGCATGGTAAAGACCAAAAAGATTTACAAATTACTTCTTTAGAAAAAGAATCATTTCAGGATACTATGGATGAATTTGTGGCTGAGGTGTCTGATATGGTTGATTTTAATTCTCTCAATGTTTATCAAGACAGTGTTGAATGGTCAGGAAAACTAATAGAATTCGATATGGATTTTATGTATAGAATTGGTGAGACCAATGGTGTTTACGTTAATAGTGAGATGGTTAAAGTAGACCAAGATTTTGACCAAATGATTGAAAAATTAAGACAATTTTACGAAAAATTTAAATCCAAGTGGGCCAAAATAATTGCCGCTAGGAAAAAAACTGACTCAACAGAACCTGAAGAAAATGTATAACTTTTTGAAAAAAATGGATTTAAAAACTATTATGATTATCGGATTGATAATCATAATTTTACTTTTACAAATGTGTGATGGTGATGTAGACGGGACAAAGAAAGGAGATATAATAAAAGTTAACGGGAAAAAATATGAAGTTGTTGACCATAGAAAAGATACGACTTACATAACAAGAGATTCAATTATATATAGAAAAGGTAAGGAAATCAAAGTTGAAGTTAAAGTTCCTGTTTATATTCCTTCAGATGTTGATACACAACTAATTCTCAAAGACTACTTCTCGAAAAGATTTTATACTGATACTTTGGATTTAGGTCAAAAATCATATGTCATAATTAAAGATACAATTACTGAGAATAAAATATTCGCAAGAGTATTTGAATCATCGATAACAGAAAGAATAATAAATGATACATTATTCCTCGCCGAACTACCCAAAAGACAGATGTTTATCGGATTTCAGACAGGATTTGATAAAAAAAATATAATAAATTATGGTGGTCTGAGCTTACTTTACAAGGATAAAAAGGATAAGATATATAATTTGGGTATAGGAATAAACTCTAATGGATTACCTACCATAATGGGAGGAATAAATTGGAAAATAAAGTTAAAGAAATAAAATGGCACTAACATCCACTGAAAAAAAAGAGATTGAAACTTTGGTGAGAAAAGAAATCAGAGAATTTTTGAATTCTCAGACCGTTAAACAATTCGAAAATAGAATGATGGATGAGGTTGTTAAAGAAATAAAAAAAGGTAAATTGGAGAGTGAAGTCAAAGAATTAATAGTTAGAGGAATGGTTGAATTCTACCAATTTATGTGGACACAAAGAGGTTCGTGGGAACCAAGAATAAGGAGGGCTTAAAAATGGAATCAAACGTAGGAACACAACTTAAAAATGCACTTAATAGAACAGGAATGGGTTCATCACCACAAATAATGGCCCTAAAAAGAAATTTGCCTGAGGAAGAAAACACGGAAGCCACCGCAGCCGCTTCAGCCGGACCATATTCGGCATTATTTTCTGGTGATATGAAAGAAGATGAAGAAAAAATAGAGGGTGAAAAACCAAATTTCTTTAAATCAATTTATAACCCTGAAGACAAATCATACATTGCCGCTTATAAAATAGTCGATGACTCATCTGATAAATTTATAGAGGTATTAAACATACACGAAAACGAAGTCGGTAGAATTTATATGGACGGTAAAGAAACCTATGAGATATCTATTTTCAAATTCAAATTACCAAAATCACAAATAAAAATACTCGACGATGATACAGGATTCAGTGGTTTCAAATTCATCAAAATCCCTTATTGGTTAGTGAAGAAAGACCCTACTCAATATAAAATCAAAAGGTTAAATAAGAAAAAAAGGTTATCGAGAAAGTATAGTTATCCTTTTCCTTCATTATCCAAAGATGTTGACGATAATGTAGTTGATTACATAACTACCACTGATGGCGACAAAGAGTCAATAAAAAAAATCAAAACTCAACTTGAAGGAGAACCCAAAAAAGTTGAAACAAAAGAAGCAACAGGTGCGGCATCTGCAGGAGCTTATGTTGGTCCATCAATATGGGCGAAATCCTCAACAAAAAAAAATTGGAGAGGCGCTCGTAAAACACAGATACCAGGTGGTAAGTTTGTTGAGGTTAGAAAGAAGTGTCAGAAGTTCCCATACTGTAATCAGGGTGATATCAAGGCTTTAAAGATTTTTGAAAACGAAAATGTTAAAGAGGTTATAAAAAATATATCTCACAAACACAATATATCCGAATCACATATCAAGAACATTTTACTTATTGAGTTAGATAGGTTGATAAAATACAAAAAATAAAGATATTTATTATAAAAAAAATTATGAAAACATTAAAAAACTATATTGATTCTGTCGTTGATAAAGTTCTTCGTGAATCATTGGAAGAAAAAGCGGACGAACTTATTAATAAAATCCAATCCGAGGTTGATGAGGAATATATGAATGAATCAGAATGTTCTGAATGCGGTGGAATGATGAGAGAAGGAGAATGTTCAGAATGTGGATATAAAATGGAAGGTATTTACGAAGCCGATTTTGACCCAATGGAAAAATTGGAAAGAGTTTGTAATGAAGAAAGTTACCAATTTGATGAGGAGGCGTGTAAATCACACAAAAAATACGCAAAATCAGAAATGACCGAAAAATTACACGGAAACCAAAAAAGATTGGACAAAAATAAAAATAACCGAATAGATTCTGAAGATTTCAAATTATTGAGAAAATCAAAAAAACATCAAACTGACGAAGAAATGGAAGAAGGTAACGCTTTCACAGGAGCTGTAGAGAAGGCAAGAGAAAGTGGTGAAGATGAATTCAAATTTGGAGGTAAAAAATACCCAGTAAAAGAATCTGTGAGATTAACTGAAAAAGAGATGATTGATATGATAGAAAGAATTGTTAATGAAGAAAAAAATAATAATATTCGCAAACAATCAAATCCTCCTGGCGTCTCAACAACTAAAAAGAACTTAGAAAAATCAAAAGAATCGAATGAAGATTATATCGAGTCTGTCACTAAAAAAATGAAAGAATATCTCAAGGATGGTTCTAAAGGTGATTTCGATTTCGAACCTAAAGTTTTCCCAAAAGGAAATGGAGAATTGGGTGAAATGAAAAAGAAAACTTATAAACCTACCAAGGAAGTTGAGGAATATATTGAAAATTTTGCCGGTGCTGCTCTTGAAAACATATCATATGATGAAATTCATCCGAAAGAAGAGTGGGTAGAGGCTAACATTGTTGGGTCATCTAAAACAGGTAACAATCCTAAATGGGCTAACGCTGTCGAAACAGAAGTCAATGAGAAAAGAAATAAAGTTAGAAAAAATAACTATTTATCAATTCTCAAAAAGAAAGAAGGATATAACAGACAACCACAACCGGTTTATGATTCTAAACAAGACGACGAAAAAGAAAAAAATGTTGCAAGAATATTCCAAGCTTTGGAGTCAAAAGAGGATAAAAAAGAAAAACTTATCAAAGAAGATATAGATAAAATGAATAGATTATTAGGATACAACAAAAAAACTCAATAATCTTCACATATTAATAACAACTACTATATTCTCCATAGGACAAAAACCTATGGAGAATTTTTTTAACTATATATCAAAACCAGTTCACCCCGACGAT
>Ga0315903_10000801_pt1 | contig 47323 bp, 59 predicted proteins | sample LakEriMetagenome_7_FD_203524 | JGI IMG/M metagenome (GOLD analysis project Ga0315903, IMG submission 203524) | Freshwater fungal communities from buoy surface, Lake Erie, Ohio, United States - Buoy 2 MA119 | ecosystem: Environmental > Aquatic > Freshwater > Lake | place: USA: Lake Erie, Ohio... | reverse complement strand
TTTTCTCTGCTATTCCCCAAGCGTTCTCTCTGAACATGCCCTTTACGTTAGTAAATCCGTTATGATCTTTTTTCCAAATAATAAGGTCGTAATTGTCCCAAAATGGGGTTATATTTTTAGCCTTTTTTATAAAGACTTCGACACCTAGTTCTGTTAAATTTAACATCATTTCCTAAACATAAACCGCAGCATCCCACTGATATATATTATACAGGAAATACTGCGGCTATGTCAATAGACTATTTAATAAAAGTTCCGTTCCATACGGACTTCTGTACTTTATCAATAGGTACACAATTCGGTACCATTCTTCCATTTTTCTCTTTCATACCTCTTTGGGTATATCCTGACCAGCAGGCCTTTTGCATATTATCCCATTTATCTTCATCTTCATTGTCTGACTCATAAGATTTGCTCATGCACTCTTCACAATCTTCGCAGCTTATATTCTTTGCCTTGCATGTCTCGCATCCGCAATCTTCATACGCTTTGCTAATTGGCCAGTTTGCTTCATTTTTCATAGGATCTCCTACTGGGGCTGGGTTTGAAGAATTTGAGTCTTCTATTTCCATTTCCGCTGAATCTGATTCCTCTTCTTCGCCTTCTTCTGGCACTTCAATCATTGCTTCAATTGCTTCCATGAGATGCTCTATTACCATTCCAAGCTGCTCTTTTGTAACTTCTGCTCTTAATGCTTTTGTAATTTCTTCATCATCTGGAATTTCTACTACTGTATCTACTGGATTAACTACATCATCCAAGATATCTTTAATTTCTTCTACTAAATCATCTGTTGTTAATGATTTCTTCATATTCTTCTCTCGTTCAACTATTTTGCGTGACCAAGAGAATCCAGCATCTCCGCCCCATGCCAACCACATAATTTTTCCGTTAGATGGACTTTCTGCGTTATCCCAGTCCTTACCCTTTTTGTCTACTTCATGACGTGAGAAATAAGAATACATTCTTTTAACTGTTGATAGGCTAAGAGTTTCGCCCCTAGCAAGTTGTCCTGCACGAGTCCAGCCTACTGCTGTTCCTGCACCTTTTGCTTTACCTTGCTCTTTTAATTTAATTGCACGACGGGCTGCAGACTGCATGCCAGCGGTTGGTTTGTATCCTTCTTTAGCCATATTATTTCTCCTTAACGCTAGTTACTTTAACTGATTTAACTTCTTCATCTACACCAAATATATCATTGATGTAATCTGCAGCATCTTCTTCGCTAAATGCTTGTACTTCTGCATTTACTTCAATCTTGACACTGTAGGTTTTCATTATTTACCGCAAGTTGGGCATACTCCAGCAGATGTTGATCCAGCTGGTTTAGGTGCTGCTCCAGACTTAAACTTTGGACGACCAAATCCTACGATTGAAACTTGAACTCCTGCTTTATTTTTCTTAAAAGCACGAAGTTGTTTGCAAGCCTCTCCGCCATTTCTTTGGCTTCCCGACTTTTTTGAAGAAGTATTTCCTTCAATACACCAAACTGTTCCGTCTTCGTTATCTTCAATAACAATTCCTACGTGAGAAATTCTATCGACACCGTCTGAAGGAAAATCAAAATAGGCAATATCTCCTGGCTCTGGATCTGCAATGTCTCCGTCAATCCATGCACCAGCTTTCTTAAATGCTGCTGCACCACCTGGGGTATAAACTGTATTAGGAATTTTAACTCCTGCTTCATTAGCACACCAGTTTACAAAAGAACCGCACCATGGCTGAAAGTTAGCCTTTGTGTAAGCGCCATACTTGGTTTCGTTATCTTTAGGACCTTCAATGTATCCTACTTGAGATTTAGCAACTTGAATTAATCTAGCAACGCTACCTTTAGGTGCCTTTGCTGTTTCTGCTGGTACTGGAAAATCTTGCGACATTATTCATCACCTTTACTTTTACCAGCAAAATATCCGCCGATAATTCCTATAAGTCCTACAAGTGCATTCTGCACTAGGGCAATTGCGTCTTCATTGGTTCCATATTTTTCACCTGAAGTAAACTGTTGTGCAAGCATTGAAGCGTATTCACCAAGAACTACTAAGCCAATGAAGCCAAGTATTCCGAGGGTGATAACCCACATTAACTTATCTTTCATCTTCATTAGTCTTTATCCCAATCTGCATCAACTGGTTGTTCTGCTGGCATTGCGCCATCTGGCTTTGCTGCTAAACGTGCTGCAGTTGCATCAATTTCTGCTTCAAGCTTCTTATCTGCCTGTGTGTTCTTTGCATCCATTTCTTTGTTAGCCAACTGTGCTGACATAATATCCTTAGCACCAGATTGACCAATCAATAGGCCTGCAAGTGTTCCTGTAATAAATGTTGCAACAGAACCAAGCACATTGAAGAACATCTTATCGTTCTCTGACTGTCCGCCAATTGGTTGTGTTACAAAAATTAAAGCATACAAAATGCCCAATGATGTGCACAAAAGAATTGTGCCTAATGTAATTCCTAAAATAAATTTTAATCTAGCATCTAGATCCTGTGGACTTAGTCTTTCTTTAGCCATTTGGTGTACCCGTCTTGTCTTCTGCAATTGGATCTTTACCAATTACATCTTTAGTGCATGTGCCTGTCGCTTCACAAATTGGAGGATTGCATTCAGCTTTCTCCCAATTAGCAGGGTCTTGGCATGGGTATCTGTAAAAACCTTGATAGCCGCAACCAGTCAATGATAGCATCAATAGACCTGACAAAGCAATAGCAGTTATTCTTTTCATACCTCTATTATACCTTATTCCTCGTCTTTTCTGAGGGGTATGGTAATTAGCCAAATTACAGTAACTATTACTGTTGCTATGCCGACTACATCCTGTGCTGTCCCTGTAAGGGTTAGCCAGGCTATAAAGAACCCAAGGAGGGTCCATAGCTGGGCTATGCTTTCCTTTACTGCTTCCCATATCCAATTAAAAAAACCTTTAATTATTTTCATTATATCCTCCTTGTCATGGCTGCTGCCACAATATTTCCTGCAATAATTACAGGCACTACTACCTCTTGAGCTTTTTCTCTTTGATCATCCGTCATATCCTTACCCCACTCTGATGGGCTAAGTAATTTTTCAAAATCAATATCTGAAATTGCTCCAATTGGATCTGATAAAAATGCCTCTGTTGCAACCTCTGTTGTTGCATCTGCGAGAGTGTATGGCATTGGAGCTGATGCATTCTCTTTTATTCTATCACCAAATTCTTCAAGGGCTTTTGCTATTGATGGTTCTGATGCCGCAAGCAAGGCTACCTTTGCTATTTCTGATGTTTTAATTCCAAGACCTCCAGCTACCGCCGCTTTTTGTTCTGAGGTTAATTTAGTCAATGTGTCTTTACTTGTTAAATCTGCAATTAAATTTGCTGTCTCTTGTGATATACTATTAGTTACATTATTTTCTGAACCAGAATCAATTGTTGGCTCTGGTGATGGCTCTACGATTGGAGTTGATTCTGGCAATGGTTCAGGCTCTGTGGTTTCTGTTTGGGTTGGGTCTGGGGTTGGCTCTGGACTGGGTTCTGGTTCGTTTGATGCTTCGTCCTCTGAAGGCGAGGATTCTGGAGTTGGAGAAGACTCTGGGGAAGGTTCAGGAGTAGGCTCTGTAGTAGGTTCAACTGTTGGTTCTGGTGTTGGCTGTGGCATATTAGCAAGGGCGGTAGCAATAGCTGCTGCTATTCTTTGTTGCTCTTCAAACAACCAAGTTTCATTATATAAATCCCAAGCATCATCTATTGCATTATTTAAATCAATAATAGATTGATCATAAGCTGTCTGCGTATTATCTTTAGAAACTAAAGCATTTGTGAGGTTTTGCTGGGCTGTTGTTAAGTTTTGTGTAGCCGTTGTTAGGTTTTGATTTAATGTTGTTAGGTTTGCATTCTGATTATTATATGTAGCAAGCTTATTATTATAATCTGTTTGTGCCGCTGCCTGTGCAGTTACTGCTGCATTGTATGCATCAATTTGTGATTGTGTTGCACCTACGCCATAAGAAAATGTATTTAAATTACAACTAAATCCTACACCCCAGCCTCCAGTATAATCACATCCTGCTCCTGTCCAACCCCCAGGAATTGCCCATCCAAGATGATAGTAGCCTGGGCCTCCTCCGTTGTACCACCATATTTCTACGTCTAAAGTTTTGTCTTGGCTTACATTATAAACTGGAGAATATTCACTCCATGATGATCCTTTTTCTACCCACTCATCAATTGCAAGCTGTCCGTCTACATACATTCTAAATCCATCATCTGTATATCCAGCAAAGTAGGTGGTGGTCCAATGAGAAGGGACCGTAATCTTTCCAGTAAATTTAACTATAAAGTCTTCATAATAACCGCATACTGGCGGCTGCATTGAATTTGAATTCCACACCCCAGTACATATTACTGAATCTGGTATTGCTACACCGTTCCACCCTCTTGCAAGATGATAGACGGTATATTGTAGTCCCTGATTGCCAGCGGATTGAACAGTAGATTGTGTTGTTTGTAAATTTATGTTTGCTATATCTAATACATCTTGAGCATCGTTCTTATCTTCTAGAGCTGTAGCAACTGTTACCGTTTGCCCATCTACTGCTGATTGAGCTGTATTCTTTTCTTGTAAGGCTGTTGCCTCTGCTTCTACCGCCGCATCATATGCATCATATGCATCATCTCTAGCCTCTTTTGCGGCTACTGCATAGTCATATTTATTTTCTGCTATATCTATAAGGGCTTGAGTTTCAGCCTCTTCTGTTAGATTGCCAACTTTTTCGTTTAATTCTTGTATTTCTTGAGCAGCTAAACTTAATGGATCATCACTATAAGCAGGTGTAAGGAATAACCATCCAAAACCTAAAATGGCTGTTAATGTTAATCTCCATAACTTATTCCTAGTCAACTATAACTCCTAAACAAACACTATGTTTGCTTAGTTAATTATATCATTGAACTATTTAGGATTGTCTGTTTTATAAAACCCGTTACCTTTAAACTGTACACCAAATGATCCGTAATGTCTTTGTAATCTTCTACCGCATTCATTACACAAATAGTTAGGCTCTATAGAATTTATTGATCTTTCTTTTGGAACAATACTGTCTGGTGAACACTCACACTTGTATTCATATATAGGCATTACTTACCGCTCTTTTTTCTCTTTTCAGCTAAGGCAACAAAATCTTTGACCTTAGTCTCTCCCATGTATCCCCACGCATAACCGTCTTCAATCATTTGTTCATTAACAGACTTAGTGTTTCCATCAAGGTATATCCAGCCTAGAATACGACCATACTTCTCAGAGCTGTCTGGCTTTTCTGTTTTTACAACAATGTCTTTAGCATCTTTAAACTTAGATTTAAGATACTCTTTTGATTCTAAGCCTAATGTTTTTTCAAGTTTGTCTGTTGTTCTAGACTCTGGTGTGTCAATGCCTGCTAGTCTAAGTCTTTGAGAATATGAAATGCTGAATCCAAGATCAATGTCAACATCAATAGTATCTCCGTCAACTATCTTTGTTACCTGTTTAACTCTGTATTCAAACATAACTCTCCTTAAATTTTAATGAGCAGTTTCGGGACGTGCTCAGGTCCATCCTTCGGGTAGCGACCCGAATAGTCTGCGACTCCCCAGTGACGGGGTGCAGATCTCTATTATACTATTTATTTGATCTTGATAGTCTTTGGCTTCTTGTCTTCAGGAACTAGCCTAATAATATTAATATTAAGCATTCCGTCTTTAAGAGATGCACTGGATACTTCCATGTATTCTCCTAGGGCAAAAGACCTTGTGAATTTACGTGCAGCAATTCCTTTATGCAAAACCTCTGCGTCGGTAACTTCGGTAATTTCTCCAGAAATAACCAATGTTCCGTTATCTACAGATAGACTAATGTCTTCTTTTGTGAATCCTGCAACCGCAAGAGATACCTGATATGTATCTTCGTCTAGCTTTAATACATCGTATGGTGGATATGATTGGCGTGATGCAGCATTGTGCACGTTAGCCATTCTTTCAATTTCACGATTAAAGCCAATAAAAAAGGGATCCTTGAAAAGATCCCATGTATATGTTGTTACCATATTATTCCTCCTTCAAGCGAATAAGTTAATTTATAGGACCCCTAATGGGCATCCTAATATAATTATATCATAATCTTTAAAAAGACTAAAGAATTTTTTTCTTGTCCTTCATCTTTTCTGAATCTGCTTCAGATGCATATAGGGCTCTAAGCTGAGCCTGTGCTGCGCTTTCTCCAGCATGGCATCCTACTAGATCACCACTACCCTGCTTTACAACTGCGTATCCTTTGCAGCCAGCCGCATTTCTTTTAATTTCCCAAGGCATTTTTTCTCCTAATCGTTTGGGATTTCTCTGATATCCATTTCTATCAGTCCCATTTCTTTTGCTATTTTATGTCCTTCTGGACTAAGATGAAGTGTCGCTTCAAGATTTTCATCGTATTCGACCTCCATCAAACCTTCTTCATATAATTTTACCATAGCAGAATCAACATATTCAATATGGGCCTGCCATAATTCTGGGGCTATCTCTTTTGCATTCTCACTAATTGAGAATATCATTTCACCATTTTCATCAACGCCTTCTAAAGAAATAGCGCCTATTTCTAAATAGTGTGACATTTTCATATCGTCCTCTTCTTCCTCTTCGTACATAAATCTCCTTTGTGCAACAGGTAGGACTTGAACCTACGATAGCCGAATTATGAGTTCGGGGCCTTAACCAACTTGGCTACTGTTGCCAAGTGTCTATTGTAACGTGCCGTCTTCATTTTTGTCAATGGTCTCTTCAACTATTTGCTGTACATATTCAGAAAAATGTTTTCTGATATTGCCCATAGGTCTATTTCCCAAAGACTTCCATATTCTTTTATACTCTACAATATTTGCAAATGTTGTAGGGCATACCTGTATACCATTATACTCTTTTAGAACTGTTGGTAGGGGCACATGTTTTCCACAACACTTACACTCTTTAGCTTTTTCTTGATATATACTCATACTATTTCCATTCCGTCTAATGCATCAGATAAGTCTTTTGGCATTCTTGGTGCCCTGATCATGTTTGTTACTATTGTGTCATCCTCATTTTCTCTATCCCATTTTAGAGAACTATAAGTATGTATGTCTATTTCTTCATTGTTTTGTGGCCTACTTCTGCTAATAGCATTGTAGATAGATCCACAAACTGCGTCCGCCAAGTCTTTCGATCCCTTTCTAGGGTGGTCAACTCTATCTCTCATAATTTTTAACTGCAGCAATTCATCGATAAGAAGTTTTATTGCTGGCCCAGTTAATCTATCTTCTGTAACAACCATTGCCATGTCATCATAATGTTTCTTTGCGACAGATAATGTTTCAGTATTAATTCCATACTGCTTTAATTGTTGCATCATGTCGTGTGAGTTCCAGCGGTCAAATGTACAGACACGAATCTTAAATCCCTTAGTTCTAAGAGACAAGATATAGTCTTTAACTTCTGTAAAATCTACAGATTTGTCTGCAGTCGGTGTCCAATATCTTACCGCATCAACTTCAACAATTGGCGCTGGCTGAGAATAAGTATCGGTTACTTTTACATTTACCCATTTTTGCACATGAGACATAGCAACTGCACAATGGTCATGCTTTTGTGCTAAGTCAACATGCAAAAAATATTCTTTATCTGGATCTGGCGCAAACCATTCCTGAAATCTTCCAAAGTCATCTACTGCTAACGCCATATTACTAAAAGCTTTTTCAATTTTTTCTCTAGACTTAAAGAATGCATCTATTGCTTCCGCTGGCATACATGCAAATCTTCCTAGAGCGTCTGGAGCATTCTTATAAAACGCTACTTTAAAATCATCTATACTTCTTGTAGGATTAATCTCCCAGGTAGGTCTTTTAAGAGCATACATTCTTGGATACTTGTAAGAAACAATATGATCTTCTTCCCATTCAATATCAAACTCATTGCCTTCCGTTCCATCTGGCAAATCTGTATCTATCTTAAAATGATGTGACCTAATGACAGTTTCTTTTTCTGCAATAACGTCGTCGTATCTTTGCTGGATATAATCGTTCTTGTATCTAGGGAATGAGAGAAGAATTACTTTACCGTAGTCTGGGAAACGAGAATCAACTGATGCCCTATACATCTCATAGATAGCGCTACCAGTCTTTGCCTGCTCATGGCCAGTTGTATTTTCAATGCTAAAGCCAGAAATTTCGTCAAGGATTACAACAATCACGTTGTATCCTTCCCATGCCTCACGCTCTGAGTGGCCTGAGTGAACTGTTATATTTTTATTAAATTTGATCTCAGAAGCTTTTTCTGAGTACTTTCCTACAAACCAAGGTGACTTATCTATACGTGTTCTAAATCCTTTAAAGAACACGTTGCTTGCTTGTTGTGCGTTGATAGCAATATTAATAATGTCAATGGAGTCTCCAGGTGGTTTACCGTAGTAATGAGCTGGATCTTTTAAACACAATAATAAATATACTATATAGGCCACTGATATTGTAGAGCAATAATCTTTTCCAGAACCCTTGCCTAATTGAGCAACTACTTCGTTAGCAGTCTGCTTATATGTTCTCTTGCCTTCTTCTTCACCAAACAATTTGATTAGTGTGGACTCTTTATAAACCTGTGAAGATTTTTCAATTAATGTATACTGATATTCTGAAAGCGGTGGCAATCCAAGATAATCTGGGCTTGTAACAAATGTCCTTAAATCGACTGGCCTCTCATCAAATTCTTCGCCGTCGAGTATGTCAATAAGATCATCAAAATTAAGATCCACTAACTTCCTCAATTATTTCAACTGGTTCAACTATCCCAGTTATTTGGGATAAACGTTTTGCAACTTCCATCTTACATTTTGAACAAGAGGCTGTTACTTCTTTCAAAATCTTTACAAGGATATCCTGTTTACGCTCAGTTTCCGCCAACTGTGTTGCAAGTTCAGCGTTATCTAGAAGTCCAACTTCTTGAAGCATGCCAATACGCTTACCTTCAATATCTGCAATTAATTTTAATGCACCTGATTTAACGCTAAGCTGTCCAGCCTGATCAGCATCTTCAACTGTCTTCCAGGCTTCTTTAATAAGCATTGCATAGTGTTGGTCAGCACCAACGATAGCTTCTTTAGCCCTCTCTCTGGCCGCTGTGTCGTTGTGTACGACTGTCTTCCACTCACCTATCAACTCAACCACTTCGGCACGTTTAAAGCCCGTTAGAGTGGCAATTTGGGTGGGGTTATTTCCTTTAAGCAGTTCTTCAACTACTTTATTCATGCGATCAAAATGATCAGCTAATTCCATATCCATAGAGTATTATTATACTTCTAGTCGACTGAAATAGCAACCTGAGATTTAGCTATTTTATATAGAACTAAATAGCCAATCAGATCATCAATATCATTATCTCCTGCGAAGCCTTGATTATTTTTAACTCTGTTTAATTTATCATCGATTCTAACCTTGAGTTGCTCTACATTGTCCGCCGTCGAAAATATTCTGGCTGGCTCCAAAGCTGAGTTACCGTATGATATATTCTTTTCAATAAGCATGTGAGCAATTTCATGACAAGTTCCCCAGATTTTTGCACCTGCTGGAGCCCCTACAGATCTTAAATATAGATCACTACAATTAAATGTTGTTACATCCTCAAATACTGGCTTTAACATTATCTTCTCCTAAGTAGAACATTAACTACATCATGCTCTTTAATTCTTTCGAATGTGGCCGCTTCCCCATTCAAAAATTCCATTGTATATTTATCATTTAATTCTACCAAAAATTCATCTGGCTGTCCAGACCCTAACTCAACAACTAGCAATGGACACTTACGAGCTTCTTCAGAAAATCCCTCGAATACAAATCTTTCGTGTCCCTCCACATCTATTTTCATAAAATCAATTTTGCCAGTGTATGTTGAATCTAATGTATCTGCATTTATTTCTTCTGTATAAAAATTACCATGCTGACCATGATTACCAGATTGATGTTCATGAACTATTCCAGATCCGCCAATGTTTTCTTCCCAAATATTTAAAACCATCTTATCTTTTTTATTTGACAAGGCTATATTAAATACATCTATCTGTCCTACATTTGAGTAATCATTTAAAATTGTAGCAACTGTATAGGATTTACATAACCTTTCTATCGGCTCAAATGCCAGCACACGACCAGATGCGCCAACCCTTCGTGCCATAACTTCTGTAAAATAAAATATGTTTGCTCCAATATCTAGGCATGTCCACCCAGGCTGTATATTACCAATCATCCATTCGGTGAGCTCTTTATCCCAGTAACCCTGATCTCTACAGGTAGCCTGAACGTATCTATCAGTTACATCACCAGTATATACATAAAAAGAATTCAAAACTTTGCTAAAGGTAATTGATTCTGGTGTTATTCTTTCTGTCTTCATCTTTTTTTAATTAACCCAAACTGATCTAAGTATCTTTGTATTGTCATAGCAGATACGTTACACTCTTTAGCTATTTCTGTAACCGTTTTCTTTTGAACTATATATCTTCTATATAGCCAATCCTTACTTTGATATAGTTTCATCGTTCTGTCAAAACCTTATTCGCATAGTGGGCTATACCAAATGAATCAGCCACATCAAAATCTTTTAATGAAAGCTCATACTTTTTATTAAAGTAATCTACAGTTCTTTGTTTACGCATATTACGCAATTGAGTCTTATACCACGAATCGGCATATCCTGGATTTTTTACTCTTACTGCCTGCTTCTCATCTTTTGTTGGGTTCTTATTGCCGATATATGCCTGCCAAGAACTAGGGGATATAGTAATAACGGAAGCACCAGTAGACATAAGTTCAGCAATAACCACACCATAGACATATGACAATTTTATCACAGCATCTGGTGATCTGACAAGGATCGCTCCTTCTACTGCAATATAATCAGCTTTTAATTCATCAAGCATTACGTGCATTTTCTTTTTAGCATCATATATTTTTTCATATATGTCTGCTCCCACAAATTCTATTTTGCCCCACTTTAACGGTTTATCGTTTTCCATCAAGCAGAATGCAACCGAATTTGTAGAAGCGTCTATTCCTAGTACACGGTTTGCTTTAGTTTTAACAAGCTCAGCTAATCTCATCAAGCATACCCATTATCTTAGATCTTTTAGTTATATCTATCTTTTTTTGACAGGATGCACAAAGATTTGTTTCATTATACCTACTTAATTGAGCATTACATTTCTTGCAGCCACGAGCAGCACCATTTCGAATAGCTTTCTTTTCATAATATTTTTCCATGATCCTGCGGTTTGTTGCAACTCTGCAACATTCGTCGGTACAATATTTTTGATTATGTGTCTTTGGCTCAAAGTCTTTAGCACATTCCTTGTTGGCGCATATCATAACTTTGGCACCTTATATGATTCTATTTGAACTGTTCCAATTAATCCAGCATAACATTCCTTCTTAATTGGACAGTATGTGCAAGGCATCTTAGACTTTGAAGCTCCTTCTGGACGCATAGGAAGATCTCCATCTTTAAAGTTATCCCATACTTCGCACATCCAAACAAAAAGATCCTCAATAATCTCTGTATTCTTTTCATTCATTGAGATTGGAATAACAATAAGTTCTTGAGTATTCTTATTCTCATAAAGGAAGAATCCTTCTTTAGCGTTCTTCAGCTTCATGTAGGTAAGTAACTGAAGCATATGGTTTGGCGTAGGCTTCATCTCTGCTTGTCTTGCATCCCACACTTCCTGCTTAGCCGTCTTAATTTCTCCAATAACCATTTCATTATCGTACTCCATAATAAGGTCAATAAAGCCACGAATAGGCGGGTACTCGTTAATAATTTCTTCTTCTTCTGCTCTAAACTCTGGCATGCTAGAGATTAGTTTTTGAAGTCTTTCATGAGCCTGTGTTCCTTGCGCCATATTAGCAACAGCAACAGCATCATTATCATCAATAAACATTGCTCCGCTAAATGCCATATACCAATATCTAGGGCATGTGCCATGACCGTATCCAAGGGAGCTTGGACTAAATGACTTCTTAGTCATCTCTCCGTCTGCACGTTTTGTATTACGATAGGACTCATCAAGCAACTGTGCAAACTTTTCTGGATCGAAATGCTTACCAGTATGCTTTTTAAATTTAAGGTTCTTAACTATATCTCTAGCCATTATAACGAACGACATACTTGAGGGCATCCACAAGTTTATCGATTGACTCCTTTGCTGAATAATAGATATTCTTTTTATTATTATTTGTTGTGCCAGCTTTATCTTTAGCTATAGTAGAATAATAAGAAGCCATCATAGAAAACTTTGTGGACATAGCCTGAAGCTCAATAATTAAATATGGAGCCTTTGCCGAAGGTACGTCTGGGTTCATAAGCAATTTTACAACAATTGCTAATGCTCTATCTAACTGTTCGTCCTTCATATACTCATGAAGATCATTAAACTCTGTTATTGAACTAATAAGTTCAAGGGTATTCTTATCGTCCGCCATTTTTAATCCTCTTATCTAACTTATCAATGAATAATCCTAGTGGATATCCAATTATAAATCCTATCATTATTCCAAATAAAAATGCAGTCATTATACGAACCTCTGAACTATTCCATAACCAATCCATAAACCAACAATACCCATTAGCCCTGCAAATACTGGTGGTGCTGGAATTGGAAGTTTAAAGATACTAAAGATACCACCTACAGCAATACCAGTTAGTGTTGTATACAATATTTCTTTCATGGCTTCGCCTTTGTTTGCTTTACTTTGTAGGGGCCAAGATCGGCCTTTACGGTGCCATCTTTTCTAAGCCTGACAATCCTACCATTTTTAATCTGTGTTGGATTAAAAGGATGTTTGTTACTTCTTTTACCGCTAGACATTATTATCCTCCCAGAACTGAATTAGTTCTTCTAGAACTGCCCACTCAATAATTCCAAGACGAACCTTGGAATCTGTACCTATAATAATCTTTAATGCTGGATGCATATCCCTGCTAACCTTAAACGTATCTGTACAAATCTTTGACCATACAGGTTTATTTAATGTAAATGAGGCAGAAGCTTCTTTGTAATCTACAACAAACTGCTTCCATTTTGCATCCCCCTTTTGATAATCGCCACGACCAGAATTTTTCTGGGCTTTAGCGCCATCACGTTTTACTTCAGATCTTTCTGACATTACCCCACCACGTAAGAATTTTTATGACCATCTGGACATTCCCAAGATATGGTTCTATCTGATGCGTTCCAAAAATACTCTTCAGCATCTTTGTCACATTTACCACAAGGCTTTTTGCCACCCATTCTTTCTAACTCTGGAGACATAACCTTCTCTGGCTTAGATATAAATTCATTAAGATTTGGCACGAATATCCTCTTGTAGTTTTTTAACTACGTCTGGGTTATCACGAAGGTATTGCACTGCCTTTGCTCTGCCTTGAAATCTTTCACCATTGACGGTGTACCAAGCGCCACCTTTTTCCACGACTCCGCACATTTCTGCAACATCTAATGTTTCTCCAATTCCATCTATACCAAGAACATCCCCTTGGTAGTAGAAGTCGTACTGTCCCGATAAATTAGGGGGGCCGACTTTGTTGTAATCAATAATCCAATTAACTGGTCTTCCGACCCTTTGTTCAATAATCTTGTCGCCAACTTTAACGCCAGCCTTAATAGCATTCGCTTCAGCCTCAGAAGACCAGAGCTTAATGACAGTGGAAGAAAAGAACTTAACTGCCATCCCACCTGTGGGGATGTGACTAGCATGCATAGATCCAAACTGGTTTCGTTGTTGTGAGATGAGAACAAGTAGTGTGTTTTTGTTTGCATAATTTAACATCTTGACTGCGTGAGTCATATCCTTTGCTTCTGCGCCGATTTGCTTAGTGTCTTGCAAATCCTTCATTTCATTTCCATCTTTTTCAAAATAAATGGCTGGCAACAATGCTGAAATTGAATCGACTACGATCATGTCCACTTCAGCGTCCATAAGTTTAGTTGCAACATCCACCATATCATTTACTGTTTTGGCTGGTGAGTAAATAAGTTTTTCTGAATCTACACCCAACTGCTCTGCCCATGCTGGATCATATGAATGTTCTGCATCAATCCATGCACAAGTCTTACCTTCTTTTTGAGCCAATGCTATCATCTGTAGACAAAAGGAAGATTTACCAGCAGACTTATTTCCCCATACAAGAATTTGTCTTCCATAGGCAAGCCCGCCTCTTAATGCTAAATTAAGACCAATGCTAGGAGTTGCTTGCTTTTCAACATTTACGCTAACAGCAGACTGGACTCTTGCTCTAGTTTTTGGATCTAACTTAGCTAATATATCATCTAATACAATTTCCATTATTATTCTTTCTTCTCTCTACTCATTATAGCATTAAAATAAATTGCCGTGAAGTCTTGGACGCTCTTTATTTTTATTAATCTTTGCTTCCAGTACCTCATCTAGGCTGTGCAAAATTTGTTCTTCATTTCTCATTGCAGCATAAACATCTAATAGTCTGATAATAACATCAGCCATCTCTTCTACAATTTGTTCACTGCCCTTTGTTTTTCTAATTGCTTCTAGTACTTCAGTAACTTCTGAATGTACAAGTGCGAGTTTGTTTCCAACCTTGTCATGAGAATATTCTCCATCCCAGAACCCCTTTTCTTTTGCTGTTTCATGAAGCATTGCCGCCAATGCATCTAATCCGTATTCTGTTAAGATATTACTCTGTGTCATTTTTCTCTCTTAAACTAAATGTAAATGATGGGCCTTCCTCATCATAATCAATTACTAATTCTTTTTCTGTATTTGCAGCATCCAAAAATCTTAACGTTGGAACTGTAAGCTTTTTATACTCTTCTAATACTGCCACCAAAACCTGATTAATGCTTATTGAAGTAACCAAGCCTTCGATATCTTCTGTCATTTTATTTCCTTAATCATCAGGGTTCCGTCATCAAGTTTGGATAGTATTACCTGACATTTCATTCCCTCACGCATTTTTGCTAAGGCAATTTTATACATACTAGAGAAAACAATTGCTCTAGTTAAATTTTTATCTCTATCTGATAGAACTATGTGAGCCATAGTTTTGCCAGCCTTTGTCTTATAAGGTGTAAAGTTTACCACAATGTACTCATTATCGGCAAGGTCATATTCTTTACGATATAAATAATCAACAAATATATCTGTAGACTTTGGATCGATATCGCTAACCTTAATATACTTAGCAATACGATTATCTCCTACAAGAATAAAATACATTTGATTTGTTTCTATAGGTGTTTGTTCATTATGGAATAGACCAATAGATCCAGTCTCATCTACTAACTCTACTCTTGCCCACCCATTTCCACGCTTGATTGATTTAACCATGCCAAACATTACGAATGACCCTAAATCATCAAACTCTGATATTGGCCTTGCCTGTGCTTTAATTCTTGGTGGAAGATCTAGGCTAAATGTAGGGATACCTAAGAATTCGTAGTAGTTTTCTTTTTCAGTTCCCTGCCGTGCATTATCGTCAAAAGCAGCACCACCAATGGCGTTGAGAGCACTAACAGCCCTGCTGTTAATACCGCTACCTTTTTTAGACGACTTTTCGATAAAGTCTTTATAATTGGCATATGGTCTCTTTTCTATGATTTTATTTGCGATACTATCTGAAATAAATTTAACTTCTGCCAAACCAAATCTAATAGCTTCCTTTTGTAATGAGAAGTAAACATCAGACTCGTTAATATGTGGAAGCAATACTTTAAGACCCAGACGCTTGGCTTCAATTAGATATTCTGTTCTAGCATCCTTATCGTTTTCATTCTTAAGAATTGAAAACATAAACTCTAGCGGGTAATAAGTCTTTAACCATGCAGTCTGATATGAAAGCATAGAGTAAGCAACAGCGTGAGATCGATTGAAAGAATATCCAGCATGTGCTTCAAAGTCGTGCCATAGGTGCTGGGCCTGCTTCTTGCTAATATGCTTTTCTGCACCCTCAATAAATTTATCCTTAAACTGATCAAACTCGGTTGCATCCTTCTTCTTACCGATAATCTTTCTAACTTTATCAGCCTCTGACCAAGTCATTCCACCCAGGTGTACACATGCCTGCATAACCTGCTCTTGATAAATAATCACACCGTAAGTGTTTTCTGTAAAAGGCTTCATAATTGGATGCACATACTCAACTGCTTCCTCGCCATGCTTTCTTTTAATATACGATGCTCCTACAGTATTCATTGCACCTGGACGAACCAAAGCGTTAGATGCTGCAAGGTCTTCAAATTTATCTACGCCCATCTTAATAAGAAGGTTAGTATATGGAGTCGCTTCAGCTTGGAACACACCCTTGGTATATCCTTCGCTCAAAGTTTTGTATACTGCCTTATCGTCTAAAGAAATTTCTGACAGATTAATATCTTTACCAGTTCTATCTTTAATAGACTTAAGAGTGTCGGAAATAACAGACAATGTTTTAAGCCCAAGGGCGTCGAGCTTAATTAGACCAATGTCTGCAACGGTGTCCATGTCATAAGCAACTACTGGGATACGACCAGAAACTTTATCCTGTGCATCTTCACGAGACTCAACTGGCGCATACTTGCGAATATCATCTTTAGCAACAACAACTCCTGCTGCGTGAACTCCTACGCTTCGGATCTTTCCACGTAGTCTTTCTGCAAGCCAAACAACTTCTGGGTATTTAATTCTAAACTCTTTAGTATTTGGAGACTCAATAAAGTCTTCAAAGGTATCGATAGATTTCATTGCACGATTAACATCTGAAAGGGGAACCATAAATACACGAGCAGCATCACGAACAACCCCTTTGTCTTTAAAATAAGTGTATGTGGAAATAGATGCAACATGCTTAAACTTTTTCTTTAGATAATCTTTAACTTCTTTGCGACGACGGTCCTCGAAGTCTGTATCAATATCTGGGAAGTCATTACGTTCTGGATTAATAAAACGGAAGAACAGTAAGTCATATTCAATTGGGTCAACATCTGTAATACCTAATGAATAACAAACTAAAGATCCAGCGGCAGAACCACGACCAGGACCAACCATAATATTATTGTCTTTTGCCCAGTTAACCATATCCGCTACAACCAAGAAATAGGATGCAAATGACTTATCCTTGATTACAGACAGCTCCTCCTCAAGTCGGTCTAAGTAGACCTTATCCTTGTCCAGATCTAGCCTCTTAAGGCCTTCTAAGGCCATCTGAGCCAGTTTCTGGTCAGCATTGGTCTTAGGGACAGGGAGCAGGTCTAATCCCCTGTTAAAATCGTATTCTTCAATTTTCTCAGCAATCTCCATGGTATTATCAAATATGTCTATTCGATTAATCCCTGATTTCTTGAAGTCTGCCTCGATTTCATCCCTAGTCTGAATAAATAGGTTATAGTCTACGAATGATATTTTTCTATCTGGATAAAGATAGTTAAATCTATCTAACATATCTTTCATTTGACGAGACATTTCAAAATCTGCGTCTTTGTCTGATTTAGGAGATGTAGATAATATAAGCATTGCCTCTTCTAGAATACGATCTTCTTCTTTAGCAAAGTGGGCGTCTCCTGTTGCCACCGCCTTTATTTTAAGTTCGTCTGCGAGCTCTAAGAGTTTTTCGTTGATTTCTTTTGGGTTATGAGATTGAACCTCAATGTAAAAGTCTTTACCAAAAGTTTGTTTAAAATCTTTGAGTATAAGTTTGGCTTCTGAGAATTCCTGGCGTTCAATCGATTTACTAATAAGACCATTGAGGCATCCAGAAAGAACGATAATACCTTCCGCATATTCTTTTAGCACCTCTCTATCAATTCTTGGCTTATGATAAAAGCCTTCGTTCCAAGCAAGTTCTTGCAATGTGTTTATGTTCTCTAACCCTTTTTTATTTTTAGCTAGAAGAATAATATGATTATAAGCCTGAATAGACTTATCTGTTTTAGAGGAGCGATCAAATCTATCTGTTGGAGATATGTACGCTTCTACTCCCAGGATTGGCTTGATGCCTTGTTCCTGACACGCTATTTGCATTTCACGATGAGAAGATAATGTTCCGTGATCTGTTATTGCTAATGCTGTTTGACCAGCATCCTTTGCCGCTTTTACAAGTTCGGCAGGAGAGTTAAGGCCATCCATCAATGAATAATATGAATGCACATGTAAATGTGTAAATGACATTAACTCTCCGCCTTTAACTTTGTATTACCAGTCTACGCTGCTTGATGTAGCAGAAGACTCTTCGTTACCACCATTTTCTCCCATATAGAAAGCTTCTTGCTCTGCATATGGAACATGACGAACTGCTGTCTTTTCAAGATCAAACAATTCAAGACTTGTAAAGTCGAATGGCGTTTCGTCTTTAGCAAGTGGGATGATTGTATAGCTTGTGTCTGTTTTGGTTCCGTTACGCTTAATGCGCCACATCAGGTTAGTGATGCTTCCCATTTCGCCAGCGTATTCAATCAAGGTAGGTGTGATTGTTTTACCACTGGTTCCCTGAGATAGAATTGCAACATATGGCTCTTCTTTACCGTCATCTACCAATACATTAATGTATAGGCGTGTTCTGGCCTTCCAGCCAGCCTTTGGATCCTTGCGGTGCTGTTCATTAGCCCAGTCACGACCCTCAGACTCCATTGTATCTAGAGCCTTGCGACGGTAATCCTTTGGGTTTGTGTGCTCCAATGCAATAAAACCGCATCCAAGCTTGTCGTTATAATTTGGTGAATCTGGATCTAGTTCCTGGAGGAATCTAATCTTTACGCTTTCGCCGTCTTCAATCTTAAGCCAGCGAGCCTTGCTATCGTCCCCACCACTGTAGGTAGGCTTGTCTAGCGCTTTGTTTAGGTCTTTTAGACCCTTTACTATACTCATTTATTCTCCTTTATAGTTGATGGTATATATCCATCTGTATTTGTCATTATATCATGAATTCCAGGATCTGTATTCTATATCGGATACAGCATTTTTAATACAAGTTTTTATTTCTTCATCAGTCATATCGCCTGCATCTTTTGCATCATGTGGATATATCTTACCATATTCGTACGAAGCCCACAAGAGGTCCTTGAATTTTAATTTATTGACTATGCTTTGACCTAATTCTCTGCCAGCCAAATCTGCGTCTGTCATTACTGTTATTTTATTAAAATGTCTATTTAATAAATTATGTTGTTCTTTTGATAAGAATCCGCCAAGCGTAGCAACCACATTTGGGAAACCTGCTTGATGAACACGTATTGCATCGAAATTAGATTCAACTACGATAACATGGTCGCCAATTTTCTTAGCACGATGTATATTAAATAAAGTTTTGCTCTTTGGTAGATTGGTGCTGTTTTTAAATTCCTTACCTTCGATTGATCTGCCAACTAATCCTATTGGTGTTCCATCTGGACTATGCACTGGTGTAATAACCATATTCATAGATGCTGAATATCCTAGACTAAAATGATCGATAGACTCTTTATTGATTCCTCTTGAAGCAAGATACTCCACTGCTTCTTTAGACATGCCTGCATGCAATCTATCTAATGTCTCCTGAGAAAACTCTTCAAACACTGGCTTCTCTTCCATAGCCTCTGAAAGTAATGCATCGAAATTCTCTAAAGCTTCTGCTTCTTTAGAAGATATAAAACGCATAGCCTCATATTCATTCTTATTCATCACACGCTTAACTAATTCTTGTAGCGTTCCAGCCTCTCCGCATGAAGGGTTAAAGCAAATAAATGCTCCTTTTTCACGGCTTACGCTAAATGAAGATGTGTGTCTGTTGGAATGAAATGGGCAGTAGCATAGAAAGTCATTACCAGTTTCGCCAACAATATTCAGTCCTATAGATTTTAAGACTGACTTGATATGCGCTGGCGTGTATTGCGTGGTATCAACTTCCCTTGTGTTATACCCTCTAATTGCCATGCTTTCTTCTTTCCCACATATACACCATGGATGCTCATTAAGAACTTCCAAGTCTCGCCTGTGAATTCTACCGAAAAGGCTGGGTCTATGTCAAGTACCCTGACATATCCTTTCCCTCTCATGTCCTGCGTTAATAAATTTTCATACTGTGGCCTCAAGCTTATTAGGCGTGAGTTATCATCAAACTGTACCTCAATTTGAAATCTTTTAATTTTTCGATGAGTCACTGTTTAGCTCTGGAAGGTTTTCATAAATCGGAGTAATAACACCACGATTAATATCCCAGTCTAGATAGAAGTCAAACTCATGACCATGACGATTCTTTCTAGATACAACTTCAATCATATTGGTTCCTGGGTAACGATGAATAGCCATAGCCATATCAGCATCATATTCAATTGCCTTTGACCAAGCTACCTGACTCATCATTGGTGGATTATCTTGATCTGAGATATCGTCTGCAGTTGCTGCAGTAATATCAATTACTGGAATATTGTTTGATACTGCAAGCAATTTAAATTCACGAGAAATATTTCTGTTACGTTCTACTTCAGAGTTGCTTCGCTTATTATCATTAAACAATTGATGGTAATCAAGAATAACTAAGTCTGGCTTATGCTGGTCAATCTTACCTTGAATTGTTGCTGGAGTTACATCTCCTGCTCCTTCATTTGACACAAGTATGAATGAGTTCTTGCCAGTAAATTTCTTTTGGCCCCATGACTTAAATGTATCAACATCGATATCTCCCTTAGAGAAATCGCTTGCACGGAATAAACCAGAACCTAGCATTGTATAAATGCGGTCACGCATATTCTCTGGAGACATTTCAAGAGATACAATCATTGGCTTAAATCCCTGTTCCCATGCCTTGCATGCAAGGTAGGATGTAAACCATGTCTTACCACGCCCTGGCCAGCCGATAGCAACTATGAGATGGCCTGGAGCCATACCAGTCGGATATGCCTTATCGATAGCTTCAAAACCCGTTAGGATTCCTGGACTACCGCCCATAGCCGCTGATCGTTCTTTGACCGAAAGGAAGTGATTCTCTGCTGCCTCTAAATCGGTAACATCGATATCACGTACATTATTTGTAAACTTGCTAAGACTTGCTAATCTACTCTGCATGTCTGCAAGAACTCTGGACGCTGCATCTTCTTTGAGAGCTGAGCCTGAATGAATTAAAATACTCTTAAGCTTACTTGAAAGATATTCATTCTTAAGCTTATCTAAATAGTATCCAGTTTCTCCTTTGGTTGCTACTGGTTCAAAATCTTTAAATCTTTCTACAAGGATTCCAACTTCTGGAACAGCCTTAAACTTATAATAATATGACTTTAGGCTATCCCATATATCTTTATGAGAAGTAAAGATCTCATCAACATTATCTGCAAGTAGTGTGCTTATGTCTTTGTTCTTGCATACCGCAGAGATTAGTTCCGCCTCTGTATTCATTCTATTCCTTCCACAAGCTTCCTTGTCTCTTCCCGTAGGTGGTCCCTATGGATTCTATCGTTCTGTATATCTTTTTGCATTCTATCAATTCTATCGAAGTTATAGAAAAAAAATTGCAGTGGATGATTAAACTTATTTATTCTGAAATAATATTCAATCAATTCTTTTGCACGTTCATATCCTACACTATCTATAACGTCTTGCATACCCCACTTTTCACGAAACTTATTAATTCGTGGGCTTCTATTATATTTCTGTTTATATAAAGACTCATATAAACTAATTAAAATATAAGGACCCTTATCATTTGCCACGTTTTAATTCCTCTTCTACTTCACGAGTCTTTTCAATAAGCTTTTCTTCTACAAACTTATAAACTCTTTCTGTAGCCACATTTACTGTCTCGCCTGCACGAAGATCGTCTTCTACTCCAACACCTATCTTGATGCTTTCATAGTTTCCTAGATTACGTGTAAAGGACAAATCAACTTTAACCCTTGTTGTCATTTGTGCTCCTTCATATGTCTAGATAAACTATCGTGAGCGAATATGCCCCACCGTAGTTCCCACTCTTTACCGCAAACATCACATTTAATAACTCTGCTCACTACTCCGCCTTCCAAACAGGTACAAACGAACCGTCAACGGTCTTAGTATACAATATTAAGTTGTGTTTGAGAAGAGCCTGTAATTCTGAGCGTGATGGAAGATCTCGAATATGTCCAGCATCAATAATAAATTGATGAATGTCCAAAATGTCCGATTCGCTCAACATATATCGAGACCATGTACTATCTGGATTACTAATAGGATAAACTTTTTGCGGTCTTTTTATTTTACCCTGCAAAATATATTCTTCTATTGTTACCCTATGTCTATTTAATATTTTACCAGCTTCAATTATGCTGTAAGCCTTTTCCATATTTTTTTCAACCTGAGAATAAGAATACATTACACGTTTTTTATCTGGGTATGACCAAGCAATAATTTCATCTTTCGCCCTAGACGCTTTAAGAACCTTATGGATCTTTCCGTTTAAGAAGAAATAGAAGAGCTTTTTGCGTAATCCCTGTCTGTTTTTTCTAACCATTTACCGAACGCATTCGTTTCCTTATTGATCATCCAACGCTTTCCGCATAGGATGCAAAACAATTCTGTGTGTAGTTTTTGAGAGAATACTCTATCAATAAAAACTCTACCATTGCATCTCTGACATTTCATCATACGGAAAACAGCTTCCCATCAACAACACAGGTATAGTCTGGAGAAATATGAATCATTTGAATATGAGGATAATCATTTACAATATGGGCAACTGCAAAACCCTTTTGCCAATCATGGTGCTGGGTATACTTCATGCCGTCACTCTTTTCATCGCACATGTGTCCAATTTCATATCCACGAAGAGTTTCTCCCTCACCATTATTTCTAAGTTCATATGTTACCATATGTGAAGCAATTCTGTGAGAGTGGCCACGAATTAATGATACCTGCATATCTTCCATATCTTTTCTTGCAGATCCAGTAGCGGCAATTGATAGTCCATGATGTACGTGAATGTCACCAAATCTCCGCTTAGGCAACTCGTTGTAATATATGTATTCATACCCCAGAGAATCTAATGACCACAACGCCTCTGGCGTCACTTCATTAATATAGTCTGGAAGCTTTGCGTCGATATAATTAAATATACGAACATCATGATTACCAAGTGCTGAGAATAGTTGAGCATCTGGAAGCATGTCACGAGTCTTAGTATAAAAATCTCTTGCACCTTTTGCCTCGTGTCGCATCATAGGCACAATTAAATCTTTGCTGTCTGTTTTATGAAGGTTCAAAAACTCTGCTGAGCGACCCTCTGTATACTTGCTATAGCAAGCTTGATCATCTGTATCGCCAAGGTAATCCACAACATCTGGCTTAAACCACTTCATGACTTTAAACCATAGCTCAATGGCCTTATCATCCTGATATGGGAACTGCTGATCGGACGATAGCATCCATTTCAAATCGTTTGACATTAATTTTCCTTGCGTAAAAAAAGTCACGGAGTCGTGACTTAGATGTTATAGAAATTGTAGCATATATTGCTAGCCTGTCAATAGGCTAGTTTTTAACTGCTAGAAAATATATTGAAATATATTTATCGCTACCCGAACCATGAATTTGTACTTTAGCAGTTTCTTGAGAAACTGACCCACTTACTATAGATGGCTCTTGTATATCTGCAAAACCAGACTTACAGACGGCTGTTAGTAATATCGCTGAAGGCTTTCCAGAAAATTTAGCACCTGAATAATCAATAGTATATGTAGTCACCTTACCCTTAGTAACTTTTTCTGCACCAGTTTTACCGCCAAAAAATGAAGGAGGAGTAATTTCTGCTGGAGTTTTATTTTCTAAATCTCCTACATTAATACTTGATCCAGCACTAACCTTTGATCCTGCTAATGCGGTGGCTTTAGCTACATCTGTTTTTAATTTTTGCAACAGGGTAGCATCAATTGGATCACCATCATTAAAGGTATCGCTCATTATATATTTTCTCCTAAATCATGTGCTGAAACTTCTGCCTCAGACACTTCAATCATCTTAGATCTATCTAATCCATATTTAGTAAACGAATCTGGGTCTACAATATGTCTTAGTTTATTCTGTGATACTAAGTATATTTTACCATCTGCTATGTTCTTGATCAAGGCTCCGTCTCTGAAACCTAACTTGCCTGCAACTTTAAATCCTGCTAAAGCCGCTTCAGTTGCATTTACAGTTGTAAATGACCAAGACTTGGCAGCCCTATCAGAAATTAACCTATACCTCTTGCCATCTTTAATCCAATATGTATCTTTATCTGTTTTAACAGCGATACCTGAAGGAAAATTAGTTGGCTGTGAGATCGTTAAGGTGGCTTTCGTATTCTTTAACAGCCTCAACCTTAGCATCCTTTTCTTCCATAAGCTTAGTAATTTCTGCCCTAAGTATTGCAATTTGAGTTTCATAGTTAGATACGATTTCTCCAATGCGTTGCTGTAGAGCGGTAATAATTAGTTCCGCTTTTTCTGCCATTTATATTCCTACTCTTCTGTGACGACGGCTGCTTCAAGTGGTGCTGCTTCTGCTTCCAGAAGTGCTCTCTTTGAATTTAAAGCAGTTAGTCTTGTATTAAGTCCAGAAACGGTTTCTGAATTAACAGGGGATTCAGCATTTGCTACAATCAAATCTAACTCTGTATTATAGATCTGAAAGTCTAGACTCTTGATATGCTGATTTACTACACTTAGTTTATCTGCGTTTGTTAATAGTGACATTTTAACCCTCCTTTCATATTATATCATTTAAACCTGATTAGTCAAGGGGTGCTGGCCATGTGCCGCCCAGCAACTCTAACTCTTGAATTAAAGCTGATTTTACAATATTACATTCTAACAAAACATCATCAAGGGAATATTTTTCTTGAAATACGTCTGCATGCTCTATGTATGAAATAATAGAGCTTTCAACATTGTCTAGCCTAGCAATGATTATCTTTATTTTATCTTTGTTATTTATCATTAATTCTCCTATACATAAGTTGTGCTCGATGGATACCATGCTGAATACGTTGAAACTCCAGCAGTATTTCTAGCCCTTACCTGAGCTCTTGCATAATTATTTGAACCCGCATACCCTTGCGTAGAACTAAGCTGTAAAGATGTTCCAGTTATTCCTGTAGTGGTATAAGGTCCAAGTCGGTTGGTAGTATTTGTTGGTGCTGATGTTCTATCTGTATAATTTAGCACTTCATAGGTATCTGCTCCAGATACTGCATCCCAACTTACAAGTCCGCTACCAGACACTGTCACGCCAGTTGGAGTTGATGGAGCGGTTGCTGAAGCTTGCCAATAGGCATAAAATGTTATATTAGAAGTAACAGTCCAAGACCCTCCAGGATTAATTTGATATACATAACTAAATACGTTTGGAGAATCTCTCCAATATAAAAATGTGTACCCTGCTCTAGTCGGTGTTGGTGCTGTAACTGAAGTACCGCTATTCACAGTATTTGAAGCTGGAGATACAGAACCACCATTTGCATTCCATGAAATTGTATATTGTGTAACTACAGCAGGTGTAGATATAACTGTATTAGATGCCACAGTATTGCTACCAAAACCATTTGTTCCTGTAGTAAATGCTCTGAATTGATCTGGAGTACCAGATGCTTCTGAATCAGTAATGGTATGAGAAGCTACGTTTCCAGTTCCAGTTCCACTAGCAACCCTTGTTCCATCTGTGTCTGATGTAGGAGACGATCCTGTTTTCTTAACAATATATGTTTGATATGATATTGTTGCGGTGCCAGACATTGCAGATACATTTGCGGTAATTGTAGTTCCAGCCTGCTGAGTTCCGCTTGGACTTAATGTTACAGAGCCTCCACTGGGAGCAACTCCAGATGCATTTACGGTAACACTAGATGACTGTGTAGTTAATGTTCCAACACCGTTATTTGCAACAATTTGACACCTTAATCCAGTTCCGTATATAGACGCATAGTTTGATGGCGGAGAATATGTAGAAGATGTTGCTCCACTTAATGCGACCCATCCAAAAGATCCGCCTTCGAAATATTGCCATTGATACGAAATATCGGCTGCTGGTGCTGCACTAATAGAAGGAGATGCTGTATATGTTGTAGTTCCGCCTGTTCCAGATGAAGGAGACACGCTAACGCTTCCAGTGGGAGAAGCAAATGTGTAAGAGGCTGCTCCAGTTGATGGACCATATTCGCTATACGTTCCAGCAGTTCCAACTCCATTATTTATTGTGTTTCCTAGATTTTCACTAGACGATCTTACATAAAAATAATACGTAGTACCACTTGAAAAACCATAATCTTCCATTATTGTACTTGTAGTGCTTGCGGCGTCATATCTATTTTCTCCAACTGGAGCGGTGGAAGAAGAAACCCACCATAGTTGATAATAAGGTCCACTAGCACCAGATGAACCAATATATGCCCTAACAGTAGTATCGTTAAGCCGTGACATAGACACAATAGATGTACTTGTAGCTGGAGTTAACGCAACTCCTGTAGGAAAGTTAGTTTCATTTTGTCCATACAAATCATCATAATTTCTAACTCTTACTTTGACATAATATGTGCTACTAGGAATTAAATTTGTTAAAGAAATTGTTGCAGAGCTACCAGATATTGTAGTTGTAGACCATGTAGAACCATAAGACTCGGTACTTCTTCTTACCATATACTCTAATGTTGAATATAAATAATTGCTTCCAGTAGATGATGAAATTGAAACTGGAATTGTTGCAGTAGTAGATCCTGCTGTTATTGTTCCAAATGACGGAGCGGTTGGTGCTGTTCCAGTTGCATATATATAAACAGGAGAACTTGAAGATCCTCCGTCTGAAAAAGCAAACACACTTGAATTTGGATTACTTGCTCTTATGCTAGCTCTCATGAAAGAATAGTAGTTGTACCCACCAGAAGGTTTTGGACTTCCCCAAGATGCAGAATTGCTTGTTGTAGTAGAATAAGGAGAGGCCAAATATGTTTGCTCTGTGGTCCAGGAAACGTTGTCATTGCTTCCTTCATACAAAATTTGATATCTAGTTGCATTAGTTGATGCATTCCATGAAAGAGATGTGCTTCTTATAACTCCTTGGGAGCTTGAACTCGGGAAACCTTTTATAAAAGATATTGTATTAAATGGTTCAGGATCTTGAGCCTGATTAGTTTTAATATTTTTATTATCCTGTACAGTAAAGGCAGACTTTGGAGTAAATCCATTTATATTAATAACAGAACCTAAATATTTTGCTGGAAGAGTGCCAGAGTTATTTAGGGTAAGCCTTGCTATATAATATTTGTTTATAATTGTTGGATTGTGATATGTAGTAGCACTTTTTACTGTAGTTCCAGTTGTAGGAAATGTGCTTAGATATTCTATCTGCACCCTATTAGATGTTGTTAAAGCATCTGTTAAATTGTCTACAGCAAACCATTCGACATAAGATTCTGATAAGTCTGTTTTATCATACCATCTGCTACTGAATGTAAAATTAGCAGACATGGTTGTAGCTGTAAGAGCAATGTCTTTTTCAAGCATTGTAATAGTGCCAGTTGGTCTTTCTCTTACTATGTATACTTGAGTACTTTCGGCTGATGCTGTTCCAGCAGAATTTGTAGCACTTACTCTAAATGTTAAAAAATTTCTATCAAAGTAATCTCCATCACTTTGACCAAGGTGTGAAGATAGGTTTGTGAGCATATCTGTTCTTCCAGTAGTAGATGTTACATTCAGCTCAGCAGTATTATCATTTTGATTTCCAGAAAGATTATATAGCCATGTGTAAGTAAATGTCATTGAGCTTCCGTTTCCAGAAACCCAAGTTCCATCATATCCCCATAAATGTCTTCCAAGGCTTTCGTATGGCCAACCCAAAACTGGGGATGTATAGTTTGGACCCATTTGTTGAACTGGAGGAGCTTCAACTACTGGGTTAACTGGGTCATCTATTGTTCCAGTAGGATTATATGTACTATCTGTTCTAAAGGTATTAAGTCTTATTTTAGGTATATCGTTACCGCTAATAAATGGTCTATTGCTAGTAGTATCAAATACTTTACGCCATCCGCTAGATGTTTTTACATATGCTTTTCTGATAGCCGTCCATGTCTGACCACCAGTCTTTACATACATTTTTTTTATTCGGTCCCAGTCGTAGGCACCAACTTTTATATATGACTTACCTGCCATTATTAATCCGCCGTACTAAATATAACGTCACCAATTAGCCCAACATAGGGCCAACGAACATGGTTTATGTTTGTAATGCTTGTTTCTGATGCTCCAGATCTATAAAATGCTCGTCCAGCAGTAACTCTTCCATCACTAAAAATTTGTAAAACAGCACCCGCTTCTTTGCTACTATTGTACATGCTATGAGTAGCAGTTGTAAATCCTTTAAGAACAACACCACCAGTAGCATTTGTATTTATAACAACTCCAGTACCGCTTAAACTAATATATGATCCGCCTCCCTGCAATGTGGAATATCCAGATGTTGACATAAATAATGCAGGAGATGTAGTTGCGTTATATCCACTAGATGGCTTAATACTAATTGAGCTTGCTGTAGCAGTACCTGGTGATGAAGCAACAAATGAGTCTTGAACTTCTCCGTCAGTATTTGTGTCAGATCCATAATATGAAGATGAGCTTATAGCGCTTCCTGCTATAGTATATGTAAAGTTATCATTGTCTATCAAGAATCCGTTTGTAAAACTAATATGCTGTGAAGCAGCATTTAATGTTATTCCTGCGGAAGATAATGATGTGGCATTAACTGTCCATCCACCAATTTTTCCAGTACCATCTTTTGCTAATTCAAATCTTGGTGCAGTTACGCCATTTGCATATGCGGCAATTCCGCCTGAGTTAATTAATATTCTATCACCACTCGTTGCGCTAGCACCGATATAGAATGTTCCAGTAATGTCTAGGTTACCAGTAATAGTTCCAGAATTTGCAAGAATTTTTCCAGTAATTTCTGCATCTGTGGCTATAAGTTTTCCAGTAGATGCCGCAATTGATGTTGCTCCCACGTTTAAAGATCCACCTGTAATTGTTATATCTGAAGCCGTTACAGCTCCAGCTGGAGTAACAGAAAACTTTGCAGTTGATGATCCAGCAGAAGTTGGGGATCCTGCCCAAATTGCATATGTTCCAGATGAACTAATTCCAGTGTATGTTCCAGTAGATCCTCTTTCAAATTTAGACGAATCAATTGTCCATCCAGCAATTTGTCCATATTGTGCGTATATTCCGCCATCAGAAGTATCAAGTCTTAGTTGAACTGAACCCTTTTTAATTACAAGGCCGCTACTATTTAAAAGGAATCCGTCAGATGCTAAATTTCCAGAAGACAATGTACCCTGATATATAGATGCACCAGATACACCCATTGCAATGTTTCCGCCAATTGTTGTTCCGCCAGCAACTCCTAAATCTCCGTCTATTGATAATTTAGTACCGTTCCAAGAAACGTAGTTTGATGAGGCCCCGCCAATTTTAAATAAAGCCGATTCTGCAGAATCTATATACCAGTAGTTATTTGCGTTAAATACAAGTCCACGTTTGCCAGTTTCTACTCCATATCCAAACTTAAACATTCCTGTGTCACCACTAGAACTAGCTCCGAAATATCCCGTAGTGGTTACGTTTGTACCAATAAATGGTGTTCCAGAAACTGTTAGGTTTGGAGCAATTGTAGTATATGCAGAAGAAGTATTATTAAACTCATCATATGAAGCTATTCCTATTTCGTATGTAGTGCCTACTGCTAGCCCGCCGAGTCTATACGTTGTTCCAGTTCCTGGAGAATCGACATAAGAATAATTTTCAAAAGGTGCGGCGGCTTTGTATGGCCTAAATCTAATTCTATATCCTCGAAGAGTTGAATCTGACACAGCTGACCATGATAAGCTAAGGAATCCATTGAATCCGATTGATCCAGTACTATCGATCCCCGCCGTTCCAGTGATTGTTGCTGGAGCATTTGGAGCATTAACATCTGCAGCAATTGCGTCAATTGGTGTAACTGTTTGTTCAGCAGACCACGATGAAGTAAACCCATCATCAGTTAAAAATTTTATTTTAACAAATCTTTGTGTGTATACAGTTTTCTTTATAATTGCTGGACTTGATCCGCTAAATACTAAATCAGATTCTGATGGATCACCTGCACCCCAAGTTGTTCCAGATTCATAAACCTTTGCATAAGAAGCTCCAGTTGGCAACGTCCAAGTTGCGGTGTACCCATTTGTAATTGCAGTTAATGTAAACGATGGCGTCACTCCAGTTAACGGATTTGTTTTTGTTCCTACCGTAAATGCTGTTCCAGAGTCACGATTATCTAATGAATCTGCAGAAACAAATAGGCCTGTGAATGATGTGTAGTACTGACCAAATGTGTTGTATAGTTCTGTTTGTGTAATTAAAATTGATTGTGATGTTCCAGCGGTGGAGGGAAATTTAGTAAAGTATCCGTCATTAGATCCGTTAGTAAGCTTAATAATAAACTTCTTAGCATCTGCTGAAACTGTTGCTGTAATTAATATGTTATTTCCTGACCAGACTGCAGTTACAGAACTTGCTGCAGTAGGTGGAGTTACATCAAGTGCTGCTGCTACTGGGTCTACTGGAGTAACTGCTACTGGATCTGAATATGCGGTATTGCCTGCAATTTTATCTGTAAGTTTTAAGCGAACCCATCTTTGAAGAACATCTCCAACTGTTATTGTAATTGGGTTAGATGACGTTACACCAACTTCTTGATAGCCAGTTGTAGGTGCGGTGCTTGACGTAGAAACTGCCTCTTCAATAATAGCATTATCAAAATTCTTATCTGTTTGCTTAGTATATGAAACCGTATAGCCAAGAGAGGCTGGTGTGACTGTAATAGTAGGCTTAGTTAATTTTGAAACATAGGAGGCGGTAGTTAAAGTTAATCCATCTGACCACGGACTTACTTTACCATTTGGATACACCCATTGAAAATTAAAAGAATACTGTTGTCCAATTTTTAAATCTACAACAGGTATTGTAAAGTAGTCTTGACCAGTCTTTACCTTTTTGTCTTTATTTAAATCATCTGGGTAATCTTTTGAAGCACCATCTCCATAATATTTAACCATTTAGAACTCCAGCTGTAACTTATATTCGATATCTACTGGTCTACCAGGTTTCTTAATTAATGGTGTTGATAAAACAGATCTGCTAATTAAACCATATGTTGGATCAAATGTGTCTTCATCGTTTATTCTTATAGCGTCAAAGTAGACTGTTGTATTACCACCAGATGCAGTTGTTTCTACGCCAATCTTTATGATAGAAGATGGATCTGGCAAGTTGGGGGCAGCTGTGTAATTTGAAAAAAGATTATTAAGCGATACAGTCTGTATCTTATCTCCAGTTCCAGATTCTGGCGTAAAGTCTACATAATAATATGCTAAATCAGAACTGTAAAACTTTAATCTAATCTTAGATACATTATTGTCTGCTTTTTTATACGCAATAGCAATTGTGTCATTTATACTGTAACCAGATATGTCATCAGAAATAAGAGAGTTAATATACTCTTTTGTTTGACCAGATGTAACGTCAACCCTTATCATACTATCACTAACCTTTGATAAGAATGTATAGTTACCATTAGAATCTATTGTATTGCCTTGTGAGCTTGGATTAGTCGATCCACTAAACCAATTAAATTCGTTTGTAAAAGATGTAATAAACTTACTATCAAAATTATTAAATGACGTTCTGTCTCCAGGATATAACCCTATTTCAGAAATCACTCCAGATATATCTTGTGGAATTGTTGATTTATATGTAATAAAATAATCAAACACTGGGTCTCCGTCGATATCTACGCCTGTTTGTAAAATATTAAAACTAGATAACTCTACTGGTAAACGATAAAACTCAAACTCTAATTTAGTGTCATTACCCTTTGCATTTGGCGCAGTTGATCCAATCCCAAGAGCCAGTTCTTTTGACAAAAAGGAATTGTTTCCTGATAGGTAACTTATTAAAAATCTTTTACCAAATTTAGTTATCATTTTTTCTCCACTCTTACATTTATTGCTTTTAGCTCTACTCCACTGCTATTCTTAACTTTAAATACTACTTTTGCACTTGGGATATTTGCTGCATCAAGAACCACTTCATTTGATACTATTTCAATATCTACAAGACTCGGTCTTAGCTTACTGTCTGTCTCTTCGCCGTCCCCAGATTCTCCTTCACCAGACTCTTCTTCATTTTCAGACCCATCATCTTCCTCATCATCTTCTGGATCATCGCCTAAATTATCACTAGCTAATTTACCCTGACTTAATGCAGCCGCATATTGAGGCAGCTCATATGCCAAATAGTTAGAGTTTGTATAGAAGTCAAGTTCTGACCCAGCCACCGTAACAAGAGCTGCGGTGTTTGGCTGGCTGCTTACTGAGGGCTTCTTTTTGTTTGAGGATACCATTTTTTTATTATACCATTTATGAACTATAAATAGATCTAGTCGTTATCTTGGTACTTAGCCCCCCATCAAATGAATTATTAATGTTTGATACTATAAATTTTTGTGTTCCGTCTAGCCCATTAGATGGATAGTTAATTGTAACAATATCTCCTACAGAAATCAAGGGGTTTGAAAATACTTCTAGTTCACATACGGATTGCTTTTTTGACCACTGACCCTTAATCCAATCAGACAGACTTTTAGCATCTGATTCTTTTTGAATCCATACTGATTCAAAAGTTACCTGTTCTGGTACGGTAAATTCATTTATTGTCTTATCTAAATATTCATTTTGACCAGACTGAACTAATGTATTTCCAATAACGCTGAATGACGCAAATCTGGAATCGTCCAGGGGTACGAAAGTTCCAGCATTATTTAAAACATATACTTCTGCTCCGAATGAATTTAATCTATAACCCAAAAACTCTACAAACTGATTTAGTCCTAAGCTAGGTATAATTGGAAAAGCTGGTCTAGAATCAAATTTAATATTTACTTTTAGAAGCTCTCTTGCCACCGTTCCAAATTCATCTATGGCTCCGCCAGCTATTCCAGTATTATTAAATCCGCTAGAAAGCTTATCGCCATATAAAAAGTCTAGCGTCGTTGAGCCAAATCTTCCAGCGTATTGATTTCCAATTATTCCATCCGTATACTGCTGTTGGCTAAGCGGAATAGAATATACATAATCAAAAAATGTCGAATTAACATTTGAAAATAATGCTACATTGCTTGTTGGAGAAAGTGTGTCAGAAGCATCTACTGCTGTTACCTTAAAATTATTAATAAAAACATCTATCGCAACAACTGAACTTTGTATTTTTACACGAACATCAACCTTATAAGAAACCCCTTGTGCCAAATAAGCTAAGGACTTTGTATTACCTTCTTGGCTATCTTTTAGTGGAGTTATCACACCATTTTTTACTTTAAAGATTGATAGTGGTCTATCAGATCCGCTTTCTGCCTGATTGCTTGTTGTTTCTAATTTAATATAATATCCGTCTAAACCATTTGCACTAGTAAAAAATCCCATTCCGCCAGAAGCTCTTGTGTTATCTTTTGTGCCTTTAAAGAATAAGCCTGTGCCAACATTATAATAATCTCCAGTCGATACAATTCCCATATCTTTTACACAGACAGAATATTGATTCTTAGTGTTAGAGCTTCCACTAGATGTGATTTGAAATAAAGATTTTTGAATTGATTTAACTGGGCTTCCGTCATCTGCTATAGTTGCGGTTTGTTGAGAAACATTTGAAGGGCTGCTTGTACCATTTAAGTTATCAGAACTAGATCTAAATGTATTATCAAAACCATTCCAGCCAGTTACTGATCCAGTTTTTGCATGAGCCACAGCGGCTGTTCCAAATGCTCCTCTGGACTTTATTCTAACTTTGCCTGTTTGACTAATTGCTTCATTGGCTGGCAATGTAGTAGTGATATCATTAGCTATTTTTTGTAAATCTGAAATTTGTGTAATCCAAACTTTTGTGTTTACTAGTTGTTGATTTGCATACTGATATTCAATTGCATCATATTCTATAATTTCAGAATCTATAACTAAATATCCAGCATAGTTATATATAATTTGCTTAAGGTCTTGATTAACTGTTATAGGAATTAAGCTCATTTCTGTCCCCGCACCGCCGCCACTTGTGCTAGCAGGGATATCTGTTGATAAAGAGTAGGCTCCTAGATAGGCTGACCCAGATTTCCATAAAGGTTGTCCATCTCCAATAAGTTGACTTGATGTTACTGGACTCCATAAAACCTTTACTTGATTGACTGCTGGAAGATCACGTTTTTGTAAAGAAATAATATTTGGCAAAATGCTTCCGTCTTTTGAATATTTAAAATTCCAATGAGCATCTGATTGAGAAAATAAGTAGTCTCTTGTATAGAACTGCAAAATATTATTTTCGTCAAATGTTGCAACCATTTGAGAGTCTCTGCATAATTCTTGAATAGCGTTCCATACACTTTCGCCATCATCTGTCCACCAATAAAACGGACTAAGAATAGAAGTATCTGTTATTTTACCAGTAATATCAGTTTTATATTTTATATCATAGTTTGTAAATCCAATATTATCTAACATTCTTCTAATAATTCCTACCGAAGTAGAGTCTTTAGAAACCATGCCAGGACAAGATACGTCTTGTAAAAACTTTGCACCATCTAAGGCATCTAAGGATATTTCACCAAACTCTGAAGTACTCCAGTTATCAATATAAAATGTACCCTGTTTAACCTTTTCATATTGTCCTTTTGAGTCTGTGTATGGAGCTCCAGAATAATATACTTTTATGTATGGTTTTAACTCTGCTGACTTATACATATATAAATTAGAAGCATTAAATGCTGTGCCTTTTTCATATGTAATAATTTTTCTAGAAGATTCATACGACACCAAGTCCATAGAAGCTGAGTTAGCCGAAACCTTACCTACTGGTAAAATGTCATCTGCGCTTGTAGACGACTCTTGAGATATAGAAAGACCAACAATATGATCTGTTAAATCTGCTACCCATCTAGGAGACACTTCAATGACTCCAACGTGGGCGCTAGTAACGCCAGACGTTACTAGCTTTAAAGCTGTTATAGATACAGGAGCAGCTAATGTAGAAGGTTCTGTAGTTGTCCATGCCGTTCCATTATAATAAAGAGTTAATGTTCCAGCATCGTAATTCTTTGTTCCGTTAGTTGTAAAAGGCTTTATGGCAGCACTTGTGCCTTCTGCAAGAAGTGCGTCGCCTTCTTTATATACTTGCCACGTTCCTGGAATAGAATGTGATATTTCAAATCTAACAATAACTTTATTTGTTAAAACAGCTTGTGGATACGTTATAGTTATATTAGCCCCAGTACCCTTTTGTGAAACCCAATATTTATAATATGTATCAATGCCAGGATAGTACGTCCTAAAATTTAAAGGATATTCAATTTTCTTAGGGTCTTTCCAAGTATTGAGGGCTACGTCTCCGAATATTCCATATTTTACTCCCGCCCCTAGAGGTCTAAATGGTTTGATAACAGAGGAAGCTGGAAATAATTTCTGATAAGGCTTAGCACCATCTGATCTAACATAATCTGAACCAACTACAGTAATATTATCTACCATTGAGTTCATATTATATTCAATAGTACAACCTACATTAGTTTGAATTGTAGTATTTTGCTCTATTAATGTTTTAACTACTGGAGACGAAATCATTATACCTCTTCCAGTTCAATAGAAACATTCCAGTGTGGCTGTAGACCACGTTTTACAACTGAAAAATTACAGCCTCCAAATACCACCGTATATAGTTCTGACGATGTTGTAGCCATGTTTGGCGTATATGCAGTGCCAGATGAAGAAGTATCTGTTCCGCCTTTTGCTAAGTTAATTCTAATATTAAATTCTTTTTTACCATCATCGCTTAGATAGAAAGATCTTAAGTCTTCAGCTCCCCAGCCTCCGTCAACTGTTAATGATCTATAAGATGGAAGCATAGTCCAAGACATTGAAAATCTACGCTTATCAGCAATATGATTTTTTCTTAAAGTTCCATTAGATGTTCTTGTAACCTTTTCAATTCTATCTACTGATATACTAATATCTGATCTATTATGCTCAGTAACCTTGTTCCAAATTTTAGTAGTTCCTTCAGGGGTTGCAAGTAAATCCTTTGCCTCTATATTTAAAACGGAGCCTCTAGGTAAATACATAGCCATTATTAGGCACCAACCCTTCTACTTATTCCTTCTTTAGCATTAATCAACGCAAGCTCTCTCTTGAAGCTATTTAGAACATCATCTGCGGTTACAGTAGTTCCGTTCAAATCTATATCTATATTATATATGTTATTGCTACTTGGGCTATTAATTATATTAGCACCTATGGTTCTAGTTCCAGTAGGGATATTATAAGAATCATTCATTTGGTCTAGCAAAGGTATTCCAAACTTTTGAGTTGCCGCCGCATTAAGAACATACTCGCCATTTGAAAGCATTGCTGGAATTGAATCAGATGTAGCCGTTCCTGCACCCCAGACTCCGCCCTGAGATCCGCTACCATATTTTCTAATAGCCCCGCCCTTGTATTTACGTGCTGACATTTCTGAAGGAATAACACCTTCAAACTTTTGAGCAACAGCTTGATGGCCAAATCCAATTTTTTCTTTTACTTTATATTTTCTTCCGTAAGTATCTATAAATTCATCTCCAGGCTCTAGACCCTCTGCCTTCATAATAGCTTTCTTTGCATCATCTGTTAGCATTCCACCAGAATAGGCTTTCTTTACATCCCCACTTGCTCCGCCTTTTACAAGAGCCGCAGACATTGCTGCATCATTACCCTTATAATCTCTTAACTTACCATCATTAATTTTATCTGTTAAAATAGTTACTTCTTCGGCATTAATTCCATTTTTAAGAGCAGTGGTAAGTTCTGATACAACATCCTTTGCTGGTGTTTTAATTCCTAGTTTTTTACCGAGCTCATCTAGACCACTTAGCGCTGCCTGATATTCTTTAGTATTTTTAAAGTTAACATCTGTTAAATACTTAAACATTGTTGTATTTAGATTTTGAGTATATTCTTGTAGTTTAGTATTATAGTCATTAGCTTTATTTCTAAGATCAGAAAGGCTATCTCCAGCAAGTGCCGCTTTCTTTGCAGCAGCTTCATTCTTAGCAGTAATAGCATCAAGTGCATCCTGAAGAGGCTTAACATCAATTTCTGCTTTAGCAATAATTGCTTCTTCTGCAGCCTTACGATTAGCATCATTCATTAACTGCTCAATTGTCATTTGCTCTTCAGCATATGAAGACATGTTGCCTTGAATCAATGCCTGCTGAGCTCTTAGTTGAGCTTTCTGAATTTCTAGCTGAGTATTTTCTGCCTCAGTTGCTTTACGAATTCCTTCAATTTTTTCCTGAGCGGCTTTTTTAATATCTGCAATTTGTTTTTGTAACCTAGCTGCTTCTTCTTTAGCATTATATTGAGCTTTTACAGATTGACCCCTTTGAGCTTTTTCAAGGTCTTTAATTCTGTTTGTCATCTTCTTATACTCTGCATTTGCACTTGCAACAGCAGGATTAAGTTGAACCTGAGCCTTTACTATTTCATTTAAAGATAATGCAGCAATTGCTGCTTCTCCAGACATTGTCTCAAAGTCTAGAGCTACGCCCTGAATAATCAATCTATATTTAGCCCATGCGCTAGATAATGTATCTGTATTGTTTAACATTTGAGCAAGTAGCGGATCTGTTTTGCCTAGCTCATTAATAACATCTTTGGATAGATTTGCTTGCTTGCCAAATGATTCATTTATTTTTTCTAGCTTCTGCTGTATTGCATTTCCAACATCATCAGCACTAGCTTTTCCTGCTGCACCTAATTCTTTTTGTTTTGATATGGTCTCTTCTAAAGTAGCGTCCATTGCCATAAATGTACTATGTAGTGCTCTAGCTTGAGATTCAGCATCTCCTGTTTTCATTGCAGCTTCAAATGTTTTTACTGTTTGAGCTGATGCCTGTTCCATATTTTGAATGCTCTGGAATGCATTAGAACTAATTGCTTGTGCAGCCATGTTAGCATTTTCAGACTGCTTAATCATTGTAAATATCTTAGCAGTAGCAACTTCTGCAGAATCTCCTGCAGCCATAAATTGTGCCTTTAATTGAATAGCAACATTTCCAACATCTTTTCTGTCTGTCTGACTAAACAATTCTATATAGCTACCCATAGTTGACTTGACTTGCTCTTTGAGCTTCTTGTATTGCTCAATTGTCATATTCATTGGAACGTTAGCCTTTGTCATGCTTTCATAAATCATCATGTTTCGTTCTTTTAATGCTTTAGCATCTTCAATAGCATCTTTTATCTTAGCATTATAATCTGTGTATTTAAATCCTGCCTTTTCAGCTGCTGCTGCATCTAAACCAAAAGCCAGTCTGCCTGTCTCTAAGGCCTTTGCTTTCTCTCTTTGCATCTTTACGAATAAGCCTATACCAGCTGTTAATGTGGTAATTGCTATTCCTAGAGGGCTAGTAAATCTTAGTAATGTTGCAAATCCTTTTAGTACGGGACCGAAGACTCTAGCGATTCCACCCAAATTACCAGCAACCCTAGATGATGCTGTAGCTAAATTATTTAATGGACCAATTGGTGTCTTTAGCTTAGCCGCAGTTTCAGGACCAAATGTTTTATCTAATCCTCTTGAAACCATTCCTCCGCCACGACCACCCATTCCGCCAAAGCCCATCATAGATCCAACTATAGATGAACCCATAGATATTGCTGATCCCAATCCACCACCTATTTGGTTTCCTATCATCTGACCGCCTAAACCAACTGCAAGACCGCCAAGCATTGGTCTTACAAATCCGCCACGGCGAACATCAACTGCTCCTTCTTGTAAACCTAATGTTTGATCTAAATTATATCCAGCATTCATTAGGGCAAGAGCTCCAGCATTTCCACGAGTTGCTGTCTTTGTTACAACAGACTCTCCTGGTTCAAGTAGGGCTGGTATTGTGTCTCCGCCACCATATCCTGGAAGATTTGTTACACCCTTCTGATGCCTTCCAACATTCTTTGCAAAGTTAGTTGGATCGCTGGCATGCAAGAACATCTCGTCTTGTGTCCCTCTAAATTCAGTATTAGGAATAACTATTTTATTTCCGCTTGCATCTGTTAATCTAATTACTTTATAAGAGGTACTTCTTCTTGATAAATTTGTATTTATTGGACTCTTTGAGCTAAACTGTTTCCAAAGTGAAAGTATCTCTTTATCGCCCTTAAACGCCATTCCAATTACTTTATTGGATTCTGTCCAATAAGGATTTGTAGCGTCACCTATAAATTCTTTAGCTGAAACTTTATTAACATAATTTGTAGAAATTTGTCCCAGTAGTTCGTCAGCTTGTCTTGGGCTTATCTTGCCACTTCTAACAAGTGCTTTTATGAAGGCATCTGTGCCACCTCTAACGACACCGTTACCTGCTGCCAATATTGATTGTAGGTAGGGGCCTGTAGGCATTGTGCCTGCTGTTAAAAGAGCATTAGCGCTCTCTCTTGTATATCCTGGAATTTCTTTACCATATACTCCAGACACACTCTTAAACTTATATGCACCTTGTTTTGCTCTAGATGATAGCAAGCCTATCTTTTGAGCTACGGCTTTTCCTAAAACTAATCCAGCTCCAACGATTCCTCTAGCATATTTTTGAACTCCAACCACACCGTTTGAAAGTTTTTTAGGAACTGTTGTTTCAATATTATATCCAGCACCAGATGTTCTAACCCCAAGTGCTCCTGCTACTTTATTTATAAAATCTCTAGTCTTACCCTTTTTGAAAAGCTCTCTCATATTAGATTTACCGCTAGCATCTACTACTGGTTGATTTAATGTAGGAACCATAGTTGGATTAATTGTTCTACCCATTGCCGCCGCCTGAGTTCCAACTGCTGAAGCAATCATTCTTTCTGTTTCTAAGTTAAGGGCAATTATTTTTGCCTTTGCTGCTTCTACAGTCATTTTGCCTGCACGTAATTCGGCAACAATCATTGCAGATTCTCTTGCAGCATTATCTGTCAGCTTAGATACAACTGGCAAAATATCATCGAACTGCATCATGAAATCTTTACTTACAACACCCGTAGCAACAATTTGTTTCTTTAACGCCTCTATTTCTGCCTTTGACTGCATTGCAAGTGTTGCCATCATTGCATGCCATCTTGCAGCTTCTCCAGAAACTATACCAGTTGAAACTCCGCCAACTGTTGTTAAGCCAGGAACATTTGGCAATTGATCATTCATGTAAATCTGTGGATTTTGACCAATCTTCTGATTAACTGGACCAGATCCTGGAACCATTCCAAACATAGTTTGTGCAAGTCTTTCCTGCTCTGTCATTCCAGATCTTGGAACCATATGAGAACTTGCCCTACTTCCCATAGGACCCGCTAGTGGGTGTTGTGGATTAACTACTCTTTGTCCGCCTGCTCCAACAACTAAATTACCAGCCATTGTTGTTACTGCTGGATTTACAGACATTGACCCAGCCTTGGCCTTTTGTTCTAATAGTGCAAACTCATCCAATAAATTTCTTAATGCTTGTTGTAATACTGCTGCTGCTTTAGCATCACTATAAAATGATTGTTCAACTAATCTACCAGCTTTTTCTGCCGCCAACATTTCTGGTGTTAGATATTTCCAGCCTTCTCCACCCTTTAGGAATGCCTTCATGTGGAAAGCTCCCTTTAATAAATATCCAAAGAAGTTTGCAAGTACACCAGTTAACATAATTACTGGACCGATGATTGCTGTGATTCCACCTGCTAAAGCTAATATTTGTTTTACTGGACCTGGCAAATTATTTGCAAATTGAACTACTTTGTCAATTACTTGAATAAGCACTGTATTAATAGTTAAAAACTGTTCGCCTACTTCTGCTAGAGAAGCTCTTAGGCTTTCTATTGCTCTACGATATTTACCAGAAGCAGATTCTGTTACGGCTGCTAATTCTCGATCAGCTACTGAAGCTAAATCCGAAGAGGATGCTTTCATTAAATCTAAAACTTGCAAGGTCTGAGATCCTTGACGACCTAAGTTTTCAAACAAAGCATTCAGTCTTGAGAATTGAAACTTACCAAACAACTGCTCAATAGCCTGTTGTTTTTGTAGAGGATCTAAATTATCTAGTGCCCCTTGTAATGCCATTAATGTGCCAGTTAAATTACCAGCGTTATTATTTACAATTCCTAAAAGATCTATACCTAGAGCTTGAAATTTACCTACTGCAACGTCTGTTGGGTTAATTAAAGAGGCAAGTGCTGACTTTAGAGCGTTTGCACCCTCTGATGCATTAATACCGCCTTCACGCATAGCAGTTAAATAAAGTGCTAAGTCTTGTACGCTTCCGCCCAATCCTTGAATTACTGGACCAGCTTTTGGAATAGCTTCCACTAAATCATTAAGAGTTGTAGAAGTTTGGTTTTCAACTGCGTTAAGGAAGTTAATAGATTCAGATAATTGATCTGTGTTTTGTTTAAACGCTGACTGAATAGCTAAAGTTGCCTTCATAGCCTCTTGACGATCTACTTCACCAAGTACTGCTAATCTTGTTGTTTCCTTAATAGATCCTAAAAGCTCGTCACCAGTTTTACCAGTTGCTGCAATATCAGCGGCTAAACCAATTGTTTCTTTAAATGAAACACCCATTGCTGAAGAAATTTCTTTTGCAGTAGCAGATACTTCATCTCTGACTCTGCCCAATTCTGCTGCTGATGTTCCTGCAACATCTCCATAAACCTTAGTTAAACGAACTAACTCTTGATCAGCTTCTCTAAATGCTTTAGCTGCTTGTGCTCCAAATGCTACAAGCGGAACTGTTAAGCCAACAGTTAACTGGCGACCAGCCCACTGAGTATTCTTACCCCAGTTAATAAGTTGTCCAGCGCCATCCTGGATAACCTTGTTCATGATTTGTAGCTCTTGTCTTGCTATTGCTGTCTTGTTTTTTATTTCATCCAGACCTCGTGGAACATGCACATTGAATTGCATTAGTCCCTGTGCGTTTCTGCCTAGTGGTTGTAATATCGAGTTCTGTAAAGCTACTTGCTGTTTTGCTAAGTCTCTTATAAGACCGCCAGATGTTCTAGCATGGTCTCTAAATGTATTAAAATATTGACTTAATTTTAGCTTTCCGCCATCAAGATTTTTACCAAATTTTTCTACATCTGATTGGAGACTTACAAAGTGTGTTGAGAATTGACCAGTGCTTCTTAATGTATCCGCAAATGATCTATTCATGACGGCAATTTGATTTGCCATCATCTTATTGGAGTTAGCTAATTGTTCCTGTAATTTAGATAGGCTGGCAGTAACCTTATGCACATCGGCAATAAGAGCTGAGAAGTCGGCATTAGCGACTATTCGGGTACTGATTGTTTCGTCAGCCATTTATATTCAAACTACTCCCTTGAGTATCCTAGTCCTTCACCAATTCCAAAACCAGCTTGTGCTGCGAATCTTCCTTGTAGCGAAACAACGTCGTTGCTAGTAGCATTTATTCCTGCTGCTCTCAACTGTATGTCTTCGAAACTAGAACCCTCCTTTTTATTTTCTTTGTACTCACCTATATCTACTCCCTTTAAAGATGCAAAGAACTTTTTGTCTTCATGATCTTTTTTCTTTAAAGCCTGTAAAGTATTTATAAGCTCTGGCATTGATAAATTTTCTTCCAGTTCATCATAATTTTTCCAATGTCCAAGTAAGAAAACTTCTCCTTCTAAAGCGGCTAAATCTAGTTCTGACCAGCCAGAACCGCTGCCGCTAGTAGGTTTGGGTCGTCAAGTTTAATTCCTCCGCAAACTTCAAGGATGCGGTTCATAGTTGGTACGTCGATAGCATCTTCAAATGCTTCTCTGTCTGCTACTAATTCTGGTAGCTGCTTTTCTAGTGCGATTGCACATGCATCAATTAGGATGTTTAAAGTTTCATCCTCTGTCTGAGACTCTGCTGTCTTCTTAATTGCTATCATGAACTTACGAAGTTCTTTAATTGATAGAGGCTTTAACTTTACTACTGCCCCATTTTGTAGAGTAATTTCTTCTACGTTATATACTGTTGTTGCCAATTTAATCCTCCTAGGATCTACTCTCAATCATTATACTAAAAATAATATACTAATACAACCAGAAAGCCCCCAATTTCTTGGGGGCCTTGGTAATTAATTACTTAATTATACTACCAATACACGGTCAATAATCTTACCGTATTCTTGTCCTTCGTAGCCGCTCATAGCGGTTGGAAGGAGACGGAATGTTACTGGGAATGTAGTTGGGGCTGATCTTGCCAATGTGAAAGCTGATTGCTGCACTGACAAAACACGACGTGCATAATATACACGCTCTGTCTGTGATCCTGCTGCTGTTGGTGCTTGACCAACTGCAATAAGCTGACGCTCTGTTGGTGCGATACCAAGAGCTCCAGCTGCTAGACCTAGAGTGTCCTTCTTTGTATTTCCTGTACCTGATGAAATGATTGTATTGTTTTGTGAAATTGTTGAAGTGTTAGCTGGATCGTCTGGTTGTCCGAATACAACTAGAACGTTCTCTAGTGTACCTTCTGACATTTCAGTTGCGATCATAACCTCCATCGCTGACTTGAACAGCTTTGCTGTATCAAGAAGCTGGTCGACAGTTACTGAATCATATGTTGGATTGTATGTAATCTGCAAACCGTTATTGGTAAAACCTACGTTTCTGTAATAGAAAGTACCAGAGTCAACTGCGTTAAGTGTAGTTGTATAGGATGTTCCTGTAGCAAATGCACCTGCGTTTGTTGTACCTGGCTCTGAGTTCTCGTATGTTGCGTATCCTGCTGATGTTGAATCGATATTCGAAATAAACAATGGGGATGCACCTACGAGAATGTTTTTAGCATTACCTGCGTTTTGTGCCATATTGTGTTTCCACCTCCTGGAATTCTTTGGTTATTAAATTGTAAATCTAAAAATCTTGGCTGGCTAGGCCTCTTCCCTCTTGGTACAATTTTAGTCCATTAAGAGTAAAAAGGCAAACCCCTAGAGGAATCTACCTTGACCGTCTGTAATTCGAGAATATTTAATTTCTAAAATGACCTCGGCGGCAAAGAAACCTTGAAGCTCTTCTGATGGAGCAGTTGGAGAGATATCTGCCACCCATATAGTATGAAACTTAAACTTGTCAGATAGGCCAGACCACTTATTGATATCTTTAGCCGATTCATCCATACGTCTAAATTCATCAGTTAGGTAGTTTCTAATCTCATTAATATCAGAAACTGAAGTTGAATATAGAGTAAGCATAATTTGCTCACAACATATTAGCCAGTTATCCTCATAAGACATTCCTATCTTGTCATAGACTATATGCTTCTTGCCGCTCAAGAATTGATTCATTTCTGCCGCCTGTTGAACTGGAATGATTGGAACTATATTTTCATTTAAATTATCACTCCAGTAGTCATTCTCATCAAATATGTTTCTTGAGGCAAGCTGGTCCCAAAGGTACTTCCTTAGTTCTAGCATTGCATCTAATTTATAATTAGCTGTCACATTGCACCTCCAAATGATAGGGTGAGGGCTGCATCAGCCTGAGACCTAATAGTGTTTGGTGAAAAAGAATATTGAACTTTTTTAATATTAGATGGGACAGCGAGTGCTTTTGTCATACTAGAATTAAATATTTTTTGAAATCCAGATCTCTTGATTGATTCGTTTACTAGTCTTCCGCTAAAAAATCTTGAATAAGCTAATGAGAATTGATTACGTGCTCCTGATCCGCCAGGTCTTTTTACTGTAACCGAAGCGCCTTTGGGCATGAATACAGTTTCTCCATTATATTCAAACACTAATCTATCTGAATTTTTTGGACGGATAACTAAAGGCTTACCTTGCTCCATTACTTCTGCTTTATTCATAAACATATGGCGTCTCTTACCTTTAGGCGCTGGAACCATAGATCTAGAAGGAAGAAATTCATAATTCATTCTAAACGATAATCCCTGCTCAGATATTTTATTTAATTTAAAAAGTCTTGCAGATTTATTTCCTGTTCTTTTCCACTCATATACGTGATGTAAAGATTTGGGTCTAGTTCTAGCAAGGGCATCTATGTAGGCTCCAAAATCTGCATCTATCTGATCAAATATAATTTTTGTAAATGCTCCCTGAAATGCCTTATTTGTTGTAAGCTTAGCAATCACTGCTGCTTCATAATATACAAATGCTGACACCTGAGCTACTGTGCTATCTTTTAATGGTCCGTTTTGATTAGCATACATCATTCCCTCTAGTCCGCTGGATGCCTGAATCAACATTGCGCTATTGTCCAATTTGCTGATTCTCCGATCTCTTCATAGATGAGTTGTATGCTATCACACGACCAAATGGGTCTGTGACTGGAGTTGTACCCATAACTTCAAACACTGTTGGAGTTTCTGTTGGGAAATTAATTTCATTCCAGATTACATTACCTTCGTTATCACAGATGTTTGTGACCTTTTCTCTAGCAGTTAATTTTTCTGAAGTTCTAACTTGAATAATTTGATCATTAGTATATTTGTTTGAGAATATCTGCTTGTCACTAGATCTAGTTGTTGCAGAATTGCTTATAACTCCTTTAGCATGACACGGTATAGTTTTATAATATGTCCACTCACGCACAATTGCTCCAGTGTCTGGATCTTGTGTCTCAAACTGTCTATAAACGTCCAGACTCATAGATAATACTGAGTCTATTAAATCGTTCATTATATAATTTCTACCTTTGTAACAAGTACGTACTCTGATAGAAGCTTATCTGCATATGCATTTCCAGTACCAGCATTAGCGTCACTAGTAAACTCAAAGTCCCAGTCAAATGTCGAGATAGTTTTGACATACTTATTTCTCCAGACTGTATCTTTAGCAAAGTAGTCTTTCATTAATTCTATCCCAGCCAATTCAACTTCGTCTGGAACCTTTTCCCATCCAAATCTACCCTGAACCTTATATGGAATTCCAGATTTAAAAACTCCATTACCATAATCATTAATGCTTGGAGGGACCATACCGTTTGCTGTATAAACTGTATTGTCTAACATGTTTGCACGATTAATTTTGATTCCATATCCAGTTGGAGTTATTTCTATTGGATAGTTCCAATTATCAATTTCATTAATTGTGTCTAGTAAAAGTACGTCTCTAGCATAAAGCTCATGCAATGTGTCAATTTTTGATGGCAATGGCAATATGTCTGAGTCGTATCCGTAAACAACTACAACGTCGTCATATAGATAAAAACTTTGCCCAGTATACTGTTCTATTTGTTTTCTAGCATACCTTTCAGCCTTAATAAGTTCTTTGTAAGAACGATAATTTGGATCTGAAGGATCTGTGCTAAATCCAAGATCCTGTACGTGGTTAAAATCTACATATGGAGTTACAACATATACTTCATCTACCCTAATTACATTTGTTGCGCCTATTGCGTATTCCCACTGAAGTCTAAGAGTTCTATTTCTATCTGTATATTGATATGGTATATACACTGTATATGTTCCAGGATTATTTTCATCCGCCACCGATGTTAATATTGTTAAAAGGTGAGTAGGGTTAATAGCTGGATTAATTGCAGGATCATTAGTTACATCATAAAGTTTTACAACAGGAGTAGTGTCTGGTGTAGTAATATCACCATTCCAAAAAACCTGATGTGTTATTGGGGACTGCGTCCTGATTAATACCTCTGCCATTTTATAGGCTTAGATTAGTTGTAATACTCCTGGACTTCCTTTGGAGTTGCTAATCTAAAGCCCTCCTCCTTATCAAAAATTTCTTGAGCCTTGTCTTTATTCATTGCTACAAACGGGTGATCTTTTGTAAATGTATGACCCATAATATCATATCTAAAGTTTGCTCTGGTCATTCTTACTAATACTGTGTCTGCTGGCTGTTCCGCCTTTGGATCAAACTTAGGTAATACTTCTACTGCCATATCGTCTTCGTCTTCTTCCATCTTCTCAATGGTCTTGTTATATACAGACCAAGTTACGCCCTCTTCTGCGAGTGCTGCAATTATGTCGGCTTTATTTTTTAGGCCTTCAGTTTCGACTGCAAAGTCTTCTGCAATCTTTTTTAATTCAGATACCTTCAATGTCTCAAATGACATATATATCTCCTAATTCTACTCAAATCAATTATAGCATTACTAAATTAAAATGAAAAGCCCCCAAAAATTAATTCGGGGGCCTTTCTTACGGGTTAATTCCTAATTAGGAAGCTACCTTAACGTTCTTAACAACGACCCAAGCATCTGCTTGCT
>Ga0315903_10000798_pt1 | contig 47521 bp, 48 predicted proteins | sample LakEriMetagenome_7_FD_203524 | JGI IMG/M metagenome (GOLD analysis project Ga0315903, IMG submission 203524) | Freshwater fungal communities from buoy surface, Lake Erie, Ohio, United States - Buoy 2 MA119 | ecosystem: Environmental > Aquatic > Freshwater > Lake | place: USA: Lake Erie, Ohio... | reverse complement strand
GATCTCAAGGTGGGCGGCGCTTTCCCCACCGATCATCCCTTGCACGTCGCCTGCCCCGGCATGGCGCCGGTGAAGGAGGCGGGCGAGACCCTGCGTCAGGCCGATCTCATCCTCGCCTTCGACGTCGTCGATCTCGCGGGCCTGTTCAAGACCAATCTCGACGGCGCGCTTCCGGCCGCGAAGATCGTGCATGTCTCGCTCGACCATCGCATCCACAACGGCTGGAGCATGGACCATCAGGGCCTGCCGCCGGTGGATCGTTTCATCTCCGCCGACGTGGACGTGGTCGTGCCGCAATTGCTGGCCGCGCTCGCCGACGTGAAGGCGCCTGCGCCGAAGACGCTGCGCGAGCGGCCGAAGCTGGAGATCCGCGACGGCAAGGAGCGCCCGCTCGTGCGCGACCTCGCGCTCTCGCTGCGCAAGGCGCTGGGCGCGCGCGACGTGTGCCTCATGTCCACCACTATCGCCTGGCATGAGGACTGGTGGCCGATCCGCCATCCGCTCGACTATACGGGCGGTGCGGGCGGCGGCGGGCTTGCGGCCGGTCCTGGCATTTCGGTGGGCGGCGCGCTGGCGCTGCGCGATTCACGGCGCATGGCGGTGGGCATCGTCGGCGACGGCGATTTCCTCATGGGCGCGACGGCCGTGTGGACGGCGGTGCGCTACAAACTGCCGCTGCTGCTGGTCGTCTCCAACAATTCGTCCTTCTTCAACGACGAATTGCATCAGGAGCGCGTCGCCATCGCGCGCGACCGGCCGGTGGAGAACCGCTGGATCGGCCAGAAGATGATCGAGCCCGACGTGGACATCGCCGCCATCGCGCGCGGACAGGGCGCGATGGGAATCGGCCCCATCCATTCCATCGGCGAATTGCCGAAGGCCTTCGCCGACGCCATCGCCCATGTTGAGGCGGGCGGCGTCGCGGTGGTGGACGTGCGCGTGGTGCCCGGCTACGCCTGAGCGAAAGGCGCGCGGCCGGCGGGCGCCTCGCCTGCGGCCGGCCGCGCGCGCGACTGGCGAAAGCGCCGTCGCAGTCCTATCTGGAGGCCTTGACGTCATTCGCCCGTCAGGAGCGCTCCATGTCAGACAGCAGCCAGACCTCTGCGATTCCTGTCGCGCCCGGCGCCGCCGCGCGCGCTGCGGTCGATCATGTCATCGTGCCGCGGGTGAGCGACCTCGGCGGCCTGCAGGTGCGCCGCGCCCTGCCTGCGCAGGAAACGCAGATGATCGGGCCTTTCATCTTTTTCGATGAATTCGGCCCTGCGGAGTTTCTCATCGGCGAGGGGCTCGACATTCGCCCCCATCCCCACATCGGCCTGTCGACCGTCACCTATATGTTCGAAGGCGAGATCATGCATCGCGACTCGCTGGGCTCGGCGCAGACGATCCGCGCCGGCGAACTCAATGTGATGCGCGCAGGCCGCGGCATCGTCCATTCAGAGCGCACGCCGCAGGCCGCGCGCGCAGGCCGCCCGCGGCTGCATGGAATCCAGACATGGATGGCGCTGCCGCGCGCGCTGGAGGAGGGCGATCCCGCCTTCGCCCACCATGGCGCGCAGGACCTGCCGACGCTTGAGGACGCCGATGCGCACGTCACGCTCATCATGGGGGCCATGTATGGTCTTGCGGCGGCGGCGCGCACGCCCACCCAGACGATCTATGCGGACGCTGTCCTGAAAGCGGGCGCGCGCCTGCCTTTCGACGCATCATCCGCCGAAGAGCGCGGTTTCTACGTGGCGCAGGGCGAGGTCGCCATCGGCGACGACAGGTTCGCCGCCGGCCGCCTCGTGGTGCTGCGTCGCGGCGAGAACGTGACCCTGCGCGCGCTCGCGGATTCGCGGCTGATCCTGCTCGGCGGCGAGCCGATGGACGGGCCGCGCTTCGTCTGGTGGAACTTCGTCTCCTCGCGCAAGGAGACGATGATCGCGGCGGCCCATGCGTGGGAGCGCGGCGAAATGCCGAAAGTGCCGGGCGACGAGGACGATTTCATCCCCATGCGCTAGGCCCTCATGCGCCAGACCCTCATGCGCTAATGCGCGCGCCCAAAAGAAAGGGCCGCATGCGCGTGGCATGCGGCCCTGTCGTCAATCGCTGGCGCGATCAGGCGGCGGCGAGGCTGCCGGCCGACTGCTTGCCCGAGCGGCGATCCGTCTCGAGCTCATAGGACACTTTCTGGCCCTCGTTGAGCGTGCGCATGCCGGCGCGCTCGACGGCGGAGATGTGGACGAACACGTCCTTGCCGCCCTGATCCGGCTGGATGAAGCCGTAGCCTTTTTCGGTGTTGAACCACTTCACGGTTCCGGTCGCCATGGGAATGCTCCTCCGTATGATCGTTGCGCATGGGCGTGCGTGCGCGTGCGCGCAAGCCCGTTCTTCGAGTTTTGGTAGGGGGGAATTGTCTGCGCGCCGATCCCAAAGGGAGGCGAAGCGGCCAATAGTTCGTCCGGCCAAAGTCGATAGGGGGAACATAGGCCTGCAAGAGGGCGAAAGCAAGGAAGCGGAGCGGCGACGCATCAAAAAACGCCGTTTGTTTGCGCCACGTGATTAATCCGGCTGAAACGATTTGCGGCTAAGATCACGATCTGGAGTCGCCATGACGTTCAAATTGAAGCGTTTCTTGCACGACGAGCGCGGCGCGACCGCGATCGAATACGCGTTGATACTCGTATTCGTCACGCTTACCTGCGTCGGCGCATTCATCCAGCTGGGCTCTCAGTCCGGCGGGTTCTTCGACGTCGTCTTCAACCAGCAGATCTCTCCAAATCTGCGTTGAGCCTGGTTCCTGCGCGCGTGACGCGCGCCACCACCGCATAGGCCGCAACCATCGAGGCCGCTCCAAACAAGGCCGCGCCGATCACAAGGCCCAACAGGCCGCCTTCCGGTCCGCCCCAATGCGCGCCCAGCGTGACGAAGGGAATGGCGCCGATCGTCGCGCGTCCCCAATTGAAGGCGGTGGAGAGAAAGGCGTAGCCGAGATTGTTGAAGGCGGCGTTGGCCACGAACAGGCAGCCGAGAAACAGCCATTGCAGCGCGCCCACGGCGCAGAAAAACGTAACGAGCGCAGCCGTTTCGCCGGTAGCGGAGAACATGGCGACGATCGCCGGCGCAGCCGCCCACAACAGCGCCCAGGTGGCCAGCGAATAAAGGATCGCCACCGTGAAGCAATCGGTGAGCGTGCGCTTGACGCGGCCGAACTCCCGCGCGCCAAGGTTCTGCGCGACGATGGGGCCGACCGCGCCCGACAAGGCGAACAATATGCCGAAGGCGACGGGCGCCAGCCGGTCGATGATCGCGAAGGCCGCGATCACCGCCTCGCCATAGGCGGAGAAGACGCGCAGCACCCAGGCGGTCGAGACGGGAGCGGCGAGATTGGTGGCGATCGCCGGCAGGGCGACGGCGGAAAGCGGGCGCAGATCCGCCTTCACATGGGCGAGGGAGGGGCGCGCCAGCAGATTGTGCACGCCCACCACGCCCCACAGGCCCACGACCATGAACACGAGCCGCGAGACGACGGTGGCGACGGCGGCGCCCTGCACGCCCATGCCCGCCCAGAAGATCAGCAGCGGATCGAGCGCGGCCGTGATCGCGCCGCCCCACAGCGTCACATACATGGAGCGCTTGGCGTCGCCCACCGAGCGCAGCGCGCCCGACAGCGCCATGCCGAGCGCCATCGGCGCATTGGCGGGCAGGGTGAGCAGCAGGAAGTCGGAGGCGACCGTCAGCGCCTGTCCGCTCGCGCCCATCAGCGCCAGCAGGTCGTCGCGCACGGGAAGCGCGATGAGCGTGGTGGCGAGCGCGGCGAGCGTGCTCAGCGTGAGGCCGGAGGCGCAATAGCGCCGCGCGCGCTCGCGGTTCCCCGCTCCGATCTCGCGCGCCATCAGCGCGCTCACCGCGATGGTGAGGCCGATGCTGATGGAGATCATGAAGAACATGATCTGCGTCGCATAGCCGACGCCTGCGGTCAGGGCCGGGTCGCCGAGCCATGAGATGTAGAGCAGCGACAGCAGATCGACGACGAACACGGCGACGAGGCCGATCGCGCCCGTGGCCGTCATCACGCCCACATGGCGCATGATCGAGCCCTGCGTGAAGACGGCGCGGCGCTGGCCTGCGGAAGCGCTCATCCGTCCGCTCGCGCATCCGCGCCGGCGAAGGCCAGGCGGCGGATTCGGGGGAAAGCGGGGCGGTGGGGCATGGAGCGCGATCTCGCGGGGGCGGGCCCCCATATAGACCCCCCATGGCTGGAAAGCGAACCCCGGCCGCCTTGACTTCCGCACCGGCGCGACCCCATTTCCCGCCCATGCCAGACGCATCGCCCGCCCGGCCGCCCCAACGGCTGCCGCTTCACGTCCTTCTCTGCGCCCCCCGCGGCTTTTGCGCCGGGGTCGTGCGGGCGATCGACGCGGTGGAGCGCGCGCTCGAGATCTACGGCGCGCCGGTCTATGTGCGCCATGAGATCGTGCACAACAAATTCGTGGTGGACGGTCTGCGCGCCAAGGGCGCGGTCTTCGTCGAGGAGCTCGACGACGTGCCGGACACGCAGGCGCCCGTGATTTTCTCCGCCCATGGCGTGCCCAAGTCCGTGCCCGAGGCGGCGCGCGGGCGCAATCTCTTCACCATCGACGCGACCTGTCCGCTGGTCACGAAAGTGCACCGCGAGGCTGAGATCCACTGGCGGCGCGGTCGGCTGGTCGTGCTCATTGGCCATGCGGGCCATCCCGAGGTCGTGGGCACCATGGGCCAGCTGCCGCAGGGCGCGATCGTGCTGGTGGAGAGCGTGGAGGACGTCGCGCGCCTCGATCCGCCTGCGGATGCGCAGCTCGCCTGGGCGAGCCAGACCACGCTCTCGGTGGACGACACGCGCGAGATCGTCGCCGCGCTTGTCGCGCGTTTTCCCGCCATCGCCGGCCCGCACAAGGACGACATCTGCTACGCCACCACCAACCGGCAGGAGGCGGTGAAGGCGGTCGCCCCGCGCGTGCAGGCGATGATCGTCGTGGGCGCGCCCAATTCATCGAATTCGCAACGTTTGCGCGAAGTGGCCGAACAGGCCGGCTGCCGCGTCTCCCTGCTCGTGCAGCGCGCGCAGGATCTCGACTTCGCCGCGCTTGCGGGCGTGAGCCGGCTGGCGGTGACGGCGGGCGCCTCCGCGCCCGAGACGCTCGTGGAGGAAGTGCTGGAGGCCCTGCGCGCCCAATTCGACGTGACGATCGAGATCGTGACGACGGCGTCGGAAAACGTGCATTTTCCCCCGCCGCGCGAATTGCGCGCCCGCGCCTGAGGCCTGGGCGATTCGCCCTCCGCCCGCGGGCGAAAACCCCTGAAACCTGAGCCGGTTTGACCCTGGCGGCGGCGCTGGCTAACACGGATTGCGCCCGGAGCCCGTCATGGCCGTTTACACCGAAGTGTCCGACGAAGACCTCGCCGCCTTTTTGGCGGATTACGAGCTGGGAGAGCTTCTGTCCTGCAAGGGCATCGCGGAGGGCGTGGAGAACTCCAACTTCCTGCTGCATGTCGGGGCGGGCAATTTCATCCTCACGCTCTATGAGAAGCGCACGGCGGAAAGCGACCTGCCGTTCTTTCTTGGCCTGATGGAGCATTTGTCGGCGCGCGGCCTCAATTGCCCGCTGCCGGTGCGCAATCGCGCCGGCGCGGCGCTGGGCAGGCTTGCGGGCCGCCCCGCCGCCATGGTGACATTTCTCGAAGGCATGTCGGTGCGCCGCCCCGAGGCGAGCCATTGCGCACAGGTCGGCGAGGCGCTCGCGCGCATGCATCTGGCCGGAGAGGGCTTCGCCCTGTCGCGGCCCAATGCGCTCTCTGTTGAGGGTTGGGCGCGCCTGTTCGCGCAGGCGCAGTCGCGCGCCGATCAGGTGCAGCCCGGGCTCGCCGCCGCGCTCGCCGCCGAACTCGCCCATGCGCAGGCCCATTGGCCGCAGAACCTGCCGCGCGGGCTCATCCACGCCGATCTTTTTCCCGACAACGTGTTCTTCCTCGGCGGCGCGCTTTCGGGTCTGATTGATTTCTATTTCGCCTGCGAGGACGCGCTCGCTTACGATCTCGCGATCTGCCTGAACGCCTGGTGTTTCGAGACGGATTGCTCGTTCAACGTCACGAAGGGCATGGCGATGCTCGCCGGCTATGGGCGCGTGCGCCCGCTCGACGCGCGCGAAGTCGCAGCGCTGCCGCTGCTGGCGCGCGGCGCCGCCTTGCGCTTCCTGCTGACGCGCCTCGTGGACTGGCTCGACACGCCCGAAGGCGCGCTTGTGAAGAAGAAAGACCCGCTCGAATACGCCAAGAAGCTGCGCTTCCACCAACAGGCGACGAGCGCCGCCGATTATGGCCTGATGCGATGAGCGCGCGCGTCGCGATCTGGACTGACGGCGCCTGTTCGGGCAATCCCGGCCCCGGCGGCTGGGGCGCGATCCTCACCTTCGGCGACGCGGAGAAGGAATTGAGCGGCGGCGAGGCGCAGACCACCAACAACCGCATGGAGCTGACCGCGGCGATCATGGCGCTCGAGGCGCTCACGCGCCCCTGTGCGGTGGACCTGCATACGGATTCCCAATATGTGCGCGGCGGCGTCACGTCATGGATGAACGGCTGGAAGCGCAACGGCTGGCGAACCGCCGACAAGAAGCCCGTGAAGAACGAGGAATTGTGGAAGCGCCTCGACGAAGCCGCCGCGCGTCATGACGTGCGATGGCATTGGGTGAAGGGCCATGCGGGCGACGTGATGAACGAGCGCGCGGACGAACTCGCACGCAAGGGCATGGCGCCTTTCAAGCGGTGAGGGGCTTGGAGTCCGGCGCCTCGTCGCATAGCCTGTGGTGATTATCCATTTCGCCGTGCATTTATGACAATCAAATTTTTCCCCCGGATGGGCTCTGTGCTCGTCTGTGATTTTTCAGATTTGCGAGAACCCGAAATCACGAAGGTGCGTCCCGTGGTTGTGGTGTCTCCGCGTTTGCCGCACCGATCAGAGCTGGCTGCGGTCGTACCATTGAGCTTGACGGCCCCGCGTCATGATCTTCCCTTCTGTTTCAAGCTGTCACGCAATTACCACCCACTTGAGAGTCCGGAACTGGACTGCTGGGCGAAGGCTGATCTGGTTATGAATGTTTCATTGCGTCGTCTGAACGGATTCAAAGTTCATCGAAGAAGGTGGCTATTTCCTCATTTAGATGAAGGTGATTTACTTGGCGTCAGGCATGCGGTGGCGGCGGGTCTCGGGTTGGACCGCTTGAAAGGCGCGATGCATTCCGCTATTTAAAACTGGTATCCCGGTCGTCGGGCTTTAAGACCCAGTTCGCTGGGCGGGCGCTTCACGGGGCGATCACAAGCCCAGAAGCGCCGAAGGCGTGACAAGTCTAAAAGCCTCGCGAAAGCGGGGCTTTTTTGTGCGCGCCTCCCAAACGAAAACGGCCGGGATCGCTCCCGGCCGTTTCCGCATAAGGTGAGCTGAAGGCTCAGAGCTGCGAGAGCATGTTGAGCGCGCCGGAGGCTTCCGCGCCCGCGCCTTCCTCGACGTTTAGCGTCTTCACCACGCCGTCCTGCACGAGCATGGAGTAGCGACGCGAGCGCATGCCCATGCCGCGCTCGGTGAGATCGAGGCCGAGGCCGATCTCCTGCGCGAATTTCGCGCTGCCGTCGGCGAGAAACTCGATCTTGCCTTCCGAGTTCATCGCCTTCTGCCAGGCGCCCATGACGAAGGCGTCGTTGACGGAGGTCACGGCGATCGTGTCGACGCCCTTGGCCTTGATCGCGTCGTAATTGTCGCGATAGCCCGGCACGTGGTTGTTGGAGCAGGTGGGGGTGAACGCGCCGGGAAGCGCGAACAGCACCACTTTCTTGCCCTTGAAGATTTCGTCCGTGGTGCGAGGCTTGGGGCCTTCCGAGGTCATCACCGTGAACGTCGCGTTGGGCAGGCGGTCGCCGACCTTGATCATTGTTGAACTCCCCTGTCGTTGAGGCGCGCCGCGCGGCGCGCAGGCGTGTCGGAAAAACGGCGGGCGCGAAGCGCCGGCCCCGTCCCTCGTCTTTTTAGGGCTTGGACGGCGACCCGTCGAGACGGATCAGCCATTCCAGCGCGCGCCCGCCCTCGGTCAGCGTGAGGCGCGCCTCCAGTGCCGGCGCCGCGCCCGCCGGCCGCTCCGCAAGCGTCACGTCGAAGCCTTCGCCCCTCCGCCGGGTTTCGAGCCAAAAACCCTCCGGCGCCTCCGCGAAGAGGTCGGCCTGCGGTCCAAGGGGCGTCTTGAGGGTCAAGCGCCAGGCGGCGAAGCCCTTGGCGCCTGCGAGCGGCATGGGCGCGACCTCAAGCGCGTCGGCGGGGCCGGGACGCGGCGCCCGCGCGCGCCACTCCTCGATGCGCATCCGGTGGGCGCTCGCCTGCGCGGGTCCATGCGCGCGTCCAAGCTCGAGGCGCAGCCGGGCCTTCGCGGGCACGCAAATGTCCTCGCAGGCCGCATATCTGAAGTCGAGGTCGAGCAGGATCGGCTCGCCCGCGCGCGCGGGCCGCAGCCGGAGCGGGAAGATCACGCCCCCGCGCCAGCCGAACGCCTCCGCCCCGCCTTCGTCATGACGTTCGGGGGCGGGAAAGATCGGCTCGAGCGCGGCGAGATTGCGTGAGCCGGCGGCGTCGAAGACGGGCGCGACGCCCGCGTCGCCGGGATTGCGCCAGTAGGTGAGCGCCTTGCCCGAGAGCGCGATCTCCACGCCCGCCAGAATTGCGCCGTCGGGTTCAGGCCCGCCCGCCAGCAGCCGCGCGCGCGATTTGGGCCCCTCGACCCAGACTGAGGCGTCCGGCCCCTGCGCCAGCGCCGTAGCCTGTGCGAGCGCGCACGCCGCAGCGAGGCCTGCGCAAAGGCGCAAGAGCTTTGTCGCGGCCTTCGCCGCGCAAAAGGAGGAGCCGACGTCCGACGCATGCGCCATGCGGCCATTCTACCTTCGCGCGCCCGCCTGCGCCATCCTCGCCCATGGCCCCTGCGCGCGCCCCCGCTTGTTCGGGGGGCGCGTGCGCCTTACCTTCCTCGCATGAGCACACGCGCGAGGATCTCAGCCGCAAGCGAGGCCAGTCTCGAAGGCCAGATGCTGATCGCCATGCCCGGCATCGGCGACGCGCGCTTCTCACGCACGCTGATCTACGTCTGCGCCCATTCGGCGGAGGGCGCGATGGGCATCGTGGTGAACAAGCGCTCGAAGAGGCTTAGCTTCCCCGATCTGCTCGTCCAGCTCGACGTGATCGCCGAGAAAGACGCCATCCTTCTGCCGCCGACGGTGGACGCGGTGCAGGTTCTGCGCGGCGGGCCGGTGGAAAAGGGGCGCGGCTTCGTGCTGCACTCGGCCGATTTCCAGTTGGACGCCGCGACCCTGCCGATCGAGGGCGGCGTGTGCCTGACGGCGACCATCGACATTCTGCGCGCCATCGCCACGGGCGCAGGTCCACGCAGGGCCGTCCTTGCGCTGGGCTATGCGGGCTGGGCGGGCGGACAGCTTGAAGAAGAGATCCTGCACAACGGCTGGCTCACCTGCCCGGCGGACGATTCCCTTCTGTTCGACGACGACGCGGGCGCCAAATACGACCGCGCCTTGCGCAAGCTCGGCGTCGATCCCGCGATGCTGGTGGGCGATTCAGGCCACGCGTGAGCGTGCGCCAGCCTCATTCCGCGACGGCGCGCGTCTCGCTGTGATCGGGCGCCGCGCCCACGAGCTTGCGCGCGTCCGCCGCCGTGATCGGCCGGCCGAAGGCGTAGCCCTGCGCGAATTCGCAGCCGATCTGATAAAGCTCGATCGTGTCGCTCTCGCTCTCCGCGCCCTCCGCGATCACTTCCATGCCGAGGTCGCGCGCCAGCGCCACCAGCGAGCGCAGGATCGTCGGGCGCATGCCCGTCGCGTCGTGGCGCACGAAACTGCGGCCGATGCGGATCATGTCGAACGGCAGGCGCTGCAGATAGGCGAGCGAGGAATAGCCCGAGCCGAAATCGTCGAGGATCAGGCCCGCGCCCACCTCGCGCACGCGCTGGAGGATCTGCGCGGAATATTCCGGGTTCTCCATCACCAGCGTCTCGCTCATCTCCAGTTTGAGCGAATTTTTCTGCACGCCCGAGCGGGTGATGACGCCCTTCACGTCGTGCAGCAATTCATGCCGCAGCAATTGGCGTGAGGAGACATTGACGCTGGCGAAGATCGGCGGCGTCACGTCGATCGCGCGCTGCCATGCGGCGAGTTCGCGCGCGGTGCGCTCCAGCGCGAACAAGGTGAGGTCGAGGATCAGCCCCGTCTCCTCCGCGATGGGGATGAAGTCCACCGGGCTCAGGCGGCCGAAGCGCGGATGATCCCAGCGCAGCAGCGCCTCGAAACCCGCGATCGTGCGGTCCTCAAGCCGCACCACGGGGCGGAAGGCGACCTTGATCTCCTGCCGGTCGATAGCGCGGCGCAGGTCCGCCTCAAGCGACAGCCGGTCGGAATGCTGCGTGCGCATTCCGGGCCGGAAGAACTCCACGCGGTTGCCGCCGGATTTCTTCGCATGGGCGGTCGCCACCATGGCGTCCTTCAGCATGTCCTCGCGCTTGGCGTGGAGCTGGGAATCAAACAGCGCGATGCCGATGGAGGCGGTGACGGCGATCTCGCGGTCGTTGAAGACAATAGGCGTGAGCACGCTCTTGCGCACGGCTTCCGCAATGGCGATCAGCGATTGCGGGTCGCGCTCCGAGCGGATGATCATCGCGAATTCATCGCTTGAGATGCGCGCGAGCGTGTCCTGCAATTGCATCAGGCGCAGCAGGCGGCGGGCGATGGTGAGCAGGATCGAATCTCCGCCCGGAATGCCGATGGCCTCATTCACGTCGCGGAAGCGGTCGATGTCGATGGCGATCACGGTGGGGCGCGCTTCGCGGTCGAATTGCGCATGCGCGATGGCCGTCTCGAGTCGGTCGAAGAAAATCTCGCGGTTGGGCAGGCCGGTGAGGTTGTCGTGCACCGCGTCGTGCAGCATGCGCTCCTCGGCCACGCGCGTCTCGGTCACGTCGGCGAGCGTGCCGATCACGCGGATCACTTCGCCGTCGGCGCCCACCACCGGGCGCGCCTTCAGGTAATACCAGATGTAATGTCCGTCGGAGGCGCGCAGGCGGAAGTCCATCGCGATGCGCCCGCGCCTTTGTTCGAGCACGGTGTCGAGGCTCGTGCGGTAGCGGTCGCGGTCGAAGGGGTGGAGCACGTCGAGCCAGCTGGCGGCGGGGCCTTCCAGCGAGCCGCGCCGCAGGCCGAGGCTTTGCTCCGCCTCCGGGCTCACATAGATGCGGTCGGAGGTGACGTCCCAGTCGAACACGATGTCGCCCGAGCCGATGAGCGCGAGCGCGCGCCGTTCTGAATCCGTCACCGAGCCATGGGCGAGGCCGCCGCTGGCGAAGGCGTTCTGCATCACCGTGAAGCCGATCAGCATCACGATCAGCACGAGCCCGCCGATCAGCGCCGGCGACACGAGGTCGCCCGACAGCGAGCCCGTGACCGTGAAGGCGGCCGCCGTCAGCCAGGCGAGCAGCAGGAACCAGGTGGGGATCAGCATCACCGCGCGCTCGACGCCGTGCAGCGCGAGATAGAGCACAAGCGCGAAACCCGCCCCCGCGACCGCGGCGAGCGAGATGCGCGCCACGCCCGCCGCCACGGGCGCGTCGAACAGGGCGAGCGCGACGAGGGCGACGAGGAACAGCAGCCAGACGGAGGCCACGTGGGAGGCGCGCACGTGCCAGCGATTGAGGTTGAGATAGGCGAAGAGGAAGACGAGCAGCGTCGCCGCCAGAATCGCCTCCGCGCCCGCGCGCCACACGCGGTCCGCCTCGCCCTCAATGCCGAAAATCTTGTTCCAGAACCCGAAGTCGATGCACACATAAGCGAGCACGGCCCAGGCGAGCGCGGCGGCGGCGGGGAAGATCACCGCGCCCTTCACCACGAAGACGATGGTCAGAAACAGCGCGAGCAATCCCGCGATGCCGATGACGATGCCCTTGTAGAGCGTCAGGTTCGTCACCTTGTCCTTGTAGGCGTCGGGCTCCCACAGATAGATCTGCGGCAGGTCCGGCGTGCGCAATTCCGCGACGTAAGTCACCGTCGCGCCCGGATCGAGCGTGAGGCGGAAGACGTCGGCGTCGGGGCTTTCCTCGCGTTCGGGCGGAAAGCCCTGGCTCGCCGTGATCGCGGCGATGCGCGAGGAACCGAGGTCCGGCCAGATCACGCCCGATCCCGACAGGCGGAAATGGGGCGCGACGATGAGGCGTTCGAATTGTTCGTTCGTGTCGTTGGTGAGCGCGAACACGATCCAGGACGGGCGCGCCCCCGCCTCGCGCGCGGAGACCTCGATGCGGCGCACGATGCCGTCGGAGCCCGGCGCGGTGGACACCTGCAGGCGGTCGCCCTGGTCGGAATAGCGCTCGATCGCGCGGGTGAGGTCGATGGCGACGGCGTCGATGGGCACGCGCACGGATTCGATGGCGCCGGCCGGCGCAAGCCAGCCCGCGAGCGTAATCGCCAACGTCAGCAGGAAGAGAAACCGACGCACAATGATCCCGTGGTCTCGGCGGCTTTCGGGCCGCAGCTCGTTCGCCCTGCCGAAGCCGTGGACTTCGACCTTGTCGGAAGTGTGATTGGTACGGCTTGCGCTCGTCCGGGGCAAGCCGCGAGCGGCTCCGGCGGCCTCTCTGTTGTGGTTAACGCCCCAATCCGGGCGGCGGCGGGGGTGGGTCGCTGTCCAGAAATGCGAACAGAAGGTGATCCCGCCATGCCCCGTCGATGCGCAGATAGGCGCGGGCGTACCCCTCTCTCTGAAAGCCGCATCGTTCCAGCACCCGCAGCGAGGCCAGGTTCTCCGGCACGCAGGCCGCCTCCACCCGGTGCAGCCGCAGGGGCCCGAAGCAATGGGCGAGCGCCGCGCGCAAGGCGCGGGACATATAGCCTTTCCCGGCGTGCTCCTGTCCCATCCAATAGCCGATCGCCGCCGTCTGGGCGACGCCGCGGCGCACCTGCCCGATGGTCAGCCCGCCCACAAGCGCGCGGTCCTGTGCGCGGAAGATGAGGAGGGGATAGGCCTCGTCGCGCTCCATCTCCTCCGCCTGTCGGCGCAGCCGGCGGCGGAAGGCGGGGCGGGTCAGTTCGTCCTCCGCCCAGGTGGGCTCCCAGGGGGTGAGGAAGGCGCGGCTGCGTTCGCGCAAGGCCGCCCAGGCCTCGAAGTCGCGCATTTCGGCGGCGCGCATGAACACGCCGTCCCCGCGCACGAGGCCGGAATCGTCGTCTCTCGAAGGGCCTAGTCGAAACAGCGCCATCATTCCTCCGCCGGCGGCCGCGCCCGGGCAGGCGCCGGCGGGGCTGCGCGTCAGCGTCCGGCGCGCGCGCGTTCGCGCACGAAGCTTTCCACGACGCGCTGGTCGTTCGCCAGCACGGTGAAATGTTCGCGCGCCGACATCAATTGCGCAAGATGGGGCGGAAGGGGCGCTTCCGTTCCCGCCGCCGCGCGCACGGCGGCGGAGAATTTGGCGGGATGGGCGGTGCCCAGCACCACCATCGGCGTGTGCGGGGCGCGCGCCAGCGCCTTGCGGGCCGCGTGCACGCCCACAGCCGTGTGCGGGTCGATCAGATAGCCGCATTCCGCATGCACGCGCGCGATCTCCTTGGCGGTGCCGGTCTCCCCGGTGCGGAAGGCGTCGAACTCCGCGCGCACCTTTTCAAGCAGCGGCGCCGCGAGATCGAAGCGCCCGCTCTGGGCGAGATTGTTCATGAGCCCGCGGATCGCGGCCGCGTCGCGCCCGCAGGCGTCGAACAGCAGGCGCTCGAAATTGGAGGACACCTGAATGTCCATCGAGGGCGAGGAGGTGGGGGCGACGCCGCGCACCTCATAGGCGCCGTTCTCGAGCGTGCGCGCGAGAATGTCGTTTTCGTTGGTGGCGATGACGAGCCGGTCCACCGGCAGGCCCATGCGCTTGGCGATATAGCCGGCGAGGATGTCGCCGAAATTGCCGGTGGGAACGGTGAAGGAGACCGGCCTGCGCGGCCCGCCGAGCACGACCGCGCTCGTGAAGTAATACACGGTCTGCGCGACCACGCGCGCCCAGTTGATGGAATTGACGCCCGACAGCTTCAGCCCGTCGCGGAAGGCATGATTGTTGAACAGGCCTTTCAGGATCGCCTGGCAATCGTCGAACGTGCCCTCCAGCGCGATCGTGTGCACGTTGGGCGCATCGACGCCCGTCATCTGCCGGCGCTGCACGTCGGAGACGCGCTGGTGCGGATACATGATGAACACGTCCACCTGCTCAAGCCCGCGGAACGCCTCGATGGCGGCGGCGCCCGTGTCGCCCGACGTCGCGCCCACGATGGTCGCGCGTTCGCCGCGCGCCTTCAGCGCATGGTCCATCATGCGGGCGAGCAATTGCATCGCCACGTCCTTGAAGGCGAGCGTGGGGCCGTGGAACAGCTCCAGCACGAACAGATTGTCGCCGATCTGCGCGAGCGGCGTGACGGCGGGATGGCGGAAGGACGCATAGGCGCCTTCGAGCATCGCGCGGAAGGCGGCGGGCGCGATCTCGCCGTCCACGAAGGGGCCGATCACCTGTTCGGCGACCTGCGCATAGGTCTGTCCGGCGAAACCCTCGATCGTCTCGCGGCTCAGGGCCGGATAGTCCTGCGGCGCGTAGAGGCCGCCGTCGCGGGCCAGCCCCGCCAGCAAGGCGTCGGTGAAGGTGAGCGCGGGAGCTTCGCCGCGGGTGGAGACGTAACGCACGGGGGTGGACCTTCCTCAAGACAGGCGGCCTGCATAGCGCAGGCGCGCGCAAAGGTCATCCCGCCGTTATTGCCGCCCCGATCATGCCGCCCCGTTCTTGCGCACATGCGCCAGCGCCTTGCGCATGAGCGAGGGCAGGGCCTCGTCCTCAAGCGCGGCCTCGTCCACCCAGCGGCAGCCGGCGGGGGCGCGGGCCTTCGCCGGCAGGTCGGCTGCGAACACCGTGAGCGTCAGCGCGAAATGGGTGAACACGTGCTCCACCGCGCCCGGCAGCCTGCGCCAGCGTCCGGGCGCCGGCGCCAGCGCGGCCGCCGTCTCCACGTCGAAATCCGCGCGCCATTCGCAGCCGGGAAACTCGTCCATCCCGCCGAGCAGGCCCTTGGGTGGGCGCGTGCGCACCAGCGCCTTGCCGTCCGCGCGGCGCGCATAGAACACCGCGCCCGCGCGCCGGGGACGCTGCGCCTTCGCGGCCTTCACGGGAAAGGCTTCCTGCAGGCCGCTGCGCCGCGCGGCGCAATGGGCGGTGAGCGGACACAGCGCGCAGGCGGGTTTGCGCGGCGTACAGATCGTCGCGCCCAGATCCATCATCGCCTGCGCGAAATCGCCCGCGCGCGCCTGCGGCGTCAGCGCGTCCGCGCGCGCGCGGATGATCGGCTTGGCCTGCGGCAAGGGTTCGGGAATCTCGTGGAGCCGCGTCACTACGCGCTCCACATTGCCGTCCACCACCACCGCGCGCCGGCCGAAGGCGATGGCCGCGATGGCGGCCGCGGTGTAGGGCCCGATCCCCGGCAGGGCGCGCAGGCCGTCCTCCGTGTCGGGAAAGCGGCCCGCGAAGTCCTCCGCCACCTTGCGCGCGCAGGCGTGCAGATTGCGCGCGCGGCTATAATAGCCCAGACCCGCCCATTCCTTCATGACGTCCTCGGACGCCGCCGCCGCCAGCGCCTCCACCTTCGGCCAGCGCGCGAGAAAGCGTTCATAATAGGCCTTCACCGCCTGCACGGTGGTCTGCTGAAGCATGATCTCCGACAGCCAGACCGCATAGGGGTCGGCCTGCGCGCCGGGCGGCGCGCGCCAGGGCAGGACGCGCCGGCTGCGGTCGTACCAGACGAGCAGGTCGGCGGCCGGATCGGCGCTCTTTGCGCGGCGCGTGCGGGACGTTACCATGCTCTCTCTTAGCCGTGGCGGCGCGCCGGAAACAAGGCGCGCAGGCTCGGATTCACAGGGCGGACGCTCAACGGCGGAATCTCGGGGCGAACCCAATGCACGCAAGCCATATCCCGCCTGACGTCGTGGAGCGCGTGGTGCGCCGGCGCGGGCGCGCCCATATCCATGACGATCTCGCCGCCGCGCGCACGGCGCTCATCGTCGTGGACATGCAGAACGCCTTCATGCCCGGCCCGCTCGCCCACGCGCCCTGCGACATGGCGCCGAAGATCGCGCCCGCCCTGAACGCGCTGGCGCAGGTGGTGCGCGAGACCGGCGGGCTTGTCGTGTGGATCCAGACCGCCTGCACCGACGGCGACCGCATCGCCTGGTCGGTCGCCCACGACATGGTGCGGCCCGAGCGGGCGCAGATGCGCTTTCGCGCGCTCGCGCGCGGATCGCAGGGCTATGCGCTCTCGCCGCTCATGGACGCGCGTCCCGACGATCTCTATGTCGAGAAACACCGCTACAGCGCCTTCATTCAAGGCTCGTCCGATCTCGACGCCATATTGCGCGCGAAGGGAATCGAGACCCTTCTGGTGACGGGCACGGTGACGAATGTGTGTTGCGAGTCCACCGCGCGCGACGCGATGATGCTGAACTACAAGGTCGTCATGGTGAGCGATTGCAACGCCGCCGACAATGACGAGGACCACAACGCAAGCCTGCGCGCGATCTATCTCACCTTCGGCGACGTGATGGATTCGCAGATGGCGGCCGACCTGCTGCGTCGCTCCGCGGCGCGCTAGCGCCAGACCTCACCGCTTCTTCGGCTTGCCCTGCGGGCAGAAGATCGCCTCCAGCGCGCGCATCATCTCGAACACGCGCGCGTCAGCGATGCGATAGTGCACGTTGAGCCCTTCCTTGCGGGTCGCCACCAGCCCCATGGCGCGCATGAGCGCGAGATGCTGCGACAGCGCGGACTGGCTGAGCCCCACGGCCTCCACCAGCGCGGAGACGTTCATCTCACGGCTTTCGGCGAGCTTGCACAGGATCAGCAGGCGGCGCGGATTGGACAGCACGCCCATGAGCTGGGCGACTTCCTCGGCTTTCGATTCAAGATCGGTTTCCGCTAGCATGGCAGGTGCTCCGGGCAGCCTTCTGTTTGGGCCAAGAAAGACGCGCAAGCAAGACAGACGCGCAGCAAGAGGCGCGCGCTCAGGCGCTTTCTTCATCTGCGAGCGCGAGGCGCGCGTCCCCCGACGTCAGCGGGCGTCCTTGCGCGCGCGCGTCCGCCGCGCGATCGAGGCGCAACAGCGCAAGCCCGGCGCGTCCCGCGCTTGAGCCCATATGGCCCGCCGACGTGTCGTCCGCGAAAATCTCCGCGCCCGGCGCCGGCGCCTCGCCCTCCAGCAGGACGACGCGCGCCACGCGCCGGCGCGCGAGGCCGCGATGTTCGACCCGCGACACCACTTCCTGCCCCACGTAACAGCCTTTGCGAAAGTCGATCCCGTTCAGTCGATCCATGTTCGTCTCATGCGGGAAGGCGTCGCCCCAGTCGAAATCCACGCCCCCGCGCGGAACGCCGCAGGCGATGCGATGGGCCTCATAGGCCGCCTCGCCGTCGTCCTCCAGCGCGCCCAGTTCGCCGGGCGGGGCGACGATCCGCCAGCCGAGCGCGGCGCTGCGCGGATCGGGCAGGATGCGCCCCTGCGCATAGCCCGGCGGCTCCGCGCCCCAGATCGCCGCCGCCGTCAGGCTCGCCGACAGGTCGGCGATGTCCACGCGCGCGCGCAGCCGGTACATGGCGAGGCGGCTGGCGAGCGCCTGCGCCTGGTCGGCCGCGCAGTCGAGCAGCAGGCCGTCGCCATCGGCGATGACGAGAAAATCAAACAGGATTTTGCCCTGCGGCGAGAGCAGGGCGGCGAAGCGCGCCTCCTGCGCCCCCAGACCCTCGACGTCGTTGGTCACGAGCCCCTGCAGCCACGCTCGCGCATCAGGGCCCGACGCCCGCACGAAGCCGCGCGACGTCAGGATCGCGGTCCCCTGTCCCATCAAAGCCAGCCCCTCGCCAAAGCTCGCGCCCGCCACATCTCTTGTCCGGTCGCCCGCCTACAGGTAAGCCGACGGCGGCCGCATGCAAGCGCCTTGACGTTCAGGAGACCCGGAATGACCCAGACTTTCGATCTCATCCTCGCGGGCGGGGCCGTCGTCAATCAGGACGGGGAGGGCGTGCGCGACGTCGGCGTCAAGGACGGGACCATCGTCGCCATCGGCGACCTGTCGCGCGCCTCCGCAGGCGAGCGGGTGGATTGCCGGGGCCTGCACGTCCTGCCGGGCGTGATCGACAGCCAGGTGCATTTCCGCGAGCCGGGCCTCACTCACAAGGAAGACCTTGAATCGGGTTCGCGCGGCGCGGTGCTTGGCGGCGTGACGGCGGTGTTCGAAATGCCCAACACCAATCCGCTCACCACCACGCCGGAATCGCTCGCCGAGAAAGTGCGGCTGGGGCGCCATCGCATGCATTGCGACTTCGCGTTCTGGGTCGGCGGCACCCATGACAACGCCAAGGACATTCCCGAGCTCGAGCGCCTGCCGGGCGCTGCGGGCATCAAAGTGTTCATGGGCTCCTCCACCGGCTCGCTTCTGGTGGAGGACGATCCGGGCGTGGCTGCGGTGCTCGAGCAAACCCGCCGGCGCGCGGCCTTCCATTCCGAGGACGAATATCGCCTCAACGACCGCAAGCCGCTGCGCGTGAAGGGCGACCCCAATTCGCACATCATCTGGCGCGACGTGACGACGGCCCTGCAATGCACGCAGCGCCTCGTGCGCATCGCGCGCGAGAAGGGCGCGGCCATCCACGTTCTGCATATCTCCACGCAGGAGGAGATCGCCTTTCTCGCCGCCCACAAGGACGTGGCGACCGCGGAAGCGACGCCCCACCATCTCACCCTCGACGCCAGCCTCTACGACACGCTGGGCACGAAGCTGCAGATGAATCCGCCCGTGCGCGAGGCGCATCATCGCGATGGCATCTGGGCCGGCGTGGCGCAGGGGATCGTGGACGTGCTGGGCTCCGACCATGCGCCGCACACGCTGGAGGAGAAGGCGAAACCCTATCCGGATTCGCCATCCGGCATGACCGGCGTGCAGACGCTCGTGCCCGTCATGCTCGATCACGTGAACGCAGGCCGGCTTTCGCTCGCGCGTTTCGTGGATATGACGAGCGCCGGCCCCGCGCGCATTTTCCAGATCGCGCGCAAGGGGCGCATCGCGGTTGGCTATGACGCCGATTTCACCGTGGTCGATCTCAATCGCGTGGAGACGATCCGCGATTCCTGGATCGCCTCGCGCTGCGGCTGGACGCCTTACGACGGCAAGCAGGTGAAGGGCTGGCCGGTGGGAACCATCGTGCGCGGACGTCGCGTGATGTGGGAGGGCGACATCGTCACGCCCGCCACCGGCGAAGCGGTGCGTTTCGTTCAGGCCTTGCGCTGAGCGTTCGCGTCACGGCGCGCGGCCATGCGCGTCAGTGCACGCTGCCGAAGGAGAATTCGCCGTTGCGGATGCGCGCCGGCAATTCGCTGACGAAGCGCGCGGTCGCTTCCTCCCCCCAGGCGCCGACGAGCTCCTGCAGCGCCGCGTCGAGCGCGGCGTGGGCGAGGTTCGACGGATCGACGCCCGCAAGCATCGCCTCGGTGAAGGCTTCGATCACGTAGGAGAGGGCGGCGCGGCGGTCTTCCGCGGCCATGAATTCGGTAAGCGTCGGCGTCGTCATGGGCGCACCCTAGACAAACTGCACAGCGGGCGCGATGCGAGCGTGAAGAAAGGGTTAACCGCCCTCAGCCGGAATATTGGTTCGCGATGTCGCGCGCGATCCGCGAGCCTTCCTCGAGAAAACGGCGCATGGCTGCAAGGCCGTTGGGCGTGCAGGCGCGGTGGTTCGCCTCATAGCCGCGAAAGCCCCGGTTATAGGCTCCGGCGAGCCGTTCGCGGCGCGCGGGCATGGCGCCCTCGGCTTCGAGCAGCGCCGCCATGCGGGCGCGCCAGGCGCCGCCGTCGCGCTCGGGCGCAGCCTCTCCGCACACCTGGCTCATCCACGCCAGCGCGCCGAGGATTTCGGCCAGCCGCAGCAGGTGCCGCTCATAGGGCGCGGGCGTCTCCAGCGGCTGGGGCGGCTGCTGCGCCGACGGGGCGCCGCTGCGGGTTTGCGGCGAAGCGTTTTGCGCCGGCGCCGCGCAAGCGAGGGCGAGGGCGAGAAGAAGGGCGCGGCCCGCGACGCTCATGGGGCCTCGCCTGCGGCGAGCCTGCGGGCGCGCGCCAGCAGGTCCGGCAGGCCGGGGGTGAGCGTCAGGGCGGCGGCCTGCGCCTCGTCCGCCCACATGACCCGACCGAGTTCCTCGCTCGGCTCCCCTTCGCCCGCGACCCAGCGCGCGACGAAGGAGGCGATCACGTAATGGCGCTGCACGCGCCCTTCCGCGTCGTGGGAGATAACCTCCCGCCAACCGTTGAAGGCGAGGATCTCGCCGCGCACGCCCGTCTCCTCCTCGAGTTCGCGCAGGGCGGCCGCCTCGAGGCTCTCGCCCGTCTCAACGAGGCCGCCCGGCAGGCTGAAGGTCTTGTCGAAGGGCGGGTTGCGCCGCGCGCCCAGCAGCACCCGACCCTCGCGGAACACGGCGACGCTGGCGCACAGGATGGGACGGCTCGGGTAGTCCCGGCTCTCAGGGGCTGTCTGGCTCATGCCGCGAAGCTAGCAGAGGCGCCGCCCCTGCGGGAAGGCCGGGAGGGGGCCGAGATAAATCCGCACGAACCTGCGCTGGCTTGACGCAGATCAAGGAAACTTGCGCCGGGCTCCACCAATATGTATTAGTTGAGAATGGATCGCAACAAGGGCGGCGCCCGCGATCGATAAGGCCCGATCCGGGTCGCGGAGGCGAAGATGACGCGTGCAGTTCTTCCCAGAGTCGAGGCCGGCGCGACGGCGGCGCCGAAGACGGTGGGGGGCTGTTCGTTCCGCAACGTTCGCGAGCGGCTTCAGGAGGCCGGCCTGCGTCCCACCCGCCAGCGCGTGGCGCTTGGCTGGCTCCTGTTCGGCAAGGGCGACCGCCACGTGACGGCGGAGACCTTGTTCGAAGAGGCCAAGGGCGGAGCCACCCATCTGTCGCTGGCCACCGTCTACAACACCTTGCGCCAATTCTCGGAGGCTGGGCTGTTGCGCGAGATTGCCGTTTACGGCTCGCGCATCTGGTACGACACCAACACCGGCCCGCATTTCCACTTCTACGTGGAGGACCGCGACCAATTGCTCGACATTCCCGACGAGATGGTCGCCGTGCTGAAACTGCCCGACGCGCCTGACGGCATGAAGATCCTCGGCGCCGACGTCATCGTGCGCGTGCGCGCGCAGGCCTGATCCCGGACCGCGCGCGTCCTCGCGCGCATTGGACCGCGCGCGTCCTCGCGCGCAGCATTGACCTGGACCGCGCGCAATGAACAGCGCGACTCGTCTTACGGAAACAGGCGTTGCCTCGTCCATGGGCCTTCTGGCGTCGCGCGGCGGAAAACCACGCGGTCGTGCAGCCGGAACGGCCGGTCGTGCCAGAACTCGATCTCCACGGGCCTTATGCGATAGCCGATCCAGTGGGGCGGGCGTGGCACGTCGCCGATCGGATATTTGAGCGCCGTCGCGGCGATCGCCTTCTCGAAGGCGAAGCGGGATTCCAGCGGGCGCGACTGCTGGCTCGCCCAGGCGCCGATGCGCGCGTCGCACGGACGGGAGGCGAAATAGGCGTCCGATTCCTCGGCCGTCACCTCCTCAACCGGGCCGCGCACGCGCACCTGCCGACGCAGCGACTTCCAGTGGAAATTGCCGGCGGCTTTCCAGCTCGCGTCGAGCTCGCGTCCCTTCGCGCTTTCCCGATTGGTGTAGAACACGAAGCCGCGCGCGTCGTGCTCCTTCATCAGCACCATGCGCAGATTGGGCGCGCCGTCCGCGTCCACCGTGGCCAGCGCCATGGCGGAGGGATCGTTGATCTCCTTCGCCTGCGCCTCGGCGAACCAGGCGTCGAACAGGGCGAAAGGCTCCGTGGCTTCGGTGAAGTCACCTTGCATTAACTCATTCAATGTTCTTATCCCGTCATCGGAAACTGCAGGTCGGACCGTGCCGGGGCCAAGCCAGACCATCACCGCGAATATAAGGCGGGGGACGCGCGCTGTCGCGACCGGCGCGCATCTGTGTCTGGCGCTGGCGGCCCTTTCCCTCGCTGGCTGCGCCACCGCCATTCCCTTGACCTCCTTCATGGGCTCGTCGGCGGACGTGACGGGCTCGATCCCGGCTTCCGCCAAGCTCTCGCCCTATCTCGACGCCGAGGACTGGCGGCGCGCCAAGGGGGCTATGGCCCTGGCGCTGGACCCGCAGGGCAACGGCGCCCCGGTCTCCTGGGACAACGCCAAATCCGGCGCGCGGGGCTCCTTCACCCCGGTCGGCGAGGCCCGTCCGGTGGATGACCGGATCTGCCGCGCTTTCCTCGCCGACGTGGGCGGGGCCGCGCCCTCCCGCGCCCTTCAGGGCACCGCCTGCCGGGACAAGTCGGGCGAATGGACGCTGGGCGACGTGAAGCCCTGGTCGGCTCCCCGCGCCGGCTGACCCCCCGCGAGCGCCGCCCCCGGCGGAAATCGATTGCAACCGGGCGCAAGCCTCCCCAAATGTGAAGGGAGACACTTGCGGCTGCGCCATTCCGGGCGGCCGCGCGACTGGGCTCAGGAGCTATGCGCGATCCCTACACGGTTCTTGGCGTGACCAAGTCGGCCTCGCCCGAGGACGTCAAGAAAGCCTATCGGCGCCTTGCCAAGAAACTGCATCCTGACCAGAACGCCTCCGACCCGAAGGCGAAGGAGAAGTTCGCCGAGCTCAACGGCGCCTATGAGATTCTGGGCGACGCGGACAAGCGCGCGAAGTTCGACCGCGGCGAGATCGATGCGGAGGGCAAGCCGCGCTACGCCGGCTTCGAAGGTTTTCGCAACGCCGGGCGCGGCGGCGCGGGCGCAGGCGCGGGGCAGGGCGGCTGGCGCAATTTCGATTTCGACATGGCGGGCGCCGGCATGGGCGGGCGCGGCGGCTTCGACGCCAGCGACATTTTCGCCGACCTGTTCGGCGGGCGCCGTCAGCGCGCCCAGAGCGCGTCTGCGCAGGGCGAGGACATCGCCGCCACGGTCAGCGTGCCCTTGCAGCGCGCGGCCAAGGGCGGGGAAGCGCGCGTGACGCTGCCCACAGGGCGCACGCTCGACGTGAAGATTCCCGCCGGCGTTGAGACCGGCCAGCAGATCCGACTGCGCGGGCAGGGCCATCCCGCTCCCGGCGGCGGCGGACGTCCGGGCGACGTGATCCTGACGGTGGAGATCGCGCCCCATCCGCTGTTCAAGGTGGACGGCCGCGACCTGCGCCTCGATCTGCCGGTGACGATCTATGAGGCCGCGCTCGGCGGCTCCGTGCAGGCGCCCACGCTCGACGGTTTCGTGGAGATGTCGATTCCGCCGGGCTCCGTCGGCAAGACTCTGCGGCTGCGCGGCAAGGGCCTGCCGCAGGTGGGCAAGAAACCTGCGGGCGATCTGTTCGTCACGCCGCGCGTCGCGCTGCCGGAGACGATGGATGCGGAGTTCGAGGCGATCATGCGCCGCTGGCGCGCCGAACGTCCCTATGATCCGCGCAAGGGCCTGTAGGGCGCGCAAGGCGCGCGCGCTTGTGTGAAAACCCCCATGCCGCAAGGCTGCGCTCATGCGCTTGGGCGCGACGCCTTTGCCTATTCCAAGCTCCTGCGAGGCGGGCTAGAACAAGCGCCTCTTGGAACGCAGGGACATCATGAAAAAGCGGAAGATTCTCATCAACGGCGCAGGACTCGGCGGCCTCGCGGCGGCGTGCTGCCTGATGAAGGCGGGCCACGAAGTCGAGGTCTATGAACAGGCCGCGCAATTGGGCGAGGTCGGCGCTGGCATTCAGATCAGCGCCAATGCGCAACATGTCCTGCGCGATCTCGGCCTTGGTCCCGACATCGACCGCATCGGCGTGCGGCCCGGCGCCTATGTGTTCCGCCTGCACGACACCGGCGAGGAGATCCAGCGCTTTCCGCTCGCGGAAGAACATGAGCGCATCAACGGCGCCCCCTATACGCAATTGCATCGCGCCGATTTCCACGAAGTGCTTGCGCGCAAGGCGCAGGAGATGCGCCCCGACGTGGTGCGCCTCAACAAGCGCGCGCTGCGTTACGAGGAGAGCGCGGACGGCGTGGAGCTGCATTTCGCGGACGGCACGCGCGCGCGCGGCGACGTGCTTGTGGGCGCCGACGGCATCCGCTCGATCGTGCGCGCGCAAATGTCGGGCGGCTCCAATCCCGTCTATACGGGCGACGCCGCCTGGCGCCTCGTGATCCCCACCGAGAAACTGCCGCCGGGCATGCTCGAACACGTTATGTCCGTGTTCATGGGGCCGGGCGGCCATGTGGTGTGCTATTATCTGCGCGCGGGCAAGCTGCTCAATTTCGTCGGCCTTGTGGAGACCGACGACGTGGCCGAGGAATCCTGGACGATGAAGCGTCCGTGGGAGCAGCTGAAGGCCGATTACGCCGGCTGGCATCCCATCATCCAGACGATCATCGATACGGCCGACAAGGACCAGTGCTATCGCTGGTCGTTGTTCAATCGCGATCCGCTGATGGACTGGAGCACGAAGCGCGTGACGCTTCTCGGCGATTCCTGCCACGCGACGCTGCCCTATCTCGCGCAGGGCGCGGTGATGGCGATCGAGGACGGCGCGGTGCTCACGCGCGCGCTCGCCATGAGCGACGACGTGGCGGAGGCGCTCGACATCTATCAGCGCAACCGCATCGAGCGCACCGCGCGCATCGTGCGTCAGTCCACGGCCAACCGCACGCTGTTCCATCTGCACAGCGAGGCGGAGATCCGCGCGGCCTTCGCCAAGCGCGACGAGGGCGCCGACCGCAACAAATGGCTCTACTCCTACAATCCGCTCACCGTGGATCTGGTCTGAGCCTCACGGGCTGCGCAGCAGGAACGCAACGAAGGCGAGCGCGCTGAAGGCCGCGCCCGCCAGAAAGGCGATCAGCGCGATGAACAAGGCGCGCGCGGACGCCCGCGCGCCGTCCCCCGGCGCCTCGTCGTCGCGCGCAAACGCAGGCGGGGCGCGCAGCGGATCAAGCCCGCTCTCGACGAGGCCTGATCCCGTCGCGGCCGCGCGCGGCGGATCTTCCGCGAAGGCGGCGCGCAGCGCGGAATCATGGCGCCGCCATGCCGACAGCCGCGCGGCGAGCGCCGGCTCCCCGCGCAGGCTCTGCTCGACTCGCGCGCGTCGCTCAGGATCGCATTCCCCGTCGAGCCATGCTGAGAGATCGGCCAGCGCGCGCGCTTCCCGCGCGCCCGGATCGTCCGCCTGCGGGCTCATCGCACCAGCCGCAGCCGCGCGCGCGGCCGTCCTGCGGGGTCGCGTTCCGGCGCGTGCAGACGCAGTTCAAGTCCCGCGCGGGCCCGCACGAGCGCGGCTGCGAATTCCCGCCGGTCGAGCGCGAGGACGGCGCCGCCCTGCGCGTAATCGAACCCTTCCACGGCGGCGAGCAGGAGCGCGAGCCGCTCCAGCGGCGGCAGGCTCGCGGCGGCGGCGCGCACCGCGCCGGGGCCATGGACGGGCGTCGACCTGCGGGCGACATCGTCCTGCGGCGGCGGGGCGAGGCGCGGGCCCGGCGGGCCGGCCCGGCGCGAGGCTTCGAGAAAGCGGCGCGCCACCAGCCCATAGGCGAAAGCGCGGATCTGATGTTCGGACGCTGCGGCCATGAGCCGGCGCGCCCGGCCCAGGGCGCCCGCCACGAGCCGGTCCGCCTCCTCCGCTTCGAGGTCGAGCGCCCGGCAAAACCGGCGCAACCCTCGATCAAGGCTGGCGTGCGGATGGGTCGAGGCGATGTGAACGGCCATGGCGGCCTCCCCCGGGACGATCCCCGTCTGCAGCTTCGCCGCAGGGTCTTCTCGCGCTCCCCACCAGCCCGTAAGCGTAGGGCGGCGAGCCGCGCGGGCAAGCGGGGCGGCCACGAACGCGGCCTTGCCAGAAGCCGGTCCAGCGCTTAAACGGCGAGCAATTCCCGCCGTCCCCCGCCGGCGCGGTTCTCCTTGACGAGACGACTCAATGACGAGCCCCGATCAAACCGCCGCCGCACTTCCCGGAATCCTCGCTGGCAAGCGCGGCCTTGTGCTGGGCGTCGCCAATAATCGATCGATCGCCTGGGGCATCGCCAAGGCGGCGCGGGACATGGGCGCGGAACTGGCCTTCACCTATCAGGGCGAGGCGCTGGAGAAGCGCGTGCGTCCGCTGGCGCAAAGCCTCGGCGCCCATGTGCTCGGCCATTGCGACGTGACCGACGCCGCCACGATCGACGCGGTGTTCGAGGAAGCGCGTCGCCTGTGGGGCTCCATCGACTTCGTGGTCCATTGCGTCGCCTTCTCCGACAAGGACGAGCTGACGGGTCGTTACGTGGACACGAGCGAGGGCAATTTCTCGCGCTCGATGCTGATCTCCTGCTATTCCTTCACGGCGGTCGCCCAGCGCGCCGAAAAGCTCATGACGGACGGCGGTTCGCTGCTCACGCTGTCCTATTACGGCGCCGAGAAATGGATGCCCCACTACAACGTGATGGGCGTGGCGAAGGCGGCGCTCGAGGCGAGCGTGCGCTATCTGGCCGCCGACCTTGGCGAAAAGAACATCCGCGTGAACGCGATCTCCGCCGGCCCCATCAAGACGCTCGCGGCCTCCGGCATCGGCGACTTCCGCTACATCCTGAAGTGGAACGAATACAATTCGCCGCTGCGCCGCACGGTCACCATCGAGGAGGTCGGCGAAACCGCCGCGTTCCTGCTTTCGCCGCTTTCCCGCGGGATCACCGGCGAAGTTCTCCATGTGGACGCCGGCTATCATGTCGTCGGCATGAAGAACCCCTCCGCTCCCGACATCGTGGTGGGCGGCGACAAGGACTGATCGCCGTTCCCGCCCCGTCCAGCTCCAAGGCGCGCGCCCCGTGCTCAAGCATCGGCTGATTTTCCTGCGCCACGGCGAGACCGACTGGAACGTCGAGGGGCGCCTGCAGGGCGGACAGGACATCCCCCTCAACGCCAAGGGACGCTGGCAGGCCGAACAGGCCGGCCGCACCGCCCTGAAAATTCTCGGCCCCGAGGCGATCCGCGCGATCCCCTTCGTCTGCTCGCCCCTGACGCGCGCCCGCGCCACGATGGAGATCGCCCGCGCCGCCATGGGCCTGCCGCAGCAGGACTATGCGCTCGAGCCCCGCGTGAGCGAGCTCACCTTCGGCGAATGGGAAGGGCTGACCTGGCCAGAAGTGCAGGCGCGCGCCCCGGAGGCGGCGGCCTGGCGGGAAGGCGATAAATGGACCTTCACGCCCCCGCGCGGCGAGAGCTACGCCATGCTTTGCGAGCGGTTGCGCCCGTGGCTTGAAGGGCTTGAGGGCGAGACGCTCGTTGTCTCCCATGGCGGGGTCGCCCGCGCGCTGATGGCGGCGGTCGGCGGGCTCGCGACCGAACGCGCGGCGCTGGCGGACATCTGGCAGGGCCGCGTGCTGGTGTTCTCCGCCGGCCGGTTCGACTGGGTCTGATCCTCAAGGTCCATACGGCCTCGGCCGCGGCGCTGGAACCGGGGGCGTCAGGCCACGTTCATCAACAGTTCAGGCGTGTGCGTTACAAGACGTGGCGTGCGGGTTATGTTAGTGAAAACGATTAAGTGAAGTCAGCCGCCTCGAACGACCGCAGGGAGGAGCCGTTCGTTGGTTTCATCGAGTACCAGGGGCGCGTTCGCGCGCGTGGCGCCGCATGGGCGGCGGTGGTCGGACTATGAGCGATGGCGACAGGGCGGCGATGACTGACATGACGCGTCAATCTCCTGAAGAGCGCGCGCCTGACGATCACGCGCCTGACGATCGCGCGCTCGCGTCTGACGCGCTGGCGCGCGGCTCCTTCCTGCGCGGAGTCGAGCGTCCCGATCTCCTGCGCGACGAATTGCTCGCTGAGATTTTCGCCGAGAGCGTGGTCCGCGATCCAGACGCCCCTTGCCTTGTCTGCGGCCCGGTGCGGATGACCTATGCGCAGGTCGATGCGGCGGCGACCGCCATCGCGCGCGGCCTGCGCCGGCATGGCGTCGGCCCCGGCGGCGTCGTCGGCCTGTGGATGCAGCGCGGGCTGGAATTGCTCGTCAGCCAGATCGCCATCGCCAAGACGGGCGCCGCTTGGCTGCCCTTCGACGCCGACGTGCCGGTGGAGCGCGTGCGCGAATGCCTGATCGACAGTCAAGCGCGCGCGCTTCTCGTCGGCGCCGATCATTTCGCGCGCGCTTCCGGCCATACGCCCTGCCCCCTGCTTCAGGCGGAGACGCTCGCCGATCCCGCCGACCAGACGGAGGTGGACGCCCGCGCGCTCGGCTGCACGCCCGACCATCCCGCCTATATGATCTACACGTCCGGCTCGACGGGAAAGCCCAAGGGCATCGTCGTGACCGGCCGCAACATCTGCCACTATCTGCGCGCGGCGGTGGATGTGTATGGGCTGGAGCGCGACGACGTCGTGTTTCAGGGCGCCTCCGTCGCCTTCGACCTGTCGATGGAGGAGATCTGGGCGCCTTATCTCGTGGGCGCGCAATTGTTCGTCGCCACGCCCGCGATCATGGGCGACGCGGACAAATTGCCCGACGTGCTCGACGAGGCCGGCGTCACGGTGCTTGACACCGTGCCCACGCTGCTGTCGCTGCTCACCCGCGACGTGCCCTCGCTGCGCATCGTCATTCTGGGCGGCGAGGCCTGTCCGCCCTCGCTGGCTGCGCGCTGGTGCAATCCGAACCGCAAGATCTTCAATTCCTATGGGCCGACGGAGGCCACCGTCGTCGCCACCGTCTCGCAGGTGCGCGCCGGCGAGCCCGTCACCATCGGCAAGCCGATTCCCAATTACACCTGCTACGTGGTGGACGACGCGCTCAATCTCGTGGCGCCGGGCCAGGAGGGCGAGCTTCTCATCGGCGGGCCCGGCGTCGCCATGGGCTATCTGGGGCGCGAGGATCTCACCGCCGAAAAGTTCATCTCCAATCCCTTCGTGTCCGACGGGCCCGACCCGGTGCTCTATCGCTCCGGCGATGCGGTGGCGCTGGATGAGAAGGGCGACATTCTGTTTCGCGGCCGCATCGACGATCAGGTGAAGATCCGCGGCTTTCGCGTCGAACTTGGCGAGATCGAGGCGCGCCTTGTCGCGCTCGAGGGCGTTGGTCAGGCGGCCGTGGTGCTGCGCAACGACGACGGCATCGATCAGCTCGTCGCCTTCCTGACGCGCGAGAACGGCTCAACCGCCGATCTGGAGCCCAAGGCGCTGCGCGCGCAATTGCGCGAGACTCTGCCCGCCTATATGACGCCCGCGCGTTTCGAGACGCTCGACGCGCTGCCGCGTCTGCCGTCGGGCAAGGTGAACCGCAACGAGCTGAAGGCGCGCGCGCTCAGCGCGCCGGCGGAGGCGGGCGAGGCGCAGGAGGATCCGCGCACCCCCACCGAGGCGAAACTGCTCGAGGCGGCGAAGGAAGTGCTGCCGCCGCAGGCCATTCCCTTCGACGCGGATTTCTTCACCGATCTGGGCGGCCATTCGCTGCTGGCGGCGCGGTTCCTCGGCCTTGTGCGCCGCACGCCGGAGCTCGCCTCGCTCACCCTGCAGGACGTCTACGCTGAACGCAGCCTGCGCGCGATGGCCGCGCTGCTCGACGGGCGCGCGCTGCACATCGGCCCGCCGCGCGATCTCTCCTTCACGCCGCCCCCGCTCATGCGCCGCTTCCTTTGCGGGCTCGCGCAGGCCTTGTGCCTGCCGATCATCATCGGCCTGCTCACCGCCCAATGGCTCGGCGTCTTCATCAGCTACATGCTGCTCAGCGATCCTGAGGCGACGTTCTGGCAGGACGCCGCCATGCTGATCGGCGTCTATGTGATCATCAACACGTCCACGATCCTGCTCACCATCGCGGTCAAATGGCTGGTGATCGGGCGCGTGAAGCCCGGCCGCTATCCGCTGTGGGGCGCCTATTACTTCCGCCTGTGGCTGGTGCAGCGCATCGTCGGCCTGGCGCATATGAAATGGTTTCAGGGCTCGCCGATCCTGCCGCTCTACCTGCGCGCGCTGGGCGCCAATATCGGCCGCGACGTGGTGATCGGCGATCTCGACGTGGGCGCAGCCGATCTCGTCACGATCGGCGATTACGCCTGTCTGGGCGGCAAGGTGAAACTCTCCAACGCGCATGTGGAGGGCGATGAGCTCATCATCGCGCCCATCGTGATCGGCGCGGACGCCTATGTGGGCACGTCCTGCGTGATCGAGGGCGACGTGCGCATCGGCGCGGGCGCCGAATTGCGCGACCTCACCTCCATTCCCGCCCATGTGGACGTGGGCGCCGGCGAGATCTGGCACGGCTCGCCCGGCCGCAAGATCGGCATGGTGGACGCCGCCGCTTTGCCCGCGCAGGCGCAGGCCGGCGGCTTTGCGCGCGCGGCCGCGCTCGCCTTCTATTTCTCCATGCTGCTGATCGTGCCCGGCCTCGGCCTGCTGCCGATCTTCCCCGCCTTCTGGGTGTTTGACCGCGTGGACGAGGCGATCGGCGTGGTGGATCGCTCGACCTATCTCGCCTCGCTGCCGCTGATGGCCTGGCCGATGTCCTTCGCGCTCGTCATCTTCACGGTGTGCTTCATCGCGCTCATCCGCTGGAGCGTGCTGCCGCGGGTGCGCAGCGGCTCCTATTCGATTCATTCCTGGTTCTACATGCGCAAATGGACCGTGGCGCTGGCGACCGAGATCACGCTCGAGACGCTCTCCTCGCTCTACGCCACCATCTACATGCGCAATTGGTATAGGCTGATGGGCGCGCGCATCGGCAAGGATGCGGAGATTTCGACCAATCTCGCCGGCCGCTACGATCTCGTGGAGATCGGCGAGAAGAACTTCATCGCCGATGAAGTGGTGCTGGGCGACGAAGACGTGCGGCGCGGCTACATGACGCTCGATCAGGTGCGCACCGGGCCGCGCGTCTTCGTGGGCAATGACGCGGTGGTGCCGCTGGGCGCCGAGATACCCGCGGGCGCGCTGATCGGCATCAAGTCGAAGCCGCCCGCCAATTCCGAGCTTGCGCCGGGCGACACGTGGTTCGGCTCGCCGCCGATCAAATTGCCCGTGCGCCAGAAGTTCGAGGGCCTGGGCGCCAATTGGACCTATGAGCCGCCGCCCTGGAAGAAGTTCCTGCGCGCGGCGTTCGAGGCCGTGCACATCTCGCTGCCCACCATGCTCTTCGTCACCTGCGGCACGCTCGCGGTGGAGGTGATGGCGCCATCGCTGCTCGCCGGGCGCTATCTGATCGCGCTTGGCTGGTTCCTTTTGCTCTCGCTGGCGATCTCGCTGTTCATGACCATGGTGGTGGTGACGGTGAAATGGGTGACGATGGGCCGCTATGAGCCCGTGGTGAAGCCCATGTGGTCGTTCTGGGCCATGCGCACGGAGGCGGTGGCGGTGCTCTACTGGGGCCTTGCGGGCAAGGTGTTTCTGGAGCACCTGCGCGGCACGCCTTTCCTGCCCTGGGTCCTGCGCCTGTTCGGCGTGAAGACGGGGCAGGGCGTGTGGATGGATTCCACCGACGTGACCGAGTTCGATTGCGTGCGGATCGGCGATTTCTGCGTGGTCAATTCCCTCTCCGCCCTGCAGACGCATCTCTACGAGGATCGCGTGATGAAGGTGGGCCGCGTCCATCTGGGGCAGGGCGTCACTGTGGGCGCCGGCTCCACGGTGCTCTACGACACCAATGTGGGCGACTGGGCGCGGCTGGGCCCGCTCACCGTGGTGATGAAGGGCGAGTCGATCCCCGCCAACACCCATTGGATCGGCGCGCCCGCGGAGCCCTATGCGCCGCTTGAGCCTGAAGGACGCGAGAAGGCCGGGGCGCCGGCCGGCGTGGGCCGGGCGGCCGCCTGATTTGACCGGCGCCGCCGCCGCCCCTATCAAGTCGGGCTCGCGCCTGCGGGCGCGCGTTCGCGGATCGAGCCATGTCCCACAATGCTTTCGGCCACCTGTTTCGCTTCACGACCTTCGGTGAAAGCCATGGGCCGCTGATCGGCTGCGTGGTGGACGGCTGCCCGCCGCTGCTTGAGCTCACCGAGGCGGACATCCAGACCTATCTGGACAAGCGCCGCCCCGGCCAGTCGCGCTTCACCACCCAGCGGCAGGAGCCCGATCAGGTGCGCATCGTCTCGGGCGTGATGACGGACGAGGCGAGCGGCCGCCAGCTGACGACGGGAACCTCGATCGGCCTCATCATCGAGAACGTCGATCAGCGCTCCAAGGATTACGGCGAGATCCGCCACCAATATCGGCCCGGCCACGCCGATTACGTCTATGACGAGAAATACGGCCTGCGCGATTATCGCGGCGGCGGGCGCTCCTCCGCGCGCGAGACGGCGATGCGCGTGGCCGCGGGCGCTGTTGCGCGCAAGGTCATTCCCGGCGTGACGATCCGCGGCGCGCTCGTGCAGATGGGCCCGCACAAGATCGACCGCGCCGCCTGGGACTGGGCGGAGGTGGACCGCAATCCCTTCTTCTGCCCGGACGCGGCTGCGGCGGAGCGTTTCGCTGAATATCTCGACGGCGTGCGCAAGGCGGGTTCCTCCTGCGGCGCGGTGATCGAAGTGGTCGCAGAAGGCGCGCCCGCCGGCTGGGGCGCGCCGCTCTACGGCAAGCTCGATGCGGAGATCGCCTCCGCCTTCATGTCGATCAACGCCGTGAAGGGCGTGGAGATTGGCGAGGGCATGGCGGCGGCCGCGCTGAGCGGCGAGGAGAACGCGGACGAAATGCGCGTGGGCGAAGACGGGCGGCCGCTCTTTTTGTCCAACCACGCGGGCGGCGTCGTCGGCGGCGTCTCGACGGGCCAGCCCATCGTCGCGCGTTTCGCCGTCAAGCCGACGTCCTCCATCCTCACGCCGCGCCGCTCGGTGGACCGTTTCGGCGCCGAGGTCGACATTCGCACCAAGGGCCGCCACGATCCCTGCGTCGGCATTCGCGCCGTGCCGGTGGGCGAGGCGATGATGGCCGTCGTGCTCGCCGACGCCTATATGCGGCATCGGGGACAGGTCGGCGACGCAGGGGCGCGCTGGCCGTTCCCGCGCTGACGGGACAAGGCCTCATGCTCGACAAATACATGTTCGCTCTGGGCCGCGGCGTGCGCGGCGTGATGCAGGCGCTCGACGAGGCCAAGCGCGACGAGGCGGGCGATCCCGCCGCCGCCGCCCGCGACGTCACGCCCGCGCCTGCGCAGATGGAGGCGCCCTTCGCGCCGGCGCCTCTCGCGCTTGGCCCCACGACCCGGCTGATGGGCGTCGTGAACGTGACGCCGGATTCCTTCTCCGACGGCGGCCTGCATTTCGACGCCGGGCGCGCTGTCGCCCATGGCGAGCGGCTTGCGGCCGAGGGCGCGCATATCCTCGACGTGGGGGGCGAGTCCACGCGTCCGGGCGCAGAGCCCGTGAGCGCGGAGGAAGAAGCCGCGCGCGTGCTGCCTGTCGTGCGCGCGCTCGCTCGCGCGACGCGCCTGCCGATCTCCATCGACACGATGAAGGCTGAGGTCGCCGCCCGCGCCATCGAGGCGGGCGCGCGCCTCGTCAACGACGTGTGGGGCTTCCAGCGCGATCCCGACATGGCGCGCGTGGTCGCGCAATCGGGCGTGCATTGCGTGCTTATGCACAATCGCGCGAGCGAGGATCCAGCCATCGACATTTTCGCCGATTGCGTCGCCTTTCTGCGCCGCTCGCTCGACATCGCGCTTGAGGCGGGCGTGGCGCGCGACAAGATCATCCTCGATCCGGGGATCGGTTTCGCGCGCACCCATGCGCAGAGCTTTGAGCTGATCCGCCGGCTCGCGGAATTGCGTGCGACCTTCGATCTGCCGCTGCTGCTTGGCGCGTCGCGCAAGCGCTGCATCGGCGCGGCGACGGGACAGGCCGTCGCATCCGAGCGTGTGGCGGGTTCGCTCGCCGCCCATCTTTACGGCGCGCTGCATGGCGCTGACGTCGTGCGCGCGCATGACGTGGCCGCCCATGCGCAGGCGCTCGCCGTTCTTACCGCCATCCAGGGGCGCGTCGCATGAGCATGAAGGGTCGCGTTGTCATCGAACAGCTTGAAGTGCACGCCTATCACGGCTGGCACGCGCATGAGGAAAAGTTCGGCCAGCCGTTCACGGTGGATATCGAGCTCGAGGCGGACATCGCGCGCGAGGCCGACAGCGACGACCTGCATCACGCGATCGACTACGCCGCCGTGGTGCAGGCCACGCGCGCCCTGTTCGTCGAGAACCGCTATAAGCTGGTGGAGGCGGCGGCCGCCGCGCTGGCGCGCGGGCTGCTCGCGCAGTTTGCGCGTGTGGATGCGGTGCATGTGCGCGTGCGCAAACTCAAGCCGCCGATTCCTGAGCGCCTGAGCGCCGTGGGCGTCGATTTGCGCCTCGCGCGCGCGGACCTTCCGTGAGCCTGCCTGCGCGCTGCGCGGCTCTGGCGCTGGGCGGCAATCTCGGCGCGCCTGCGCAGGCTTTCGCGGACGCGCTCGCGCAGATGGAGGCGGGCGGGAACGTGCGCGTGCGCGCCCGCTCGCAGGTGTGGCGCACGCCGCCCTGGGGCAAGACCGACCAGCCCGATTTCCTCAATATGGCGGCGCTCGTCGAGACGGATCTCGATCCGCACGCCCTGCTCGACCTGTGTCTGTCGCTGGAGCAGCGCGCGGGCCGCATGCGCGCGGAGCGCTGGGGCCCGCGCACGCTCGACATCGACGTGATCGCTTTCGCGGATGTGCGCATGGACGACGCGCGTCTCGTGCTGCCGCATCCGCGCGCCCATGAGCGCGCTTTCGTTCTGGCGCCGCTCGCCGAGATCGCGCCCGCGCTTGTCCTGCATGGGCGGCGGGTGGACGCGCTCGCGGCGACGGTCGATCGCGCGGGCATGAGCGTGGACGCGGCGGCGACGCGGATCGTTTTGCGGTAGTTTGCGCGCGAGGACGCGCGCGGTCCATTTTTGCGCGCGCATGTCTTTGGACCGCGCGCGTCCCCGCGCGCATTTGCCCCAAAGCCAATCAGCCGCCCTTCTCAACCCAGCCGACGATGGGGCCCATCGGGCGCCAGCGATCGTGTCGCCCGATGCCCGGCGCGTAGATCGCGGAGATCGAGCCGTCGAGATAGAGCGCGTCGGGGCAGTTCAGACCGTCGCGGAACAGCACCGCGAATTCGTGGAAGGTAACAGGCTCGTTGGAGATCGCGAAGGCGGTCGCGCCGCCCGCACAGGCGCCGACGCCGTTGCGGATCTTGCGCGACGTGCCGTCCTCGCGGATGCGCGGATGCAATTCGCCGCCGATCACCAGCATCGGTCCCGATTGCGTGGCGTAGGCGACCTGCATCTTGCGCGCGAGGTAGCGCCCCGTTTCGGTCACGCCGCGCTCGCCATTGGGCGCGATCCAGAACACACCGTTCGGCTTCATGTGGAAATTGCCGGCGCCCGATTTCTGGTTGGCGGCCTTGCGCTGCACGCCGGCCTCCACATAGAGGCCCGAGGGCGCGAAATCGGGATTGTACATGCCCGCATTCATCGCGAAGACGAGGCGCTCGCCGTTTTGCGCCAGCGCGTCGCGCACGGCGGAGAACGTGCCGAAGGGCTCCCCGTCGCGTCCGGCGAAGAACAGGCGCAGGTCGCTGCGCGCAGGCGCCAGACACACCACATAGCCGCGTCCCTCGAAGGCGCGCGGCGCGCAGGCTCCGCCGGCGCCGGCTGTCTGGGCGTGCGCCGGCGCGCCGGCGAATGCGGCGAGCCACAGCGTCAGGGCGACGCCCGGCGCGAAGCGGATGGCGGCGGCGGTGCTCATGGCGCGATTAGATAGATCCCGATCGTGGCGAACAAGTGCGCAAACAATCCTGCGCCTTGCGGAAATCAGCCGCGCGCCTGCGCCCGGCGGCCCATCAGGGTCGCCACATGCGCCTCCACCGAGCGCGCCAGCGCGATGAGGTCGTAGCCCCCCTCGAGCAGGGAGACGAGCCGGCCGCCCGCGCTCGCCTGCGCGAGGTCCATCAGCTTACCGGTCGCCCAGGCGAAATCCTCTTCCGTGAGATTGATCTGGGCGAGGGGATCGCGCGCATGGGCGTCAAAGCCCGCGGAGACGATGACGAGATCGGGCCGGAAGGCGCGCAGCCGCGGCAGGATGACCGCCTCCATCGCGGCGCGGAAGGCGCGTCCGTCGTCCCCCGCCCGCAGGGGGGCGTTGACGATCGTGTCCTTCTCGCCGGTCTCGCCGGCGGCGCCGGTGCCGGGATAAAGCGGCATTTCGTGGGTGGAGGCGTACATCACCGAGGCGTCGGCCCAGAATATGTCCTGGGTTCCGTTGCCGTGATGGACGTCGAAATCCATGATCGCGACCCGCTCCGCCCCGTGGATCGCCTGCGCGCGGCGGGCGGCGATGGCCGCATTGTTGAAGAAGCAGAAGCCCATGGGCGTCGCGCGCTCGGCGTGGTGGCCCGGCGGGCGCATGGCCACGAAGGCGTTGGCGGCCTTGCCGCCCATCACCTCGTCCACGGCCTGACAGGCTCCGCCTACGCCGTGCAGGGCGGCCTCCCATGTGCCGGGGTTCATCGCCGTGTCGCCGTCGAGATGGACGATCCCCGCGGCAGGGGCGGCCTCCTCAAGGCCGCGCACATAGGCCTCGGGGTGGCAGCGCAGGATGTCCTCGACCGCGCCGCGTTGCGCGCGCTCACGCGCAAGCATCTGAAAGGTTTCGCTTTCGAGCGCCCGTTCGATCACCCGCACCCGGTCGGGCCGTTCAGGGTGGCCCGGTCCCATGTCATGCAGCAGAGCTGAAGGGTGGCTGATGAACAGGGTGGTCACATGCGCCTCGCCCGCCTGCGCGCCGGCCAGCGCCGGAGCCCGCCACTTTGCCCGTTTCCTGCTGCGGCGCAACCTCCCGAAAAGATAGTTGCTGCGGCGCCACAGGTCGGGGGCTTTTTCCCCAAGGGGGTGCCCTGCGCTAACCATATGGTAAGCATTGCCCCCGATTTCTGGGTGAATGGAAGATTAATCGGGGCGAATCATGTTTTCGAGAGTGGCGTCGGTGTTGGCGCTCGCGGTCATTCTGGGCGGCTGCAATTACAAATATGTTCCTGAGCCTGCGCTGTCGCCTCGCGACCAGCAGTTCATGGCTCTTGCGCCGCAGTTTGAGCTGCTCGACCCCAATTACGAGCGTTACGAGGTCAGCGACCCCACCGGCGAAAAGCCCGGCACGATCGTCGTCGACACCAAAGAGAACTTTCTCTACTTCGTCATGCCGAACGGGCGCGCCATGCGCTACGGCGTCGCGACGGGTTCGGATGCCTTGGGCTGGACCGGCCGCGCCACGGTGAAGCGCAAGGCCGAATGGCCGAGCTGGATGCCCCCGTCCGACATGCTGCAGCGCTGGCCGCATCTGCGTCCCACCGCCGCCGCGGGCGGTCTGAAGGGCGGGCCGGACAATCCGCTGGGCGCCCGCGCGCTCTATCTCTATCAGGGCGACCGCGACACGCTCTATCGCATCCACGGCACCAACGAGCCTGAGCAGATCGGCCAGAACGTTTCCTCCGGCTGCATCCGCATGCGCAACATCGACGTGGTGGATCTCTATAATCGCGCGCCGCTGGGAACGCCTGTCATCGTGCGCTGATCGCGCTCACGCGACGGCGTTTCCGCCAAGCGACACCATCACGATCTCCGGCGGCTTCATGAAACGCGCCGGCACGATTGAAACGCCCAGACCGGCCGACACGATCATGTGTCGGCCGTTTTCGTTCACATGCCCATAGACATGTTCAGTCGGCAGGCGTTTGCGCAGAAGCGGATTGCCGACGAAGGGAATGTGCACCTGTCCGCCATGGGTGTGACCGCACAGGGTGAGCGCCACGCGCTCGGGCACGCGCGGAAAAATGAACGGCTCGTGGGCGAGCAGGATCGCGGGGCCGTCATCGGTGATGCGGTCGAGCGCGCCATCGAGATCGTCGCGGCCGATATAGCGTCCGCGCGCGATGCGCGTCGCCATCTGGTCTGCGAGTCCAACCATCCAGAAGCCGACGCCGTCCTTCACCAGCCGCGCGGCCTGATTGTCGAGCACCCGCACGGAGGCGTGGCGCAGGGTGCGCGTCACAGTTTCTCCGTCGTCGCCCCTCATGCTGGGCAGCGGACCGTGCCAGAGATCGTGGTTGCCCAGCACGCCGAACACGCCGTTCGGCGCGCGCAAGCCGCTGAACGCCTCGCCCCATTCATCGGGATGCACCATATGCGCGCCAATGTCCGTGCCGGCGTAATAATCGCCCAGCAGCACGATCACGTCGGGCTTCAGCTCATTGACGAGCTGGCATATGCGGCGCACGCGGGAGGCCGGCATCCACGGGTCGCAGGCGTGCACGTCGGCGATCACGGCGATGTTGAGTTCAAAGCCCGCGGGCCATTTCGGCGGCGTCAGCCGGTAGCGCGTGACGTCGAGCAGGAAGCCGGGCTCCAGAACGAAGCTCCATCCCGCCAGCGACGCGCCGCCCAGCGTGAGGGCGCTGGCGCCGCGAAAGAGGAATCCACGTCGCGTGAGGTTCATGCGCAGGAGAGCCTATCGACCGCGAATAAGAATCAGGCGGCGCAGCTTTGGTCCGCGAGAGCGGCGGAAATGTGTTCGCCGTCGCCTGTCGCGCGCGCGATCGTCTCGGGCTCCAATTCGAGGTTCAGCGCCGTGGCGACGGCCGCGAGTCCGACCTCTCCGTAAAAGCGTCTGAGCTCTTCGCGCGCCTGCGCGGCGCTGCGCTCGAGGCGCGCCATGGCCGGCGTCTTCTGCGGCATGTGAAAGCTCCCTGCGAGGCCCCCGGCCGGGACGATTTTTCCCCGGCCCGTCGACACTCGGGCGAGGGGGTGAATATATTGTTAAGGCGGCGCTTGGCCTGCGCGCCCGCGCCCGTGCTATGAGCCTTGGGCCGCCAGCAGCGTCGAGCCATGGAGGGTCCGTGCGTCGCCTGATCCTTGAGGAGCCCATATCGCGCACGGCTGCGTGGAGCCGGCGCCTCGCCATATTCTCCCTCGCCTTGATGGCCGTCGCCGTGGGCCTCGTACGCCTTCGCTCGGTGGAGCTGTCAGCCGGCATGAGCGTGTTCGCCTTCGCGATTCTTGCGGCCTGCGGGGCGCTTCTTCTGGCGGGCGCGGGCGCCGTGGTGATCTGGCGCACGGGCCGGCGCGGGGTCGGCGCCGCCCTCACCGGCGCGACGCTGGCTTTGGCGGCGCTCGCATGGCCGATCTTTCTCTCGGCGAAGGCGATCAGCCTGCCGATGCTCAACGACGTTTCAACCGACATCAACGGTCCGCCTTACTTCGCGCGCTCCGCGCAGGCGCTTGCCGCGCGCGGCGGCCATGCGCCCGGCGAACTGGAGACGGAGCGCCGCCTGCCGCAGGCGCGCGCCTATCCGCGCGTGCAGCCGATCATCCTCGATCTGGAGGCGGACGAGGCCTTCCAGCTCGCCCTGCGCGCCGCCGCCGCCATGGGCTGGGAAGTGGTGGACCAGACCCGCCCGGGCGGGCGGCGCGGCGACGGGGACGGGCGCATCGATGCGGTGGCGCGCACGTTCCTCTTGCGCTTTCCCGACGATGTCGTGGTGCGCGTGCGACCGCTCGCAGGCCAGACCCGCTTGGACGTGCGCTCCGTCTCGCGCTACGGGCGCCATGATTTCGGAGTGAACGCCGCCCGCATTCAGGCTTTCGCCCTCGCCCTGCAGGCCCAGCTCGACGCGCGCTGAGCGCGCGGCCGCAAACGTGAAAAGCCCCGATCCGGGGGGCGTGGATCGGGGCTTTATGATTGCTGCGACTTGCGTCGCCGCATCAACGTCGGATCAACGCGCGCTCCAGGCGCCGGTTCCGCGTCTTTTTCAAAAAATTTCGCCCGCCTCTCAGAGCGTCGCCTCGATGCGCGCGCGCAGCTCGGGCGTGACTTTGGGTTCGATGCCGAACCAGGCCTTCCAGGCCGGCCGTCCCTGATGCAACAGCATGCCCAGACCATTGAGCGTGCGCAGGCCGCGCAGGCGCGCCGCGCGCAGGAGCGGCGTCTCGAGCGGGGTGTAGATGATGTCGGCGCACAGCGCATGGGCGGGCAGGCGCTCCAGCGAAAGATCGAGCGGCGCCATGCCCACCATGCCCTGGCTGGTGGTGTTGACGAGCAGGGCGGCGCCCTCGAGCGCGTGCGCGCGTTGCGCCCATTCCACCGCGCGCACCGGCGCGCCGAACTCCTGCGCGATCGCCTGCGCGCGCGCATGCGTGCGGTTGACGAGGCGGATCTCCTTCACGCCGCGCTGCGCCAGCGCCCAGACCACCGCCCGCGCGCCGCCGCCCGCGCCCATGACCACCGCCGGCCCGGACTCGAAGCGAAAGCCCGGCTCGGCCTCCAGCAGGTTTTCGATAAAGCCGTAGCAATCGTTGTTCGTGCCGAACAGCGAGCCGTCGGGCCGCGCCACCACGCAGGAAATCGCGCCGATGCGCCGCGCGGTCTCGTCGGTCTCGTCGACGATCGTCATTGCGTCCTGCTTGTGGGGAATGGTGAGGTTGCAGCCGGCGAAACCCAGCGGATGCAGCGCGCGCAGCGCGGGCCCCAGCGAACCCGGCTTGATGGCGAGCGGCACATAGGCGCCCGAAAGCCCGTGCTCCGCGAACCAATGATTATGCAGCATCGGCGAGCGGGAGTGCATGACGGGCCAGCCCATCACGGCGGCGAGAAGGAAGGCGTCGGAATGGGACATTGGCTGAACGCGGACCGGCGGAATGGAAAGCGCCGCCTTTTTAAGCCCGTCGCCTGGAATGGCAAGCGCTGCGCCGCCGCCGCCGGCGGGCCGCCGCAAAACGCCTCGACCGGCCGAACGAGATCGTCCGGCCGGTCGGCGCGCGCGTCGCTTCTGACATGCGACGCCTGCATCCTGGGGAGCGCATGCGCCTCAGCTTGCGGTCTTGAGCCGCAAGCCGCGCAAAGCGTCGGCGCCTGCCCATCGGGGCATCCAGGAAGGCCTGCGCCCGCGCCGCGCCATCATGCCGAACAGCGCAAGCACGCCGCCCACGCCGCCGATCGGCAACGGCGCCGCGTTGGCCGTGTTGAACGACACGGCGCCAAACTCGAAGCCGCCGGCGGTGGTTGAGATTTCGACCCTGTCGAACGTGCGGCCTTCGTTGAAGTTGAACGAAGCGTACGATCCCGTCTGCGTCCACGGAATGCCGGCGGCGGTGGCACTCGCGCGGGTCGCTGTCGCGACAAGCTGCGAGCCGTTGAAGAAGCGCACGGCGGCGCCATTGTCCGGCGTGCCCCATTGGAAGCCGAAATAGTTTTGCGCGCTCGAGAAGTTGAGCGCGATGGAGGCGCCCGCGACGTCGTTGGTCCTGAAGAAGTTGCTGCCCGGCGTCGGGTTCCATGACGTGTTCGCGCCGTAGACGCCGGATGAGCCATTGAACTGAACGCCAACGTTCACGGTGGCGTAACTCAGACTCAAGGGCATTTGGCTCACCAGGCCCGACGTCGCGGTCGAGCCCAGATTGATCGTGTTGTAATTCGCCGTCGCGTCAAACGTCGTGCGCGACAGCGAGACGCCTGTCGCAAGATTGACTGTCTGCGCGCTGGCGGACGCTGCGAACGTGGTCGCAGCGAACATGCAAGCGAGACTCAATGAATAACGCAATGTAATACCCTCCAACGAGCCATGCGTGATCGCGCAGGCTATGACAGTCCGCACGCTATCATGTTCCGGGAGGGCGGCGAGAACATGCTGTTCCCGCGATTAATGGTTAGTCTTGCTAATTGCGTCGATTCAAACTTTCTCGCGCGATTTCCCATGCGTAAGTTAATGCCGTAAGAACAGGCGCGGTCGTTCTGTTTCAACAGCTTGGCGAACCATCGCGCTTCGGGCGCCTCAATCCTTCTTGGGCGGGCGCATCTCGGGCGCGGTGTTGACGACCGCGTGGAGATTGCGCGCGAAAGCCACCGCCTTGCCGATGTCGATGGCGTTTGCGCCATGCGCGTAATCCTTCACCGCCTGTACGGCGGGGGCGGGCGCCTTCATGAGGCGCGCGATGAGGGCGTCGCCTGCGCTGGCGAGTTCGGCGTCAGGCACGACGTCGCTCACCGCGCCGATGGTCATCGCATGACGCGCGTCAATCTCCTTCGACGTCCACACGAGGTACATGAGCGGCTTGAGCGCGATGCGGTCCACCAGCGACGACATGACCATCGTGGGCATGATGTTGTGGTTGAACTCGGTGATCGCGAACCTCGCGCTCTGCGCGGCGATCGTGATGTCGGACACGCAGGCGAGCGCGCAGCCGAAACCATGCGCGCGGCCCTGCACGAGCGAGATCACCGGCGCCTTCGAATGGCGCACGGCGCCATAGAGGCGGAACACGATGTCGTGGTTCTCGCGCAGCGCGATCGCCTCGGGCCCCTTCATGGGAATGCGTCCGCTCATCGCCCGGCCCGTGCAGAAATCCGGTCCGTTGGCGCGCACCACGATCAGGCGGGCCTTGTCGTGCTCGGCCTCGAAAATGTCGCCCAGCGCGACGATCTGCCCGTCCTCCATGCCATTGCCGCGCTGCGGGCAATCGAGCGTGATCTCCAGCAGGCCGTCGGTTTTTTTGACGATGAGCCCGTCCGTCATGGTTTCCTCTCCCGGTGATGCGATCGCCGCGGACCCTAGCGGCAGGCGCGGGCCCGCGCAAACGCGCGAACGGGCTTGTGCGCGAACGCCTCCTCCGGTTTAAGGAACGCATACGAACGATGGGAGCGGAACATGAGCGGGGACGGCGCGCGGCGGACGGGTGAACACGCGGATCAATTCGGCACGGCCCGGTTCGAGGGCAAGGACCCGCTGGCGCGACCCGCGAACGGGGAGCTGGCCTGGGCGTCCGACGCCATGGCGGAAATGCTGCGCCGGCTCGACCTGCGCTACGTCGCGCTCACGCCCGGGGCGAGCTATCGGGGCTTGCACGATTCGCTGGTCAATTATCTCGGCAACCGCGACCCGCAGATGATGGTCTGCCTGCATGAGGAGCATGCGGTGGGCATCGCGCAGGGCTATGCGAAAGTCACCGAGCGGCCGATGGGCGTCGCGCTGCATTCCAACGTCGGGCTCATGCATGCGACGATGGCGATCTTCAACGCCTGGTGCGCGCGCAATCCCATGGTCATCATCGGCGCCACCGGCCCCGGCGACGCCGACGTGCGCCGCCCCTGGATCGACTGGATCCACACCGCCAAGGATCAGGGCGCGCTGATCCGTCATTATACGAAATGGGACGATGAGCCGCGCTCCGCGCAGGCGAGCGTCGAGTCGATCCTGCGCGCATGGCAGATCGCGGCGACCCCGCCTTACGGGCCGACCTATGTCTGTCTCGACGTGGAATTGCAGGAGTCGAAGCTCGAAGGCGAGATCAAATTCCCCTCGCTCGAGCGTTTCAGGCCGGCCGCCGCGCCTTCGCCCTCCGCTGAGGCGGTGGAGGAGGCCGCGCGCCTGCTCGTGAATGCGAAGAAACCGGTGATCCTTATGGGTCGCGTCTCGCGCAGCCTTGCGGATTGGGACGCGCGCGTGGAGCTCGCGGAGGCGCTGGGCGCGGCGGTGCTCACGGATCTGAAGACGGGCGCGGCTTTCCCGACCGAACATCCCTTGCATGTGTGCGAGCCGCGCTTCCGTCCCTCGCCGGCGACGTCGGCGATCACGAAAGAGGCCGACGTCATCTTGTCGCTCGACTGGATCGACCTGCGCGGCCATTTCATCCAGACGCTGGGCAAGGATGCGGAGGTCGGCGCGAAGGTCATTCACTGCACCGTGGACGATTATCTCCACAACGGTTGGAGCATGGATTATTTCGGCCTGCCGCCGGCGGATCTGAAGATCCTCGCGAGCCCCGACCAGCTCGTGCGTCCCTTGCTGGAGGCTGTGCGGCGCCTGCGCGGCGGGCGTGAGAAGGCCGCCCCGAAATTCCCCCCGCGCGCAGCTCCGCAACTGCCCGCGCCGCGCGCGCAGGGCATGATGGGCCTTCGCGATCTCGCGCTCGTCGTGCGCGAGTTCTGCGATGCGCGCGAGGTCACGATGGCGGGCTTCGCGCTCGGCTGGCCTGCGGATACGGTGAGCTTCCGCCATCCGCTCGATTACGTCGGCTTCGACGGCGGCGGCGGCGTGGGCTCCGGCCCCTCCAATGCGATTGGAACCGCGCTTGCGGTGAAAGGCACGAGCCGCTTCCCGATGACGGTCGTGGGCGACGGCGATTTCGCCATGGGCTGCAACGCGATCTGGACCGCCTGCCACATGGGGATCCCGCTGCTCGTCGTGATCGCCAACAATCGCGTCTATTACAACGACGTCGCCCATCAGGAGCGGATGGCGAACGTGCGCAGCCGCCCCGTGGAGAACAAGTTCGTCGGCCAGGAGATGGTTCATCCCGCGATCGACCTCGTTGGACTTGCGCGCGCGCAGGGCGCGCAGGGCGAGACCGCGATGGACGCGAGCGAGTTCCGAGCGGCGCTGTTGCGCGGTGAGGCGGCGGTGCGCGCGGGCGCGGTCTATGTGATCGATGCGCGGGTGGACGTTGGCGCGCCGGGCGAGGGCAATCGCGGCCACACGTCTGGCCGCAAGGATTGAGCGCGCCTTACGCGCCTTGCTCCACGAGGTGAAGATCGAGCGCGCCGATCAGTTCGGCGCGCCGGGCCTCAGCTTCCGCGATGGCGCGCAGCGTCTCCTCGCGCGTGCTGGCGTTGGAGCCCATGGCCACAAGCCCGCCGACGGCGAGCGTGAACGCCGCGATCATGTGCACGGGGTCGAACCGCAGCGCGCCCAGAAAGAGCGCCAGCGTCCACAGCGCGCCGATCAGCGCCGCGGCGCGGCCAAGCGCGATCAGCTTGCCGCAGGCGGCCGCCGTCTCCGACAGGCGCTCGATGCGCGCCTCCAGCCTTTCGATCTCGTCGCGCGCGTCGTTCTCGCTCACAATCTCGGCCCGCAATTCCGGAACACCGCGTCCTGGCGCAGGTAATCCTCAAGGCTCATGTCCTCGATGCGCGCAAGCACCCGGCCGGTGCGCGCATATGAGGCGTAGAAGGCGCGCACGCGCGGGCCCTGAGGCGTCTCCTCGCGCACCTCGCCGCACACGCGCCCCAGATCCCCGCGCTGGGGCGGGAAATGGATGAGGGGGAGCACCTGCGTGCGCGCAGGCTCCAGCGTCTGGGCGCGCACCGCCTCGGCGACAGCGCTCTGCAACATGGGCGACAGGGGGGCGGCGGCGATGTCGCCGGCGGGCTGCGCCCCCGCGGGCGCGGATGGCCCGAGGCTTGCAGCGATCGCGAGGGCGCCAAAAACGTGACGGATGCGGGATCCCATAGTGAGGTTCTGCCAGAAAGCGGAGTGCGGCGAAACGGACGCCTCGCCGATGAGGGGCCAGAAGGTCGGGGATTCGCCCAGCGCCGCCGCGCGTCCGCAAGGTGGGCCCGCCCGGGCCCGCCTTTTCGGGCGGCTCGGAGCCGATGAGCGGCGCTGAATTCATTTCCATATTTTTATGGAATTGAGACGCCGCTGGGGAGAAAAACAAACGCTCTCAGCTCAATTACTTGAGCGGAAGCGATATTTTGGCAACTGCGCGGCGCGAATGAGGCGACTTAGCCATATGTAACCGTCGCGGCAATGCGCCTGCGGGTACCTCCTGATCATCCCCTATTGCCGGCTGCAGAGCTGGCGAGTCGGAGGGATAAGCACAGCTTGTGTCTCTGATGAGACGAGGGGCTTCTGGAGGTAAACAATGAATTTCACGAAGGGAATCCTGCTCGGTTCCGGCGCCGCCCTGTTCGCGGTCGCTGGCGCTCAGGCCGCTGACCTGCCGAGCCGCAAGTCGGCTCCGGTTGAGTACGTGAAGGTTTGCTCGGCGTATGGCGCCGGCTTCTTCTTCATCCCCGGCACCGACACCTGCCTCAAGTTCGGCGGTCGTATCCGCGCGGACTACGGATTCGTTCCGGGCAAAACCACGTACAACGCCGCTGGCGCTGTGGTGAATCACAAGGACGCGGTCAACACCCTGGGTTTTGAAGCGCGTGGCGCTCTTAACTTTGATGCGCGCACGAACACCGCCTACGGCACTGTTCAGTCTACTGCGAGCCTGCGTCTGGCTCGTGTGACCGGTGTTCTCGATCAGGCAGCCTCCGCTTCCTCGACTAGCGCTGGCGCGACTCTCGAGTACGCTTACGTCCGCTTCGCGGGCTTCACGTTCGGCGCCGCGCGCGATAACTTCGCGTACATGCCGAGCCTGACCTACGGCGCTGGCCACTGGGGTTCGTTCGCCAACGGCGCCAAGCAGATCGCCTACACCGCCACGTTCGGCGGCGGCCTCTCGGCCACTGTCGCTCTGCAGGATGGTCTGGATACCCTCGCGGGTCGTCAGTCCGCTACCGGCAGCTATTACGCTTACAACACGATGCCGCAGGTCAACGCGAACATCCGCCTCGACCAGGCTTGGGGCACGCTGCAGGTTTCGGGTGCTTATGGCTCGATCTCTGAAGTCACCGCTACCAACTCGTACAATCAAGACGAGCAGGTGTGGGCTGTCGGCGCTGGCCTGAAGATCAACCTGCCGATGCTCGCCAAGGGCGACGCCCTGTACCTGGGCGCTGCTTACGCGGACGGCATGACCGAGTACACCACGAACTGGACCTCGTTCAAGTCGTCGGCTTACAAGCGTGACGTCGGTGGTTACGTGATGAACCACCCGAGCTATGTCGCTTACGCGACCGGCATCGAGACCGTGAAGTCCTGGGCCGTTCAAGGTCTGTTGGAGCACTACTGGGCTCCGCAGTACCGTTCGGTTCTCTGGGGCACCTATGGTCAGGTTGACGGCACGGCGACCTCCAAGGCGACTGTTTGGAACGGCACGACCGGCTTCGGCGACGCGACGGTGTGGAACATCGGCACCAACTTCGCTTGGCTGCCGACCCGCAACATGGAAATCGGCGTGGAAGTCATCTACGCCCGCGTCGAGCAGGACGTCCGCACGTCTTCGGTCTCGGTTATCAACCGCACCGACAGCAACGTGACCGGCCGTCTGCGCGTCGAGCGCAACTTCTAAGATTTGACGCTCGCAAGAGCTTCGAATCGAGAGAGGCAGCCGAAAGGCTGCCTCTTTTTCTTTGAGATCGAGTTTGCACTTCTCGCTTTTGATTCCCGGCTGATTCCGTCTGCTAGGCGTTCGGCTGATCCCCCACGGGGGCCGCCGCGTAAGAGGGCCATGCGCAAGGCTCTCAAAATCCTCCATTCGCTCGCCTCCTGCGGCCTGATCGGCGCCCTCGTCGCCTATGGCCTCGTCCTGTCGCGCGCCCCCGCCGCCGCTGCGCTGCCGGAGGGCGCCCGCCAGTTCGCCGACATGCGCGCCATCATCTCCGCCCTGTGCGACTATGTCCTCGTGCCCTCGCTCGCCGTCGCCCTCGTCACCGGGCTCGTGGCGATGATCGTCCATCGCC
>Ga0315903_10000796_pt1 | contig 47566 bp, 29 predicted proteins | sample LakEriMetagenome_7_FD_203524 | JGI IMG/M metagenome (GOLD analysis project Ga0315903, IMG submission 203524) | Freshwater fungal communities from buoy surface, Lake Erie, Ohio, United States - Buoy 2 MA119 | ecosystem: Environmental > Aquatic > Freshwater > Lake | place: USA: Lake Erie, Ohio... | reverse complement strand
GCTCGGGTTGCAGAGACAGGCTGGCGAATCGCTCTGAACGACCATTCCCAGTCATATAATCAGGCACTTCAGCCCTGCTGAAAACGAAACCTGTCAAGGGTTCGCTCGCATGGGCGTGATCATTTCAATTTCGACTACAATACACCTGTGTGTTTCCGCTTCCCGAATCAGGGGGGCCGATTCTTGTCGGGATGACCAACGCCGTGTTTCGCGACTGTTCCTGCTGCCTTGGCCCCAACTCACTGTCCGTTCTCAGGGTGTTCTGCGGATCGATTCTGAGTCTGGCTCTGCTGGGTTGCCGTCCGCCAGCCCCTTCGACCACGGCCACTCGTGAACAACGCCCCTTCGACGGTCAACAGGCCTCGTTGTTCGTCCCGGCGGGTAGTGGCTTTACTGAACTGTGGGATCCCGCTCTGCAGGAATGGAGAGTCCAGACCGGGGGGCAGATCTCTCTCCGGGAGTATTCACTGAACGATGCCAATTCCTTGTGGAACTCGATCGATCAGTCGTCCCAGCCAGCCGTCTGTCTGGTTCCCTATGCGTGGTTGGCAGATGGCTTGACCAGCCGGGATCTCGAGCGAATTCCCGATGCGGCCCTGTCGGTGGAGTCGGGAATCTCCTGGGAAGACCTTCTGCAGGGGGTGCGCGAGCGTATCGGGGGACCTCGTCGAAAGCCCCAACTCATGCCACTGCAGGCTCCTGTTCTGGTTTGCTATTACCGGAAGGATTTGCTGGAAAGAGCGGGCTTGAAAGCCCCAGTCACGTGGGAAGAGTACTCGCGGTTGGTCGAGCGGGCTTCCGAATGGGGTGGAGGACTTCCCGTCGTCGAGCCTTGGGAGGAATCGTTCCGTGTCACCTGGTTTCTGTCGCGTGCCATAGCCGCAGCCCGGCACCCAGACAACTTTTCAGTGTTCGTGGATCTGGAGACACTGCAGCCGATGATCGACAATCCGGCGTTCGTCGCCACACTGGAGCGGGCTCGGGCCGATCTGGTGCACCTGCCCGACGAGGTCTGGCAACTCAGTCCGCTGGAGTGCCGACAGCGGGTGCTCGAAGGCCGAGCTTGCCTTGCGATTGGCATTGAGCCGCCCGGGGGAACGCATCCGAGCTCTGGCACACCCGTTGCTCAGAGAGGGGAGGGGATTTCCCTGGGGGTTTGTCCCCTGCCAGCCTCATCTGTGGTTTACAACCCCTCCACCAGGATTCTCGAGGAGGGAACCAGTCGGGGAGGACTCCGACTCTACCGTTCGAGTCTGACCGGCTGGCAAGGAATGGTGGCCTGCGTCTTTCAGAAGAAAGTCGAGGGTTCGTCGGTCCCCGCATGGAATGCCTTGGCCCAAGTGGCCGGGCCTGATTTTCTGAATCGCTTTCCCCCGGGGCTGGCGGGTCTGACCCGAGAGTCGCAACTTGGCGACGCCAGCCTGATCATCGGCCCGGAATTGACGGGAACGGAATCGGCCGAGTTTCTGGGCGCGACTGCCGACGTGCTGCGGGACGGTGGTTTGGTGCTGGAACTGCCATTTCCCCGTCGCACGGAGTTTGCCAATCGGCTCAAGGGACCTTTGACCGCCGCGTTACGGGGAGGCGTGCCGGCCAATGAAGCGCTGCGCCAGGTCGCTCAGGATTGGTCGGCACTGATTGAAGAGATCGGTTCTGAGCCATTCCGGAGGGCTTATCGCCAAATCCTGGGGCTGACATCCCGACCTTTTTCTACATCTTCCAATTCCGGTCCCTCCGCCAGGACTCCCGGTTCCCGATAGTTTTTCTCGCACCTGGTTCTAAACCGGTTTCGATGGAGGAAACGCACTTTCTCCAGGTGTCAACGCCTGGTGTGCGATGAAAACATAAGGACGATGGATTCTCTGGAACCGCATGTTGCGATAAGAGAGGGAGTGCGCTGATCAGTGTGGGGACGAAATTCTTCGTCCCAAGCCAATCGACCAAGTCTGGTGCGTTGTTCGAGTCGGCAACATGCCTGGGAAGTTCACTCATGAAAACCTCGCTCTGCCACGGATATTGATCACGACAACTGAGTTGATCGGCACACCTGTTCGGGTTCTGGATCGGAGGTTGGAAGTCCAACCGGCGGGCAACCCCCTCCGAGCGAAGAGCGGGGTTGACTCGTTCGTTAGCGGTGATCGGTGGCCCCAGCCGAGGGGTGATGATGGAAGGGCAGGAGTCGGCATCGCACAGAACACCCGAGAGAACTGGACGACCTGTCTGGCATTGCCGGGTTATCGATGACCTCCGAGAGGCTGCAGTTCAAGGGCGAACCGATGCTGACTCTGGAATACGCCGCAAAAGCGGGGGTGATGCCCCCTCCCGGTAGCGGCACATCGTCCTCACCCGCGACTCGCCGGACTGATCGCCTATTCAGTCCGACGAATCCGGGGGCAGGCGCTGGATTTCGCGGGCCAAACAACGTGTGAAAAAAATCCCGGAATTGTGTGTTGCGCTCGGCCCATTCCTGCGCTTGCAGGGGTGTGGACGAGTTTCTTCGTCCCTGGTCAATCCTGACCGCTCGGGCCGATCGGCCTACCCTTCGCACCTCTGGGGTTTTCGATAATGAAGTTCGCCTCTCTGCCGGTCCTGTTTCTGTTGGCCATCGTGAATGCCGGTTATCCGGTCCAGTTGTTCGCCCAGGGATTCGGGTTTCAGTTGAAGGGGAATCCCCAGTTGGGGGGTGGGGGTGGCGTTCAGGCCCCGATGCCACGGGGAAACCACCAGGGACAGTTGCCACAAGCGTCCTTTTTGCCGACCGCCCCGGAGCGACAGCATTTTCCGGCTGACAGCCAGGTGGTCCAATCGCAGGTTGCTCCGCAGTCGCAAACCCGCCTCCGGGCTCCCCAACAGACTCAAATTCCTCTGCAGACCATCCTGAAGGCCCCGCCGGCGAACACCATCCGGCCGCAGGTTCACCAACCAGCGACGACCTCTCCTCTCACCCAGGGACACAAGGGGGGCACCGATCAGCCACCGGTGATTCGTGTGCCGCAGGTGGGAGGGAATGGCCAGAAACCGGCCCCCATCGCGGGCACGACATCGCCGAGCCTGAAGATCAGTCCGGGACTGCCAGCCATCAAGCAGTCCCCGACCGAGGCCCGGACAAGTCCCAAGCTTCCATCCCTTCGCCCGGGAGGCCAGCGCAGCACTCCACCGGCCACGATTGGGGCCGTCTCCGGATCGACGGCGAAGCTCCCCACCCCCGTTAAGCCGCTGATTCCAAACGTGAAAGGACCGGCAGGACGTCCTGGCATCGCACATCCCCCACTGGGCATCGGCAAGCCGGGTTCCAGCGGCCCCAGGCTGAAATCTCCCGAGGCGATTCGTGACCTGCTGGCGGGGGGGATTGATGTCTCTGGGATTCCCAGCCCAGTACCGGGTTCGGGAGGGAGTGGACCCGGCGGTGGTGCTTCCGGCGGTGGTGGTGTGGGGGGCGGTGGTGTGGGTCCCGGCGGTCTGCCCCCGGGTGGCATCGCTCCGGGTGGAGTTGGCCCGGGGGGTGGGGCTCCTGGAGGTGGTGGTCCTGGAGGTGGGGCTCCCGGAGGTGGCGGTCCCGGAGGTGGCGGTCCCGGAGGCGGCGGTCCCGGAGGCGGCGGTCCCGGAGGCGGCGGTCCCGGTGGCGTCGATATCGACATCAACATCGGCCTTGGGGTTGGTATTGGAATCCCGCTGCCGATCTGCCCTCCCTACAGTCCTCCTCTCTTGCCGATTGATGTCATCCCCTGCCCGATCGTGTTCCAGCACTGGTGCTGGTATCCCGGATTCGAGCAGTGCTATGGCTACACGAATGGCGTGGGGCTCCCCATGATCCAGGAGCAGGCGATCATCGCCGAACTCCCGGTGGCTGAAGTCGTGACTCGTCGTTTGGTGGTGCAGATCGTTCCGGGGACGACGGTCAAGGCGACCATCGTGACCGAGGCGGAAGCGGGCCAGGTACTGCTGCAGTACGGCGAGGTCGCCCTTCCGGCAGAAGTGGTGGACTGGCAGTCGGGAGAAGTGACCTTCACCGTCCCGACGGTCGCCCTGAAGTCTCCGGTCCCGGTCGAGTTGATCTTCATCAACTCCCGGGGTGGACTGATCGAGAAGGTTTCTTGCGAACTGGTGGCCGCCGCGGTGGTGGCAGCCACCCCCTGACCCGAAGGCAGAGATTACCCCGCTTCCCCACTGACGAGGCGTGCGACGCCGTGGCGATCGGAAAAGAACGCCACGGCGTCAGTTCGCGCCCCGTCCCGAGGAATGTCGACTGTTCTACATTTCGCGGAACAGCCAACTGCCGGCGTCGGTTGAAGAATCCTGCGAGTCAGACGATGGGGCGGCGATCAGCAACAGAGTCTGGAGGTCTCTCTGCAGGGCCCGAAAGATTAGCAGCGCCATCCCCAATCCCAACACCCCTCCCCCCGCCAGCAGGATGAGGGCCGTCCCCCGCGAGGTCCCCAGCATCGCGAGAATTGCCACGGAGGCGAAGGGAACAAACGCCGCCAGCAGCAGAAAGAACCACGACCACCGGCGCAGCGACCGCAATTCCTGGCGGTCCTCACGTGTCAGCCGTTGCAGCTCAACAAGTGCCGGGTAGAAAACAGACGCCGACAGCCACGCGATGCCGAAGAAGGAATAGGCAACCGCGATCAGTCCGCAGAGGAACAATGAGGCCGAGAACTCAAAGGGTGGGTCGCGGTGCGGGCCATTGAGCCAGATGACCAAGGGGCATACGACAGCCACCAGCAGCCAGGTGCCGAGGCTGGTCGTGGCGGCATCCGTTCCCATCCCCAGGCAGCGCGACCGCACGGACCGGACAGGCGAACCGCTGCTGCCGACGGCGGGCAGAGGCCGCTGCATCGACCTGAGAACCGGCCAGCTGCGCCACGCGAGGACCACCGCTGCGAGCGGAAACGCCAGCAACTGGATGAGGGTGTAGGCCACAATCGCCCCTCCGAGCTGCTGCCCGGCAAGACCATCGACGATGCGGTCGCGATTCACGAAGCCATTGAACACGGCGACCACGAGATTGGGAAGGACCGCCAGCACCAGCAGCGCGATGACACCGCGCCGTCGCAAAATGCTCCGCCATTCGTGCGGATGCGGTGTCAGCAGTTGCATGGTCCCCGGTTCGAGGCACAGATCCAGCTGGCGGGACAGCTCCAGCCCCGTCGGATAGCGGTCTCCCGCCTCGGGAGAAAGCAATCGGCGCAGGACCTGCGCGAGCCCCGGCGGCCAGAACCGGGAATGCTCATGCAGCAACCCGGGCGACAATCCCTCGCGTCGGACTGCAGTCATCCGGTGGAGGACGCGTGCCCAGTCACCGTCGAAGGCATCAGCCGGAAATGGCCGGTGTCCCACCAGAAGTTCCCAGAGGGTGACCCCGAGTGAAAACAGGTCGCTGCGTCCGTCCAGCGTATCCGCTTCACGGGGGTGGGCCGGGTTGTACGCCTCGAGCTGCTCGGGAGACATGTAGGCCAGGCTGCCGCCGAAAAACGATTCGGCCACCAGGCTTGTCGACTTGGCATTGAAACTCACATTGAAGTCGGCCAGCTTCGGATTGCCCTCGGCGGTCAACAGGATGTTGGCCGGCTTGAGATCGCGGTGTAGCACCCCGGCCCGGTGTGCGTGCGCCAACCCGCGTGCCAGGCGCGAGCCCAGCCAGCAGACCACCTCAGGCCAGGTGGCTGACTCGAACCGTTCCCGCAGCGGGGCCTCGATCGACAAGGGCTCCTGTCGGGCAGCCAACTGCGCGTCAATCATCTGGAATAACAGCTGGCCTGTCCGATTCTGGGGGGGCCGTTGTTTGACGAAGTCCACGACATGCCGCAGTGTCCCGCCGGGGAGATACTCCATGTAAAGCAGCCGCCACCCCCGGTCGGCCAGCAGACGCTGGTCAAAGATCCGGACGATGTTGGGATGGTCAAACTGGGCCAGCGTCGCGTGCTCTTCGCCCCTCGGCGAAGTGATCTTGAGCGCCACCCGCCGCTGCATGGAGAACTGGCGGGCGAGAAACACCGTCGCGAACGCTCCCTGCCCCAGATGCGCGAGTATCCGGAAATCGTCGAACGCATCCCCCGGCTTCACCCGGCTGCCAGGCACCCCTCGTTCCAGCCCGAACAATTTCATCGAGACCGTCGCGGCACCTCGACCGCCGAACAGGTGTCGAAGTTCCTCGGCCTGGCGGGGATAGGTCGCAAGATACGACTCCCACGAGACCAATTCGCCCGCCTGATTGCGGATATGGTATTCCTCGTAGATGAGGTCGGCTGAAAGATTGCCTTCCAGTTCGGGAAATTCGACCACATAGTCCGACAACAGCTTTCTCAGTCCGCAGTTCCAGCGGTATTCAAGATCCAGCTTGATCAGCTCGATGAGTGTCAGGCGTCGCAGGCTGAGAGGTTCGACCGGCAAAAAATCGCCGATGAAGGGAGGCTCGCTGAATTCTTTCCAGGCGTGCGTGAATCGCTCCGCCTGGTCAGAGAGGTGCTGCCAGGCGAGCGATGTGTCGTCGTCCGGTTGAAGTGTGAAACCGGTGGAAGAATCGTCCGGAATGCGGCCCACGATCTGGCTGGTTTCCCTGGCGACTTCAGCGTCTGACACGCCGTCTGATTGTGGGCAATGGACCGGTCTCCCTAGAATCAGTCACGCCGGGTGCTGGCCCCGGTCACTTCGGAACGTCCCTGATTTTATTGCAGGCGAGCCCCCCGTGGAACCAACTCCAGAGTCACTCCTGCAACGGATGCGGGCTGGCGAAGCGGCCGCTGTTGCTGAATACTTCGAAACCAACCGCCACTCGCTGCTGGGCTACATCCAAAGCCGTCTGGGTCCCTCGCTGAAGTCCCGCGTCGAGCCGGAAGACATCCTGCAGGAAGTCTCCATGGTGGCCCTTAAACGTCTGGCCGACCTCGCCGTTCCCGGCCGCGAGCCGTTCCCCTGGTTCTGTCACATCGCCGAGCAGAAGATCATCGACACTCATCGCCGACTCATCGGGACCCAGAAACGGGCCGGTGACAGGCAGGTTTCCCTGGGGACCCAAAACGGCGATGCCTCGCACCTCGCGTTCGAGGAGATGCTTGTTGCCTCCATGACCACTCCCAGCGAGGCTCTGTCCCGCAACCAGAAACTGATGCGGCTCCTCGCGGCCATCCAGCAACTCCCCCCCAAGAAGCAGGAAATCCTGAAGTTGCGGTACATGGAAGGCCTGACCACCCGCGAAATCGCCGAACGGGTGGGGAGCAGCGACGCCGCGATCCGCGTGCTGCTCAGCCGGGCCGTCGCGCAACTGCAGGAGATTCTCGAAAAGACGTGAGACTTTGCTCCAGGTCTCCCGAATCCCGAGCTGCCACTCACTGGCCGGAAAACACCACGGATCTTCCCCTCCCTCATCTCACAGAACCCGCCTCGACACCCGCCAGGGTCCAGCAAACCGTTCCACAGCCTACCCCCGTATCACCGACAACTCACCGGGATAATCTCTTCGAACCGGTTTTCACCGGTCACCTTTCACCAGTGGTCCGCCGAATTTGTTCTTGAACCGAATCGCAAATGACTGTCTGGTGTTGGATCCTTGGGGAGTTGACGCCTCAGGCGACTTCCAAAAGACGAGTTCCACTGCCACCTGAAACCCGGGAATGGACTGGATCCGTGTGCCGGACCCCGAAAAGTCATGAACCACATGTCGCGTGTTGTCGGAATGCTTGTTCCGGTCCTGTGCAGTCTTGCTCCGCTCGTCTTTGCTTCTGAGACCGGATGGACCGTGCTGACGCTTCCCGCCGCCCGGCAAGACGAACAGACGCTGCAGTCATGTCTCGGCAAACGCGCCACAGTCGTGGTCTTCCTGTCGACCGAGTGCCCCATTTCGAATGGGTATCTCCCCACGCTCAACCGGCTGTCGAGGGATGGAAAAGAGACCGGGGTGACGGTGCTCGGCATCAATTCCAACCAGTCGCAGACGCTGCAGGCGATGACCCGGCACGCGCGCGAATTCTCGATTGGTTTCCCCGTCTTTCGCGACCCGGCCGGAGAGGTGGCCCGGGCCCTGAAGGCCACCACCTGCCCGGAAGTGATCTTGCTCGATACTGACCAGAAGATCGCCTACCGGGGACGGATCGATGACCGCTACACCCGGCGCGGCGGGGGCTCCCGCACTGTCGGTCGGGCTGACCTCGAACTGGCCCTGCAAAGCCTGCTCGCCGGCACGCCGATCGAGGTGACCGAAACGAAGGTGACCGGCTGTCCCATCGTTCGTGGCGACGACACAGACAGCCCGGCCATGCCTCCCGATGACGTTCCGACCTACAACCGCGAGATCGCCCCACTGCTGCAGAACCACTGCGTCGAGTGTCACCGCTCCGGAGGAATCGGTCCGTTCGCCCTGCAGGATTACGCCGCCGCCCGCCGCTGGGCTGACGACATTGCCAGCTTTACCGCCAGCCGGGCCATGCCACCCTGGAAGGCAACACCCGGCTTTGGCGACCTCGCCGGGTCGCGTCACATGCCCCAGTTTGCGATCGACACAATCGCCGCCTGGGTCCGCGGCGGAACGCCCGAGGGGGACCCCTCCCACCTCCCCTCTCCGCGCGAATTCACATCGGCCTGGAAACTGGGAAGGGAACCTGATCTGTTGCTCGACTGTCCGGACTACAGTCTCGGTGCCGAAGGGCCAGACGAATACCGCTGCTTTGTCATCCCCACCGACCTGGCCGGCGACCAGTATGTCACAGCCCTGGAAGTTCGCCCGGGGAATGCCCGGGTGGTTCACCATGTGCTGACCTTTCTCGATGTAACGGGGCGGGCCCGGGCCCTCGACCAGCGGCACGAAGGACCGGGGTATTTCACCAGCGCCGGTTATCCGGGGTTCCTCCCCTCGGGCAACCTTGGTGGCTGGGCCCCCGGCATGCAGGTGCGCGAACTCCCTTCCGGCATCGTCCGGCTGTTGCCGCGCAAGGCCGACGTCGTGGTGCAGGTGCACTATCATCGCTCTGGCCGGGTCGAAAACGATCGCACCCAGATCGGCCTCTATTTCGCCCAGAACCCCCCCGAGCGCTGTGTCCAGAATGTGCCAGTGCTCCCCTGGTCGGGGCCCCTGGGTGAGTTCGAGATTCCCGCCGGGAGTGCCCGCCATGAAGTCCGCACCTCCTTTGTCCTTCCCAAGGCAATGGAAGCGGTCGCGATCACTCCCCACATGCACCTTCTGGGGCGAGACATGGAAGTCACCGCCCGACTCCCCGATGGCACCATCACCAACCTCGTGCAGATCCGTGACTGGGACTTCAACTGGCAGGAAACCTACCAGTTCCAGGCACCCGTCCCGTTACCCCGCCTGACCCGCATCGAAGTGGTCGCCCATTTCGACAACTCGGAAGACAACCCGGCCAATCCTTTCCGGCCAGTCCGGGCGGTCCGCTGGGGAGAGTCGACCGATGAAGAGATGTGCATTGCGTTCATCGAGATGGTTCCCCAGCCGGGGGAACAGGGCCCGCTCAAGCCCCCGACTCGTGCCGAGCGAATGCAGTTCTTCCTGCAGAGCCAATGGCTCGACGACAGTCGTCCCGCAGGCGAGAAGCTCAAGCTGATCCAGCGGATGGGAGCCCGGCTGAAACAGCTCGACGAATCGGGCGGTCTGATGCCCGATTTGAACCCGCCGGAACGCCGCTGAGCCGCGTCGGACACTGGCAGCCGTTCGGAATTCAAGCTTCGGGGTTCCCGGCCCCCGTTCAACGGCTCGTGAATTGGTGCTTCCAGCCCAGCGGCGCGAGCGACTCGTGCCGGCCGTCGGCATGGCACAAACCGAGACCGGGCTCGCGGGTGATCTCTCCGATGTGGTACACCGCGACACCGGCCGGGAGATCTGCGAGCAGCTTCTGGCCATCTTTTGGAGCCAGAGTGAAGATCAGCTCAAAATCTTCCCCGTCGGCCAATGCATGCAGCAGAGGAGAACGGCCATCCGTCCGCGACATCTCGTGCGCCGCCGGCGAGATGGGAATCGACTCCGCGCGCAACACCGCACCGACATGACTCTCTTCGAGGATGTGCCCCAGATCGGCGGCCAGCCCATCACTGAGGTCAATCAGGCTGTGCAGCGTGGTCGCCGCGTGCAGAGCCTGCGCCTCGCGCACTCGGGGCGTAAAGTCGAGGTGGTGCCCCAGCAAACTTCCTCCCAACGGCCCGGTGACGCAGATCCAGTCGCCGGGACGGGCCCCCGATCGCAGGACCGGCCCCCGGCCCGTCGGTTCCCCCAGTACCGTGATGCTCAACACCAGCGGGCCCTGCCAGGTGTTCGTGTCGCCTCCCGCGAGAGCCACTCCAAATTCCTCAGCCAGCGGCAGCAACCCGTTCGTCAGACGCTGCCCCAACTCAAGTCCCCCCGACTGAGGCAGGGCCAGAGCGACGACACACGCGACCGGTCGACCCGCCATCGCCGCGATATCGCTGAGGTTGACCGCCAGCGCCTTGCGCCCGATCCGTTCGGGGGTCGCCATATCAAGTGTGAAATCAACCCCCTCCATCAGCATGTCGACCGTCACCATGCAGTCGGGGCGTGACGACCAGTCGAGCACCGCCGCGTCATCACCAATCCCGACGGTCAGGCGCGGTGAAGGACGCGTCTGACGGCGAATCTGTGAGATGAGGTCGAATTCGTGCAACATGACAACCGCCAGGAGGAACACCGCCCGTCACGAACGTGTCGAAAAGAACGTGTCGCAGCGAATGTACGGAGGAAATGTGGGTGCGAAAAGACCCGCCCAGGCCGGGCGGGAAGAAGAGGAAAGTCCGGCACCCAAAACGTCTCCCGGGAGTGTAGTGAGGAGCGCCGGTGGCTGTCGTCCCGTGTCAGAAAAACTGCAGCTCGCGCGGAAACCATCACGAGTGACGCGGCAGGGCAACCGTCAGGTCAACAACAGAGCAATGCGGCTCGCGAGTTCTTCGCGAGCGAGGCCAGTGATGAGAAACTTCTTCTGGCTGCTGGTTTCACCCGAGAGCAGAGTCACCTGTGACTTTTTCAGTCCCAGCGACCTGGCGAGCACCTCGACCAGCGCCTTGTTCGCCTTGCCCTTCTCGGGCTTCTGTGTCACAGACACCTTGAGCCGACCGTCATGTTCCCCCATGACACCAGGGCTTCCAACATGAACGCCCCTATCGTAACTTGACGGATGAGAACCAAGAGCTGGAGCTCTGGGCAGTCGACATGGAGGTGCGTGAAGATGGCTCTTTCTCCGTTGTTTGAGACGTTCATCGAGAACAGTCCAATCTGTGTGATGGCGCGAGTGATTCTCGAGCGCATTTTTGACCCCGGACGAATCGATGACGTCTTTGAGCGGACTGCGAAGTCGGGTTTCACGCGGGAGCTTTTGTTCTCGTCGCTCATTCATCTGATGGGTGATGTCGTTTTGGGAGTGCGCCCCAGCGTGCATGCTGCGTTTCAGGCACTCGAGGAAGCAAATGCAATCAACGTTTCGCTGACGGCCGTTTACAACAAGCTTAACCGTGTCGAGCCGGTGGTTTCTGCGGCTCTCGTGCGTGAATCAGCTTTTGAGGCAGGACGCCTGATTGACAGCTTGGAGGCACGTCTGCCCGCCTGGTTGCCGGGGTATCGCTGTCGTATTCTCGATGGAAACGCCCCGTCGGCGACAGAGCATCGGATCGAGGAATTGCGTTATACTTGGGCAGCCCCACTCCCCGGCAAGATTCTGGTGGTCTTGGATCAGGAACGAATGCTGGCGGAGGAGGTCTTTCTGACGGAAGACGGCCATGCTGGGGAACGCAGCTTGCTGCCCGATCTTGTCAATTGCGTGCAGCCCCGGGATGTCTGGATTGCAGATCGTAATTTCTGCACGATCCCGTTTATGTTCGACATCCATGGGCGGGGCGCGTGTTTCGCGATTCGTCAACACGGGAGCCTCAAAGGCACGCTTGTTGGACGCCGACGAAAAATCGGACGTGGCTCCACTGGGATGGTGTATGAGCAGACTATCTCCCTGACAGGGCGGGACGAGGGGCAGACGCTGGAGTTTCGACGGATCACCGTGCCATTGACTCAGGCGACACGCGATGGGGATGTGGAAATCCACATTCTGACAAACCTGCCTCAGGCAGATGCCGACGCGGTCGCGATCGCCGAACTCTATCGCAAGAGATGGACGATCGAGACGCTGTTTGCGGAAGTGACCAAAACGCTGCAATGTGAAATCCAGACATTGGGCTATCCCAAGGCGGCTTTGCTTGCCTTCTGCCTGGCGCTGCAGGCATCGAACGCTGTGGCGGTTCTGAAGGCGGCCCTTCGTACAGTGCATGGCGCGGAAAAAGTCCAGAAGGAAGTGTCAGGCTACTTCCTGTCGCTCGAGATCAAAGGGGTTTATGCCGGCATGATGATTGCGATTCCGGACAAACACTGGAAACCGTTTCGCAAACTTCCCCTCTCGAAGTTGGCTGCGCTACTGATCCGCATGGCCCGCCACGCGAAGCTCGCGAGATACAAAAAGCATCCGCGTGGTCCCAAGAAGCCACCCCCGAAAAAGACGGCCTACAAAAACGGTGGCCACGTTTCCACGTTCAAGCTGATCAACGGGATCGAGTGATCATGTTGGAAGCCCTGCCCCATGACACCATTTTGCCGGGCACCAGGCTGTGCCTGCACGGGCAAGACGACCCCATCACCGGTTGCCAGCAGTGCGATCACGCGAAGACTTCGTCGATGACATGTCCTTCATTGACTGTCGGACGTTCCGGACGCCCCTGATGGGGGTAGATCAACTGTGTGTGGTCGAGCCCCATCAGCTCGAGGATCGTGGCATGCAGGTCACGCACATGCACCCGGCGCTCGACGGCCTTCAGTCCGAACTCGTCCGTGGCCCCGATTACCTGTCCTCCCTTGACTCCTCCTCCAGCCAGCCACATCGAAAACCCGTGTGGATCGTGGTCCCGTCCGTCTCCCTTTTCCGACATCGGTGTCCGGCCAAACTCTCCTCCCCAGATCACCAGTGTCTGGTCGAGCAGCCCCCGTTGCTTCAGGTCCCGCAGCAATCCCGCGATGGGCTGGTCGGTGGACCTGCAAAGACGCGTGTGATTGTCTTCGATCTTGGTGTGCGCGTCCCATTGGCTCCCAGAACCCGAATAGAGCTGCACAAACCGCACGCCCCGTTCCACCAACCGGCGCGCCAGCAGGCAGTTTCTGCCAAATGCCGCAGTGGCCTTGTCTTGCATTCCGTAAGTTGCCTGCGTCGCCTCGGTCTCCTGGGACAGATCGACTGCTACGGGGGCTTCGGACTGCATGCGGAAGGCGAGTTCGTACGAGGCGATACGGGCCTCCAGCTCGGAATCTCCCGCCCGCTCCCGCAGGTGCCGGCGGTTCAACTCGGCAATGAAATCGAGTTTCGCCCGCTGCTGGGCCGGGTCGATCTCCGCCGGGGGGGCGAGATGCAGCACCGGCGTTGCTCCATTCCGGAACCGGGTTCCCTGGTAGGTGGCGGGCATGAAGCCCGTTCCCCACACGCGGTTGCCTCCGGGGGGTTCCCGGTCGTTGTCCAGCAGCACCACGAACCCGGGGAGATTCTCGTTCTCACTCCCCAATCCGTAATTGACCCAGGCTCCCAGACTGGGGCGCCCCGCCAGAATCGAACCGGTGTTCATCTGGCAGACACTGCCGACATGATTCAAACCATCGGCCCAGCACGACCGGATCACACACAGGTCGTCGGCCATTTCCGCCACCCGGGGATACCAATCGGAGATCTCCAGGCCGCTTTCTCCGTAGCGTTTCCAGTTTCTTCGGGAGGGAAGCAGCGGATTCTCCGAAACCCCCATCGGGGTGATGACCCGCTCGACCGAAGAGGGAATGGGCTGTCCGGCCAGTTCGTTGATGAGGGGCTTGCGGTCGAAAGTGTCGAGATGACTGGGGCCGCCATCCATGAAACAGAAGATCACGCTCCGGGCGGTGGGGGCGAGATGTCCGGCACGGGCACGCAGGGGATGGGGGGCGGCCGGGTTTCCGCCGGCCAACACGAATCGGTCACGGGTCAGCAAATCATGGAGTGCCAGCGCTCCAAATCCAGCCCCCGATCGACCCAGGAAGTCGCGGCGACTTCCCGGCCGCTCATGATGCCAGGACATTTGGTGAGACATCGGAACACCACCAGGAGTGCGAGAGGAAAACAAAACCCCGGCCAGATCACACAGCCGAGACTACCACAATCGCCAGGCGCCAGTCGCCAAAATCCACGCTCCCAGCAACAGGTTCGTCACGGCGTGCATCGCCACGCACGCCCAGATGTTCCCGGTCTTGTGGTACAGCCAGTTCACCAGAGCCCCCCAGGCCAGTGCCGCCAGCAACTCGGGGTGCACTGCGACGAAGGCAGCGGTCACGATCGAGAAACTCTGCGTGGTGAATTGCCCCTGAGGAACCTGCGTGAACTTCTCATCGATCAGAAAGCGTGCCAGGAAGCCACGCCAGAAGATCTCTTCCATGATGGGCACCACCAGCGCCAGCCCCGTCAACCGCACCAGCACGAAGGCGACGGAATTCAGGCTCATTCCCTGCCGGGAAAAGGGATCGAATCCCTCCCGCGTCCCCATGATCGACGCCACGAGGGCCGACAGTCCGGGAATCTGTCCCTGCAGGCGGTCGAGCGCCAGCCACAGCACCACGCCCAGCATCCCCAAAGCCACCCCCAGTCCCACACCGCGTGTGTTCCAGCGGGGCCATTCCCGATAGAAGTGCCACAACAAGCCCAGCACCACCAGAACCTTCAGGCTGTACCACGCCTCATAGGGCAGGCCCAGCCAACCCTTCCCCTCAATGCTGGTCAACAGCATGTAGGCCACAAACGGCCCCACGTAGGCCCACAGAGGTTGTGGGGGGGAATTCTCACGGTGGACGGAGGGGGGGGATGAGTCAGCCACAATCTCAGTCTGAACGCAGGACGCAGAAACCAGTCCATCGACGAAGATCCAGTTTGGGATCATTCGCAATCCCGTCAATCCATTATGCCGTAAAAGGTCGGTCAACTGCCACCGAGATCCAGCGGGAGACTGCTCCCCCAACCGACTGCCATGGCCGTATGCTACGATCGACACATGTCCGACGACCGTTCCCATCCGCATCCTGCCTGTCTCGATCCCGAACGCCTTCTGGCTGAGTGTCAGCTGAGGTTCACGCGGCGGTCGGGACCCGGTGGCCAGAATCGCAACAAGGTCGAAACAGCGGTGGTGTTGCTGCACCGCCCGACAGGACTGGAGGCCGAGGCCAATGAACGACGTTCGCAGGGGGAAAATCGCCGGGAGGCGATCCACCGTCTGCGGGTCCGGCTCGCAGTGGAGGTCCGCACACCTGCCGAGCAATCTCTGCACGTCTCCCCCTCTCCCTTGTGGAAGTCCCGCTGCCGGGGAGGCCGCTTGCAGATCAACCCCGGCCATGATGACTTCCCCGCGTTGTTGGCCGAGGCGCTGGATGTGATTGTCATGGCCGGATTCGACCCCAAACCAGCCGCCGAACGCCTCGGCTGCTCGTCCACCCAATTGATCAAACTGCTCCAACACGAACCCCGCGCGATGGCGTGGTGGAACAACTGCAGGCTGGAACGGGGACTGCACCGTCTGCGCTGAGAAGTGCTCCCTTTCCGAAAGATCGGCCCCGTGGTGCCGCTTGTCTTCCCTGGAGGCATCTTCAACCTTGCTGACAGGGGACTTGGCTGCCTCCCGATTGCGAATTGCACCAGCCCTGGTCCTGGCGAGACAATCGGACGGTCCGGAATCTCCTCCACTGAGCCAATTCCCACATGTCGACACCAGACGCCAGTCATTCGCTCCCGGAAGTTCTGCTGGCCGAGCTGAGTTGGATTCAGGCCAGGAGGGCCGCGCTGCAGGCGGGGAAGGTGGTGGGAGACAAACGGTTGCCCGCCACTCCGCAGGTCGACGCCTGGCTTCCCGATTTGGCTGAAACCACTGATGGACCAGAGGGCTGGGAGGTCTTTCACCTGCAGCAGCGGGCCCTGCATGCGGACCTGTGTGGCCTGGCGATCTCGGGAGGGGGAATCCGCAGTGCGACCTTCGCCCTGGGGGTCCTGCAGGGGTTGGCGCTGTGGGGAATGCTCCCCCGGTTCGATTACCTGTCGACCGTTTCGGGGGGGGGTTACATCGGGGCTTGGTTGTCGGCCTGGATCGCCCGGTCCGGATTGGCAACCGTCGAACGACAACTCATCCCCCCCTGGTCCGGAGGCGGACAGCGTTCCCAACTCTTTCCGCCTTCCGCGTTTCGAAGCGGAAACGAGGCACAACCCGAGTCGGCCCCACCCCGCCCGAATCCGTTCGTGCAGACATCCCCCCAGGTTCCCGAAATCCATCACCTCCGGCTCTACAGCAACTACCTGGCCCCGCTGCGGGGTCTGTTCAGTTTCGACACCTGGACGCTGTTTGCGATCTATCTCCGCAATCTGTTGCTGAACCAGACGGTGTTGGCCCTCGCCATGCTGTTGTTGTTTCTGCTGATCCGGATCGTGGTGGAAGTCTTCATCGACGCCCATCAGAAGACCGGCACGGCGTTCTGGATCTACCACCTCCCCGCGGCCCTGGGGCTGGCGGCTGCGATTGGGTGGGGCATCCGGGGAGCGGCCGAGCAGGTGCCACGGCCCTCCTCCAACCTCTCCCGCGGTCCTCAGCCATCCCCGGTGTCCGGGGACATGCCACGGTTGAAACAAAGGCTGCAGAGATACCTGGTCGGCGTCGTGCTGCCGTGGGTGCTTGCAGCCGTCTGCCTGTCACTGTTGCTGGTCCTCAACACGAGCGGCTGGGAAGTGCATCGGGTCGAGCGGAAGCCGGGAAGCGCGGAGACCAGCTCGGTCTGGTTGTCGGCAATGGCGGCAATTACGGGGTTGTTTGTGGGGGTGAACTACCTCGTGGGCCGTCGGGCCGGCCGTCGGTCGCCTGCCGTGGGTCTCGCAAGCGCAATCGCGGGCCTTGGAGGAGGCCTGCTGTTGTCTCTGGGACTGCGGCTGTTGTCTCAGTTCACGCTCGTCAGTGACGCCTGGTTGCCCGATCACCTCGAGGCCCCCGCGACCGGCCACTGGGCAGTCAATGTTGTGGTGGCCTGTCCGCCACTCACTCTCTTCTGCATCACCATCACCAATTTTCTGATGCTCGGGTTCAGTGGTCCCGAGTTGACCGAGTTGGAGCGGGAATGGTGGTCCAGCCTCAATGCCCGCTTGCTGCAGATTGCCCTCGCCTGGCTCGCGCTGTTTGGCATGGCCATTCACGGCACCTGGTTGCTGCAGGCTGGATTTCAACAGGCCGGTGCCTCGTTTCATCTGATCACCGCCGGTTCGCTGACGTGGCTGGCGCTGTTGCTGGCTGGTCTGGCGTTTCTCACCCGCAATGCGGGTCCCAACCAACCCGCCAGCAAATGGGCTTCCCTGCTTCCCGCCCTGATGGCCCCCCTGTTCCTGTTGACGATTTTTTTGGGCATGGCAACTGTGGCCACGCGCGTGTTTGATACGGTCGAACGCTCCCAGGATATCATCCAGAACCGCAATGGTCCCCAGGACTCGCAGACGAATCCCTCGGCGGTCATCCGGTTGGAGATCACTCTCGACCCGAGGCTGGGTGAGTCGGCTGGAGAGTGTTGGCCGGAACTGCCGGAGGAAACACGGCATCCCGGCGTGCCGTTGCGTCTCCTGGGATTCCCCGACTGGACGATCCCCCACTGGCTGCTGTTGATTCCTCTGGCGGCGCTGGTGTACCGGCTCTGGCGCGGGGCAGGGGATGTGGTGGGTGTGAACACCTTCTCGTTGCAGAACATGTACGCCAATCGATTGGCACGCTGCTTCCTGGGAGCCTCGCGGGTCCGGGTCCCCGACCTGACCACCAACATGGATCCCGGTGATGATCTGCCCCTGGCGCGGCTGTTTCCTGGTTCGCAGCGGAAGGGAACCGGCAGCCCACTTCCCGAGACCCACTGGGGGCCCCTGCACCTGGTGAATGGGGCCCTCAACCGCAAGGCGTCGAGTTCGTTTGGTGAAAACCGTTCCGCCGCCGCCCGGCATGCCGAAACCCTGCAGTTTCTCGACCGTCAGGCCGAGTCGTTCGTGTTCTCCCCGCTGTTTTGCGGCAGCGAGTCGACGGGCTATTGCCCCACCCAAGAATTCGCGGGGAATGTGACCGTCGGCACCGCGATCGCCGCATCGGGAGCCGCGGTCTCCCCGAACATGGGCTATCACTCGTCCCCCGCGATCACGGCCCTGTTGACGGTGTTCAACTTCCGGTTGGGGTCGTGGTTCGGGAATCCCGGCAATCCCCAGACACGGGTCGAGACCAATCCCTCGGAGAGTGCCGGACTGCTGCTCTCTGAACTGCTTGGACAGACTCCGGGAAACAGCCCCTACGTCTACGTGTCGGATGGAGGGCATTTCGAAAACATGGGGGTCTACGAATTGATCCGCCGCCGGTGTCGGTTCATTGTGGCGGTCGATTCCGGTACCGATCCCACGTCGAATGACAACCTGGGACGCCTGATCCGGCAGGTGCGAATCGACTTTGGCGTGGGGATTGAACTCGACATGACCCCCGTCACCCCGCGTGACGACGGACTCTGTGCCGCGCACATCACGGTGGGTCGGATCCACTACGGCGTGACGTGGGATGAAAACGATCGGCCGATCGGTCCCTTGGAAGATCTCGAAACGTTCGAAGAGGCCGATCCGGTCTACCGCCGGGAACTCAATCAGGGAATCCTCATCTGGATCAAGAACTCGATCACCGGCGATGAATCGGGCGATGTCCTCAATTACCGGGCCGAGAATCCCGAGTTCCCCTACGATCCCACGCTGAACCAGTTTTTCAGCGAGGCCCAGTTCGAGTCGTACCGTCGCCTGGGGGTGCACTCGGTCACCCGCCAGTTCCAGTTTCCCAATGGCCAGCGGGTGGCCCTCGATCTGCGCACCAATCATTCGACGATTGCGAAGTACACCACGCGCGAACTGTTCGAGGGGATGTACAACTCTGGACAACCGCTGTTGGCCCAACATGCAACCCTCTTTGCCGAGCGCCATCTTGAATTCAATGCCTGGCTCTCGCAGCTGCGTGACCAGGAACAGCTGCAATGGCTGGCGGACGAGATTTTTGGTTCGGACAGTCAGCGGGAGTTCGCCGCCCGTCAGCCTCGGACTCCGGACCAGGAGCGGGCCGAGCGCCTGATGGCGGCGGAAATGTTCACCCTGCTCGAAGCGACCTTTCGCTCGCTCGATCTGCGAAAGAACTGGCGTCATCCCCGCTACGCCGGTTGGGCGGGTCAGTTCGGAACCTGGGCCAACTCCCCCACACTCCGCCGTCACTGGCAGGGAGACCCCCAGTCCAGCCTGCCTCCCCTGCAGACCCTGTGCGATCCGCAGATTGCCCAGTTCGTGAATCTTCTGTTTGAGAAGCAACATCATTTCTCCATCGATCCTGGGGCAGTCACCCGGCTCTAGGGCCGCGTTTCCCTGGTACGGCGTCCCGACTCGTCAGCGTCCCGATGGGGAACTGTTGGGTCTGGCCGGAGCATCCGCAATTGGCACCCTCTGCAATTCAGCAGTAAACTCACGAGGAGTCGCAGACCGTCTGATCGAGCCGTAGCGACCAAGGTCCTTCGCTCGCCTCCCAGCCCACACCGGGTCCCTCCTCCTCCCCCTTCCCATGATTCGACACCTCCTCCCACGGCGAATCGTATTCCTGGTCGTCGCTCTGACGGTGGGGAGTCACCTGCGGACCACGTTGGCCGCCGAGCAGTCCACCGACTTCTTCGAACAAAAGATCCGCCCGCTGCTGGTCGAGCGGTGCCAGGCCTGCCATTCGTCGGCCACAGGGAAGACCAGCGGAGGACTGGCACTCGATACCCGGCAGGGCTGGGTCACCGGCGGGGACAATGGCCCGGCCATCGTTCCGGGCAAGCCGGAAGAGAGCCTGTTGCTGAAGGCCATCACCTACACCGATCCCGATCTGCGGATGCCCCCCGCGGGCAATGGGGAACGGCTGACGGCCGAGGAAGTGGCCATGGTCACCGAGTGGATCAAAGCGGGAGCGATCGATCCGCGGGTCGCGGGGGAACGGATCGGCGGCATGTCGGCCGATGAGGCCCGGCAGTGGTGGAGCTGGCAACCCCTGAGGCCGGTCGCGGTCCCTCCGGTTCGCGAGACCACCTGGCCCCAGACCGATCTCGACCGGTTCATCCTCGCGTCCCTCGAAAGAGAAGGTCTCCCGCATGCCGGTCCCGCCGATCGTCGCACCCTGATCCGCCGGGTCACCTTCAATCTCACGGGGCTCCCTCCCTCCCCGGCCGAGATCCGCGACTTTCTCGCCGACGATCAACCGGGCGCCTTCGACAGGGTCGTCGATCGTCTGCTGGCCTCCGAGGCGTATGGCGAACGCTGGGGCCGTCATTGGCTGGATGTCGCCCGCTATGCCGACACCGCCGGTGATGGAGCCGACTATCCCGTCCGCGAGGCGTTCCGCTACCGCGACTGGGTGGTGCGGGCCTTCCAGAAAGATCTGCCGTTCGATGAGTTCCTCCGGCTGCAGATCGCGGGAGACCTGCTGGCCCCATCGCGTCCGGCGGATGAGTATGCCGACTGCATCACCGCCACCGGATTTCTGGCCGTGGGGAAGCGCTACGGCTACGCCCCCAATCCCGACTATCAGCACCTCGACTTCGCCGATGTGATCGACTCGGTCGGCCGGTCGCTGCTGGGGCTCTCGCTCGGTTGTGCCCGCTGCCACGACCACAAGTACGATCCGGTCCCGATGCGCGACTATTACGGTCTGTATGGCATTCTGCAGAGCACCCGCTGGGCCTTCCCGGGAGGAGAGGAACACAAACGGCCAATCCACTTTCCCCCGCTGGTTCCGCCCGCGGAAGTTGCCCGTCTCGAAGCGGAACGGGCGACCGCCATGGCTGGTCTCGAAGCGGAGATCGCCACCCTGCAGGCGAGCCGGGGGAGGCTCGACGGCAAGTGGATCGCGGGGGGCCCTGACCTCGCTTTCGAATCGCAACCAGACGGAAAACCTCCCGCCGCCCCCTGGCTCTCGGCCGGACCCAATGCCGTCGGACCCGAGTCGCAGAGTCCGTTCGCGCATATTCACCCGGCCGGACAGCGGGGAGTGCGCGTCGGCAGTGGATTGCCAACCGATGGCATCCGCTATGTGTTCCCCCAGAAACTGAAGAAGACTCCAGGGGGGAAGTTCTACCTCACGGTCGATTTCCGCACGGCGGCCGGCGCCGATCAGCCCGGGGCCTACCGCTTCTATCTGGGGCGCGGAGTCATCGAGTCGCTGGCCCTTGAATTCAGTGTCACCCGTCAGGAACTCGCCCTCAAGAACGGCACGGCCTGGGAGGTGATTCGTCCGATCGAACCGGGTGTCTGGCATACGCTGCAGGCCGTGCTCGATCCTGACCAGCAGACGTGGTCCGGCGTGGTCGGACCGGCCGGAGATCTCACAGAGTTCCGTGACAAGAAACTCAATCCCGCCTGGGACGGCATTCTCGACACGTTCATCTGCGACGGCATCGGCCATGTCGCCGGTCCCGCCCCGGCCCGCGACATCGACAATCTCGGACTGCAGGCCGTTCCCTTCCCATCGCCGGGGAGCGACCCGGTTCCTCCCTTCGTCCCTCCCGCAGATGCCGCTGAGCAACTCGCCCGTTTGACCGAGCAGATCAAACAGAAGACAGCCGAGCGCGATGCGTGGCAGTCCCGCGAGATCTATCCAACGGCGTATGGCGTCAGCGAGGGGACTGCCACCAACGCCCGGTTGCAGAAGCGGGGGGAACCCGATCAGCCGGGCGAAGAGATCCCCCGGCAATACCTCACCATCCTGGGGGGAGACCGTTTGCCCGAGGGGACCACCGGCAGTGGGCGGCTGGAATTGGCCGAGTGGCTCACCCGTTCGCAGCACCCGCTCGCGGCGCGGGTGTTCGTCAACCGGGTCTGGGGTTGGCACTTCGGACAAGGATTGGTGACCACGGCCAGCGATTTCGGATCGCGCGGCGAACTTCCCAGCCATCCGGAGTTGCTGGAATGGCTCACCGGGCAATTCCTGCAATCGGGGGGCAGTCTCAAGGCGTTGCACCGGCTGATCCTGCGCTCGGCCGTGTATCAACTGTCGTCGGAAGATCTGTCCGAAGGGCTCGCCCGCGATCCAGGGAACCGCTGGCTGTGGCGGCATCCCCGCCAACCGCTGGATGCCGAGTCGATCCGCGATGCCATGCTGTTTGTCAGTGGACGGCTCGAGCGGGGACCGGCGGGGCCACATCCCTTTCCCCCCACCCACACGTGGGCGTTTACCATTCACCAGCCGTTCCACGCGGTGTACGACTCGAACCATCGCAGCCTGTATCTCATGCAGCAGCGGAACCGCCGCCATCCGTTTCTGGCGCTGTTCGATTCGGCCGATCCGAACCAGAGCGTGGCGCAGCGGCTGCCGACGGTCACCCCCACCCAGACGCTGTACCTGATGAATTCCCCCTTCGTGCACGAGCAGGCGTCGGCGTTCGCCGCCCGCACGGCACTGCCAGGGCTGGCCCCGACCGAGCGGGCCCGGCAGATGATCGAAGCGGCTCACGGGCGGGAGGCCGACGACGCGGAACTGGAGATGACTTCCCGGTTTCTCGCGCAGTACGCCTCCCGGCTGCCGGACGAAACCGGTCCGGCTGAGCGCGAGGCGTCCGCCTGGCAGGCCTTCGCCCGGGTGCTGCTGACTGGCAATGCGTTTCTTTCGGTCGACTGAGCTGTCGAACCGGCCCGTTCCCGACCTCAGACATTCGCCGTCTTCCACTTCTTCTTCCCGGATTCCGAAATCATGCTCATCCCCCCCGTCACACGCCGCGAGTTCCTGCAGCGCGCCTCGGGTGGATTTGGTGCCCTCGCGCTGGCGGGACTGATGGCGGACGAGGCCGCTGCCGCGAATGATCCGCTGGCTCCCCGGGAACCGCACTTCGCGCCGCGGGCCGACCGGGTGATCTTTCTGTACTCGACGGGAGGAACGTCGCATGTCGACACCTTCGACTACAAGCCGCAGTTGATCGCCGACCACGGCAAGAAGATCACCGCGTCGCGGTGGCTCAACAAGCCCGGGCAGTTTGAGCGGTACCTCATCCAGCCCCGCTACAAGTTCGCGCAGTATGGGAACAGCGGCATCTGGGTGAGCGAGTTGTTTCCGCACCTGGCGGGGGTGATTGACGACGTCTGCCTGCTGAAAGCGATGCACTGCGACAGTGATGGGCATGACAAGGCGACACTGGCTGCGCACACAGGTTCGGCCCAATTCGCCCGGCCCAGTGCGGGGGCGTGGGTCAGCTACGGACTGGGGACCCCCAACCGCAATCTGCCGTCGTTCCTGGTGCTGGCTCCCGCGGCCCCCTATGCCGGGGCCCAGACCTGGGGGAGCGACTTTCTTCCCGCCTGTCACCAGGGGACGCATGTCGTTCCCGGCCCCGAGCCGTTGCCGAATCTGAAGCCGCGCGGCCCCGCCCCCGATCTGCAGGGACTGGAGCTGGAACTGCTGGGACAGTTGAACCGGAAGCATCTTGAACGCCGGTCGGCGGACCTGGCGCTCGACGCGCGGGTCCGCAGTTTCGAGACCGCCTTCGGCATGCAGCGCGAAGCACCCGAGGCGTTTGATCTGTCGCAGGAGACCGAGGCGACCCATGCCCTGTATGGACTGGAACGTGGAGCGACCTCGGGATTTGGCTGGCAATGCCTCGTGGCCCGCCGGCTGGTGGAGCGCGGGGTCCGCTTCCTGGAACTGATCGACGTCGGATCGAGCAACAACTGGGACTCGCACGGCAACATGGCCGACCACGAGCGGCTGTCGAAGGCGATCGACAAGCCCATCGCGGGTTTGCTGACCGATCTCAAGCAGCGGGGTCTGCTCGACCGGACGCTGGTGGTCTGGACCACCGAGTTCGGACGGACCTCGTTCCACCAGACGGCCGATCATCCTGGCCGTGAGCATCACAACCTCGTCTTCACCTCGTGGCTCGCCGGCGGCGGGGTGCGGGGAGGCTTTGTGCATGGTCAGTCGGACGAGCATGGCATCCTGCCCGCCAGCGGGGCCGTGCACACCCATGATCTGCATGCCACGATCCTCCATCTGCTGGGGCTGGATCACGAACGCCTCACCTACCGGCATGCCGGGCGTGATTACCGCCTGACCGATGTCGCCGGTCGGGTGGTCACCGAGATCATTGCCTGACCGGCCTCACCTGTTCCAACCGGAAGACACTTGCTGGAGTTTTTGTTGTGGTTCGAAGGAAGCATCATCGGCATCGCACGCGGCGACGTACGGTTCCGGGAACACCCCCCGGCACGGTGACGGTCGATCCCGACGCTCCTCCGTCGACACTGCACATCCTGGCCTATGGCCGGGATGACTATGTCGAGAAAGATCTCGCGCAGGTGTCTGAGATCCGCGAGTTCCTCGGGCATTATCCCGTGGTCTGGGTCAATGTCGACGGGCTGGGGAATCTGGCCACTCTGATGCAGTTGGCCACGCTGTTCGACCTGCACCCCCTGGCGATGGAGGACGTGGTCAACGTCCATCAACGGGCCAAGGTGGAGCCGTTCGGCAACCGCACCTTCCTGGTGTCGCGGATGGTCCATCTGGGGGAATCGCTCGAGCCCGAGCAGATCAGTCTGTTCGTTGGTCCCAACTTCGTTGTGTCCTTCCAGGAACGTGCCGGCTGGGACTGCCTCGAATCGGTTCGGGAGCGGATCCGCCGGAAGGTGACCCGCATCCGCGACGCGGGCCCCGGCTACCTCGCCTATTCGCTGCTCGATGCGGTGGTCGACAATTTCTTCCCGGTGCTGGAGGCGTTCGGCGAACGGCTGGAGACGCTGGAAGACCGCATCATCCTCGCACCCGACCGCAATGCGATTGCCGAGGTTCACGGGGTCAAACGCGAGTTGTTGACCATCCGCCGTTCGATCTGGCCCCAGCGTGAGGCGCTCAACGTGCTGGTGCGCGACGATGTCCCCAATTTCGACAACGACACCCGCCTCTATCTGCGCGATGTGTATGACCATGCGGTGCGGATCATCGACCTGGTCGAGACCTATCGCGAGATCTGTTCCGACCTGATGGACCTGTATCTCTCGAGTGTCAGCAACCGCATGAATGAGGTGATGCGGGTGCTGACGGTCATCTCCACGCTGTTCATTCCGTTGACCTTCATCGCCGGGCTGTACGGGATGAACTTCGATCCCGACAGTTCCCCGTGGAACATGCCCGAGCTGCGTTGGTATCTGGGCTATCCCCTGTGCATTGCGTTGATGATTCTCATCTCCGCCGGCCAGGTCTACTTCTTCTGGCGCAAAGGCTGGATGTTCGGAGGGCAGTGGGATGCCCCCGTGCTGCCGGTCAACTCCACAGACAGCTCGTCGCAACGCCCCTCTTGAATCGAGCTGCGGTGAACCCGGTCTCTCAGCCGTGCGTGGCTCCGCACTTGATCAACAGAGTTCCCGGGCGGATTGACCCCTCGGCCCATGTGGTACCGACCGCGATTCCTGATTGTGTCCCGCTTGTTCACTGGGTTCCGGTGGGTTGCTGCGGAGCGGGTTCGAGCAGTTCCTGCACGGCCTGCTTGATCTGTTCACCCAGGTCGGGGCCACCTCCGACGTAGAGCCGCACGATCTTCCCTTCCGCATCCACAATCACGGTCTGGGGAATGGCCGAGGCCTGGTACTTTTCGGCCACCACACCATCGACATCCAGCACCACCGTCACATCGAGTTGATGCCGGTTGAGCAGCGCTTCGATCTGTTTGGGCTGTTCCTGCAGGTTGACCGCCACCAACTGGACCTTGTCGGGGGGAAAGCTGTGCACCGCCTGTTCGACGAGGGGCATCGCCTTCACGCAGGGGCCGCACCAGGTGGCGAAGAAGTCGAGCACGGTGATCTTCCCCTTCTGGGCGGCGAGCTGAAAATCGCCCCCCGTCAGCAGCGCGAGCTTGAAGTCGGGAGCTGGTTTCCCGACCAGGGGTGATTCTTCCCCGCCCCCCGTGCCGCCGTCGGAGCCGCCGTCGTCGGTCACAAATTTCGGATCGGGAGCGTTCCGCAGCCGCCAGCGATGATAGGCCAACTGGGCCACCGCCTGTTCGATTCCCCCGCCGATGATCAGTTCGTCAATTTTTTCAATCTCGGCCCGACAGACCCCCAGTACGTCGCTGTCCCCCGTCAAAACTCCTTCCCGAAATTCGCGGGGGACAAACGTCAGCCGAAAGCCGTCGTGCCGATGCGCCTGGACCCGTTGGACCGGGTTGGTCACATCATCTGCCTGAGTGGCGGCCTTGGCGTCCAGTTCATCGGGGTGCAGCCAGAAAATGTGCGAAACCAGCTCGCGCGAGATTTCGCGGTTGTCGAGCCGCACTTCAAGCTTCAACGTGCTTTTGTCGAGTGAGGTGACCCGCCCGCGCAGGAAATCTCCTGAGGTCGACCGCACCAATTGGGTGGGGGGATTGGGCCGCTGCATGCGGGGGAGCGTCAAGAGCCGTTCTTTGCGGGCCTTGGCCAGTTTCACATCCTCAGGCTTGCCCGGCACCAGTTCCAGCAATTTGACACGGTCGTGAGGCACATGCCGCGCTTCGATGCTGGTGCTGGTCAGGGCCACTCCCTGTTCATCCACCCCCGCTGTCTCGCAGGTGATGGTATCCCCTGTCCGCAGATGCAATTGAGGTTTCGCGGGGGGGCCCTTGGGAGCGGCAAACCGGCCGGCCAGCGCCTGCAGCGCGTCCAGGGCCGCGGCTCCCACTCCGGGGGCCGGTACCACGCGCACACCCCCCAACCGCCGGACGCGTCGCTCCTGTTCCGTCCGGGGTGCGGGAGGCGGGGGCTCGGCATACACCAGCCGGCCTGATTCGGTCTGTTTCAGGCGGGCGCTCGAATCGCTGCCCGCGGGCTGAAACCGCAACACCCCGCCCTCCGCGGCACCGCTGGTCTCGACTAGCCACCCCCGGACGAACTGATCGGTCAACTGCAGGGTCCCCAGGCGGCCCACTGCGGCGGGTTCCTCTCCTTTCAGACTGTCGGGGACCAGCAAGGTTCGCAGCTCGGCTCGGGGAATTCGCACCGCGGGGGAGATTCCCGCGATCGCCAGAGTCAGGTCGCGCTCCGAGACTCCCAGCAGCGAACCGGTCAGCCGGGAACCATTCAGGGTCCCGACCGAGATCCCTTCGGCGACTTCGCCCCGTGACGCACTCAAGACGAGCGTGGCCAGTTCGGTGAGGGGAAGTGTGTTGGCGGTCCCATCCACAGTGACCGTCAGTTGCCCATCCCGCAGTGAGTCGATCGCGCCGTAGACAATCTCGCCCGTGGTCCGGTGCACGCGGGTCTTGGCCGACTCGACCTCGCGGGGAGGGCTGCCGTCCCAGCCGGTGATCCGCAGCCGTTCGAGCCGGGTGTTGCCCCCGAACCGGTTGATGAGGCGGACGCCCCACGGACCGTCGACCTTCCCGGTGACCTGCAGATTGGCGAGTTGCTGGCCGGCCATCGAATAGACCTGCATCCGTGGCGGATCCTGCGACATCAACAGCTTCAGTTGCAGCCGCCCCGATCCCGGTTCGAGCGACTGCAGGGGGACGAGGTCGGCATCGCCGGCCAATTCGCGCACCGCGACGAGGGTGTTCTGCACCGCCTCGATCCGCAGGCCGCCGCGTCGCTGGGGGGTCTTCAGTTCGCAGCCCAGCTCGAAGGTGAAGGCCGGTTCGCCGCGCCACGAGAGTTCCAGTTCGCAGGCGACCTGTCCGGGGACGGGAAAGTTCGATTCGAGAATCGCTTCGCCATGGGCCACCAGTTGGCCCGCTTCATCGCGGAAGGCAGGCTTGCCTGGGGGCTCGGTCTGCGTCCAGCCGTCGAGTCCGCGAGGCCCGGAAAAAACCAGTCCCAGATCAGCCTGCGGGCGGGCGATCCGTTCCACCAGCGGGCGGTTGATCACCAGCGGTTCCGCGTTTCCCGCGACCTGCAGCCGGACCGACTGGTCGTCGATCGAGAGCAGTTCGCCCCAGAGCGCTCCGCCCCCCTGCAGTTCGACACGCCAGGTGCCGGGGGCGGAAACGTCGGCTGTCTCCGCAGGGGCGGGGACCGGGAAATGGACGGCATTCACCGCCGGAAGCCTGAGCCGGAAGGGGCTGTCAAAGCTGGCAGACTGCCACAGGAGGTGGCCCGTATCAGCCGAGGGAGCAAAGTCTCCCCGCAGCAGGCTGCCATCGCGCAGTTCGACCACTCCGGCGCGTCCCGCCGGCGCACGGGAAGGCTCATCGGCCGCCACCCTGGGGGCCAGCCGCCCGGGCAGCAATCCGGGAAGCACGCCCGCCAGCAGCGCCAGGCACACCCTTGCCGCACAGGGAGCAACCACCCCATTTCTCCGAGGGGAAACCATCATCGTTCGTAGATCGGCAGAAAGCGGTAATTGAGTGCCAGGGCCAACAGCGACAGCGAGGTATCGATGGAGGGACCACCCATCTGTCCCTTGAAACTGCCGTTGGAATTCTGCATCTGCTTGAGCTGGCGAATCAGCAGCTTGTTCCACTTCTCCCACGAGTCGACATCTCCCTGGAACAGCGCCTGGGCCTGGTAGTAGCGGGTGTACTCGGCCCAGTTCGGGGCCTGTTGCTCCAGCCGCTGTTTCAGAAAGTCGAGGGTGTGGTTGTATTCGACCAGGTCCTTCCGGCGCGAGACCGAATAGACGAGGGTGGCGATCGATACGCGGGCGAGGGAATCGTCGAACCCGAGTCCCGAGTAGGCCACCTGCCCCGAGGCCGAAGTCATCTGCTTGAAGTAGCCAATCGCCTTGTCAATCGCCTCGTCGGGCACCTCGATGCCCGCGTTGCGGGCCGCCAGCAGGCCGACCAGCACCGAGCCCGAGACCGAGGTGTCGGCATCGGTGGCGTCGGGCGAATAGCGCCAGGCTCCCAGGGGGTTCTTCTTCTGTGCCGTGATGGCGGCCCGCACCGCCAGTTCGAGCGCGACCCCCAGCGGACGGGGGGCCTTTTCATTCGGCCAGAGCACCCGCTCGTCGACCACGCCGTACGCCTCGGCCAGGGCCAGCATGCCGAACCCGTGGTGGTACATGCTGTTCCCCAGGTAGCCGGTCTCGGCATTCTGGTCCCGGAGGATGGCCCGCAATGCCTTGCGAATCGGGGTGGTATAAAGCCCGTAGTTCGGGTCTTCGCCCGAGGCGAGAAACGCCATCAGACAGAGTCCCGTCCCCCCGGGTCCCTGGTCATTGGCCCCCTGCCAGTCTCCTTTTTCGGCCTGGGTGCTGACGAGGTACTGCAGGCCGCGGTCATACATCTCGCGGACATCACGGGGGACCGCCTCGCCAATGCGCAGGGCGGGTGCCTGGGCCGCCACCGGTCCGACACCCAGGGCCGCGAAGGACGCCAGTCCCAGCAGTGCACCCAGTCCGAATCCACGGCCTCTCCATCCTCCGCCACGCGTGATCGAGTTCATGGCGTCTCCTGCGGATCGACTGCGGGGCGGTCTTCGGCGGGGGGTTGGTCCACGCCGGGTTGGGGTTCCGCAGGATCGTCCAGCCCCTCGGGCCAGACGCCATTGGCCTTCAGAAAATTCACCATCCCTCCATTGATACCAAATTGGGCCATCGATCCCTTCCAGAATTTCAACTGACGGTCGTTCAAGATGGCTTGCAACTTTTCATCGGGGATCCGTGACAACTGGTACATCACCACATGCGTGTCATACGGGCTGCTGCGTCGGGGGGGCTTGAGGTTCGCGAGGCAGAGTTCCTGCAGCCGGTCGCGCTGCTCGGCCCGCAGCGCGAGGCCCTCATCGGCGGCGACCAGCAGCAGTTCCAGCTTGGCCCGCATGCGGTACATCCGTCGTTCGAGCGAGGCGGCCTCGAATTGCTGATTCTGCTCGGCCGACAGGGTCTTGGCGATCACACCCCGGAAGAGCGAATTGTTTCCGAACAGCCCCCCCTGGATCTCCTGCTGCAGGGGACTCATCTCGCCCCAGAAGGCGTTCATGGCGTTCTGGTCGGTGCGGATCTTCAGAAACTTGCGGCGCAGTCTCTGATACCGGTCGAGGAACCGCTGGATGTCGAGCCGCCCCGCCAGCAGCAGCTTCTTCCGCTGCGCCTCGTCCAACTGGCAGTTGCGCATCACATCCGACAGCTCAATGTCGAGCAGGGTCTGCAGCCGTTCTCGACCGGCCTCCATCGTGGACGCCGCTCCCTGCCAGATCCAGTTCTCGAAGTTCGCCTCTTCGATAAAGAAATTCTGCTCCTGGGGTCGGGGATTCTCTTCGTCGTCCGGTTCGTCATCGGCGACGTCGATGTCGACACCGCCCCGGATCTCAATCGCCCGCAGCTGGATTTCCTGGGCGTCCAGACGATCGATGACGTCCCAACCCAGCCAGGACAGGCCCATCGCCAACAGGACCAGACTCCGAATGCATCTGTTCAAAAGGGGAATGAGCATCGCTTATTCCTCCACCGGCTGGACTTCGAAGCGGACGTCGTCGACCGCGGGGACCACCTGGATCTGCACATCCCCCGGTACCTGTTCCCCGCCGCCGTCGGCCTCATCTCCCTCGACCTGTTGTTGCTGGTTGAAGAAGTTGAACCCACCCCCCCAGATGTTGTTCAGATCAATGCGCTGCAACCCCTGCCAGATCTTCACCTGCGGCTCCGTCAGCAGTTTTTCGACCGATCCCGCGGGCAGATTCGGAAAGACGTTGTTGCCATCCCACTGCAGAAACTCGAGGGCCCGCACCCAGTGCGGCTGCCACTCTTTGATCAGCAGCGCCTCCAGGTCCTTCCGCTGGGGCTCCGACAGTGTCACCTGCCGATCGACCTGCGACACAAGGTTATGAATGGTCGCCCGCTGCCGTTGGGCCGTGCGCAGCGTAGACTCCCGTTCGTACATCGCGGCGTGCTCGAGGACCTCAGAAGCTTTCAGGACCTTCAGAATGGCCTGCTGCACCACGCCGCGCACGTCGGGGGACCGATTCTCGAAATTCGCGGGCCGGGCTCCGCCAAACATCATGCCGACCTGTCCGTCGGCCCATTCCCCCCCCAGCTTTTCGAACGCCTTTTGAGCTGCCTCGCGAATCGCCTTCTTCTGCGGCGCCGTGAATTCGCCCAGACCCAGGCAGGTGCCCACCTCATTCTTCCATTGGGCACCAAACATCTGCTTGAAACTCTCGAACTGCTGATCGCGCGCCTGCTTGCGTTGATTCGCGTTGATCCCCGGCGCGGGAAGCTGCACCTGGATGTCGATCGGCTTTGCGGCCGGTTCTTCCTCCCGGTCGTCACTGACCAGCACATTCCCCATCACCACCCGCTCGATCGGAGCGCTCGCCCGGGCTTTCTTCCGCCGCACTCCCTCGGGCAGTTTCGGCTGGGCCACAATCACCACCACCGCCCCCTCCAGCCCGAACTGCAGCCCATACCCCTGCAAAATCTCGCGCAGCACTCCCACCAGCGGCTGCCGCCGCACATTCAGCCCGACCTGCGCCTGCTCGGGCTTGACCCCGGTCTTTTCCAGCGCTTCGGGATCGAACCGGTACTCGAACCCGTGCGCCTCGGCCAATTCATCCAGTGCCGATTTGAGATCCTTGTTGTTGATCCGCACATCGATCCGCTGCCGGAGTTTCTCGGCCGTCTTCCGACGGAGCTCGGCGTCCGGGTCGGGAGGCCGAACGACGGCTCCCTCGGCGGCCTGCTCGGGCGCCATGTGTTCCGCGGCTTCCTGCACCACCTGCACGACACCGCGCACCTGCACGCCGACCGGCAGTGCCTGGGCTTCGATCACCTGCAGGACCACGCCCGGTTCACCCTCGACGACCACGACATCGACAGCTCCTCCATCGCCATCGAGGGTCACCGCTGGCCGATCCACCACCTGTACCTGTTTGACGGGGGGAACCAGGGCGTCACGCTGACCCCAGGCGGGACCAGCCCCCCAGGTCGCCGCCAGGATCCATCCTCCGCACACCACACGTCGCAGCAACATGGCATCAGGCCAATCGGCAGGAACCAGGGACTCAAATCGATGGGGAACAATCTCCGATGGTGGTCCGCAGGCGTCGGGACCACCGGAATGACCACTCCCCGCTACTTCGAATCGATGCGGTTGAAATACTCATCCAGCCCGCTGCGGAATTCCTCGGGCAACACCTGGCCCGCTTCGCCCGAAGACGCGGTCACACCCCGATCTTCGCGCACTTCCTTCTCGTTGAGGCCGCGCCCCAACAACGCCAGCGCCGCATCCTTGGTGTTTCCGCCACCCCCTCCACCAGGGGACGAGCCGCTTCCTCCGCCGCTGCCTGGCTTGATCCGCCGGGTCGCCAGCAGCAGCTCGATCGCCTCGGTCTCGGCAGCCATTGCCGCGTTGCCGGTGTTGGGCTGCGACAAGATCGAGGTCGCCTCTCCCATGACCTCGGCCACCTTCTGCATCAGGGCCAGTTCCTTGCCGAACAGCTCCTGCGCTTCGGGCAGCTCGGCAATCCGTTCGCGAACTTTGATCGAGCGGTCCTGCAGCACCGACTGGGTTTTCGAGAGCAACTCGGCCTCGTTGCGGTGCTCATTGGCGGGGACGGCGGGCTTGGCCTGCTCGGCCACCCGGGTCTCTTCCCGCAGGTTCACTTCCGCCTCGAGGATCTGCATCACCTCCAGCACAATCGACGGCGGCAGGCTGCCGCGCGACTTGCAGCCGGGGCAATCGCCCCCCTTGGCCGCATCCACCAGGTCTTCCGCCCAGCGGTCGAGATTGTCGGACCAGTACTCCGCCTGGGCGATCGCCAGGCCGCTCGACAGCCGCAATTCATCGGCCAGCGTCCGCAGGTTCCCCACCACATCGACTTTCCGCATCTCGTCGAGCACCGTGCGGAACTTGGCGAGCCGACGGCGTTCGAAATACGACTGCAGGTCATCCATGATGTTCGAGACATCCTGGCTGCTCTGCGACTCCTGCACCGACATTTCGCCCAGAACCCGCTTGGCTTTGTCATCGGCCACGTTGCCGCTGCGTCCAAACGTCACGCTCACCTGGTCACCCAGCCGGCCCGCGATGTCGTACTGCTTGCGCGACGCCGCCTTCAGCCGCTTCACCAGCGTGCTCCCTTCGAGGTTCGCCAGCACCTTGTTCAGCTCGTCCGAGATCTTGTCGAACTCGACCAGCAGCTCGCGCTGCTCTTCAACCGCTTCGTCCAGAGTTTCATTCGCGGGGGGCTTGGGGGCTCCCGGCTGCGACTTAGCGCCCGAGACCGTGGTGGTGGGAAGCCGCAAGGTGGAACTGCCTCCCTTCTTCGGCCCCGACGGATTCGCCGGAGCGTTGGGGTCGGGAGGCTGCTGCTGGCTTTCCGCATCGACCACCGTCGGCACGGCGGGCTTGGGAGGACTCGGCTGCGACGGTGCGCCGGGGCCTGACTGGGTGTTGCGGTTTTGCCCCGCCTGGGGGGCCGGGGGCTTGGCCTGTCCAGCTGAGGCCTGCGCCTGCTGCGGGGCCTGGGCCGCCTGCTTCAGCAGGTCGGCCACCGAGGGCATCCGGTTCGACGAGATGTCTTTGAGCACCTGCAGCATCTCGGCCCATTTCTCGAGGTGCCCCACTCCCAGTTCGGGATTGCGGGCCGCCTGACGCAGCAACTCTTCCCCGGCGTTCGACAGCGCGTCGAGCCGGCGGCCGTTGGCCTTCTCGGCTGAGCCCTGGGCCTCGAGCCGGCGGCGGTTCTCGGGCTCATCGAGCTGCTGGGAAGTCAGGGCCCGCAGCTCTTTGTTGGTCTCATGCAGCTGCATCTCACGATCGCGCACTTCCAGCGATTGCCGATGCCACTTGTGCAACTGCTCGGTCACCCAGATCGCGTGCTCTTCGGGGCTCAGCACGTAGAGCGTGTAGACCGGCGAATAGACCCGCGGGCGATTGGGGAGGTAGTCCTCCACGAAGAGCCGCACTTCCAGCACCTGCGGTTCGATTCCCAGCGACTTGGCCGAGAACGAACCGGCCAGATCGAGCACATCGCGTGTCGGTCCCCCCGCTCCCAGAATCTTTTCTCCCTGGGCGGGTTTGTCGATTGTCTGGTTCTCGGCCGACTTCCACTCCATTCCCACGCGGGCCACGCCAAAGTCATCCTGGGCCCGCAATTTGAAATTCAGCCCTTCCGAATCGAGCACGATCTTCTGGCGGGGCAAATCCTCGACCGCCAGGGCGGGGGCTTCGTCGTCGCGCGCGGTGACCGAGATCACAAACGGTTCCCGTCCCGCAAGTTGGTGGGCGTCACGCCACTCCAGCGACAGCCGGCGGTTTGCTTCGACCGGATACTGGGGAGTCTGAATGGCCCCTTCCGTGGGAGAGACGGGGGCTCCGTCGATCGTCACGGCATCCAGCGGCCGGCTGGCGGTGGCGGCGAAGCTCACTTCGCTCCCCTTGACCAGGGCCAGAGCCCCCCCGCGGAGGTCTTTCGTGACCGGCTCGGGACGCTGCAGATAGCCGGGGAGCTTTACGGTCGCCTGCACGGCGGTCAGTTCGGGCCGGGGCATGGGCTGAATCTGCACCGACTGCCGGTAGTCGCCAATCTGCATCGCCAGCGCGCCCGGTTCGAGCTGCGCGGGAAGTTCAAACACATAGCGGTCTTCGCGGCGATTGGCGGCGACCGGAAGCTGCGTCCCGAGTTGCACCTGGCCGGCGTCGGGACGGCGGACCGTCTCGGGCTTCAGCTCGGCGGTCAGTGCGAACGACTCGCCATGCGGCACCACCACCTGCCCGGGCAGGGGCTCCACAGCGGCGAAGGTGTACCGGGGAATCGCACCGAACGGCGCCAGCAGCCGGGCCCAGGCATTCGCCGCGGCGGCGGGAAAGACCGCCGCCAGCACCGCGGCCACCCCCGCCCCCCCCGCCAGCAGTTTCAGAGCCAGCCGGTGCCGGGGTTGGGGAATCGCCTGCGTGAAATCGCGTTTCGAAGATTCTTCGGCCACCTGCCGGATGGCCGCCTCGCACAACGCCCGCGACCGATGCTGCTCGAGATCGTTCTGCGTGAGTTCGATCACCCCCAGCAGCTGGTCTCCCAGCGAGGGGAACTTCCGGCCAATCAGCCGGGCGAGCTGTTCGAAATGCCGGTGCCCGTACACCCAACGGCGCAGCGCCCGCGGGACCAGGGCCACACCCGCCAGCACCCCGGCAAACAGCAGCGAGCGGACCCAGACCGAGGGATCGCTCAACCGGTCGATCACAAACAGGGCCAGCCATGCCCCCAGCAGGCCCAACAGGGCTCCGCAGCCCGCCTCGATCAGCTTGACCTTCCAGACCGAGCGGCGGAAGGTGTGCAGTTGTTGGCTGAGCGACTCGGGAAGAGACAACCGATCGGACGCGGGAGAGGCACTCATCCATCAACTCCAGGATGTTCGGGGAACACCAGTATGCTACCAGACAGACGCCCGGAGAAACCAGAAGGTTCCCCGTCAAAAGTCACACCCTTGTCCCGGCCGGAGTGGCCCAGTTCGCACCCTCAAGCAGGCGGGATTGGTCTGGTTCTCCAGGTCGGCTGTGGGTGTTGGCTCCCCCCCACGCAGCACTCCGGGGTGCGCGGCAAGCCTGCACCCCGGGCACTCTGCAGATCTACTTCTTCGCCTTCTTTGTCTTTTTCTTCGCCCCCTTGGCCGCCGCAGTCTTCTTGGCCGCCTTCTTCGAGGCCCCGGCCGCTGCCTTCGAGCCCGCTCCTGCGGCCCCCCCGAAAATGCGGTCAAACCCCGCCGAAAACGCTTCGGTCGAACCTGTGTGAACCGTGTATCCCGTCATGGAAAACTTCCGACATCATGCCAAAACCCGCCCCGACGCACTGCGATTGCCACACACAACCGGCTGCCGTCGGGGCACTTGCCATCGGACTATCCTGCGACGCAGGCTTCCCCTTGTGAAGTATACTGTCGAATAGTACGGTGAGTCGATGGCCGATTCGTCGTTTCCGCTCGATCCACTCGCCTCCCCCAGTCCGGGACGGGGGAGCGGTCTGTCGCCGCAGAACCGTTTCCTGCCGATCGTGGTGGTCCCCGATCCCGAATACTTCGAAGACCAGCCCGACGAACGGCCGGGGGAACGCCGTCAGCCCACCCGGTTTCTCTCCGACGCCAGCCAGTCGGTCGTCTCCGAGAATGACAGTCCCGATGTTCCGTTTCGGTACAGCCTCAATCCGTACCGCGGCTGCGAGCATGGGTGTGCCTACTGCTACGCCCGGCCGTACCACGAATATCTCGGGTTCAATGCCGGGGTCGACTTCGAGACGCAACTGCTGGTGAAGGAGCGGGCTCCGAAGCTGTTCCGCGAGTTTCTCTGCCGGCCCGGCTGGCGGGGGGAACCGATCACCTTTTCGGGGGTGACCGACTGTTATCAGCCGGCCGAACGGCGGTTTCGCCTGACGCGCGGCTGTCTGGAGGTGGCGCTCGAAGCGCGGCAGCCGGTGGCGCTGATCACCAAGAACGCGCTTGTGCTGCGGGATGTCGATGTGCTGGCCCAGCTCGCCCGGCACAACCTGGTCGAGGTTTCGATCAGCCTCACCACACTCGACCGCGAGTTCGCCCGGGTGCTGGAGCCGCGCACCAGCACTCCCGAGGCGCGACTGCGGGCGATTCGGGAACTGTCGGCGGCGGGGGTGCGGGTGCGGGTGTTGACCGCCCCCATCCTGCCGGGTCTCAACGATTCGGAGATTCCCGCGCTGCTGGCGGCGGCGGCCGCGGCGGGGGCCCGCTGGGCCAGTTACACGCTGCTGCGGCTGCCGCTGTCGGTCGAGCCGGTGTTTCGCGACTGGCTGCATCGCCATTGTCCCACGCGGGCACCGCGGGTCGAGGCGCTCATCCGGCAGACCCGCGAGGGGAAGTTCAACGATCCGCGGTTCGGCAGCCGGATGAAGGGGACCGGGCTGATCGCCGACCAGATCGCCCAGACGTTCAAGGTGTTCAGCAAACGGCACGGCCTGACGAACCCGCGCGAGCCGCTCGACTCGTCGCAGTTCCGTCCGCCGCGCGACCCAAGCGGGCAGCTGCGGTTGTTTTAGGCAGGGCGGAACGTCGTGGCTGGGGATGGCCCTGGCGTGATGCAGCACAATCCCGAGGGGAGAGGCCGAAAACGCTTTTGTTGGCGGCCGGTTGCCAGGCACACCACTGTCCGCCGGCAGCGATTCGCTCCCCTCGCGGACCCGGGACGCGGGTGGTATTGTCTGCGAATCGTTTCGTCCAGAGGCTGGCCAGATCAGGCAGGCTCTCTGGGTCGGAGTGGCACTCATCTGTCTTTCGCGTTCCGGGTTGGAGCGCCGCGGCGTGTGTTCTCTTTCCCGAGCCCGGCATGACTGAAAGTGATGCTCCCGCACCAGTTGTTGACCCGCGCGGCGACCTGCCCGAATCGATGTGGGGAGATTCGTCGTTCCTGGGGATGCTCACCACGCAGTTGCTGGGGGCGTTCAACGACAATCTGTTCAAACAGGTCGCCCTGCTGACGTGTATTGACCACGCGAAGACGTTCGAAACCAAAGACCAACAGAGCCTGGCGATGGGGTTGTTCGCACTTCCCTTCGTGCTCTTCTCGGGGTTCGCTGGCTACCTCTCCGACCGTTACAGCAAGCGGTGGATTGTCGTCCTCTGCAAGCTGGCCGAGATTGCAATTGTGATCCTCGGCACCCTGTCGCTCTGGCGGTACTCCCATGCGCACAGCCTGTACGCGATTTTTGCCGTGCTGTTTCTGATGGGGACCCACAGCGCGTTTTTCGGACCCTCGAAATTCGGCATTCTCCCCGAGATCCTGCGCGAGAAGAATCTTCCCGCGGCCAACGGGGTGTTTCTGATGACCACCTTCCTGGCGATCATTCTGGGGCAGGCCATGGCGGGGGTGCTCAAGCAGCACCTGATTCCCGACTACCTGCTGGTGGTGGGTCTGGTCTACGTGCTGGTCGCGGGAAGCGGGCTGCTGACCGCGCTGCTGGTGCGGCGCACGCCGTCGGCCAACCCTGCCCTGAAGATCAATCGCGACAGCCTGCTGATCAGCCGCGACATGCTGCACCTGATTGGGGCCGACCGCCCGCTGATGATCACCCTGCTGATGTCGTCGGTCTTCTGGCTGGTGGGGGGGATCGTCCAGCCGTGTGTGAACGACTACGGCAAGCAGCAACTGGGGTTGTCCGACACGCAAACCAGCCTGATGTTGGTGACCTTGGTGCTGGGGATTGCCATTGGCTGTGTGCTGGGGGGCTGGATGTCGGGCGAGCGGGCTGATTTTCGCCTGGTGCGCTGGGGGAGCTGGGGGATGATTGGGGGGCTGGTGCTGATGGGGCTGGTGGGGGCGTCGGCCGCTCCGGTGAAGCTGGTCGCGCTGACCGGTGTGGCGCTCTTCCTCTGCGGACTCTCGGCCGGGATGTTTGCCGTGCCGTTGCAGGTCTTTCTGCAATCCCGCCCGCCCGCCGACAAGAAGGGGCAGATGATTGGGGCGATGAATCTCGCGAACTGGATCGCCATTCTGATCTCAGCCGTCTTGTATGGTGTGTTTGCCTGGCTGCTGGGGGGCGTCAAAGGGAGCCATACCTGGCGGATCTTTTTGGCCACGGCCGCACTGCTGCTGCCGATGGCTGTTCTGTTTCGCCCGTTCCAGAATATTCCCCCGCCCCCCGTCTTGCCCCCACGGACATGAGGCGGTTGGCAACCGTGGGAGAGGGAGCCGTGTTGGGCAGTTGCGGGTTGGACACGTGCCCGTGGGATCAACAGGACAAGTGACAGCAGGACCAATGACAATCGGGCGGATGGGATGAGCGGGGGCGGCGAGGGGAATGAGGTCCGGAAGATTCTGGCGCAGTTCGACGCCCCGGCGTTTGTGCGGCGGGCGAAAGCGGTGGAAGTGGCCGACGAACTGCTGCACACCCGTTGTTCCCGGCAGCGGGAGGAATGGCTGGAGATGCCCCGGTTGCGGCTGGGGCAGTTCGCCGCGGCGTTGGGAGACTGGTCGCGCTGGCCGATTGCCCCCGGGGCGGGTCACGATCCGCAGCCGCTGATTGACCTGCACACCCAGTGGCAGCCCCGGCTCAAGGTGCCGGTCCCCCAGGCCAGCTCGACCGGGCAATTGCAGCTCCCCTGGGATCGGCTGCGGGAGTCGTTTGGCAAGTTCAACCGCCGCTGGCGGGCGTTTGTCGAGCAGTTTCCGAGGGACGAAATCAACCAGATCCGCGACGGCTACAACCGGTATTACGTGCTGGAGAAAGAATGCGCCACCGGTTCCCCGGCGCTCGCCCGACGCGGTTTTGTCGAGCTTCCGCTGATCACCGTGTCGAGCCTGTTGACGTGGTATCCCCTGTTGCCGGAGTGGGAAGCCGGATAGCGGCCAGCGGGTGGCGTTTGGAATCACCGTTCCGGGAGGGCTCGCACGGAGGCATGCCCTCCCGCGGTGGTGGGTCTGCGCCCAGGCCGGGGGTTGGATGTGGATCGGGGGGTTTGGCTCGCAGGCTGAAAGCCCACGCCACGAACGACGCGCGCAGCGTCTCCGGTGTCGACTCATGTGAGACGTTCGCGAAGTGGTGGTGGAGCCGCGGGAACGGGTCAGGCGACCCGTTGGGTGGGTGTCGCGGGGGTGTGCTTGCCGTGGCGCGGGGGGGGTTCTGACCGCCGCGCGGGTTCGCTGATCCCCGCGTCCCCCGTGCGGACTTCGGGTTTAATAAAGTTCGCGCCTCCCGGCACGGGTGCGGTGCTTGGGGTGGCCACGGGTTCGGCCTCGGGACTGCTGGAAGCCGGGGCCAGGGGCTGTTCCACGCTGGTTTTTTCGGGTTTTCCGCTGGGTTCCAGCGGGTGGGAAGGGGGTGGGCTGGAGGTCTTCCCGGGGGCCGAGGTGGAGGGGGACGTGGGATCGAGGGAGGTCGGGGGCTGGCCGCTGAGGAGGGCGGCGCGGGTGGCGGCTTGTTGGGCCCGCTGTTGTTCCACGCGGATTTCGATCAGCTCGGGATAGCCGACGATCTCACGCACGTCTCCTTCGTGCGGCTCGAACAGCGACGGCAGGTTGCCGTAGGTGAGTGCTTCCCGCAGCAACCCCGGCGTGACGCCGTGGTGGGCCGCCCGCTCGGCCAACTGGTTCCAGCCGGCGATGCCCCCGAGGACCATCAGGATCTGATCGACATACTTCAGCACCCGCACCAGGGTCCGGTGCTTGAGCAGTTCGCGGGTGGGGGCCAGTTCCGTCCCCTCGGCCACGTTCCACTGCAGGCGGTGGTCGGTCGCCTGCTCGAGGTGCCACGAGTGCAGGCCGTTGTCGGCCACGCCGTGCCCGGTCTTGAGAATCTCCAGCACCCGCCCGGGAATGTCGGGGTCGGTCGGGGTGGCGATCCGCCAGACCGAGTGGGCATTTTCCAGCAGCGACCGGCTCTGCAGGTACCGGGCGGGCCCCGTCCCCTTGCGGAAGGCATCGGGCTGCATGGTGATCACGATGGCGACTTCGTGCTCCTGGGCGACGCGGGTCAGTTCCTGCATCACCACGTCGAATTGCCGTTCGCTGTCGCAGCGCAAATGCAGGTTGGCCTGATCGATCACCACCAGGCGGATACTGGGATGATTGCGGAGGTAGGTGCCGAACGCCGCCAGCAACCCCTCATCGCGGTACAGGTGGACCTTGCCGCCATCGAGGTTTCCCCAATGGACCTGGGGGGGGACCGGGTTGGTGGTGGGGGGGCTTTTGAGCAGCGCCTTGCTCGCCCGGTAGACCCGGTGGACATCCCCGCCGACCGCGGCGATCCCGGGAATGACTTTGCGGGTGAAATCCTCCCGGGAGTTGAACAGCAGCACGTCGCCCGGCGGGAGGGCCTGATCAGCACTGCAGACGGGAAAGGGAGTGCCGGTGGTCACCCGGGCGATCCAGTCGGCCATCACCGTCGACTTGCCGGTGCCGGCTTCACCGACCACCACCACCAGATCACCGGCGCGGATCTTTCCGGGCCAGACCCAGCCGTGGTTCTCGGGATGGACTCGCGCGAGCAGGTTTTCGGTCCGGGGGATCCGGCGGTCGGGATAATCCTGCATTCCCCGCTGTGTCAGCCAGCACCCGGGGGGCAGTTGGGCCTCGTTGACCTGTTGTTGTGACCAGTCAATATCGGTTCGGGTGACGGACTTGGCCCCCTGAGGGGCGGCTGGCGTGTGGGGCATCATGTTCCGATTTCTCCCAGGAAGGTGCGGGTGGACACTTGCTGGGGAAACATTAGAACACAACAATCGGCCTGTGCAAGACGTGTCTTGTGTTTTTCTGTACATATCTGGAAAAGAGAGGCTCGTGCCATTCCCAACACGAGTTGCGACCAGTGGTCTCGGAGCCGCAGGTAACCCGGGGTAGCCACGTGCCGTGGCAACCCCGGGCTAGGATATGCAAATCCTTCAGATTTGTTCTGGACCCGGCCGGATTCTGCTGTGCCGCGCCGAATTTCCGTTGTATCCGGGGCTCGACGACAGATTCCCGCAAACGTCCCCACGACCCACACTTGTTGAAGTGACAAGGCACTGGCGGGAATCCAGTCCGTTTGTTTGGACCGGCCGCCAATGCACTCGGCGGATCGGATTTGGACGGTGCCTCCCCACATCGGCCTCCGGGGCGCTCACGTTCACACCACTCGCCACCCACCACTCGCCACCCCGCGCCGCGGTGGCCCCAGGGTCACCTGGGCTGTGTCCCGCCGGCCCGGTTACTTCTCGACGGTCACCCAGACCGGTTCGCCGGCGAAGGTCAGCTTCATCACGAAGTTGATCGACACATGCGCCATCACGGGAATCAACTGCCGCTCGACCGCCGGGGCGTCGGCCGCCGCCTTGAGGGTCACCACCCCCTTGGTCTCCGTGCCCGTCAGCAGCGTCTTGCTGTTGCCGCCATCGAGGGTGACCCCCTTCGGCAGGCTGTTGCCAAACGGGCTTTCCAGGTGCTGATACAGCACATCCAGCGTCACGTTCCCGGTGAAGCCCGGGGCCCGCTCGATGGTGACCTCGATTTTCTGCGATTCCCCCGGCTTGAGTTTGATCTCGGTCTGGCTCAGTTTGACCGACCGCACATCCATCGGCTCGGCCACCGAGACGGTGTGCAGATCAACCGGGTAGTTTCCACGCCCCCCGCCGGGCGAGTAGTACTCCTGCAGCGGCTCGCCCACTGCGGTCAACTGCAGCGGCTCGCCGCTGGGGGTGGGATGCGTGGCGGTCCCCACCACCCTGATGTTCCGGGCGTCGAACGGGGCATCAGCCGCCGCATGCAGAATCACCACGCCGTCGGGATGCCCCGCCAGAATCCGCCCGCAGGTCGCGGTCACCCCGGCCGGCAGTCCGTCGACTCCCAGGGTGATGTCTCCCACAAACCCATTCTTTCGCAGACCACGCACGTAGAACACCGACCCGACGCCGGGGGCCAGCAGGGTTTTGTCGGTATCGACTTCCAGGAGGAAGTGCGGCTCGGCGCGGGTGATCTCGACGGCATAGGTCAATTGGGGTCCGCCGCGGAGGTGCAGGTCGCGGATGTCGAGACTGTATTTTCCATCGGCGGGGACCGCCCAGTATTCAAGCCAGCCATCGGCAGTCTGGACCCGCCGCACGGTCGAGTCGTCGGCTTCCGCCAGGACGGCTCCCTTGTCGTTCAGGATCCGCAGGTAGGGGTCCATCGCCGACCACGCCTGCCGGGCATAAACCTGAAACGTCAGCCGGTCTCCCCCCTTTGCTTCAAACGTATAGCAGTCGATGTCCGACTCGCTCTCGATGGTGCCCGCCAACACTCCGGGAATGGAGACGGGCTGTCCCTGTTCGGGGGTGTTGTTGGGCTGGGAGGTCTCGAGGGTGCGGGGAAGCCGGCTGGCCAGCACCACGGCACTGTTGAGCGGTTGGTTGCCGAAGGTGGGGGAGACCAGCGTGAGCCCGGCCGGCGTGTCGGCCGGGAGGGTGAGGCTGGCGGGGGCGTTGGCCGGCAGGTTGAAGCCGACCAGTTGCACGGGGGTTGCCTCGCCCGGGGTCAGCACCAGCGGAGCGATCTGCGTCACGAACGGCCGCGAGTGCACTTCCACCGCGTAGGTCCAGTCGCCGTTCCCCTGGAAGCGGACATCGCGCACTTCCAGCAGGTATTCCCCCGGTTCGGTGATGGTGTGAAAGAGCAGGGGATCGCCGGCGTAGTGATTGTCGGAGGTCGCCAGAACTCCCCCGGCGGCGGTCCGCAGGGTGATCAGCGGATCGACGCGGGTCTGCATGTCGTGCAGCCGGTTGAGCAGCCGCTGCGACTGCACGGCGAACACCAGGCTGGTGGGGGCGTCGATCTTGAAGCGGTAGAAATCGAGATCTTCGGCTTTCTCGATGGTGCCGCAGAGCATCGCCGGCAGGCTGACCACCTGGGCCTTGTCGCGGGTGTCGTTGTCGGCGTTTTCGGAGATGACCGGGTCGCGCCCCACCACCAGTTGCCCGACGGTGCTGGCACCCTGGGGGGTGAAGACGCGAAAGTCGCGGACGCCGGGGAGCGCGTCGGGGGCGCAGGTGAACTTCAGCTTGATCTTGGGGAGATTCGGCTTTGTGTCGGCCGGTTTGTCGCCGGGCTTGGCTTCCACCGGAACAATCTCGCCGGTGACGCCCGTTCCCGAGACCATCACGCGGGTGGCCCCGGCGAGGTTGTAGCGGGCCGAGAGTTCGTGCTCGGTGGTTGCCCCGACCTGCGCGGCGGCCGGCTTGAGGCTCATGAGCATCGGATACGAGTTGTTGGTCTGGGCCCACGCCGCGAGGGGGAGGGCCAGACAGACCGCGGCGACCAGCCCGCCCGCCAGCGTCGACCCTCGCGAAGACCGTGCCGATTGGTGTTCGTCCCGTTGCCGTCTGAACGCCATGATGTTCTGCTCCTGACCAACCTGGGGAAGGGTTCTCGCGGGTCGTCTGAATGGTGTGAGCTGTCGTGTCGCCGCCAGAGAAGTTCCACCGAGTCCCCCACACTGGGGGGGCCAGGAGGGGACACGGGGGGCGAGCGCTAATGGACGAACAGGAATTGCTTGCTGTTCATCAACCCCCACAGCAGGTCTTGCAGACCCTCTTGCGGGCTGGGGGCGGTCGCGAGGTAACTGGTGCCGAATTCGATCTCGGCGGGGCTGGGACGCCGGCACAGTGTGGTGAGGTAGAGGTCGGTCACCTGTTCGGCGGCGGGCTTGTTCTCGGCCAGCAGTTTGGCCACCCGGCCATTGGCGTCGGCAATCTTGGACGCGATCACATCTCCATTGAGCGTGTGCAGCGCCTGGGCGAGGTTTTCGTCGGGGGTCCGTTCGCATTCACAGACGCTGGCCCGCTTGGGCTTGCCGAAGGTGACGAGGAACGGATTGGTGTAATTGGCGTCCGGGAGCTCGATGGCCCGGGTTCCCAGCGGCAGGTTGGGATACTTGGTGATCGAGCCGGTGACCTGGTCGACGGCGTCGAGCAGCGGTTCGGCCGAGAGCCGTTTGACGCGGAAGTGGCTGTAGAAGCGGGTGTCGGCCTGATTCTCGGCGGTGGGCTGCGAATCGAGCTGGTACAGCCGCGAATGCATGATCCGCCGCATGAGGTGTTTGACGTTGAACCGGCTGTCGCGGAAGTCGGCCACCAGGGCCGTCATCAAGGCGGGATTGCTGGGGGGATTGGTCGCCCGCATATCGTCGACCGGATCGACCAGCCCGCGCCCGAGGTAATGCGCCATCAGGCGGTTGACCACGTTCCGCGCGAACCCTTCGTTCTCGGGAGAGGTCAGCCACTTCGCCAGCGCCACCCGGCGGTCGAGTGGGTCATCGACCGGCTCGCCATCGAGCGGAGTCGGCTTCATCACCGCCCCGGTGCGGGGATGCGTCACCTCTCCCGAGGGACGAACCCAGACGACCGATTCTCCGCCGAAGTTGCCGAATTCGGAACTTCCCTTCACCGCCACCCGCGAGAAGAACGCGGCGAAGCCGTAGTAGTCGGCCTGGCTGTATTTTTCGAACGGATGATGGTGGCACTTGGCGCACTGCAGCCGGGTGCCGAGGAAGAGCTGCGCGGTCGCCTCGGCCAGATCGGGGGCATTGCTGGCGACCCGGAAATAATTCGCCGGTCCGTTCGAGAAGATCGACCCCTTGGCGGTGACCAGCTCGCGGACGAACTGGTCGAATGGCTTGTTGGTGCGGAACGATTCCCGCAGCCAGTTGTGCAGGGCCCACATTCCCTGGTCTCCCAGGGTGGTGCTGCTGTTGCGGATCAGGTCGGCCCACTTGAGAGACCAGAACGCGGCATACTGGTCGTTGAACGTGTTGCGGGCGGGGTCGGGGTCGAACCCGAGCAGGCGGTCGATCAGTTTGGCCCGCTTGTCGGGATCGGGGGATTCGAGAAACGCCACCGTCTCTTCGCGCGAGGGGAGGGCTCCCACCGCATCGAGGAACGCCCGCCGCAGGAAGGTGCTGTCGTCGCAGAGACCCGAGGGGGTGATGCCCAGTTCGCGGAACTTCGCAGCGGCCAGGTCATCGATGAAATTCCGGCTCTGCCAGCCGTCGAGGGGGACCGAGTCGGCGAAGGGGACGACCGTCATGGCGATCTCGGCCTGGCCTTCGAAGCGGATCATCACCGGGGCCTGACCCCGGCCGACGGCGGTCATCAATCCGGCCGGGCTGACCGAGACGACCGAGTCGTCCATGCTGTCGTAGCGGGCCCAGGCGGTGACGTCGCGGGTGGCACCGGTGCTGTCGACCGCCTGCACGCGCAGTTGCTGTTTGAAGCCCGGTGTGCCAATGCGCTCGGCGGGGGTGACGATCAGGCGTTCGACTTTGGGGGCGTCGGCCTTCGGTTCGGCGGCCCCGCCGGCGATCCACGCCTGGAGGATCTGATGGTCGTTCGAGCCCGGGATCAGCCGGCGGCCACCCCCGTGGGGGAGTTCCATCAACGGCTTCCGCAAGAAGAGGCTCTCTTCCGGAACCAGCAGGTTGACCCGGCGCTGCATGCGGTCGCGGACAATCATGTTGCGGTCCGCCGGGGGATCAAACCCCATCACCGAGAGGGTGAAGCCTCCCTTGCCGTGCTGGCTGGCATGGCAGGCCCCCCCATTGCAGCCCGCCTTGTAGAGGATGGGGAGGACATGTTCGGTGAAGCTGACGGAGGGATGGGAGACGACCCCCTCGACCACCACGTCAATGGTTTTCGCGACCCCTTCGTGGGTGACGGTGAGGGTGGTCTGGCCATTGCCGACCGCCTGGAGATTCCCCGAGGCCGAGACGGTCGCGACAGCCGGATTGGCGACGCTGTATTGGGCGTCGGCCGTGAGATCGACCGAGCGCGACGAAACCTGTCCCGCGGCATCGACCGCGGTGACCAGCAGTTGCGCCCGTTCGAAATTGCGGTCGAACTTCACCTGCGGGGGGGTGACAACAAACTCGGCCCCCAGAGTGACGGACGACATCCCCCCGACGCACAGCGCCCACGCCAGAGCGAGGGCGACGATCGGTGAGCGGGGGGAACTGGTCAACGCCAGGTGACAGCCCGCCGGGGCGGGGCGTTCAACAGCGGGGGAAGAGAGTTGGGCACTCGGCATGCGGGGCCACTCCGGAGTGGCGGATCGGACCACGCGGCGAGGTCGATCCTGGGGAGGGGTGGAAGACGGGGTGGGTAGGAGCAGGCTCCCGGGATGTCTTCCTAAGGCATCAACACTTTTGAGTATGACAGGCCGCCGAGTCTCAATCCAGCGAGATCAGGACGGCGGGTCGGGTCGGCGCGAGCGTGGAGAACGTCCGGGGGGCGGGCGCGAATTGACCGAGAGGAGGCCGGTCAGCCCAAGGCTGCCGTGAGACGACCGCCGGGACTGGGGATCGGGAGGGACTGGGGCGAGCAGCCAGCCGAAAGACTTGGGCGTAAGAGGACGCTGGTGGATGCCTGCGGTGCACGAATGGGCGTGCGGGACCGTCGACAGGGGCGTTGCGATCGGAAGTCGGCGCCGTCGGGTCGGCTGCGATTCGGCCTGCGACAGCGGCCAAGCGACTCCCAGGATTCGAAGGGCGACCTCCGCGCGAATGATGCCCCGGGGGAGACGGCCGAGCGAACCGGGGCAGTCCAGCGGAACGCTGCGGTTCAGGAGCGACCCGGCAGTCCAAGCGCCTACTTTTTCTTCTTCCCCTTGGCCTTCGGCTCTTCCTCGGCGAAGACATCTTCATCGAGCGTGAAGGCTTCTTCGGCATCGAGCTCGAAGCTGTCCCCCGAGGCGACCGAGTCGGTGGAGTCGCGCGAATCGCCCGAACTGCTGGCCGGGTTGGCGGGAGCCTCTTTCGCTGCGGCGGGTTTGGCGGTGTCTTCCTTCGCGCTTTTCCCCGCACCCCGTCCTGACAGCAGGATCATGGCGGACAAGATGGGCATGAAGACTCCCACCGCCGCCAGCAGTCCGGTCGTCGCCTTGAGCAGCATCGACGACCCGCCGGCGTAATTCAGGAAGGCCATGACCGACAGAAAGGCCAGGAACGCTCCGGGAATTGCCCCGATCAGCGAGACCAAAAACAGCTGCAGCTTGCTCACGGTCACTCAACCTGGTCGCAGGACCTTACTGGTTCTCGCGGTAGGCATCCCAGCCCAAGTACAGCACGATCCCTGCCGCCAACAGGTACAGGATGTCCATGACGAGGAA
>Ga0315903_10000794_pt1 | contig 47606 bp, 39 predicted proteins | sample LakEriMetagenome_7_FD_203524 | JGI IMG/M metagenome (GOLD analysis project Ga0315903, IMG submission 203524) | Freshwater fungal communities from buoy surface, Lake Erie, Ohio, United States - Buoy 2 MA119 | ecosystem: Environmental > Aquatic > Freshwater > Lake | place: USA: Lake Erie, Ohio... | reverse complement strand
GTAATGGTAGCGTTGTTGAAATCACCTTTCGAAATCACCGAAACGTCAGCACTCAGCCAGGCACAGGTATCAGCGATCTCAACCGTCCTGATATGAATGTCTCTGATGAAAACCTGATCATGTGCCACCATCCTGACAGGTTTCCAGATGCCCATTGTCAGAAATCGCGGTGACCAGTCCCAGCCGAAATGGTATCCTGCTTTTCTGATGAAAGGACTGATTTTAGGATCTGCGGGATCACCGGCGGGAAGAGCGTGTGGATAAGCATTAAGTTTTTCTCTCCCGGTTCTTGCCGGTGATTTCAAGTCAACTCGCAACTTGTTCACACCTTTAACCATGAAACGTTTGCCGTCTGCAATCCATGGTACGAACATGTTGTCGGCCCGGAATAGCATGGAGTCGTTCAGGTAAACATCGGCATAGGTGTCGATGCCTTCAAAATAAAAGTCAACCGATTTGTACTTTAGCAACTGTTCATCAGCTGTGAAAGTAGTGGTGTAAGTCCAGTCGGTCTCTGCGATCCATTGCAAGGTTTTTTCATTGTTTTCGAAAAGTGGATTTCCGATCAGCTGATGTCTGAAAAGATCGGCATGAACAAGCCCGGGTACAGTAGCGGGCTTCGGATTGGTGCTTCCGGTTTCGTTAAAACTCCATTCATCTTTCAGTTCTGTTGTATATACCATCGACACGTACTTGTCGGAGCAGGACGAATAAAGCAGAGCAATGATAAAAAGTATACTCCGGCTCAACATCAGAAATCTGTTAATGCATTCACCACTCCCAAAAATTTATTTTCATCAAAACGATAAACATCGTATTCTCCGGCAACACTTACCGGTCCCATGGAATGCAGTGCTTCATTCCTGTATTGCATCTTTCCGGGAATGCGTTTTCTTGCAGTGAAATGAAATGCCCTGATTCCGGCTTCGTGCAACAGCATCACGTTGGATGCATTTACGCCACTGCCTGCCATGATCTCAATTCTTTCTCCGGCACGTTTGACCAGTTCGCGGATCATTTCCAGGCCGTCTTCTGCCGTCTGCCAAAGACCTGAAGTGAGAATGGTATCAAACCGCAGTGTAATAATTTCCTCCAATGCCAGAAAGGGATCTGAAGTCATGTCGAATGCACGATGAAAAGTTGTTTTCATGGGATGTGCGAGTTCAACCAGTGCATGGCATCGTGCGATGTCAATACTTCCGTCCGGCAAAAGAATGCCAAATACGACACCCGATGCACCTGCTTTTTTGGCATGTACGATATCTGCCCGCATCAGCTCAAATTCCGGATCGGAATAAAGAAAGTCGCCTCCACGCGGCCGTATCATCACATGCACGGGAGCTCCTGCACTTTTGCAAAGTTTTTCGGTAAGCGAAAGCGGAGGAGTGATACCTCCTTCCGAAAGTGACGCACACAGCTCGATTCGTGATGCGCCTGCGCGGATGGCATCATTCGACATCTCATAGCCATCGGCGCAAACTTCAATGATATTATTATTTCGGTAAGGCATGGTTGAATAACATAGTGATGGATTCAATTACGGCCAATTCAGCTTCATCAACAGGCTTTTTTGCCTGCTCCAGTTTTTGATGTGTTCCGGAAGTCCACTGATCAGTGATCACCTGCCGACGGGTCATAAAATCAAGTGCTTCCAGACCGCATTGTGCTGCTTCCTTTAACGACTGTGAAATGGCTACCCAGTTTTTCAGGTTCGGAATACCTGTACAGGTTTTTACCACCTCATCGTGATTGCTGATCCAGTTGTTCAGATGCTTTTCAATTGCTTCACGAACTGAGGGATCTTTTTTCATGACCAGTTGTTCGCACAACAAACGGAATTGACGGGCTTCATCGGATTCAGGCAAAGCAATGTCGGGCAGGCGAGAGAACGGGAGATCGGTGCTGTATGCTACGCCCTGATGATGACGCTGGTACCCTTCGAGCGGTTCAACCACCGAAACAAGTTTTTTAAGTGCATCAATATCCCGTTGACCGGTGATCCTGCGCAACATCATATCCTGGTTTCGGATGTGCTGAACTGCGGCATCTTCAAGTTGCAACGAAATTTTTTCAAGACGGCGGTACATGTCGGGAATATTATTGATTTCCCGTGGCGACCACAATCGTTCAGCAATCGCTGCTGTGCGGGGCCAAATTCTTGAGTCTATTGTTTCGGGAGTCACCAGCTCTGCCCACATGGTGGCTTCACCGCCGAGAATAAATTTTTCCTGCTCTTTGGTAAGTCCGATATCGAAAGGCAGCGGATCATTGCTGTAGTGCTGCCACGCCGGCTGAACCAGATCAATATAGTAGCCGTTTGAGAGAATCACTTCATATCCTTCGGTCGCAGCTTTTTTCAACCCTTCTTTACCACGCCACGATTGTATGATGGCATCCTTAGGCAATCCTGGCTGCAAAATTTCATCCCATCCGATCATTTTCTTGTTGTTCTTTTTCAGGATCGCGAGCAACTTTACGTTAAAGTAATTCTGCAGTTCATGATTGTCTTTGAGTCCTTTTTCCTTTTTGAATGCCTGAATGTCTTTATTTTGATTCCAGTGTTTCCCTTCGTTTTCATCACCCCCGATATGGAAATATTCGTCTGGAAAAAGCGCGGCCATTTCACCTAAAAATTTTGAAAGGAATTTGTAAGTCGATTTTTTGGTGGGATCTATGGTCGGATCAAACACACCGAATTTTTTCTCAATCTGATAAGGACCGGGAGCGCTGGCAAGTTCAGGATGTCCAACAAACCATGCAGTGGCGTGTCCGGGCATATCAAATTCGGGAACCACTCTGATCCCGCGGTCAGCGGCATATCGGATGATGTCTTTAATCTGCTCCTGCGTATAGTAGTCACCGTTAGAACCCATCAGATGAAGCTTGGGGAATTTTTTGCTTTCAATTCTGAATCCCTGGTCTTCCGACAAATGCAGGTGCAACACATTCATCTTCATCATGGCCATCCCGTCAATGTTACGCTTGATGACATCCACCGGAGAAAAATGCCTGCATACATCAATCAGCAGTCCGCGCCATGTAAAACGGGGAGTGTCTTTGATTATACATCCCTGAACAAAGTATCCTTTTTCATCCCGGCTGACGAGCTGAAGAAAAGTTTGCAGTCCGTGCATCACTCCGAGATCGGTTTCTGCTTCAAGCAGGGCTTGATCGCCTGTCACTTTCAGTTCGTAAGATTCATTTTCATGCGGCCTCAGTTGTCCTTCGCGTTTGAAACGGATATACAGATAAAGGCCTTTTCCCTGCTGAACACCGGCGTAATGTTTTTTGGCAATCAAAAGATGGGTGCGGTTGTCGAGTGTTCTCAGAAACCTTTCAACGGCCTTTGATGAGCGTGTGCCTTCCGGCTGATCCATTACCACATAGAATCCCTTGTCTAAATCAAAACGTTGTTCACCCCATTGCACTGTAGCCGGCACCGGCATCAGTTGATGCTGTGCGAAAGCTGTCATGCTCACTGAAAGCAGGGTGATGAGGAGAAGGAGGTATTTGAGCATATAAGAGGTGTTAGGTGACAGGTGTTAGGCGATGCACTGAGCTTGCCGAAGTGAGCTTGTCGAAGTGAGAGAAGTTTTTTAGAATCTTGATGAGCGGGGAAGTTAACAGACAGTAGTCGTTAGTCGATCAAAGAATAGATTTTACAATTTACTCATGTACCCACTAACCTACTAACCCACTAACCTACTCTCTACTCCGGCAATCTCACCTCATCTTTTACCAGGAAAGCAGTAGCATAAAGAGGCTGGATATCTTTCAGGAACTTTTGTGCTTCCATTCTGGTTTTGAAATCGCCCACCCTGATTTTAAAGTTAGGTTGATGATAAACCAGATAAGAACCCATATTGGGATAGAGTTTGAGGAAATCTGCTTTTACTTCGTTTGCTTTGGTTCTGCTGGATCCGAAATGAATCTGAACCCGGTAACCGGGCATGGTTCGTTTGGCCTGACCGATAGCAATATGTCTGTTAACCAAAAGCTTAACCAGACTGTCCTGAGCAGATGGCGAAAAGTGCTGGGAAAAGGCATTTCCGGAAGGAAGTCCTGCCATCAGTAAAACGAGTAGAAGAAACCTGAATGAGTTCATATCCTACAAAAATACATTTTGATGCGGAAGATACCTTATATATAGGTGTGTTCAATTTGTCGGATTTTTCAGGTTTAAAATTCGACAGGTTATTTAGAATCAATTTAAATTGAAATTCTCTCAAACGGCTTTTCAAATCATAAATGTTTGTCTTAAATTTGCCCACCCCTTAGAGGGGTGTGACTCTATTTTACAGCCTAACAATATATCCGCAAATATGAAAGTCAGTGTGCCAGCCAGCCCGTTTCAGACGGCATTCCTTTCTTTTTTTGTATTGATTTTCATCACTTTAAGCCAAGCACAGGCTCAACCTGACGGTGCAGCGCTCTTCAAAGCGCAGTGCGCCCAGTGCCATAGTTTGGGTGATAACAAGATTATCGGACCCGGTCTGAAAAATGTCCACACACGCCACGATGAAGCCTGGCTGATCTCCTGGACCAAGAATTCTCAGGCCATGATCAAAGCAGGAGATCCTGCTGCGGTTAAACTTTTTGAAGATTATAATAAGGTGGCAATGCCATCATTTGCACTGACAGATGATGAGATCAAGGCCATTTTTGCATATGTAAAGGCTGAAGGTGAGAAAGTTCCTGCTGCTCCTGCTGCCGGTGCTCCCGGTGCTCCCGGTGCCGTTGCTGCTGAACCCGGTTTCCCTTGGGTGATGTGGTCGGTGATTACCACACTGGTGATTTTATTCATGGTGCTGGGTAAAGTGAAAGGTGGTCTGGAGCGTGCCCTTCGCGCCAAGCAGGGCATTCCTGAGCCTGAGCCTGTTACATCTAAACAAGCATCTAAGAACTGGATCCGCGGAAATAAAAAGCTCATTGCGGTCATCATGGTGATTCTGGTCTTCTGGGGCAGTGTAAAAGGATGGAATTCATTGGCTACCATTGGTGTATACACAGATTATGCTCCTGAGCAACCCATCAAGTTTTCTCACAAGCTTCACGTAGGTCAGAATGGTATCTCCTGCGTTTACTGTCATTCCGGTGCCGAGAAAAGCCGTCACGCCAACATTCCTTCGCCGAACGTTTGTATGAACTGCCACAAATATGTTCAGGAAGGTCCGGTGTATGGCAAAGAAGAAATTTCCAAAATTTATGCTGCTCTTGATTACGATCCGAATACCGGAGTTTATGGTCCGAACCCCAAGCCGATTCAGTGGATTCAGGTTCACAACCTGCCTGATCTGGCCTACTTCAATCATGCTCAGCACGTAACGGTTGCCGGACTGGATTGTGCTACCTGCCATGGTGACGTTAAAGATATGGATGTGGTAAAGCAGGTTTCTCCTCTTACCATGGGATGGTGTATCGATTGTCACCGTACCACTGAAGTTAAAACAGAAGGTAACGAATACTATACAGAGCTTCATGATAAACTGAAGGCCAAGTATGGTGCTGATGCCAAGATTACAGTTGATAAAATCGGCGGACTCGAGTGCGCCCGTTGCCACTATTAATATTTTCCCACCTCAATAGATACAACCCGACGCATTATGGAAAAGAAATACTGGAAAGGTGTTGAGGAACTCCGCAACGACGCGGAATTTGTCAGACTTAAAAACAATGAGTTTTTTGAGCACCTTCCCGTTGATGAAGTTATCGGAAAGAAAGCTGAATCCACAGAGAATACTTCAAGACGCGATTTCCTGAAGTTCCTCGGTTTTGGTATGGCTGCCGCAACATTGGCTGCCTGCGAAACTCCGGTAAAAAAATCGATCCCTTACCTGGTGAAGCCCGAGGAAATCATTCCCGGAATCCCGAATTATTACGCCTCTACCTTCTTTGATGGTCATGACTATGCGTCTATACTGGTGAAAACCCGTGAAGGTCGCCCTATCAAGATTGACGGCAATAATCTTTCGACTGTAGCCGGTACCGCTACTCATGCCCGTGTTCAGGCTTCTGTCCTGGGTCTTTATGATACTGCCCGCCTCAATGGTCCGATGAAAAAAGGAGCTGATGCAAAATGGGACGACGTTGATAAAGAAATTATCGGCGCTCTTGAAACAGCAGTGAAAAACAACGGTAAGATCAGAGTGCTTACCGCTACCGTCATCAGCCCTTCTACCAAAGCATTGTTCGCTGAATTCGCGGCCAAATACCCCGGTACAGAAGTGGTTACCTGGGATGCGCTTTCCTTCTCAGGAGCGATCAAGGCAAATGAACTTTCTTTCGGTAAAGCAGCCCTTCCGACATACAACTTTGATAAAGCAGAAACCATTGTTGGTTTTGATGCTGACTTCCTGGCCAACTGGGTGAATTCAACAGAAAACGCAAGACAGTATGCCGTCAACAGGAAGCTGTTTGGCAAAAAGACCATGTCACGTCATTACCAGTTTGAAGGTACCATGACGGTAACAGGATCCAATGCAGATCATCGTTATAAGGTACGTCCTTCTGAACACGGTGCTGCAGTAGTTTCTCTTTATAACAAGCTTGCCGCGATGGCAGGTACCGGATCTGCAGGCAATGCAAAAACCGGTGCTGACGCAGGAATCGCGAAAGCTGCCGCCGACCTTTGGAAGAACCGTGGCAAATCACTGGTGGTATCAGGTTCTAATGATACCAATGTACAACTGGTGGTGAACGCCATCAATAACCTGCTTGGCAACTACGGAAACACCATTCACATCGACCGTCACAGCAACCTGCGTCAGGGAGATGATGCTAAAATGGCTCAGTTGATCAGTGACATGAATTCAGGTACGGTTGAAGTGCTGATGATTCATAACTCCAATCCGGCCTATTCTTATCCCGACAGCGGTGCGTTTGCACAGGCGGTCGCTAAAGTAAAAACGGTGGTTTCCTTCGCGGGAAGCATGGATGAAACGGCTGCTTTGGCAGGATACGTTTGTCCTGATCACCATTATCTCGAATCATGGAATGATGCGGAACCTGTTTCAGGATTTTACAGCCTGACACAGCCTGCCATCAAAAATCTTTACAACACTCGCCAGATGCAGCAGAGCCTTATCAAATGGGCCGGACTTGCGTATGAAGACTATCATGCCTATGTGAAAGCATTCTGGACAAACAACATGTACGGTAAGCAAACCGGCATCACTTCCGCGGAAGCGTTTTTCACCAAATCACTGCAAGAAGGTGTGTTTGAAGTTGCTGCCACCGCCACCGCTGCTGTTTTTTCAGGAGATGTTGCCATCGCAGCCGCTGCTGCCACTTCAGGCAAATCGGAAGGCGTTGATGTTATTCTCTATGAGAAAACAGGTCTCGGCAACGGTTCGCAGGCCAACAATCCATGGCTGCATGAACTTCCGGATCCAATTTCCAAAGTAACCTGGGATAATTATGTTGCCATGTCACCATCTATGGCGGCATCTCTTGGTTTGAAACAGGAGAATGTAGTGGAAGTGACTGTAGGAAATAAGAAAATCAAAGGTCCGGTTTACCTGCAGCCCGGTGTGGCTGAAAACACCGTTGCCTTAGCGGTGGGTTACGGACGCGTAAAAGCAGGCAAAACTGCTGATAACATTGGCTTCAATGCATATCAGCTGGCCACGGTAAAAGGTGGCACCATACATTACTCAGCAACCGGTGCATCAGTCAGCAAAACGGTTGAAGATGATCACAAGCTGGCCGCAACACAAACCCACCATACTCTGATGGGTCGTAATATTGTAAAGGAAACTAACCTCGATCAATACCTGAAGGATCCTAAATCAGGCAATCCTGAACTCAAGCTCCATACTTATAAGGGTAAAGAGAAACCAAAGGATATTGATTTGTGGGCAACGGAGAAACATCCGGGCCACGAAAAGCCCAACCATTTCTGGGGCATGTCAATTGACCTGAACTCCTGTATAGGATGCGGTTCTTGTGTGATTGCCTGCCAGGTGGAGAATAACGTTCCTGTTGTTGGTAAAGCCGAGGTTATGATGTCGCGCGAAATGCACTGGATCAGAATTGATCGTTACTACAGCAGCGACACCACCAAGGAAAGCGCCAAGGAAGACGGTGTTGGTAAACTTCAGATGTACGGCATGATGGAAGTTCCTGCCGAAGAACCTGAAGTGGTATTCCAGCCGATGCTTTGTCAGCATTGCAACCACGCTCCCTGCGAAACAGTTTGTCCGGTTGCTGCCACCACTCACAGTCAGGAAGGATTGAACATGATGGCTTATAACCGTTGTGTTGGTACCCGTTATTGTGCCAACAACTGTCCTTACAAAGTGCGTCGCTTCAACTGGTTTAAATACTTCGATAATCCTCAGTTCGATTTCAACATGAATGATGAACTGGGCAAGATGGTGCTGAATCCTGATGTAATCGTAAGATCACGCGGGGTCATGGAAAAATGTTCTTTCTGTGTTCAGAAAATCCAGTACGGAAAACTCGAAGCCAAAAAAGCCGGCCGTCGTCCGAAAGACGGAGAGATCACAACCGCCTGTGCTCAGTCGTGCCCAACACATGCCATTACTTTCGGAGATTACAACGATCCGGAAAGCCGTCTTTCAGCGGAAGCGAAAGATGAAAGAGCTTACCATGTTCTTGAAGAGCTCAATGTACAGCCTTCCATATACTATCAAACCAAAGTGAGAAACAAGGATGCCGGCAATAAAGCCTGATGCATCAGTGACAAAACCTGACACGAATAACTTACTATGCACTACGAATCAGAATTAAGGGAACCGCTAATCCTTGGTGACAGGACCTATCACCAGATTACCGAGGATGTATGTCGTCCCATCGAGGGCAAAGCCAACAAGTGGTGGTGGATCGCCTTCACGCTTGCCTCAATGGCCTTGCTATGGTGGATTATTGCCGTATCCTATACCGTAGCAACCGGTCTCGGTGTCTGGGGTATCAACAAAACAGTAGGCTGGGCCTGGGATATCACCAACTTCGTTTGGTGGGTCGGTATCGGTCACGCCGGAACGCTGATCTCAGCGATCCTGCTGCTGTTCCGTCAGAAATGGAGACTGTCAATCAACCGTTCCGCGGAAGCGATGACCATCTTTGCGGTAATCTGTGCAGCGTCATTTATTGTTTCGCACATGGGACGTCCGTGGGTGGCTTACTGGCCACTGCCGCTTCCCAATCAGTTCGGTTCACTCTGGGTGAACTTCAACTCCCCTCTGGTCTGGGACGTATTCGCGATCTCCACTTATTTCTCTGTATCTCTGGTGTTCTGGTATACCGGTCTGATTCCTGATTTCGCAGTGGTTCGTGACCGTGCCAAAACCAAGGCAGCCAAATTCTGGTACACTATCCTGAGCTTCGGCTGGACCGGTACTGCTAAAAACTGGCAGCGTTTTGAAGAGGTTTCTCTCGTACTCGCCGGACTTTCCACTCCGCTGGTACTTTCGGTACACTCGGTGGTATCCATGGACTTCGCCACTTCGGTGATTCCCGGATGGCACACCACTATCTTCCCGCCTTACTTCGTTGCCGGTGCGATCTTCTCCGGATTCGCCATGGTGCAAACCCTGCTGATCATCACCCGTAAGGTGCTGAATCTTGAAAATTACATTACCATCTATCACATCGATATGATGAACAGGATCATCCTGATCACCGGTTCGATTGTAGGTGTCGCTTACCTTACAGAATTCTTCATCGCCTGGTACTCCGGAGTAGAATACGAACAGTACGCGTTCATCAACCGTGCTACCGGTCCTTACTGGTGGGCTTACTGGAGCATGATGACCTGTAACGTAATCACGCCTCAGCTCTTCTGGTCGGCTAAACTCCGTACCAGTCTGTTCGCCACCTTCTTCATTTCGATATTTGTGAATATCGGTATGTGGTTTGAGCGATTCGTAATCATCGTGACCTCACTGCACCGTGATTATGTGCCCTCAAGCTGGACCATGTATTCACCAACTTGGGTTGAGGTAGGTATTTTCATCGGATCACTGGGACTCTTCTTTGTTCCATTCCTTTTGTTTACACGATTCTTCCCTGTTATTGCAATGAGCGAATTAAAAACGATTGTTAAGAGTTCAAGTTCACAGGCTAAAAAGAAAGGAGCACACGATCATGGCCACTAAAAGCAAAATAGCCTACGGTGTTTTTGATGACGATGATGTAGTTCTGCACGCCGTATCCAAACTGAAGGAAAAGAAATTCAAAGTCACCGATGTGATCTCACCGTTCCCGATTCACGGAATGGACCATGCGCTCGGACTGAAGCGTACCCGTATCTCCATGGCCGCCTTCATGTACGGTGCCACAGGAACCAGTCTGGCGTTGCTGATGATGTGGTATATGAACATCTTCGACTGGCCGATGGACATTGGCGGTAAGCCAAGTTTCGCGCTCTTCAAAAATCTTCCCGCTTTCGTTCCGGTGACTTTCGAGGTAACAGTTCTCTGTGCCGCCCACGGTATGGTAATCACCTTCTATCTCCGCAGTAAATTGCTGCCCGGCGTTGAACCTCATGTGATTGACGACCGTATGGCCGACGATCGCTTTGTGATGTCGATAGAAGTAAAGGACGATGCTGAAAAAGCAGCCGCTCATGCTGCCATGAAAGAGGCAGGAGCAATTTATGTTAAAGAATAAAGCTTCAAATTTTATCATAAGACAACAATCGAAATGAACCTGACACCATCGAAGCTGATAAACGGAATGATACTTGGCGGCGCCATGCTCATCATGGCATCATGCGGTAAAAACCCCGCATCGCCAGGTTATGAATTCATGCCCGATATGTACCGAAACTCAGCATATAAATCGTATGAGCCCAGCGGACTGTTCGGCGACAGCACATCGGCACGAACTCCTGTTGCCGGAACGGTGCCTCGCGACTATACCTTCTTCACTTACCCTTCTTCCAATGAAGGCTATGAAGCGGCAGGACGCGATCTGAAAAATCCTTATGAAGCAGTAGAGGCGAACATTGCCAAGGGCAAGCGACTTTATGAAAATTTCTGTATGCATTGCCACGGAGCCAAGGGTGCCGGCGACGGAAGCCTGATCGCTACCGGTAAATTTCCTCCTCCACCGTCATACATCGCTGGAGTTTCATCGCGCGGAGGCAATATGCGTGATCTTACTGACGGCAAAATTTTTCATACCATCACCTACGGTATTAACCTGATGGGACCTCATGCCTCTCAGCTCAATTACGATGAGAGATGGCTGATTACTTTATACGTTAAAGAACTATTCAAAGCCGGAAACAATGCCGCCGCTCCTGCTGTAGCAGACACCGCAGCAACAGCCAAAAACTAACGCAACAATAACCCGCGCACCGAACACAACACTTGCAGAAGCTATGAATTACAATTTCACACAGAAGAATAAAACCATCGCCTTTGTCATGATGGCAATCGGACTGGTATCAGTCATTGCAAGTTTCATGACCCACAACCATCAGGCATGGTCCAACCTGCTGCAGAATACCTATTATTTCATGGGTATCGCACTGGCAGGTACATTTTTCCTTGCCGTGCAGTATGTTGCCGAAGTAGGCTGGTCGGTTGTGATCAAGCGTATTCTTGAAGCCATGGGCGCGTTTCTCCCGGTTGCCGCAGTGCTGATGTTGATTGTATTTTTCGGTAATTATGTGGCCGCTCATAACGGTGGTCATTATCTCTACCACTGGCTCCATGCTGAACTTTATGATCCTGCTTCTGCTGAATACGATTATATCATCGCCGGAAAGGCCGCATACCTCAATCTGCCTTTCTTTGTATTCCGGATGCTCGCTTATTTCGCCATCTGGGTCGGCTTTACCATGTTGTTCCGTAAGCTTTCGCTGAAAGAAGATATCGAAGGTGGCACTCACAATTATTTCAAAGCGAAGAAATATGCTGCAACATTTTTGGTATTGTTTGCCATTACATCTTCTACTTCAGCATGGGATTTCATCATGTCTATTGACACACATTGGTTTTCTACTCTGTTCGGATGGTATTCTTTCGCAGGAATCTTCATCAGCGGACTGGCTGTACTGAACTTTACTTTGGCCTATCTGGTGAAAAAGGGTTACATGCCATGGATCACCGAGCACCATTTGCATGATACCGGAAAATTCATGTTCGCGTTCAGTATTTTCTGGACTTATCTCTGGTTTGCTCAGTTCATGCTGATCTGGTATGCCAACATCCCTGAAGAGGTAACTTATTTTATTATTCGCTTCGACCACTACCGTGAATTGTTCATTGCCAACTTCATGATAAACTTCATTGCTCCGTTTCTGGTGCTGATGACCCGTGATGCAAAACGAAAACTCAATCTCCTGATGGGCGTTTCGGTGGTGCTGTTCATCGGACACTGGATTGATGTTTTCCTGATGGTGCAGCCCGGAGTGGTCAAAGAGGCATGGCACATTGGCTGGATGGAAATAGGTACAACCATCGGATTCCTGGGTGCATTCATGTTCATGATGCAGAGAGCTCTCTCTAAAGCCCCGCTGCTGCGCGAAAAACACCCCCTTCTTCAGGAGAGCCTTCACCACAGCATCTGACCCAACTCAATAGACGCACAACACTGTTTAATAAGTTATAATACAGAATCAAATAGATGAATACGCTGATGATAATCGCCCTGCTGCTGGGCACACTGGTAGTAATCAGGCTGATGAACGTAGCCCAGCTCGCTTCGGTGCTTTCCGGTGAGAACGAGGAAGAAGAGCAAAAACGCGAAAACAGCCTGAACGGTATCGGATTGATGCTTTTCATGGTAATCGGTCTTGTGCTGATGGTTTATATGACCATCAAGTATCAGCCATTCATGCTTCCGGAATCAGCATCAGCACATGGTGTTAAAACAGATTTCCTGCTGAACATAAACTTTGCCGTAATCGGTATTGTTTTCTTCGCGACACAGATCGTGCTCTTCTGGTTTGCCTACAAGTACAAGCACAGCAGTAGCCGCCGGGCACTGTTTTATCCTGATAATCACAAGCTGGAAATTATCTGGACAGTGGTTCCAACCATTGTGCTCGCTGCTCTGATTGTTACCGGTTTGAAGGAATGGAACAACATGACTATGTATCACCCTAAGGACGGAATGAAAGTTCAGGTGTATGGATACCAGTTCAACTGGATCACCCGTTATGCAGGTGCTGATAACGAGCTTGGTCGTTCTTATTATAAACTGATCACTGATGATAATCCGCTTGGAATCGATTACAGTGATCCTGCTGCTAAAGATGACATCATCACCAAAGGAAATGAAATGCGACTCCCAAAGGGAAGACCCATTCAGTTTCAGTTCAACTCAAGAGATGTCATTCACTCTGCTTATTTTCCTCACTTCAGGACACAAATGAACTGTGTTCCCGGTATGAACACCAGTTTCTATATGGAGCCGATCATCTCTACGGCTGAAATGAGGAAGATCACCAAAAACGAAAAGTTCGACTATGTGCTGTTGTGTAACAAGATCTGTGGTGTGGCCCATTACAACATGAAAATGACAGTCGTGGTAGATGAGCCTGCCGATTTTGAAAACTGGCTCAAAGGTGAAAAGCCCGCTGTGCCTGCTGATTCACCTGCCGCTGCCCCCGCAACTGCAAGCCTTTAATAAGTAAATAAGATACAATCAATACCCGAGATGGAAGTTAAAGATACCACACATGCTGGGCACGCTGTAGACCACGCCCACCACGACGATCATGGTCATCACCACCATGAAACGTTCTGGACCAAGTACGTTTTCAGTACCGACCATAAAATGATCTCGAAGCAATTCCTGATCACTGCTATTTTCATGGCATTTCTTGCCATGGCGATGTCACTGGTATTCCGTCTTCAACTGGCCTGGCCTGACGAGTCTTTTCCGATTCTGGAAAGCCTGATCGGTAAATGGGGCAAGGACGGTAAACTGGATGCCGGCTTCTACCTGGCTTTGGTTACCATCCACGGAACCATCATGGTGTTTATGGTACTGACCGGCGGGCTGAGCGGTACGTTCAGCAACCTGCTGATTCCTCTTCAGATCGGAGCGCGCGATATGGCCTCCGGATTCCTGAATATGCTTTCATTCTGGTTCTTCGCTGCTTCTTCTGCAGTGATGTTTGGTTCTTTGTTCGTTGAAGCCGGTCCCGCTTCCGCAGGATGGACGGTTTATCCGCCTTTGTCTGCCTTGCCGCAAGCCATTTCCGGTTCCGGGCTTGGTATGACCTTATGGCTGGTGTCAATGGTGCTATTCATTGTATCAGCTTTATTGGGTGGTATCAATTATGTGGCCACCGTGATCAACCTTCGTACAAAAGGTATGACCATGACCCGCCTCCCTTTGACCATCTGGGCATTCTTTATCACTGCGATTCTTGGTATCCTTTCCTTCCCGGTTCTTGTTGCTGCCGCTCTTCTGCTGGTATTCGACAGAAGCTTCGGAACCAGTTTCTATCTCTCCGACATTTTCATTGGCGGAGTGCCACTGGAGCATTCGGGAGGTAGTCCGATTCTTTATCAGCACTTGTTCTGGTTCCTCGGTCACCCTGAAGTTTATATCGTACTTCTGCCTGCATTGGGTCTGGCATCTGAAGTAATCTCCACCATGTCACGTAAGCCGATCTTCGGTTACAAAGCGATGGTGGGATCCATGCTGGTGATCGCCTTCCTTTCTTTCATCGTATGGGGACACCATATGTTCGTGACCGGTATGAATCCATTCCTCGGATCTGTTTTCGTATTCACTACACTGTTAGTGGCGATTCCGTCCGCGGTGAAGGTGTTTAACTACATAGCAACCATCTGGAAAGCCAATATAGTCTTGTCGCCGGCCATGCTCTTTGCCATTGGTCTGGTGTCGTTCTTCATCACCGGTGGTTTGACAGGAATTATTCTCGGTGACTCTGCTCTCGACATCAATCTGCACGATACTTATTTCGTGGTAGCACACTTCCACATTGTAATGGGAAGTTCGGCGATCTTCGGAATGTTCGCCGGTGTTTACCACTGGTTCCCCAGAATGTTTGGTACCATGATGAACAAAACACTCGGTTACGTTCACTTCTGGCTGACTGTGATCTGCGTTTATGCGGTATTCTTCCCGATGCACTTCATCGGTCTTGCAGGTGTGCCACGCCGTTATTATGCCAACACTGCCTACGAAGGATTTGATTCATTGATCAATATCAACGAAATGATCACCGTATTCGCCATGATCGCCGGTGTAGCTCAGCTGATATTCGCGTTTAACTTCTTCTATAGCATCTATAAGGGCAAACCAGCTCCGCAAAACCCCTGGAATTCCAATACACTTGAATGGACAGCTCCTGTTGAACATGTTCACGGTAACTGGCCCGGAGAAATCCCAACCGTTCACCGCTGGGCATACGATTACAGCAAGCCCGGTGCTAAAGAGGATTACATCCCGCAAACGGTGCCCTACTCGGAAACGCCTGAATCGAACCGAAAAGAGGACTTCTGATTTCAGAATAAAAAACTCAAGCCCGGCTTATTGGAGCCGGGCTTTTTTATTCCGATTCGTGCTTTTCAATTTGAGCATTGTTTTGACTGATTGGGCTATTGTGCGGTTTTTGTGGTATGTTTCTTATTTTTACAGAAATCAATAATTGTTTCAAAGGTGCGTTCATTCTTCACGGATATATTAATCATAATTTCTGCGCTGATAGCACTTTGCACCAGGCCTGAAATGGCTCATGCGCAGGCAAAAGCCAAATCAGACAGTTTTGAATCATCCCCCCTCATCAGCTTTCGTGGTTCACCTAAGCCAAAGTTCTTCCTGACACTTGACCGGACCAGTTCCTTCGTAGGCGGGAAAGCCGCTTCCACCAATGAACTGAGGTTTGGACTGGAGTTTCGCAAAAAGCTGAAACTCGGAATAGGTTTCGGTGCGCTGGCTTCGGATGTGGTGACTGAAAAAACTGTCGTTACTCCTCAAACAAATAAGGATTCACTTGTCAATGCCAAGCTGACCTTTACCTTTCTTTCACTGAATTCCGAATACATTTTCTATGACAGCAAACGCTGGCAGGTAGCCATGCCTCTGAGTATGGGATTTGGCTCGTCTTATTTCAGTTACTTTGAGGATAATGGCAATCGCAATTTCAAAACCAAAAGAACTGATGAAGGAGATGCGGTTGTCACAACAGCCACCGGCATGGTGACCTATCGCATCTTTCGATGGGTGGGTGTTTCGGCAGGAGCCGGATATCGTATCGCACTGATCAGTAACGACAAGGTCCAGGAATCGTTTAATTCTCCCGTTTATGCTGTGCGCCTCAGAATCTTTCTCGGCGAAATCTATAAATCTGTTTTCCCGAGAGGCATCAGCGGAAAAAGAAATCCACCTTACTCAAATGAATATTGGGACTAAGAAATGTAAAAAAATACTTTTAACTGCTCACAGCACACAGTCAACTAACCTACTAAGCCCTATCGCCGTGGCCCAAATCTGGTTTCAGGATTATACATTAGATCAAATTTCTTTTCTCAGTAAAAACAACATGCTGGAACATATCGGCATTGAGATCACGGAGCTGGGGGCAGATTACATCAAAGCCAGAATGCCTGTAGATCACCGCACGGTTCAGCCGATGAATATTTTGCATGGCGGCGCATCAGTTGCACTGGCAGAATCGTTAGGCAGTATTGGCGCTTATCTGACCGTGGATATCAACAGGTATCATTGCGTCGGAATGGAAATCAATGCCAATCACCTCAGACCGGTGCATTCCGGTGAAGTGGTTTACGCTGTCGCGAAACCCATTCACATCGGCAAAAAATCGCAGGTCTGGAGTATTGAAATCACCAACGCAGAAAACAAATTGGTCTGCATCAGCCGCATCACCATGGCTGTGATTGATAAGATCAAATAGAATGAACAGTCATCGATCAATCAATCATAATTGATCAATCATAATCGATCATCACCAATCATAAAGATTTACTTCACAATCTTCATCTCCTCAATCAACCTCTTACATCCCGCATACTTATCAATAATAAACAAAGTATAGCGAACGTCAATGGAGATATTTCTGCAACGGTCAGGATCAAAAGCAATGTCACTCATGGTACCCTCCCAGACCCGGTCGAAGTTGGTGCCGATCAATTCACCATTTGCATTGAGCACCGGACTGCCTGAGTTGCCGCCTGTGGTGTGATTGGATGCTACGAAAGCAACAGGCAGTTGTCCTTTATAACCATAATCCCCGTAATCTTTCTTAGCTACCAGTTCTTTCAGTTTTGCCGGAACTTCGAATTCATCGATGGAAGGATCTTCTTTTTCAAGAACACCTTCAAGTGTGGTGTAATGATGGTATTTCACCGCGTCTCTCGGATCATATCCATTCACCTGACCATAGGCGACACGCAGCGTTGAGTTTGCATCAGGATAGAATTTTCTGTCGGGTTCCATCTCCATCTGAGCCTTCATGTAATTTCGATTGAGTACCACCAGCTGATTGTTGAGTTTGGTGATATCGGCTTCTATCAGATTGGTATAAACTCCTCTGAAAGCTCTTGCGAGCTGAAAAGCAGGATCGTTCAGCAGTTTGCTTCTTTTCTTCAATGTAAAATCTTTCAGCAAGGTTTGGATTTTAGTGGAATCGGCGAAAGCGCTTTTAGCGTAAAGCATCTCTGCATATTTGGCAAAGTTGCCTTTTTGTTTGGCGTGAATGTCTGTGAGCATCTTCGGATGATGAGCTTTCACAACATCATTGTAGTAAAGATTCATCATGGAAGCAAAGAGCAGCTGATCGGTTCCGGAATCAAAATCCTTAAAGAATCCCCCTGCGCCGGAAAGCAACTTTTCCGCTTCCGCTTTGATCGCCGCTTCGTCAGCCGGTTTGGCTTCCAGTAAACCGGCAAGTTTGTTGAAGGAATTGGCATAACGAATCATTTCCACACCGTAGGCAGCTTCATTGATGTAGTCAACGGTTTTCGAAAGGGGAGCGTGTGCCGTGTAGGTCTTTTCGAATTCGGAAAGCAGACCGGTGTATTCGTTTTTATTGTCCTGTTTTACCCAGGCGGCGAACCGTTTTTCATAATCCTGCTTGGCAGCGATGGTGTTGAGTCTGATCAATCCTTTCGACTCACCCTGCCATTTCTTCCAGGCATTAGCAATGCTGGCCTGTTTGGCAGCGTACTGAATTCTCAGCTTTTCATCCGATCGCATGGCGGCATCAATGATCTCAAGACGGGCTGTTCTGATTTTGATCCTTGCGGGATTATTCACTTCAAGAATATTCTTCACAGCGAACGAAGGAATATACTGCGTTGTTCTGCCGGGAAAACCAAACACCATCGTAAAATCTCCGGGCTCCACGCCCTTGACTGAAATCGGAAATGAATAGCGTGGCTTGAATGGTTTGTTGTCTTTGGAATACTCAGCAGGTTTGTTGTCGGGACCGGCATACACTCTGAAAAGTGCAAAGTCGCCGGTATGGCGGGGCCACATCCAGTTATCGGTATCACCACCGAATTTACCGATGGAAGAAGGAGGAGCACCCACCATTCTGACATCTTTAAATGTTTCCATCACCATCATGAAGAACTGATTGCCGTTAAAGAAGGTTCTGACACTTGCTGTGTAATGAGTGCCTTCTGTGGCGGCTTTCTCAAGTTCCTTACTGATTTCTTTGATTTTTGCCTCGCGCTCGCTCTCGCTCATGCTACTGTTGAGCTTGCTGTTGACGGTGTTTGATACATCCTCAATGCGAATGATAAAGGTTGCAGTCAGGCCGGGATTTGGCAACTCCTGCTCCGGAGTGTATGCCCAGAAACCGTCGCGCAGATAATTTTTCTCGAGGGAAGAATGTGATTGAATCTGTGAAAATCCGCAATGATGGTTGGTCAGCAGGAGTCCCTGGTCGGAAATAATTTCGCCTGTACAGCCACCGCCGAAAATGACCACAGCATCTTTCATGCTCGACTTGTTCACGCTATAAATATCTTCAGCGGAAATTTTCATGCCGAGTGTTTTCATCCGCTCTTCGTTCATTTGTTTCAGGAAAAGCGGAATCCACATGCCTTCATCCGCATAAGAGAATCCGCGCAACAGCAGTAAGGCAACCAGTACAAAAAGTTTTTTCATAACGTCTTAATATTGATGGATGATTGTTAAATTACCAATTGGGAGAAGGTAGTTTTTCTCCGAGATTTTTAAAAATTTGTTCAAGCAAAGTGTCGTAATCAATGGATCTGAAAAAGGAGTTTTTGGCCGCCTGATCAAATTCAAGTTTTCCGCTGAAGCATTTCTCCATCAGCATCAGGTAGTGCTCGTGGTCTTCAGTAACATATATGCCCTTGTCGATCATCCCCGGAATTTCGCACTCTATATTCGAAATGATGCATTTGTCGGCAGCCAGGTAAGCAATGGCTTTCAGCGGAGAGCGAAGCTTGTTGGCCTCCTTCCACTGATTGTCATAGGCGATGATGCCGACAGCACAGTTTTCAAGATGTTTTCGAAATGCCTGAGGCGGCATGGGTCCCAGAAAATATACGTTCTCTTTTAAAAGCAGATCATCCAGTTGTTCTCGTCTTGCAGGAACAGTAACGCGGTCGGGACCAATCAGCACCAGATTTCTGTCGCTGAACTTTTCGGAAATTCTTTTCAGGAAACGGTAATCTATATCATCGGTGAGAGTTCCCAGCAGTATGATGGATCCTTCCGATTTTTTCAGAATACTTGCATCAACCGGTAACCCCTTGGTGTAAAATCCTAAATCAACACCTTGTCCGATCTGCAGAACATTGTGATGAACGCCGTTATACTGATCCACCAGCCTTGGACTGGTGACAATCACAAGTTCTGCATTGGCAGTCAACTCAGCATCAATTCCTGTTCTGAAAACCGGATCAATCACGTGATAAATCTGTCGCGCCTTGTTCTTATTTCTGAACATGTGCATCGACCGGCGCGAATCAAACCGCCACATCCATAAGGAGGAAGGATTGACATCACCCGGTATCATTTTTCTCAGAAAAAATTCATTGATCTTATCATCAATATAAAGGGCCAACTTACCGGCAGAAAGTGGAAGGTTGTTGATGTAGTCCACCACTACCAGTGAATCGTTGATGGTTCTCTTGTTTTGACGGAAGCTGAAAAGGCTCGAAAAACTCCATGGTCTGGGTGGACCCAGAAAAATGACCCGGAATCTTCTGGACAACTGCCATGCATAATGGAGCTGAGGCATCCAGATTTCATTCCACGGCTCATCCGACGTGATGATGATTGTTTTATCTCTTGGATTGTTTGGCATGTTGGAGCCGGGAAATGATTTTGCCTTTACAGATGAGAAAAGGGGTGAATTATAAAATTATGATAATCAATAAAATGAAATTTTAAATTCGGAAATCCCTGAACTTTAATGAATTAAGAAGGGGACAACCATTTACAGTTGTCCCCTTCAAAAATACAAATAATTGGAAACCCGCCTCAGAAAGGAAGGTCGTTGTCGTTGCCTCCGGAAGAACCTGCGCCATTGTCGTAGCTCGGTTCAGCAAAAGCAGCAGAAGGTGCTGAAGATGAAGAAGAAGCACTTCCTCCAACCTCAACTCTCCAGGCTTTCACGTCTGTGTACCAGCGTCCGTTGTACTCCCTGGATTCTACATTGAAAGCTACCTTCACATCCGTTCCCGGCTGCAAAGATTTGAGGATATCTGTTTTATCTCCCCACAACTGAATGCAAACTTTCTTGGGATATTGTCCGTCCATGTACTCAATGACGAAATACTGTTTTTTCCAAGTTCCGTTTTTTCCCTCGCCGGATTCCATAGGGAGAATCTGGGTTAATTTTCCGGTAATCTCTAATGCCATCTGATAATACTTTATTTTGGTTAGTCTGAATGAGCCCGCAAGATACGAAGATTCATCGCATCCCATAAGGCATTTGATAACTTAAACGTTTATAAGCGTTTAACGAGGATGGCAGACAAAAAGAGTTTGAATTGCTGTTCATTTTTTCAGATGGATAACGCTGTTTAATGATTGCTTAATTTTGGATCATGTTCAGAAACCTGTTTCTCATACTTTCGGCTTTATGCCTGTTGAATCCTTCAGTTCTAGCTCAGCAACGTAAAGGCGAAATGAAAAAGCCCTTCGAACTCAGCCAGCAGTTCAAACATTCTTTCGGCGCCGGCGCATCATTTTACACCTTTGATCAAGTCAGGGAACCTGTTTTTCACCTTGCCTATAATCCTTCCCTGAGTCTGACCAAAGCCTGGAGTGATCTTTCTCTCTCCATCGGTACACAGCTTGGCGCAGGTTATCATTTCGAAACACCGGTAGACGACAGTGCCTTCTTTTATGCCGAAATTCCTCTGTTACTGGAACTGAATATGGGCCACAATGCCTCCAAAGATTTTTACAGTGATCTGGGCTGGTTCATTGGCGGAGGGTACAGTTATCATCTTTTCAAAGAAGTCTGGAACCATGCTCCGGTGGCAACCATAGGGGTGAGGGGGTTCGTTTTCGGTCCATCTTTCTCCATTCGGTATAGCCGATATTTTGCCATACAGGAGGATGACGCCTCGATGCATACCATCACACTGATGCTGAATCTGGGACGGTATTTCGATCAGGTAAAGCTCAATAACAAGGTCAGCAGGTTTACCAACGGCTTCAGGAAATAGGGAACTTTCGTAACGATTTTCGGGCTCCTAATTGGAAACCGGATGAAGCCGGATGGGATCATAAATACCCCTAGGTTTTATTAATCATTTGACATTCAATATCCTGTGGTCTGCCGTGTTACTGTTTCCCGATGTCATAGTCACGGAATTTTTCACGACATTTACGGGTTAAATAAATCAACACACAACCTGATTCATGAATTTATCCGGACACACCTTTCACATTCCGGTGATGGGTTTAGCATTTACGATAGACACTCCTGTTAAAGTTGCAAGATTTGGCATCTCTTCCGTGATCTCCATTATTGAAGACGGGTTGGTGGAACAAATGAGAAAATTTTACAGTGAAAAGGAGCAAATTCCTTACCATCCGATTACCAAAAAAGATCATGACCACCGGGCAAGAAGGATCACGGGATACCTGAATCTCGTTGATGAAATTGTTCAGAAGCAAATGAGGGTTTTACGGGAAGAACCATTTACTGAGGATTCTGAAATTACCCGCTATTTCCAAATGCTTCCTGATAACTCGGATGCAAAGCAGCTCTATCAAATGATGCTGAAAGAGTCTGATCCTGCAAAGAAGCTTGATTTGCAAAATGAGCTCCGCACCAAAATAGTGCCCGGTGCCATTGATGTGAACATCATGACAAAATGCGATCGTATCAATTTTGATGAATCCGGTGAACCGATGGATGTAGAGTATGCTGATGCCATGGCGGCCCTTCGGGGTTTTGCTCTGAGCAAACTGAGCTCATCTGTTGTTTTTTCTGCCGGCATGAATCCAAGACTGTATGCTTACTGTGAATCATTCTCCGACTTTCTGCCCGATTCAGACGGTAATTTTAAAAAGAAAATCATTCTCAAGGTGAGTGATTACAGATCAGCACTTATTCAGGGAAAGTTTCTTGCCAAAAAGGGACTCTGGATTTCTGAGTTCAGAATAGAATCCGGGCTTAATTGCGGCGGACATGCCTTCCCAACCAATGGCTACCTGCTCGGCCCCATTCTGGATGAATTCAAAACCAAGCGCACTGAACTGACCGATGAGTTGTTCAGGATTTATCAGCAGGCGCTGGAATCTAAAAATATTCAGGCTCCTGCCTCCTGCCCTTCTGTCAGAGTGACGGTTCAGGGAGGTATCGGTACACACAAAGAAGACAAGTTTCTGTTGGAGCACTACCAGGTTGATGGTACCGGATGGGGCAGTCCATTTTTGCTTGTTCCCGAAGCTACTAATGTGGATGATGGCACTTTGAATGCGCTCTCCGAAGCGGCCCCTGCCGATTTCTTCCTTAGCCATGCTTCGCCACTGGGTGTTCCATTCAATAATTTTAGAAGAAGCACCGGTGAACAGCAGCGTGTCGAGCGTTTCAACAAAGGTCGTCCTGGCAGCCCCTGCTATAAAAAATACCTGGCGTTCAATACTGAGTTTTCGAAAGAGCCCATCTGTACTTCATCCCGCGAATATCTTCACAAAAAATTCAAGCAGGTTGGCGAACAAACCACTCCGGTAACGGCCTCTCAGCAACAGGAGCTCGATCAGTTGATTGAAAAAGATTGTTTGTGTGAAGGACTGGCGGCCGCAGCACTGATCAAGAACAACATACCAGTGCCTCATAACCTGACTGCTGTTTCTGTTTGTCCGGGTCCCAACCTGGCATATTTTTCCGGTCAGTTCAAACTGAAAGAAATGGTTGATCATATTTATGGCCGCATCAATATTCTCAACGACATCGATCGGCCTTCGATGTTTGTTAACGAACTCAGGCTTTATGTTGACTACCTCAAAAAAGAGATCAGTGTTTCATTTGAGAAGACGGCAGTGAAGCAGAAAGCGAATTTTGAAGATTGGAAATCAAATCTGCTTTCAGGCATCAACTACTATACTCAGCTGATTGCTGAAGTCAGGACAGAGTCGGAAGAGTACCTTGCGAAAATGAACACGCAGCTCAATGAAATTAAAAACGACATTGCTCAATGTTCGTTTGTTGTCAGGACTGATAGTCCTGTTATGGCAGAAGTTTAATTGATCAGCACTACAAATAAAAAGGCTCCGGTGCATTGCGCGCCGGAGCCTTTTTGCTTAAGGACTGTTAGAGCAGTTCCACTGATTTTCTGATGAATTTTGAAAGATCTTCGCCTTTAAGCAATCCCTGCGAAAGCATGGCCAGGTCAACAGCCTGTTTCATTTTCATGGCCTGTTTTTCCGGTTCCTGTTCATTCAGGATTTTACTCATCAGCGGATGATTGGTGTTCACTACCACATTAAAGTTTTCCTTCATGCCTGTCATGAAATCGTATCCGCTGCCTACCGACGACATCTCTCTCATTCTTCTCATGAACTCAGGTCTTGTAATGGTTACCGGAGCGTCTGAGGGCTGAAGATGCTCGAGTGTAACCGAGTATTGTTCTTCGGGCACACCTTTTTTGGCGATTTCCCTGATGACTTCCTGTTGTTCGTTAGTCAGAACCGAGGTGCTCGAATCCGATTTTTTAATGAGCTGATCGATTGTATCTGAGTCCACCCTGTGGAAAGAAATTCCGTCGAGCCGCGATTCCATCTGGTTGATAAAATGTGAATCCAGCGGTCCTTCAAAAACAAGAACATCATATCCTCTTTCCCTGGCGGCTTCCACGTAAGTGTGCTGCTCATCGGTATTCGTTGTGTACAGATAAATCAGTTTGTTGTCTTTATCGGTTTGAAGTGCCGAGACTTTCTCCTTATACTCATCAAAAGTGAAAAACTGCTTGCCTGTATTTTTCAGCAGACAAAATTTCATGGCCCTGTCATAAAACTTCTCTTCGCTGATCATTCCGTATTTGATGAATACTCCGATGTCATCCCATTTGGATTCAAAGTCAGCACGGTTTTCCTTGTAGATTTCTTCAAGGCGGTCGGCTACCTTTTTGGTGATATGAGAGCTGATCTTCTTCACATTCGAATCGCTTTGAAGATAGCTGCGGGATACATTCAGCGGAATATCCGGCGAATCGATTACACCATGCATCAGCATGAGAAATTCAGGCACAATGCCTTCCACCGAATCGGTTACAAAAACCTGATTGCTGTAGAGTTGAATCTTATTCTTCTGAACTTCAATATTCGACTTTAATTTTGGGAAGTACAAAATCCCGGTGAGGTTAAACGGGTAATCGACATTCAGATGAATGTGAAAGAGAGGTTCGGCTGCAAAAGGATACAGCTCCCGGTAGAAGTTTTTATAATCCTCTTCGTTTAGTTCCGCTGGCTTTTTGGTCCATGCAGGTTGAGTGTTGTTGATCGCTTTGCCTTCGAATCGTATTTCGACAGGCAAAAACTTACAGTATTTATTCAGCAGATTGCCGATTCTTTCTGTTTCAAGAAATTCTTCTGAGTCATCAGCAATGTGAAGTACAATATCGGTTCCCCTCTCCTCACGGACGGCATCATTGATCTGATAATCGGGACTTCCGTCACATTCCCACCTGACGGCTTTGCCCGGTTCGGTTTCGCGAAACGACCTGGTAATGATCTCGACTTTTTTCGCCACCATGAATGCCGAATAAAAACCGAGCCCGAAATGCCCGATGATATTGGCTGAGTCCATTTTGTCTTTGTATTTGTTGACAAACTCTTCGGCTCCCGAAAAGGCAATCTGGTTGATGTATTTGTTGATCTCATCGGCGGTCATACCAATTCCGCGATCACTGATGGTGAGGGTTCTTTCTTCTTTGTTGAGTTTTATTTCAATAAAAAGCTCTCCGGCCTCGCCGGTAAATTCCCCGGCAACCGACAGTGGCCTGATTTTTTGTGTGGCGTCTACCGCATTCGACACCAGTTCGCGAAGAAAGATTTCATGATCAGAGTAAAGAAACTTTTTGATGATCGGGAAAATGTTTTCTGTCTGTACATTGATTTTTCCGGTTGTCATGGCTTTGAATGTTTAAATGAGGGTGCAAATTTAGTAACGAATTAGAGTTTTAGGTATGGACTGATGTTTTGAATTCCTGAATCAGAACATAATTGATATTAACTAATTTAGCCCCTTCATCTACCCATGGCCAGTCTGAAATCATCACCATTCAATGTTGCGGTTATAGCCGCAGGACTGGGGTTTTTTGTGGATGCGTTTGATCTGTTTTTGTTCAGTATATACCGAATTCCCAGTCTGACGGACCTTGGGTTATCAGGTGCTGAGTTAAAGATGGAAGGGGAGCGGCTGCTTGCCATTCAAATGTCGGGCATGATGGTGGGCGGAATTCTGACCGGTATCATTGGTGACCGGAAAGGGCGGGTGGCTGTTTTGTTCGGATCCATTTTGTTGTACTCATTGGCCAACATCGCCAATGCGTTTGTGACTGATACCGACACCTATGCATTGATCCGGTTTCTGGCAGGTGTCGGTCTGGCCGGTGAACTTGGAGCAGGCATAACACTGGTCAGTGAATCCATGACGGTTGAAAGGAGGGGATACGGCACCATTCTGGTTGCTACTATGGGCGCTTTTGGCGCGGTATGTGCCGGACTTGCCGGAGACATTCTCCCCTGGAGAACAGCTTTTTTGGTTGCAGGGATTGCAGGACTCCTGTTGCTGCTGTTGAGGATGAAGTCACTTGAATCAGGAATGTTCAGGAACACAGAGTCGCTGTCTTCATCTGCCAAAGGGTCTTTTGTTTACTTGTTTTCCAGAAAGCGTCTGGCTCTCAAATATATTGCCTGTATTCTCATGGGAGTGCCCATTTGGTACAGCGTGGGCATACTGATCACGCTATCTCCTGAAATTGCCGCAGAGCATCAGGTCAGTCCCTGGAAACTGACCACGGCATTTACACTTTTTCAGATAGGCATCACAGCAGGTGATCTTTCCAGCGGAGTTTTATCGCAGCTTTTCAGGACGAGAAAAAAAATCATTTTAATGTACATGGCTGTTGCCATTGTTGCCACCTGGTTGTTTTTTCGGTTTTTTGATTTGGGAACCGGAAGTTATGCCATCTGCTTTGTCATGGGCTTGGGCTGTGGTTATCTGTCAGTTTTTGTCACTTCAACGGCGGAACATTTCGGCACCAATTTGCGGGTACTGGTTACAGCAACAGTCACTAACTTCATGAGAGGTTCAGTCACATTGCTGATTCCATTTCATCTGTGGTTGGAGAACGCTCTTGATCTTACTTTGTCTGTGAGCCTTGCCGTCACCGGAGTATTGGTTTGGATGGCAGCTCTTGCCAGCACGTTGCTGTTACCTGAAACCTATGGGAAGAATCTTGATTATACCGATTAAATTCATTCAATTTAAATTATAACCTTTGCTCGTTTAAATCATCTTCCTATGAACAATTTCAATCCATGGCATCATGTCTCTCCCGGTGGCCATACACCTCACATCGTTAACGGCATCATCGAAATTCCCAAAGGAACCAGAGCGAAATACGAACTCGATAAGGAAAGCGGATTGCTGAAACTCGACCGTGTGCTTTATTCTTCTGTTTATTATCCGGCCAACTATGGATTTATTCCAAAGACTTATTGCGATGACAAGGATCCGCTCGATATCTTGATTCTCTCACAAATTGATGTGGTGCCAATGTGTATAGTTCCTGCCAAAGTGGTTGGTGTAATGAGGATGCTCGATAATGGTGAAGCCGACGATAAGATCATCGCGGTGGCTGCCGGTGATCCCAGTGTCAGTCATATCGATGATATTTCAGAGCTGCCTCGTCATTTTATTTCTGAAATGCACAACTTTTTTGAAGATTACAAAAAACTGGAAAAGAAATCGGTTGTTGTTGAAACTTTTCTCGACAGGCAAACGGCGCATAAAATCATTCTGGATTCCTTTAAGATGTACAACGAACATTTTAGTTGAATCGTCAGGCCTGACAAGTGATTTATTCCTCTTTTGCAGTTTCATTCATGAAACCAATGTCACTGAGCAGCACCTCTTTGTGGCCAATTCCGAAGCGTTTTGTAACAAGCTGACTTTTATGACGTATCTTTGCGCTTTGCCACAGGAGTGTTCCGGCCGGTTGTAAGCCGCTTTGGTAATTATCACATTCACGCTGCTACAGAAAGTACAACGTCTTTTCAGCATTACATTTTAAATTAAATACATGTTATTTCATGAACTTGGGCTCATTGAGCCTATCCTCAAGGCGCTTAACGCTGAAGGATACACCAATCCCACACCCATTCAGCAACAAGCTATTCCTTACGTGCTGAAGAAACGCGATCTGCTGGGTTGCGCACAAACAGGAACCGGAAAGACCGCTGCATTCGCGCTTCCGATCATCCAGCTGCTGCAGGAAAACAAACCTCAGTCTAAACACATCCGCACTTTAATTCTGACTCCCACCAGAGAGCTGGCCATTCAGATTGATGAAAGTTTTGCATCATACGGAAAGTTTGCCGGAACCACTCACACTGTGATTTTCGGAGGCGTTTCCCAGATGAAACAAACCGATGCCCTCCGGAAAAAACCGGAAGTACTGATCGCAACACCCGGCCGTCTGCTGGATCTGATGGATCAGGGATACATTGATCTTCGCAGTCTGGAAATTCTCGTTCTCGATGAAGCGGATCGTATGCTCGATATGGGATTCATCAACGATGTCAGAAAAATCATTGGCAGGATTCCGGCGAAGAGACAAACTTTGTTTTTTTCCGCCACCATGCCGAATGAAATTCAGCGACTTGCCGACTCAATGCTGAAAGATCCCGCCAAGGTAGAGGTGACACCTCCGTCTTCAACTGTCGATAAAATAGATCAGTCACTTTATTATGCAGGCAAAGCCGATAAGATGAAGTTATTGCTTCATCTGCTGGAAGACCGCACCATAAAAACCGCATTGGTATTTACCCGTACCAAACACGGTGCCGATAAAGTGGTGAAGTTCCTTTCAAAAAGCGGAGTAAAATCAGCCGCCATCCATGGAAATAAAAGCCAGGGGGCACGACAAAATGCTTTGAGCGATTTCAAAGCAGGAAAGCTGAGAACGCTGGTGGCAACTGATATTGCAGCGCGTGGTATCGATATCGATGAACTGTCTCATGTTTTCAATTTTGATCTTCCCAATGTTCCGGAAACCTATGTTCACCGGATCGGAAGAACAGGAAGGGCCGGCAATACCGGTATCGCTATTTCATTTTGTGATCAGGAGCAAAAAACAGAACTCAAAGACATTGAGAAACTGATCAGAAAGAAAATTCCTGTTGTTTCTGAACATCCATTTGCGTTGACCGGAATGGAATCGGAAGTAAGAACTGACAACCCTAAGCCCGGAGTGCGTGCTCCAAGATCATCACAGCAAAGTGATAACAGACAAAAGTGGAAGCCGCGAAATTTTCAAAACAGATCGGGCAACACCCGTTCCGCCAAATAGGCTGACTATTCGATGATCAGTTTTCTGGTGAGTGTTTGATTGGAATTGAATGTGATTTCAAGGTAGTAAAATCCTGAAGCCATTCCATTCCTGTCAAGCACGAACTTTCGATCATTGATTGCTTTGGAAAGAATCAAATTCCCGCCTGCATCAAACAGTCTGATGATTTCGATTTGTTTTCCTTCCGATTTTAAAGATACAGTTGTGGAGGTGTGAAATGGATTGGGTGCAATCACTGTTTCAGCAATTAACGAGAGGTCATTAACTCCGGTAGTGCTGTCTTCAGGATGGTATTCCCAGAAATCTTTCATCATGGATCCGGCAACGAGTCCGTCATAACCTGTTCCAACGTAACCGTAAGGTCCAATCGAAAACTGTGTGGCTTCTTCCCTTGGCCCTCCGAGATAACTGGCTTTTTGAGTCCAGGAATTGGTGGCAGGATTGTACTGATAGAAATCTGTATGATAGGTTCCAAATCCTGATCCCATTCCCATGTATCCTAAATTGCCAATAGAGAAAGCGGATGCTTCACGTCGGGGAACACCAGGAAAACTGGCCATTTGCGACCAGGTATTGGTGTTTTGATCCCAGGCCCAGAAATCATTGAGTAAACTGGCTCCTCCTCCGCTGCCGGTTCCGACGTATCCTTTTGATCCAATCGAGAAGCCACATGCATAATGCCTTGCCGGTCCGGGCAAATCAGCCATCTGTTGCCAGGAATCTGTTGCTGTATTGTATTCCCAAAGATCTACTGATGACCCTCCAAGAGTGGGAGATGCACCCGTAGTGATGTAACCCTTGCTGTCAATGGCAAATGCAACTGCTGCCTGACGCGCGGCTCCCGCGAAAGGAGCCATTTGGCTCCAGGAATTCGTTGCCGGATCGAATCGCCAAAAATCATTACCGGTAGGTGAGCTGAGCACATATCCGTAATCTCCGATATTGAATGCTGAAGCCTCCACAATCCCTGAGCCGGGGTAGTTGGCCTTCTGTGTCCACACGTTGGTCGCAGGATCCCATTCCCACCAGTCGGTTGAATAGGTTCCGGTAAAGCCGGTGCCAATGTACCCCTTGCCGTTAATGGCGAAACCCGTAGCATCAGCTCTGTTGGAGCCTCCGAAGTTTGCTTTTTGCAACCAGTAATCGGCATAAGCTGACTGAAGCATGAAAAGAAAAATGGAACCGATGGTGAATGCCTTTTTCATTTTTGTAGAGGATTGAATTTTAACTATGACGAAGTTAGTAAAAAGGGCGATGCTCCAACAATTTGATAGAGGTCATTAATTAGTATAACTGCCTCTATTTCAGAATGCTGACTGTTTTTAGGATATATTACGCCTTTACGGGAGGCCTCCTGCCGGACTTAAATTGAAAAAGGAGCATTTGGGTAAAATGCTCCTTTCGGGAAATGACAATCCATGCGGATTATTGTAATGAAAGACAACCCGGTGGACAACAGGTATTAGAAGCATATACCGATTCACTTGGAGAATTGATCCTCATTTCTCCGTTGACATTCTGGACATTCACCCCTCCTAAGATCAGGAAGATGGCGTTTGCCGGTCCAACTCTTCCACTCTGATCCATGGCCATCTGGTAAGCAAGTCCATTGAAATTGCCGCTGCAGAACAGTGAATCAATCACGGCTTTTGAGATGATGCCACCGGTAACAGTTTGTCCCTGACGCGATGCAAATGATGCAAATTCACCCGTTGCGGTTTTGGCCGCTCCGCGGTCAATGTTTCGGGCTTCTGCATAACCGTCAATCGAATTGAACCTGCAATCAGGGACGAGCGGTGAATCCAGACGGAGCGTCGGGTATTCATAAGGCTGATCGGCTGAACTCCGGATGTAAAACAGGAGGATAATAATGACGGTTGTAAGTACTAAATTGATAATCGTTTGTGCTTTCATTGGGCAGGGGGCTTGAGGGTCAATTCGGTGAAGGAAAACAGAAAAATCAGAACCGCTAAATGTGAGATTCCGGCAGGCTGCAGTGGTTGGCTGCAGCCTGCCGGAAATTTAATTTTGTATCCGGGCCGGTAAAGTGAGTTTTCCGACATCGTTATTCACTGAAAGAATGAGTAAACAAGTGGCAGTACAAAACACCGGACTGGTGATGCAATGATGTCCGCTCCAGCTGCCATCGTTGTTTTGAATACTGATCAGGCGGCGGCTCATTTTATCATACCAGTTTTTCCATCCCTGGTCGTTGCTCATGATCATGCCTTCTCCTGTTTGCAGATAACTCAAAAATTCTTCGCCTCCGTTGTTGCCGAATCCGCTCATCACATTTTCATCCTGCGCCAGTTTCGTGGCCTGCTGGTTGATCTGATAAGCGGTTGCATATTTCATGGCCTGTGAAGGTGCCATGCCAGCTTTAGTCAGATTATCTATTGTTACTTCTTCCGATTCCACCTTGCCTGCTCTTTTCGCTTCCCTGATTTTTTCTTTCGCTTCGGCAGTTTCCTTTGCGGTAGCCCTTGCAGAACCCGAAACAGAATAGAGAACAATGCCGGCAGCCGATTCGGTAACAACACTGTTGTTTTTAGTGTTGATGTTGCTTTTCTGATAATTTCTTGATTTGTCCAGTATGAGTTCATCCACTTCGGCACCTGCACTCACCGCTGATTCAAGAGCGCTGGTTGCAAATGATGACTGCAGCACACCTGCCCATCCGCTTCCCTGCAGCGAACCGTTGGCCGTTTGTCCCATTTCTATTTTGTCGACGCATTTCTGAATGCTCCTGCGGACTCTTCTTTTCAATTGCGGGTCATGGTCAAGATCGTGAATGATGTTGCTGAGAAACTGAGAAGTGAGTACTACATCGATATTTTGTCCAAGCTTCGACTGTGGCTGCGTTCCGGTTTGAGTGGTGATGTTAAGTGAGTTTTCATCTGATGATTCAACCGCATCAATCAGATAGTTCAGTGCATTTTTTAATTCTCCGGAATATTCGCCACTCTTGATGGTGGAACCGCTTCTGGCAAGTGACATGGCTACCATGGCGGTGGTGGCAGGATCAGATTTCACAGCGTGGGGATCACGGATGTACTGTCTGTTGCGAGATCCTGCTCCCCAGCCTCCGTCGTTGTGTTGCGCATCGGCCAGCCAGCTTAGCCCTTCATCGATGGAACTCATGACCTTGGCGGGAATGGGATGATGCACAGATTGATTCAGACCTTCGCCATCAAATGCTGTCATGAAAACACATTTGGCGGGATCCTTCTTGTTGGCACTTTTTGAAGTTTGAATTTCACGGAGGAGCGGATCGGATTGTTGCAATCGTATTTTTGCATCTGCCGGTTTTTCAATCAATACATCCTTCTTTGATGTATTCTTGAGATCTGTTTGTTTTTCTTTTTCAGGATTTACTTCTCCTGACAGAAGTGTGTATGATCCGGCAGCTATCAGCAGGCCTGCGATCATGAGTTGATGAATTTTCATGGATAAGAGTTTTTAAAATGACCCTTATCAGATGAGCACCGGTCATCATTTCCATAAACAGATAATAAATAGTGGAAGAAAAGTCTGGCAAGGAAATATCCGGATCAGGATTCAGGCAACTTACTGCTGTATCCGTAGTCTTCAAAATCCGCTTTGTAGAGATGATATACTTTATTAGCCAACTCCGTATTGAAAAATGACAAGTGAGGCGGGATCTGATCTGCCAAGTCACTCCATCTGATACGGTGTGCGTCTTTAGTGAATCCATCGGCGATTTCAGCGTGATGATGACTTGACAGTCCCGTAAGGTCAAAATGTTGCCGGCCTTCTTCATTCACTTCCCGGATGCCGGCTTCCAGGTTTTCAAGATGTACAATTTTTCTGAAGCAACCCGGATGATCGAATTCAAAATATTTTTTCTGAAGCGCGTAATGCGGGTCGCAGGAGGTGAGGTCCGATTTGGAAAGAAACTCCACAAACTGCTCAAAAGATATATTGGCGTCTTTCCTGTTCAGCACTCCGGCAACGGGAGGATGCATGACGCTTTTTTTCATGGTGTGGATATAGGCGCTCACCGCCCTGATGTATGGATTTCTGACGACTTTGAAAGTGTAGTTTTCGGGATGGAGGATGTCGCTGAGTTGGGTGGGAAACTCTTTGCTGAAAACATGCATTCTGTATTCGTGAATCCAGCTGTGATACTCCAGTGCTTTTTCCAGCAGGCCCATCTGACGGAAGAACATTTTGGTCAGAATCGTGCAGCCTACCTTCGGACTCCAGTCCATCACCACATTGTTGACAGGATCAAATAATGCCGTGATTTCTTTAGGGTGAATGACCGGTTGGTATGGTCTGCGGAAAAACCGAAGAATCATAGGTGAGTCGTTTAATTGCTGCAAATTAAATCAATTGATTGATTGAATGGAAATGAAACAAAAAAAGCGGAATCAACTGATTCCGCTTTTTAAACATTCGGGTAATGATGTTACTCTCTGCGTCCCAGGTACACCATGACGTAATACATCAAGGTGGCAAGTGAAGACAAAGCTGCGACCACATAGGTCATGGCAGCCCAGTTAAGAGCGTCCTTTGCCATTACAAGCTCCTGAGGATTGGCAGTACGCGAAGTCTGCAACCATACCATGGCTCTTTTGCTGGCATCGAATTCAACCGGTAGTGTTACAAAGCTGAACAGGGTGATCAATCCAAACATGACGATTCCGATCAGCAGTAAGGTAGGGAAGGTGTTCACCAGCAGGATTCCGCCAAGCAGCACCCACTGCACCCATTTGGAACCGAAGCTTACGATTGGCACAAGCGAAGAACGGAACTGAAGCCAGCTGTAAGCACGAGCGTGCTGAACAGCGTGTCCGACTTCGTGAGCAGAAACTGCAGCAGCGGCAGCACTGCGTCCGTAGAAAACATCGTGACTCAGATTAACTGTTTTCTCCAAAGGATTATAATGGTCGGTAAGTTGTCCCTCGACAGAAATGATGCGTACATCGTTAATGCCATGATCACTCAGCATTTTCTCGGCAATCTCTTTTCCGCTTAAACCAGATCCGATAGTGACCTGCGAATATTCACGGAACTTGCTTTTCAAACGACTGCTGATCAGCCATCCGATAAGCATGAAAACAATAGCAATAATGTAAATTCCCATAGTTGATTATAATGATTAATTTGTTTGCAAATATAGATAGAGTTCTTAGTTTTTAGTTCTTAGTTCTTAACTCCGGATCTTTACCTATTAACTAAGAACCAGGAACTAAGAACTATGAACTTTGTTCCCTTTGAACAAAGAAAATACCACTTTGTTCACACCTGTAATCTGATAATGCATCAAAAGCGCATTTCGCGCCTTTTATTGCTCGTTAACAATTGAAAATCAATATTTTACTACTCCCACTTGAAAAATCTGACAGCTAGTGCATAAACTGCTATGCCCCATGCCACAATGACAATCAGCTGGGTTCCAATGTCAAAAAGTCCTGCTCCCTCGAAAGCTATTTTCCTGAGGGCATCGTTGAGATAGGTCAGCGGAAGTGCTTTGCAAACGGGTTGCAGCCAGGAAGGAAATGCTTCGATCGGGAAAAACGTTCCTGACAGTAAAAACTGAGGAAGTGTGATGATATTCGCCAGCGGCGGAATCATGGATTCATTTTTTGCCAGACCGGAAATGATAAATCCAAACCCCATGAAAACAATCAGTCCGATGGCCGCAAGCAAAAGCATCGAAAGAGCTGTTTGTAATCCATTCACCAGAGTAAAGCCAAACGCATAATAACCGATAACAATGATGAATGCAGATCCGAGCAGGGAAAATACCATTCTGCTCAGCGCTTCTCCCATGAGGATATAAGGCTTTTTGATGGGTGTGGCAAAGAATCGTTTAATCACCAGCGTTTGTCTCAAATTGAAAAACACAAAGGCTGTTCCGAATACGCCGGCACTCAAAATAGCAAAGCCCATTTGTCCCGGCAAAATGAAATCGATCATGGAATATTTTCTTCCTTCAACAACTGATGTTTTCAGCTCAGCATTTATTTGTGATACCGGAACGTTTTCCAGATTCAGTTTCTGAACAAGATTTTCAATCACCGATTGCAGCACTTTCGCTTTCTCAGGCGCTGCCGCCGATGTTTGAAGGTCGATAATATATTTGGGTCCTTCCGGATCAGTATTCAGCCGGATATCGATAACTGCCGCGAGATTTCCTTTTTCGAGTTCCCTCGAAAGCTCCTGATCGTTCAGTCCTTCCGACAATATGACACCGGGAAGTCCCATCACACCCAGGTAAAGCTCATTGTTTCTCTCGGCAGTTGGTCTAACTCCCAGCTCGAGGCTGATCCCGTTTCCGCCGATAAAACCAAATACGAGAATAAAGATCAGCGGGAACAGCAAAGTAAACACCACCGCCGACGGACTTCTGGTGATCGACCGGAAACTTGCTCTGGTAATGGCAAGCATTGCTGTTATCTGACTATAATCTTTTTTCATCTAAAATCAATCATCAAAATCCTCTTCAGTCATTCCTCCACTCTCTGCCGGTCAAATTCAGAAACACGTCCTCCAGATTTGCCTGCTTCACCTGCTTGATTCTTTCAAATCCAGATTCAACCAGCTTGTCGATGAGATGATCGGGGCTGTCGATCGCAATGATTTTACCTCTTTCCATGATGGCTACCCGATCGCATAATGTTTCCGCTTCATCCATATAATGTGTGGTGATGACAACGGTTGTTCCGGCGGAACGAATTTCTCTGATCAGATCCCATAAATTTCTTCTGGCTTGCGGATCCAGACCTGTAGTCGGTTCATCCAGAAAAATTATCTGCGGCTTGTTGATCAGTGTGGTGGCGATGGAGAAACGTTGCTTTTGTCCGCCCGATAATTCCTTGAACCTGGATTTGGCCTTATCCTGAAGAGCAACTTTATTCAGCAATTCCATCGGATCCACTGTGCAATTGTACAATCCCGAGAACAATCTGATCAGTTCGAGCAAATTCAGATTCGGGTAAAAACCTGCAGCCTGAAGTTGTACTCCGATAATCTGCTTGATGGCATTTGAGTGGGTCCTGATATTGAAACCTTTGATAATAACATCGCCGCCGGAAGGTTCTCTGAGTGTTTCTATGATTTCAAGGGTGGTGGTTTTACCCGCACCATTGGGTCCCAGCAGTCCGAAAATTTCACCTTCCCGTACTTCAAAACTGATTTCGTCAACTGCAGTTAGCTGCTGATATTTTTTGACCAGCCCCTTGACTTCTATAACGAAAGCAGTGTTTATCATAACTATGAAATCGGGTGTAAAGGTAATGAAGGCTGATTGATGACAACAGGTAACGGGTAATAAACAATGGACATTGGACAATTGACAATAGACACCGGATGTTAACCAGACATGATTCCTGACCTCCCTGACTCCCCTGACTCTCCTGACCTCCCTGACTCCCCTGACGCTCCTGACGCTCCTGACCTCCCTGACTCTCCCCTCTCTATCTTAGATGAATTATCGGCTAATTATCTTAAGCTAGAACTATCTTTGCACAATTATGAGTACAGCGGTTCAGATAGGCGATACTATTATTTCAGGAGAAATCATCTCACGCAAATTCGTTTGCGACCTTGAGAAGTGCAAAGGCGCCTGCTGTGTTGAGGGTGAAAGCGGTGCCCCGCTGGAAGAAGAGGAGCTGGCTGTACTGGATGATATTTATGATCAGGTAAAGCCTTTTCTTAGAAAGGAAGGTGTTGCTGCCATTAAAAAATACGGCAAGTACCTGGTTGACAGTGATGGTGATTGGGTTACCCCGCTGGTGAATGGTACCGGAGAATGCGCTTATACCATATTTGAAAACGGTGTTGCCAAATGCGGCATCGAAAAGGCTTGGGAAGAAGGTGCGGTAGCTTTTCAAAAACCCATCTCCTGCCATTTATATCCCATCAGGATCAACAAGTTAAAAAGCGGATTGGAAGCGCTGAACTACCATAAGTGGGATCTTTGTAAGGCCGCCTGCGCCCTGGGAAAGAAACTCGATGTACCGGTATATGCTTTCTTAAAAACCCCCCTGATCCGCAAGTATGGAAAGGGCTGGTACCGCGAATTGGAGCTTGCTGTGAAACATTTGACCCCCTGAAATTTTCACGGCTGCTCAAGTGTTTGAATTTCAGTCAAGGTCTATTTTCAGATAACAATCTTTATTCAAAAACAAAGTAAACCCGGTTATTTAGTTGCTAACTGACCGTGTTGAAAAATACAGCCGATTGTTAAAAAAAATGAATAGGTGTCTTCCGTATTTTTAACAAAGTTTGCAGTGGAATCAGTGACGGGAACTTTGTCCCCTCAGCCCCCTGATTTCCAATCATAATTAAACTCAGTCGAAATCAAAATTTGCCTGGTTGCCAAAACGGCCGGGTCAGGGAATAGTCACCTCTAACCAATTTAAGAAAACATGGAACTTTTACTTCAGGAAAACAAAGAGCGGTTCGTCCTCCTCCCCATCAAATATCCCAAGGTTTGGGAAATGTATAAACTGCATGAGGCATCGTTCTGGACAGCAGAGGAAATTGATTTGTCGCCTGATTTGAAAGACTGGGAAAAGCTTTCGGCTGATGAACAGCACTTTATAAAGCATGTGCTAGCATTTTTTGCAGCCAGCGATGGTATTGTGAATGAAAATCTGGCTATTAACTTCATGCGTGAGGTTCAGCTGCCTGAAGCCCGCTGCTTTTACGGGTTTCAAATCATGATTGAGAATATCCACTCAGAGACCTATTCGCTGCTGATCGATACCTATATTAAGGATGCTGCCGAGAAAAAGTACCTTTTCAATGCCATTGAAACCGTGCCCTGTGTACAGAAGAAAGCTGAGTGGGCATTGAAATGGATTAATAACGGTTCATTTGCTGAAAGACTGGTGGCTTTTGCCGCTGTGGAAGGCATCTTCTTCTCCGGCAGCTTCTGTTCCATCTTCTGGCTGAAGAAACGTGGTTTGATGCCTGGGCTCAGTTTTTCCAATGAACTGATCTCCCGCGATGAAGGACTGCATTGCGATTTTGCCTGCCTGCTTTACAGCATGCTTGAGAATAAATTGTCAGAAGAACGCGTTAAGTCAATCATAATGGATGCAGTCACTAACGAACATGAGTTTGTGACAGATGCACTGCCTGTTTCCCTGATTGGCATGAATTCTAAATTAATGTGCCAGTACATTGAATTTGTAGCCGACCGATTGCTGGTGGCATTGGGCTATTCCAAAGTATATAATGTCACCAATCCTTTCGATTTCATGGAGACCATTTCACTTCAGGGCAAAACCAACTTCTTTGAAAAACGTGTTGGAGAATACCAGAAGGCCGGAGTCATGTCGTCTAAGGAAGCTCAGGAATTCAAACTCGATGAGGACTTTTAAAAGAGTTTGACTGAGCATCAGTAAGTCGCGCTGTTTGAAACTTCGTTGAAAACTATTGGCACATACCTGAATCAACCGGAAATTTAATTGGCACATTAGCGTAGCTGATCTGCCGGAAAACCAAGAAGGCTGCTCCTGCTGTCTTTCGATCCGGCGCCCCCGAGTTTTCATAGTCATTACATAATAACCACAATATAAAATAAACTTTTAACCCCTTTTATTTATGTACGTAGTCAAAAGAGACGGCAAGAAAGAAACCGTGAAGTTCGATAAGATCACTTCACGTATCCAGCGATTGTGCTATGGATTATCTTCGCATGTGGAACCCGTTCAGGTGGCTATTAAAGTCATTGAAGGAATTTATGACGGCGTCACTACGAGCGAGCTGGATAACCTGGCAGCTGAAGTGGCCGCTTCGCTGACCACCACGCACCCCGATTACGCTTTGCTCGCTTCGCGTATCGCCATCTCAAACCTTCACAAGAATACCAAGAAGTCGTTTTCTGAAACGATGAAGGATCTGTATGAGTATGTTGACCCAAGAACAGGTTTGAAAGCTTCCCTGCTCGCTGATGACGTATATGAGATCATCAGCAGTAATGCAGAGTTGCTCGACTCTACTATTATCTATGATCGTGATTTCGGGTACGACTATTTTGGATTCAAAACACTCGATAAATCCTATCTGCTGAAGCTGAATGGAAAAGTGGTAGAGCGTCCACAGCACATGCTGATGCGCGTTGCCATCGGTATTCACAAGGAAGATGTTGAGTCTGCGATTGAAACCTACAACCTGATGAGCGAGCGCTGGTTCACTCATGCAACGCCTACTTTGTTCAATGCAGGCACTCCAAAACCACAGCTTTCATCCTGCTTCCTGCTTACCATGAAAAGCGACAGTATTGAAGGTATCTACGATACGCTGAAACAATGCGCGCAGATATCACAGTCGGCCGGCGGTATTGGACTGAGCATGCACAATATCCGCGCCACCGGATCTTACATCCGTGGCACCAACGGAACCAGCAACGGAATTGTTCCGATGTTGCGTGTGTTCAATGATACTGCACGTTATGTTGATCAGGGCGGCGGAAAGCGCAAAGGCTCTTTCGCGATTTACCTCGAACCATGGCACGCCGATATTTTCGAATTCCTTGAACTGAAAAAGAATCACGGTAAAGAAGAGTTGCGTGCAAGAGATCTGTTTTACGCACTCTGGGTGTGTGACCTGTTTATGAAGCGCGTTGAAGCTGAAGGCGACTGGTCATTGTTCTGCCCGAACGAAGCTCCTGGTCTCGCCGACTGCTATGGCGCTGAATTCGAAACGCTGTATGAAAATTATGAGCGCGAAGGCAAAGCCCGCAAAGTGATAAAGGCACGTGAACTCTGGACGGCCATCCTTGAATCACAAATTGAAACAGGTACTCCGTACATGCTGTACAAAGATGCCTGCAACGAAAAATCCAATCAGAAAAATCTCGGTACCATTAAGAGCTCAAACCTCTGCACAGAGATCGTTGAATATACCGATAAGGATGAGGTGGCCGTTTGTAACCTTGCTTCCATTTCGCTTCCCCGATTTGTGATTGACGGAAAATTCGATCACCAGAAACTTTTTGATATCACTTACGTGGTAACCAAAAATCTGAATAAGATCATTGATGTCAACTACTATCCGGTTCCTGAGGCGCGTCGTTCCAATATGCGTCACCGTCCGATCGGAATCGGTGTGCAGGGACTCGCCGATGCATTCATCCTGATGAGAATGCCGTTTGAATCAGAAGAAGCACGCAGACTCAATGCTGAAATTTTCGAAACCATCTATTATGCTTCCATGACCGCTTCCAAGGATCTGGCAAAGCAGCATGGTCCGTACGAAACATTCCAGGGCTCTCCGCTTTCAAAGGGGATCTTCCAGTTCGACATGTGGAATGTGACGCCTTCATCCCGCTGGGAGTGGGATGTGCTTCGCGAAGAGGTGATCAAGCACGGCGCAAGAAATTCACTCCTGCTCGCTCCGATGCCTACAGCTTCTACTTCACAGATTCTGGGTAACAACGAATGCTTCGAACCCTATACTTCGAACATTTATACACGCCGTGTACTTTCAGGAGAGTTTGTAGTAGTGAACAAACACCTGTTGCTCGATCTGGTAAAACTCGGATTGTGGAACAACGATCTCAAAAATAAACTGATGGCCAGCAACGGCTCTGTTCAGGATATTCCTGAAATTCCTCAGGAGATTAAGGAAATGTATAAGACTGTCTGGGAGATCAAACAGCGTGCGATCATTGACATGGCAGCAGACAGGGGAGCCTTCATTTGCCAGAGTCAGTCACTGAATGTGTTTATTCAGAATGCCAACTTCGCCAAGCTGAGCTCTATGCACTTCTATGCCTGGAAGAAAGGTCTCAAAACCGGTATGTATTACCTAAGAACCAAAGCAGCCGTAGATGCTATCAAATTCACCATTGATTCGTCATATCTCAAAAAGCCTGCTGCTAATGGCACCGAAAACGTAGTTGCCGTTACTTCACATGATGCAGCCATGGCAGAGATCAGCTGCAGCCTCGACAATCCCGATGATTGTCTGGCTTGCGGAAGCTAATAAACCCCATCCGCTTCAGCGGAGCTAATCCAAGTAGTAAGGACCGGAACCCCACACCGGTCCTTTTTTATTGCAGGAATTTTAATGCTTAATTTGTAGTGAAATCAAAATCATGAATTCGAATCATACCCTCATTGCAAAAACCATCACCGGCCTGGAAGATGTACTCGCTGCGGAACTGCTGAAGCTGGGAGCCCGGGACATTGAAAAACTTCACCGTGCAGTAAAATTCACCGGTGATGCGGGCACCATGTACAAAGCAAATTACTGCCTGCATACAGCCTTGCGGGTTCTGGTTCCGGTGTTTCAGTTTCATGTGACCAGTGAGCAGGATCTTTACGATAAGATTAAAAATATGCGTTGGGAGGATTACATTGATGCGGATGATACAATTGCAATTGATACAGTACTTGCAACCGATCTGTTTAATCACTCACAGTATATTTCTCAAAAAGCCAAGGATGCCATTGCGGATCGCTTTCGAGAGATGTCAGGTGTGCGCCCGAGCGTGGATCTGAAAAATCCTGTGCTGAGAATCAATCTTCATATCAACGAAGATATCTGCAGTGTGGCATTCGACAGTTCCGGGGAGAGTCTTCACAAGCGAGGTTATCGCGATCAGACCAATCTGGCACCCATCAATGAAGTGCTTGCGGCAGGGCTTGTAAAGCTTACCGGTTGGGAGGGAAGACGGCCTCTGATAGATCCAATGTGCGGTTCAGGAACCATTTTAATTGAAGCTGCCTTAATTGCTGCAAGGATCCCGCCGGGATATTACCGTAAAGAATTCGGATTTATGAAATGGAAAAAGTTCATGCCGTTTGATGAAGTGTTGTGGAAGACAGTTTGTGATGCAGCAGTTTCCCGAATCGACTCATCAGATGTTACCATCCTTGGTGGAGAGCTGTCGCATCATGTTGCCAGAAAAGCCCGCGAAAATATCAAGATCGCCAAAGTGGACGACATGGTTCAGGTAAGGGAGTCCGATATCAGGGATTTTGAACCACCTGCCGGAGGTGGCGTGGTAATCATCAACCCGCCTTATGGAGAACGAATGGACAAAGATGACCTGACTCAACTGTATGCCGCCATCGGTGATTCCTTTAAGAAGCGTTTTGCCGGTTTCGATTGCTGGCTGATCACGTCAAACAAAGAAGCGCTCAAGCATGTGGGCCTCAGACCGTCACGTAAAATACCGGTGTTCAACGGGCCGCTGGAATGCCGCTTTGTCAGATATGAAATGTATCAGGGAACCAAAAAAACTCCGAAAACACAATGATATGGAAGACCGGGTGCTTTTTTGTCCGGAATAAAATTCTTCCTATCTTCATCATCATTTTTCACCCTGACCGAAATTCAGAGCATTAAGACATGAAAGGGCATCATATTCAGTTTCTGTTACTTGTCAGAAAGTTCAGGATTGTACTGGCTGTGCTGATGTTGGTGACGTTTTTGTCAGGACTCTACCTGCTGGCCCCTGCTGTTCTCAGATACTCATCCCACACCTCATTCTATTTACTCGCAGATAAACTTTACAACCCGGCGTCATCAATTGTTGAAGACAATATTTCAATTACAGAGTATTCGATGGAGAGTAAAAGAATAGAGAACCTTCTCTATTCAACGGAAATGATCTCTTACCTCGTTAAGAATTATAACCTGTACAGTCGTTACGGAATTGATTCAACTTCTCAGTTTGCGAGGGAGATGATGGCAAATCAGATAAGAGATAATGTCAGTCTGAATAAAACAACATCTGATTTTTTCATGGTATATGTGGATGACAGGAACAACGAGATAGCTGCTGCCATGGCTAACAGTATTGTCAAACAACTTGATGTGCTCAACCGGGAGTATATTAAGAACAAAATTAGTGTTCACATCCGACTCTACAACACATTCATTGCCGAAAGTAATAAGATGAATGATGATTATTCAGTCAGAATTAAGGATCTGTTATCAGAATTAAATCAGGCCAGACTTGTCGGAAATGCAATTAAACAGAATGGCGAAAAAATTTCTGATATTGAGTATTCAATATTTGAAGCGGTGAATAAAATCAGTCAGATTACTGTTCAGAATCTGAATACCCAGAAGTTTCTTTTCAACTCCATGAAAATGATGGATCAAACCAACACTGCCACCATTATTATGGTAGCCCGTGCCTTGCCTGATACTACTTCGAGACGATTGTTTCTGGTGCTGTATTCGCTCGGGGCAGCCATTGCGGTGCTGGTTGTCACTATCACGGTTTTATACCTGCTTCATTACTATAATGAAGAACTGAAATTGGTATTTGGCAGAAATCAAGCCGGTTAATATTTCTCATTATGTTGTCATTATCTGAAAGGTCGAACAGGTTATCAATCGCAATCTTAGTATTATGGATATCATCCTGTTTTGCAGCCTGCAGCGACAAGGGTTTTGATCAGGTCCCGGAAGTGGATCAGAAACGCTTCATGGGAACCTGGTACGAAGTGGCCGCCTTGCCAACCAGTTTCAACAAAGGTTGCTCCTGCAGTAAAATGGATCTGCAGGCGGATGATGGAGATGGATATGTGAAGATGATCTATTCCTGTATCAAGAAGGAAAAACAGGGAGCAGTACTTGCAAAAATATATTCAGCGGATAACGGCAGTTTTTCCCGGTGGCGCCTCCAGTATTTCTGGCCTTTCAGGAATACGTTATATGTAATTGCACTTGACAGTTCATATACTCATGCCATGGTGGCCGGTCCCGATCGCGATTTTCTGCAGATATTATCAAGAAGCAGTTTGCCTGATCAAACGGTGACATCAGACTATATTTCAAAGGCAGGCAGTCTTGGGTTCAATACAGATGCGCTTGTTTTTCCGGAGCAAAAATGTAACTGATATCATCTGCTCAGCCAGGTAATCAGCCACCATTCGGTGAAAAGTCCGATCAAAAACCCGCTGTAAACCTGCGCTGGAGTATGGGCATTCAGTATCAGTCTGGAACTGCCCAGCACTCCGGAAATTAAAATGATCAGAATGATTGCCGGCAAAAGAGGTGCGCCAAGAATTTGCGATATGGCAAAAAGTAATCCTGTGAATCCGCCTATGCCAATCATGTGTATGCTTACTTTCCAGCGAAAGCTGAGCAGCCATGCTATAAAAATAGTAACGGTAGCGCCCAAAACCATCAGACCGAGAATTCTGGGAATGGGCAATTGCTGCAATAAATAGTAACAGGACAGATAGTAAACAGCTGTTGTGATAAAAGGAATTCGCCTTTCTTCGATACTTTCCATTTCCATCGATCGTATCGCTCCTTTCTGCAGTAGCAGCAATGCCGTTATCACCGGCATGGCACCGGTTGTAATAAAAACAAGTGAGATGATAATTCGCTGAACCTGTGGTGAGATACTATAAGCGATATAGGTGTTGAGGTTCATCACCAAAATGACCGCGTAAAAAGGCATCAACAGCGGGTGGAAGATATAGGAAAGAAAACGGGCAAGTTTGGAGGACATCACGGAATCTGCTAAGGTTTCATCAGAGTTCCTTACGAAGTCGGGCAACCGGAATACCAAGCTGTTCCCGGTATTTGGCTACTGTTCTGCGCGCTATGTTGTAGCCTTTGTCATTCAGCAGCTTCATCAGCTTTTCATCGGGAAGAGGTTTGCGCTTATCTTCATTCCCGATAGCATCACTAAGAATCTTTTTGACTTCTCTGCTTGATACCTCTTCGCCGCTGTCAGTTGACAGGGCTTCTGAAAAAAAGCTTTTCAGTAAAAAGGTGCCGAAATGAGTTTGAACGTATTTACTGTTGGCCACTCTTGAAATAGTGGAGATGTCCAGTCCTACCACATCTGCGATATCCTTAAGGATCATCGGCTTCAGTTTTTTCTCATCACCTTCCAGAAAATACTCTTTCTGGTAATTCATGATGGCATCCATCGTTCGGATCAGTGTAATTTGTCGTTGCCGGATGGCATCGATAAACCATTTGGCTGCATCAAGTTTCTGCTTGACAAACATCATGGCGTCTTTGCTTGCCTTACTCGCTTTAGAATCCTTTGAATAGGTCTCGAGCATCTCAACATATTGTCTGCTGATCCTGAGTTCGGGTGCATTCCGTGAATTGAGGGTCAGCTCGAGGTCACCGTCGCTATTGGTAATCATGAAATCAGGAACGATGTGCTGGGCCGACCGGATGTCATCAGAGTATGACCCTCCGGGGCGCGGATTCAGGTGCAGAATTTCGTTGAAGGCTTCCTTCATTTCATCTGCATCGAGATTCATCGACTTTTCTATTTTCTCATAATGCTTTTTTGAGAATTCATCCATGTGCTTGTCGATGATCTCCTTCGCATGAGCGATTTCAGGATAGGCATCTTCCTTTCTTTCCAGCTGCAATAACAAGCATTCACGTAAATCACGCGCTCCGATACCGGGTGGATCAAATGACTGAATGATCTTTAGAACGGCGAGAACCTCTTCTTCGGTGGTTTCAATGTTTCTCGAAAAGGCAAGATCATCAACCAGTGCCCTGATCTCTCTTCTCAAATAACCATCATCATCCAGACTTCCGATTATTTGTGTGGCTATCTGGCGGCTCTTTTCATCCAGGTTGGTAAGTCCAAGTTGATTGTACAAGGCTTCATGAAAAGTACTGCCGGAACTGATAGGCATTTCAGTCCGCTCTTCATCCGGTGAAGTGTTGTTGACATTCAGCTTGTAATAAGGCTCATCATCCTGAATATAATCGGATATATCAAAGTCGGCATCTTCACGCTCGCCGGCCTCATCACGATCACCATCGGTAAATTCATCCTCCTGCCCATCAGTGATTTCATCATTCTCATCATCCCTGGTTTCCTGTTCGTCTTCCTCCGGCCCCTCTTCCAAAGCAGGGTTAATCTCCATCTCTTCCTTGATGCGCTGTTCCAATGCAATGGTAGGCACCTGCAACAATTTCATCAACTGAATTTGTTGCGGAGAGAGCTTCTGTAAAAGCTTTTGTTGTAAGGACTGCTTTAACAATGATTAATGATTATATATAGGTGATAGGCGATGCGCTGAGCTTGTCGAAGCGTGACAGTTATGAGGAAATGGATTTAATGTCAACTGTCTAATATTCTTGTTAGAATTCTGCATTCATCGGTGTTCTGGGGAACGGAATAACATCGCGGATATTTCCCATACCGGTTACGAACAGGATGAGTCTTTCAAATCCCAGGCCAAAACCGGCATGTGGCACAGTTCCGAATTTGCGGGTTTCAAGGTACCACCAGAGGCTTTCTTCATGAATGTTCATTTCTTTGATTCTTTGCAGAAGTTTATCGTGGTTTTCCTCTCTTTGTGAGCCACCTACAATTTCACCGATTCCCGGAAAGAGCACGTCCATGGCGCGAACGGTTTTACCATCGTCGTTCTGCTTCATATAGAACGCTTTGATTTCTTTGGGATAGTTAAACAGGATGACCGGTTTCATGAAATGCTTCTCCACCAGGTATCTTTCGTGCTCCGATTGAAGATCAGTTCCCCAGTCAACTTTGTATTCAAACTTTGCACCGGAGTTTTTCAGAATCTCCACGGCCTCTGTGTATGAAAGTCTGATAAATTCGTTAGATGATACTGACCTGAGTCTTTCAATAAGATCATTATCGTACATCTTGTTCAGGAACTCAAGGTCGTCAATGCAATTCTCTAGGGCATATTTGACCAAATACTTCAGCATGTCTTCAACCAGATCCATGTTATCCTCCAGTTCATAAAAAGCCATCTCAGGTTCTATCATCCAGAACTCAGCTAAATGTCGTGCGGTATTGGAATTTTCAGCTCGGAAAGTCGGGCCAAAAGTATAGATCAGTCCTAGAGCCAACGCACCTAACTCACCTTCCAGCTGACCACTGACGGTCAGGTTGGCAGGTTTGCCAAAAAAGTCCTCTTTAAAGTTTATTGCTCCCTCCGGTGTCTTCGGGATTTGATTTAAATCCAGCGTGGTTACCTGAAACATGGCGCCTGCACCTTCGGCATCAGAGCCGGTGATTATTGGAGTGTGCAGGTAATAAAAGCCACGATCGTTGAAATATTGGTGAATGGCAAATGACATCGCATGCCGGATACGAAAAACAGCACCGAAGGTGTTGGTTCTGGGGCGCAGGTGAGCGATTTCACGAAGAAACTCAAGGGAGTGGCCTTTCTTCTGCAGCGGAAATGTTTCAGGATCCGCAGTGCCGTAAACCTCAATCTGCGTAGCCTGAATTTCAACCGGCTGACCTGAGCCTTGCGAGGGCACCAATTTACCTGTAACCGATAAAGAGGCTCCGGTTCCGATTAACTTGAGCACACTTTCATCAAACTCAGCAGGATTGACCACAATTTGAATATTATGAATGGTGCTGCCATCATTAACGGCAACAAAAGTAACATTCTTGTTGCCCCGGCGAGTCCTCACCCAACCTTTAACATTCACTTCCTGATGATCGGGATGCGTTTTCAGAAGCTGCTTTACAGGGATGTGTTTCATTGAATTTACATATTGTTAAGAGTCAATTTTAATGTGCGAAATTCGTGTTTTTAATGCAAGATGGCAACATCTGATTTGTTGTAAAATCAAAAAGGCCGCCGGATTGTTCCGGCGGCCTTTTTGATTAAGGTAAACAAATAATTATTTGTTTACTGA
>Ga0315903_10000793_pt1 | contig 47660 bp, 43 predicted proteins | sample LakEriMetagenome_7_FD_203524 | JGI IMG/M metagenome (GOLD analysis project Ga0315903, IMG submission 203524) | Freshwater fungal communities from buoy surface, Lake Erie, Ohio, United States - Buoy 2 MA119 | ecosystem: Environmental > Aquatic > Freshwater > Lake | place: USA: Lake Erie, Ohio... | reverse complement strand
GGCCCGTTCAGTATTCGGGCGAAGGCTCCGGTACTGCCTGCGTTCACCGCTGCCGACGCTGGCAAGACTCTTGCCATCAACCCTGCCGGTAACGGCTTCGTGTGGAAGTAAGGAGTAGCAGATGACACATCCGATTGACGAAGACCTCCTTGAAACTGAGGTGGATGACGCTGGGGTCATCAGCGCAAAGCCGTGGGCCCCGTCACCCTAGTTAGGAGCAGAACATGACCCGGAGCGCCAGAGCACTCGTGGTATAATAGCACTATGCACAAAGAAAACATCCACGGACACATCTACGCTCTTCCTGACTATAACGACAAGTCAGATATTGATGTCATCTTCAAGGACTTTGCCGACACCCTGAATGTGATGCAGATATTTCTCAACCCTACCGCTATGACCGATCAGAACATCAACTCACTGCTTGTCTTTGATAATGGCGCTACATTCAATTTGCCCCCCTCCCCAGTAAACATTCCCAACGGGTCAGAAGCAACATTCATCAACAAAGGCGCAAGTCCCTTGGTAGTCAATGGTGTGTCTATTGCTCAATGGAAGAGCGCAAAGTTTATTAAGTTAGAGGACCACTGGGCAAAGGTGATCTAGGTGTCTCAATACAAGACATATGTGATTCCTGCTATGAATACCCCGGCAGACTTGCCAAAGGCCATTCGTGAGTTTGCTGCCTCCATTACCAATATCTATACAGGCAAACTGTATAGTGACTACCAGATGACCCCAGACGATGTTGATGCGGTGTTCATCGTAGAAAGTGGAGCAACGGTACACATCACTACTCCTCCCGCAGGCCCCGGAGCATTCCCCGTAGGTGGATATTTCGGGGTATACGTGAAGGAAGGATACGCCAAGATCGTCCCCGGCGCAGGGCAGGCAGTACAGAAGGTAAACATCCAAGAAGTACGAGCAGGAGAGTTGGTCTATGTCTATTGCCTTGATACCACAACATTCTATGTGAATAGGGATACTGACGAAGCAGAAATCCCTGATGGTGTGTCTTTTGCTACCGGCCTGCACTTCCTTGCTGATGGAAGGCTGCATTGGAGTGTGTTTCATGGAAGCCTTGGTGCTCCTACCGGATACGAGATAAGGGATCGCAATGGAAATCCAACCACTCTTCCTGTTGCCATTGACAGGGCAAATAGAATAGGCACTATTAACGCAGCATCCTCACAACCACAAACCGACTACACCTTCAAGGTGCGCTCCATCCATGGCAGCATCTACGGTCCATGGTCGAATGTCGTAAGCACCCAATACAATGCACCAAGCAACCCCATTCTTGTTGATGCCAACTCGCTTCACACAGGCAATGGTCAGTTCACGGTAAGGACTGCTGATCCTGCTGATGCATCTAAGTTTACCGTCACGGCAACGGTACTGGGAGGGGGAGGAAATGCATCGGTGGCGGCGGGTAATGGAGGGCAGATTATTACTTGCTCTGGCTCAACAACACAGACCATCAAACTTGAAGCATACGCAGGCTCCTTGAAGTTCTGGGAGCATATAGTCCAAAGGCAGCCACACACTCATAGAAGCGAGAACCACCGATACCCGTGCGGCTCCCACCAGTGCAACTGCTCGTCGTCGTGGGCTGCGTGTGGGTGTGGTGGTTGTGATAGGTACCCGGCTCCGAACTCGCAGTCGTGGGGTCAGTGTGGTTGCGGTCCTGCGTGGGGCATCCCCGACGGCACGATGTGCTGGTATGGTGGTCTAATCACTACTTGTGGGTCATGTACTTCCTACTGTGACAACTGGGTCAGCGTCCTTAACGATGTAGCAGGTTGGCAGAATAGGCACGGAGAATGGTATACAGGATGAGGAGAATAAGATGATAGAGGTACCCTACCCAACAACATGGGTCAGAGATAGAACCATTTTGCGTGTCTTCAATAGCGACGGTAAGGAAATAGCAGACTATGATGGTGCTACTGGCCTTACCTTTATTCTCAAGGAAGAGAATGGAAAGTCTTACATTACTCCTGACTTGACGCACATCGTCCCCGGTAGGTGGGAGTTCACGGGGGTATACATCACAGGTGGTGTCGATGCCCCCATGAAGACAAACGTTGTAACAGAAGCAGGCACCAAGTCCCCAGACAACCATGATGAGGCAGCAGCACAGGAAGCCCATCAGCGTATTCGCAGATCGAAGAAGAACCCGCGAGACTATGATGATAGTCCCTTCCTCTTTGCTCCTATCAAGGAGCGTGATACTCGTATGAGTATCTGCCGGGAGTGCCCACTCTACAACCACGAGTCAGGCACCTGTACCGTCGATAACTCATTCATGGCCCTTAAGACAAACTTGGCCCAGAACGAATGCCCAGAAGGAAAGTGGGGTAAGGCATCCAACTACTCTGACAAGGCATTTGAAGAGCGCCGGAAGAAGATAAAGACCCCGGAGCAGACACAGGCACAGATAGATGACCAAGCAGCATTCGAAGCAAAACTTGCAGAACGGTTAGGTGAATGATGTTTGTTGATGATGAGGTTGCTATTGCTCGCCTCGCCATTTGCCGGGACTGCCCACTCCTATTCAAGCCAACATGGACCTGCAAATCCTGCGGTTGCTTTATGAAAGTGAAGGCCAGACTTGACTTTGCAGAGTGTCCCGAAGGTCACTGGGGCAAGGAAAATAACGATTTAGCAACGTAGCGTGAATGCTACTTCTGTAACTTGACTTTACATTCCTCATCTGGTATGATGAGGCACCTACTACAAATTCAAAGGAGAATGTCATGCTTGTTTTACCCACCACCCCGTCAGTAGACGGAGAGAGCGTTTTTGGGACCGTCATCGGTGGGTATAGGGTAATAGAGTTCTCCGGCTACACCTATGATAAGAATGGCAACAAGCAGCATCACCTATGGGAAGTAGAGTGCGTAGAGTGTGGAGAGCGTTACGTTCGCCAGAAGCAACACGTTAGAAACTCTAAACTTGGGTGTAGCAACTGTAAGGGAGAATTACAGTCTGGAACTCGTAGCGCACACTGGCGTGGAGGAGAGTTTGTTCCTGCCCACTTCGTTGCGAAAGTAAAGCACGGGCTTGAGCGCCGTTCCAGAACACTCACCTTTGACTTGTCGTTTGACTACCTTGATGCCCTGTGGCTTGCGCAGCAGGGACGGTGCGCCTACACAGGAGAGGAACTATGGTTCGGACGCTCAAAGGTGAATGGGAATGCCTCCCTTGATAGGATAGACAGCGCACTTGGTTACATCGAAGGAAACGTTCAGTTCGTTCACAAAGACATAAACATTATGAAATGGGATTTTCCCGAAAGCAGGTTCTTGGAACTATGCTACAAAATAACAGAGATGAGGAATGAAAGTGAGTAAGGTAAATGAGAACGGGTCGTTGGTAGATAGTTATTCCAATTTTATTGCTGTGAGCCGATATGCAAGGTGGATGGAGGACAAAGGCCGAAGAGAGACTTGGCAGGAGACCGTAGAACGCTACATGGCGTTTATGAAGAATCACCTCGTTAAGGAATACAACTATGACGCAGAGGCCCCTATTTTCAAGCGGGTAGAGCAAGCGATCCTCAACCACGAAGTGATGCCCTCCATGCGCTCCCTTATGACCGCTGGCCCCGCTCTGGAAAGAGACAACATCGCAGGGTACAACCCAGTAGTGGGAGGCACCAAGGTTCTCACAAGAGAGTTTGGCGAGGTAGCAATAGGCAAACTTTCCGGCACCACCGCCGAAGTTGTGAATAAAGATGGGAAGTGGGCCGACGCAGAGTTTCATTCCTATGGGGTACAGGATACATTTGAAGTGTCTCTTCACAGGAAGAATTCCCAGTCGAATGAGAGCGTAGTCTGTACGGCAAACCATAGGTGGATAAAGACAGACGGAGAAGTAGTTCCCACATCATCCTTGATGCCCGGTGACCATATTCCTTTCGCAACTGCTCCTCGCCCAGACACAGACAATATTGACTATCGCCTTGGTATCATCCACGGTCTTGTCTATGGCGACGGGACAACTACATATTCACAGGAGCGAACAAAGGGATATCACATTCGTATCTGTGGGGATGGAGAAGAACTGCTTCCTTATTTTGACGAGCACGGAGTTGTCTGCTACCCACCATCAGCAAATGGCGATCCGGTAGTTATGCTATATGGGGCATTCGCCAAGACGCACTCGCTCAAAACCCTTCCATCAAAGGACGAAACGGAGAGTTACCTCCTTGGTTTCTTCCGTGGGTGGTTTGCTGCTGATGGAAGTATCGGCAAAAACAGCAACGGCATCGTCCTTGCCGCTAATGAGGAAAGTGTTGAGTGGGCTAACGATGTCCTACCAAGAATAGGCATCCTCACTAATGGGGCGTGGGAAATGGGAAAGAGGACTAACTTTGGAGACAGAAAGCACAGGACTTTCTCCATCTACCTATCCCGCTCCTCTATGGTAGAAGATGACTTCCTTATTTCAAGAAAGCGTAAGCGCTTTGTTCCACTCCAAGCAGAGTTTATTGTAGATAGCGTTATTGCTACCGGAGAGAAGGAGGAGGTGTTCTGTGCGGAGGTCCCCGACACCAATACTTTCACTCTTTCTGGCGGGGTAGTCACGGGGAACTGCTCATTCATCGCTGTAGACAACCTTCGTGCCTTCGATGAGGCCATGTATATTCTGATGAACGGTACAGGAGTAGGCTTCTCCGTAGAGCAGAAGTACATCGCTCAACTCCCCATCATCGCTGATGAGTTCTACGATACTTCTACTACCATCGTGGTAGAGGACAGCAAACTGGGATGGGCCAAGGCATACAAGGAACTCATCTCACTTCTCGCTACTGGGCAAATCCCCAAGTGGAATATGGACAAGGTGCGCCCAGCAGGAGCACGCCTCAAGACATTCGGGGGCAGGGCATCTGGCCCAGCACCTCTCAAGGACCTTTTCAAGTTCACCGTAGCAACATTTGAGAATGCAAAGGGTAGGCGGTTAAAGCCCATCGAAGCACACGACCTTATGTGCAAGGTAGGAGAAATCGTGGTAGTCGGTGGAGTAAGACGCTCTGCCCTCATCTCACTCTCCAACCTTGATGACTTTGAAATGGCGAAGGCCAAGAGTGGGCAGTGGTGGGAGAGTGATCCCCAGCGTGCCCTCGCCAACAATTCGGCGGTATACAACAGCAAGCCAAGCGTAGCCCAATTCCTACGAGAGTGGAGGAATCTCTATGAGTCAAAGTCAGGAGAACGAGGAATTTACAATATGGATTCAGTCAGGAAGCACATTGACAAGTTCGGAAGAAGAGATTCTAGCAAGGTTGCAGGAACCAACCCTTGTGGGGAGATTCTCCTTAGGGCAAACGAGTTCTGCAACCTCACCGAAGTAGTAATCTCCGCAGATGACACAGAGGATACTCTTAGGGATAAGGTAAAACTGGCAACCATCCTTGGTACTTGGCAGTCCACACTAACTAACTTCAAGTATATCCGCAAGTCGTGGAAGGCAAACTGCGAGGAAGAAAGACTACTTGGAGTTTCCCTGACAGGAATCTTCGGCAATACCCTCACCAACCACTTGCACGACGGCCTAGTGCCTCTCCTAGCCTCTATGAGGGCCGTAGCGGTGTCTGCGAACAAGGGTGAGGCTGAGCGACTGGGTATAAATGAAAGTGCCTCTATCACCTGTGTAAAGCCCTCTGGGACGGTTTCCCAACTCACAGGTGTTTCCAGTGGCATTCACCCATGGTATTCAGAATACTATCTTCGTAGTGTACGAGCAGACAACAAGGACCCGCTCACGCAGTTCCTCAAGGACAGCGGTATCCCCAACGAGCCAGACGTAATGAAGCCAGACACCACCACGGTGTTCTCCTTCCCCATCGCTGCTCCCAAGGGTGCCACCCTCACCAAGGACTTCACCGCCATTGAGCACTTGGAACTATGGAAGGCGTACCGTGAGCATTGGACGGAGCATAACCCATCAGTCACCATCAACGTCCACGAGGATGAATGGATGGACGTAGGTGCGTGGGTATTCGACAACTTCGATGCTATTGGTGGAGTGTCCTTCCTACCAGCGACAGAGCATACTTACGCGCAAGCCCCATACATAGAGATAAGCGAGGTTGAGTATGCCCTCGCAGTAAAGAATATGCCTTCCAGTCTAACGTGGGAGATGCTTTCTCTTTACGAAAAGGTTGATGGAACAACTGGTTCGCAGGAACTTGCCTGTTCAGCAGCGGGTTGCGATCAGGTTGATATAGTCTCCGTAGCGCTTCCAGTAGATATAACAACTGGTGAGTTTGTTGTTCATACGTCTTCCGTTGCTTGAACAAAAACAGCGGTGTGTTCAAGTGTGGTATAATGTCTCTATGAGACAAAGACATTGGACACAAGAAGAAATAGCGTCGTGGGGAGAGGGTATGAAAAAGTGCCGGAAGTGCTTTGGTGTATTCCCTTTTAGTCACTACAAGCGTACAGAAAAAAGAAGTCTGTTCGGAATAGGAAACTACTGTAACTCTTGCCGAGGCGTGAGCGCGAAAAAAATGGACTGGACTGCCGAAGAGAAGGCGGCGTGGCCCGAAGGGCACAAAGAATGTACCGACTGCCGCAAGGTAAAGCCACTTAACGAGTTTCATAAACAAAGTAGTGGAGTAATGGGAAGAACCTCTAAATGTGGGAGGTGTCGGTCGGACATTATGAAAGACAAGAGAAGCAGGGACATCCCGCACTCTCTGCTATATGGCGCAAAAGTGAGGGCAGAGAAAAAGGGTATTCCGTTTGAACTTGATATAGAAGATATTGTCGTGCCCGATGTTTGTCCCGTGCTCCTCACACCCTTTACAAAAGGCAATACCGACACAGCAGCATCCCTTGATAGACTTGACGCAAGCAAGGGGTACGTCAAAGGAAATGTGAATGTAATATCACGCAAGGCGAATAGAATAAAGAACAACGCATCAGTAGGCGACTTACAGAGAGTGGTTGCTTGGATGGTGGAGGCATCGTCCGTGGTATAATAGGATAAGACTTCACCCCTGTTAATAGGTTGTGACGAGGAAGGGCGGTAGGGAATAAAACCCCTGCCGCCTTTCCTTGTACTGGTATAATAGACGTATGACTGTGCAGTCGAACCTCTACGCATCCCGTATTTTCAGCGAGCATCCTATCACTTGCTTTCCGCTGGACGATGTGAATAACCCAGTGGTCAAAGTCACCCGGATAATGAATGATAATGACTTCTCCTCGTGGACGGTAGGCCCCGGTATCGTAGAGGGGTATAACGATCCACCTGACCCTGCTAAGTGCGTCAACTTCACTAAGACATTGGTCCAGCAGCCCTTAAATATTGTTTCGCCTGTCTTTATTCACAACATCAGTGCGGTATCCCAACTGAATGTCTCATTCAGGATAGCGACAGACGCAGTAGGTGCTAAGATTTCGGTTGGGATAGAGACTGATGCCGGTCCCAAGGTCACTCCCACATCATCAACCCTCCCACACAAATTAGACCTTGATGGAGAGGTGGCAGGGGAACTCTCCATTCCCCAGAACACATGGGTTGATGTGAAGGGACACGCTTACGGGTTTGCTTCATCTGAGAAGGAATACAAGATTTGGATTCGCCTCAGTGGAACCCCTCATGGAGTAGACCTCAACTACTGGGTTTCAGACATCACCGTAATGAATGGCACAAAGGACATAACCACCATAATCACAAAAGAATGGAACGAAGCACACTACAACTTTGACCCCATCTTCGGTGGCCTGACCTGCAAACTCCTTGAGGCCGTGCCTTACGCAGGAGCAGATGAGCGTGGCTATTACCTCATAGAAGACGATGAGTTGTTGGCAAAGAACTACGGCATCCCGCTTGTCTATGGTTCAGACAACTCTACAAAAATCTATCCTTCTACACAGACCTACAACATCAGCAAGGCAGAGTATCGGTCATGGTCGCTGGTAAAGAATGATGGTGGCCCAGATAATATCTGGGGAGACTGGAAAAGCCCTCACACCGTACACGACTTGCTCTATGAATACGAGCAGAAGGTGTATTTCCCCTTACCATCTATTGTCCTTCCCGGTCACGGCGTCATCAACCAAGGAGGGCGCTACAACACCTACACCGTAGAGTTCTGGATGAAACTCACCAATAACTCCTTGACCTCCAAGAAGATTTGGGGACCTCTCCGTTCCTCTGATGGACTCTATGTGAAGGACGGTTTCATCACCCTGATGATAGGAAACAAGTTTGCCTCGCATCCTATTGGATCGTGGGGACGCCCTATGCTTATTGATATGATATTCCGCAGGGACCAAGCGGTGCTTGTCATCAACGGAGAGCGCGTAGCGACTGTGCGCTTTGACTCGTCCAAGATAGACCTTGCTCCTGTAGATGAAGACTGGGTGGGCTTCTTCGGGGACAAGGACATCCAAAACTTTGAGATAGACTGCTATTCCCTCTTCCCCTATGCCGTGCCCGACCTTGTAGCAAAGCGTCGTTTCGTATGGGGTCAGGGAGTAGAGAGTGTCGCTGTTGATACTAATGCCTATGACTCGTCACTCGCTTTCATCGACTACCCCGTAGCAGAATACACTACACAGAAACTCTACCCCGATGTGGAGCGCTGGGATGCTGGGTATTCAAACAACCTTGTTGCCACTCGCAACTCCCTATCAACTCCCAACTACAAACTACCAAGTATCAATATCGGCGGGTATACAGAAGATGTCTTCTACTGGGAGAACCTAGTGAAGAATGGGACGGATAATCGACCCGACACCTACTTCACTCTACATCCTGACCCTGCGTGGACGCAGCCCTGCCACTTGCTCTACAACTCTCTCAACGTGCTCAACGATCCGGTTAAGATGATCTACGGCACATTTGAGGGTCTGCGCACACCAGACAAGCAAACACTATTCAAGTTTGTGAATACAGCGAGCAAGCATGAGATAGAGTTCTTCCTCTTGGAAGATAAGGTCAAGGCAGAGTACCGTGGAGACACCACCTTCACGCTCCGTGAGCACACCGTAGACCTCTCTAAGCCATTTGGGGTGGGTATTCACCTAGGGGAACTTTTCGCTTTATACGGGTCTCTGGCTACCCGCTTCTTCGGCACACCCTCACTTGTCCAACTCTATGTAGGTGGAGATGGAGTCAATACCTTTGAGGGCAAGATATACAGGGTTGGCTTCTGTAATGAGGCAAGCGAAGCATCGCTTCCCGACTTTGGGGAGGTAGTCATAGAGTCAGACGTAGAAGCAAAATGGTTTATGACTGCAACAGCATCCTACACACTCAAGGCAAAGCAGGAGTTCAACACCTACTTCCTTGACATCGCTGTATCGGCCTACTGGGAGGAATACTTCCCTCTGTCCTACTTCGCCAAGATGGGATGGACTCCCGAAGGCCAGCAGGTATACGACCTTGACTTCATCCAATACAACAGGGGCTTCCCCACTGTCGCCACACAAGATGTGGATGGAAACTACGACTTCTCCAAGTCTCCCATCAAAACCTATCTCACCTTCCAGCGCCTTACCAACAAGCGCATCATTAGGCACTTGGATGAGTTCCCCAATCACATCTCGCTGGGCAAGCACCGCATCGTGGACACTAACGAGGACAGGGTATTGGTGGTAAACGGAATGACCACCCGCGCTATGACCAACATCTCACAGGAGGCATTTGAAATAACTGACCGCACCATCATCTATCCTCCCAAGCGACTGGGCATCCACAACACCGCTGTCGTCCTCCATCACAAGATAGAGATAGACGGCATCCTTTCCTCTCCCTTCAAAATGCGCTCACAGGCGCTTGCGAGCAAGGTACTGGACGACTTTGATTTCCCCCGTATTGGAACCCGGTATGGATATGAAATCTCTCCCTACCTACGAGCAGGACACTACTACGACTATCGTGGCAAGGTCCCATTCTGCATCTACAAGGGCAACACTCCCTACCTCTATCTCACACAGGATAGCGGCATAGAGGTAGTAGGGACACACGACACTATTGAAAAGGGAATAACACTCCCCATCAACAAGCAACTCGTCCAGTCCTACGATGTCATTATGTTTGAAGTGTGGGTGAACTGGGGAGGCACCGACCAGCAGACACTCTTCTCCCTTGATGCCCCATCGGGGATAATAGACTTTGGAGTCACCAAGGGAACACTCACCTTCCCCTCTATGGGAATGACCTTCTTCCAAGATGGGAATAAGGTGGGAGCCCCTGTGCTCGTCAAGGGTGAATGGACGATCATCGGGGTAGTCTTTAGGCATCCCATCAACTTCGGCAACTATCTTGGAGGCATCAACCTTCTCTCCGGGGCGGTATTCAACGGCATCTCCTTCCACCATCCCACAGGCGCTCAACTCTTCATCCAGAAGGACAAGCGCACTTGGGAAGAGGTTAAGGATGATAATGATGCTGCTACTGTTGATAACTGGGCCAAGTGGCAGCCGATCACACTATCGGATATGCTCTACAAGACAACACACACCGAATACCCCATCGGTCCTGATATGTTTTACGATGTTTACACCGGAACCAACCGCACAATAGTCGATGATACGCACGGTATGTTGCTACAAGAGGACGCAGTAGTGCTGTTTTCTGACATCGAATGGTCAAGTTTCAGTCGTAAACCCCTTTAAGTGGTCGCCTGTGGTATAATATTGGCACCACTAAAGGAGAAATATGTCTAAAACTCGCAGGCTCAAGGTCAACCACAAGGCAGTGAAGAATGCCCGGTGGTCTGTTGTTGATAAGGGCAAGGGGCAGGAGAAACTCGTAGGCTACCAGTATGGTTCCTACTTCTGGATGCTCCTTGATGAGAAGAAGTTGCTTCGTGATGATGATGGAAACCCCCTCAACATCCCCGCACGCAAGGATGACTTACGCGCTATCTCTGAAATAACCAGCGCTGCTCGCTACTACGGATACCCCAACGGCAAGGCCGTGTTTGTAGCGGGGGTAGGACGAGTAAGCGAGGAAGAGTACAGCGAGCAGATAGACAGGTTCGGCAAGGGAGAACTGCTCCTGAATGACTTGGGATCGGTCTACGACGCACAACAGACAATAAAGCACTTGGGAGAGTAAGATGGAAGAGCAGATTATTAACCTACGGACAAGGGACATCGATGAGGATGACCTTGCCCCAGACCCATTCAAGGATGCTGACCCCTTTATGAAGGGGTGGAGTGACCTTAAGGTAATGACGGGAATCTCTCCTAACTTCAAGCGCAAGACTAGCCGGATAGAGAAGGCAATAGGCACCAAGGACGTACCCGCAGGGTACAGGGATAGTAGCGGAATGATCCCACAGGGCCACGCCGATGCCGGTAGCAAGGCCATGAACCCCGGAGACACTATGCGCACCGCCTATGGCCTATTCGATGTAGTTACCCCTCCATACAACCTCTACGAGTTGGCTAACTTCTACGATACGAACTTTGCCAACCATGCTGCTATTGACGCCAAGACAGCCAACGTCGTAGGACTTGGCTATGAATTCCATCCCACCAGAGATGTGATGATTAAGATGGAGAGCGTAGACGACAAGGAGAAGACCAAGAAGGCCAAGCAGAAGATCGAACGCCATAAGGCAGAGATGATCGACTGGCTGGAAAACACCAACGATGAGGACAGTTTTACGGGGGTAATGGAGAAGATCAAGATAGACTTGGAAGCAACAGGAAACGCTTACATGGAGATAGGCCGTACCGTTACAGGGGACATCGGCTACATCGGTCATATCCCCTCCACCACGATGCGGGTACGGAGACTGCGTGACGGCTACGTTCAAATCATTAGCAACCTAGTAGTCTACTTCCGCAATTTCCAAGCAACCAACCCCAACCCCATCACCAATGATCCTCGTCCCAACGAGATTATCCACTTCAAGTCCTACTCTCCCATCAACACTTTCTACGGGGTACCGGATATAATCTCTGCTATGTCTGCCCTGATAGGCGACACTATGGCTGAGCAGTACAACATCGACTACTTTGAAAACAAGGCAGTCCCCCGCTACGTCATCACCTTGAAGGGTGCGAAGTTCTCTGCCGATGCAGAGGATACGATGTTCCGCTTCTTCCAGACGAACCTACGGGGCCAGAACCATCGCTCGCTCTTCCTTCCTCTTCCCTCCGATCAGGATGGGAACAAGGTAGAGTTCAACATGCAGGCGGTAGAGAACCAAGTTCAGGAAGCGTCCTTCGACAAGTATCGGAAGACCAATAGGGATCAAATCCTCACCGCACACCAAGTTCCCCTATCCAAGTTGGGTGGGACAGACATTGGTGGCCTTGCTGCTGCCCTCGCACAGGACCGCACCTTCAAGGAGCAAGTAGCACGCCCAGCGCAGGGTAGACTGGAAAAGCAGATCGCCAGAGTCATCAGAGAGAAGAGCGACATCCTAGAGTTGAAGTTCAATGAGTTCACTCTCACAGACGAGACAGCACAGGCTGCCATTGATGACATTTACCTTAAGGATCAGGTCATCACTCCCAACGAAGTAAGAGAGTCTCTGGGCAAGGGTCCTCTCCCCGGTGGGGACAAGGTATTTGAGCAGGCACCCAAGCAGATTGCCTCTCAGAAGAATGATGAGAAGGGCACAGACGAGCGTTCAATTGCTCGTGCTACGAACGCAACAGACAGCACATCCACGCCTACTGGTCGTAATGCCAAGGGCGAAGGCCGTGCGGTGCAAGGAAAATAACAGTTGTATTACGTTCGTGAAAACGGATGGTATAATAGGAGGCAGCATGGACATTAATAAGGCACACTTCAATGTTACAGGCGACGACGTTCGCATCTCTATGCCTATTGAGAAGGTAGACAGAGAGCGTAGAGTTGTCTCTGGATGGGCTACTGTCGCATCACCAGATGAGCAGGATGATGTCATCGACGGCAAGGCTTCTCTCAGGGCATTCTCAAACTGGCGGGGTAACATCAGAGAGCAGCACTCAAACCTCGCAGTAGGAAAGGCACTCTCCTTCAAGGAGGATGTCTACTACGACACCAACACCAAGCAGTTCTATGACGGCATCTATGTCTCTGCCTACATCAGCAAGGGCGCACAGGACACTTGGGAGAAGGTCCTTGATGGAACACTCACAGGGTTCTCCATCGGTGGTTCAGCAAAGAAGACCGAGACCGTCTTTGATGAGAGACTCAATAAGCCTGTGCGAATCATCAAGGAATACGACCTACATGAACTATCCCTTGTGGATAACCCAGCAAACCAGTTTGCAAACATCCTCTCTATTCAGAAGGGGGTAGCGACAGGAATGCTCGCTACCGCTCTCATAGAGAATGTCTTCTGGTGCGCTGATGACGATGTAGTCCAACTTTCCACTTCACACACCTCCGAGTGTCCTCGTTGTGACAAGGAGATGAGCACTATCGGTTTCGTAGAGACAAACGATGCCGACAGGGCCGAGGTAGTCAAGGGGATGCTAACAAAGGTAAAGGAGGTAAACAGTATGGAAACAGATACAGTAGAATCCGAGGTCGTTGCAGACCTTGAGAAGTCAGTTGAGGTTGAGGCCAAGATCGAAGCAGAAACCCCAGAGGACGTAGTTGCCGAAGCGGTTGCCGAGGCTGTAGAAGGTGATGTGGAGGTTGAGGACCCCGCAGACCCAGAAACACCAGAAGAGCCAGAGGCCGATCCTGCTGCCGAAGTAACGGCGGTAGTCAAGTCTCTCCAATCACAACTTACTCAGGTCATTACTGCTCTTGCTGACACCGTAAGCACACTGAACGCTAAGGTAGACAGCCTACAGAAGGATATCTCCGGTGTTCAGGCCGAGGTGGAATCAGTCAAGGGTGGAATTAATGAGTTTGGAATGCGTGTCCAGTCAGTAGAAAAGGACACAGCATTCCGCAAGTCTGGCGACATCGGAGATGTCGTGCAGTTCGAACCTGTAAAGGTTCAGAAATCACTATGGAACGGCGTATTCCTCACAAAGTCCGACCTATTCCAATAGAAACAAAAATTAACAGGAGGTGACATAAAATGTCAGAAAACACAAAGATTGAAAAGGCAGGAGCAGAGCGTACCCAGATGGGGACAGAGCCTGCTGGTCCTGATGCTAGCCCCGAGCAGGGGCATTCGCTAGACGGAATTTCTACAGACGCTACCTTCGCAGGTAGAGCAGTAGAAGACGGATACGGCGTACATGCCTCAGGCGTATTCGCTGCTGGTGGTGTAGGCAACCTTGACGACGGCGCAGCCGTGGCAGGCCCAAACGCCAATCAGCCACAGACTTGGGGATTCCTAGGTCAAGCCTCTAACCAGTTTGATGGGAACTATCCCGGTGGGAAGAACTCTTCAAACCCTAGCGGTGATGTCGGTGGACGCTTGCGCTACGATCAGGCACAGCGCTTCATCGATTATGTCTGGAACGCAACCGTTCTGGCGAACGATGGTCGCAAGGTCACGATGCGTGCGAACACAATGGAGATTGAGAAGGTCAACGTTGGCGAGCGCGTCATCCGTGCGGCAAACCAAGCAGACGACACTTACGTCAATGCTGGGGCACGATTCACGAAGGTAGAACTAGTAACCACAAAGATTCGTCTTGACTGGGAACTCTCTACTGAGTCACTTGAGGACAACATCGAAGGTGCAGCATTTGAGGACCATCTGGTTCGCCTGATGACTAACGCATTCGGTAATGACCTTGAGGACCTCGCTATCAATGGCGACAAGGGCTCCAATGATGCTTTCACAAGCATCATGGACGGCTTCGTCAAGATTGTCCAGCAGTCCATCGGTGCAGGCGCAGGCGGTGGCACACACGAGGCCAAGAACCCAGCAGGAACCGGCACACCCGCTCCCGGTACGACTGGTCCAGCCATTACCCAGTGGAAGCCAGAGGTCCTACAGGGTCTCATCCTAGCGCTCCCACGCAAGTACCGTGCGATCCGCACAGGCATGAAGTTCTACTGTGGAACAGACACCTTTGCAAACATCGTTGCTAACAACGGAACTGGCCCTCTATCCTACGACAACAACGTAGCAACAGAGGCTTACCGGAACAACTGGCTAAGTGGAACAGACCAGACCTTTGGGCCTGCTCGCACAACCCGCGTTCTTGGTATTCCAGTCCTAGAGGTTCCCTTCTTCAAGGAGGACTACGTTGAGTTGTCTTTCCCAGACAACCGCGTATGGGGCCTACAGCGCGACATCACGGTAAACCGTGAGTACCGCGCCAAGAAGGACACCATTGAGTACACTGTCTACATCCGGTTCGGTATCAACATGGAAGAACTGGACGCAGTTGCTTGGATGGACGCAGCAACAGACGCTCCGTAAAACTAGCGTACCGCGTGCGGGGAGGTGCCTTCGGGTGCCTCCCCAAACGCTTTTCTGGTATAATAGACCTAACACCTACAGGAGGATAAATGTCTAAGCCAACCAAGTCAAGCAACATGAAGGCCATACGAGCCTATGCTGACGAGAAGGAAATCGTTCTACCCTTTGGAGTAACCAAGGCCGACGCTCTCAAACTCATCGATGAACTTGATAGTGACCTTATGAGTGAAGGAGAAATCACTGCTCCCACTACAGAGGTAGAGCAGACAGCGCTAGAGCGCAACAACGTCATCGGTCCACCCAAGGTAGAGAAGGCTACCAAGTCTGACTATACTCCCCCTGTAAGGGAAAAGGAAGTCATCTGGTCTGATCGCAGTCTCTACCTCATCGGCATCGGCGGGGTAAACAAGGGATACAACCTTCTCTGGGCATCACAGGTAGAGCCCTTCCTATTGGAGCGGGGCATCCGTCGATGCACAGACGAGGAACTCAAGGAGTATTACGGGAGGAAGTAATGGAGCACAGCATACTGAGGCAACTAGGCAGCACCATCAAAGTTGAGGCAGAGATGTCCAACGGGCATGAGGTGTGGATCGAAACCCCAGTATATGTGAAACTCTTCAACGCTCACGGAATACACTATGAATTCATAGCCGAACTCAATGGCAATAGTGTCGTGTGGCCCTATGCCTACACGACTACCAATTGTGAACTTGAGTTTGAGATTCCTGCCTACGTTGCCGATGGTGACTATGAGATGGTGCTGACTACCTATGGCAAAGGACCTAATGACAAGGACGGGTGGCAGGTAGAGACACTCTCAGTAAATACACCCTACTACCTACCCGCCAACCCCACAGAAGAGGACAAACTCTATGCTCGTCTGGTAGTGTCGATTATCAACGCTGCTACTGGTGGGCAGTTCGGTGTATCCTACCGTAAGATTGAGGGAGAGGGATTGGGAACAGACTACTTCCCTGTGCCTATGGGGACTACCGGGGTTTTCAAGGTGTGGGAGAACAACGTGATGGTGTTCGAAACCCCCAGCGCCCTGCGGTGGCCCGTGTGGTATGGGCTGTCCTATGACGGTACTGCTGTTACCGCAGGGTGGAACGGTGCGTGGAACAGGCTCGCAGGCGTCCATGCTGCCTCTCATTATGACGGGCACATCGACACAGACACCTATGGATGGTTCGGAGGACAGGAGTTCATCGGGCACACCAGAAGAGGGCTCTTCCCCAAGGACAGCACATTCGCTTTCCTTCTACAGATGAATGGTGGCGCTGTTCCACAGGACATCAAGGATGCTGCTTACCTGCTATTCAACGATATGAAGTGTGGCAAGATGGACCAACTCAACAGATACATCAGCGAGTATTCCACCGATCAGTTCAAACTTCGTTTTGCCTCTGGTGCCCACGCCGGTACAGGAAACAAGATAGTAGATGACATCCTTGGAAAATACAACACTACCGTCCTTGGTAGGATCGGCGTCCTCTAATGGGCATCCTTGACTGTGGATTTCTCTATTCGATGCAGTTGACTATTGCCTACTCTACCCTGCGGCAGACAGAGTTGGGGAAGATAGAACACAACTGGGAGACAAACCAGCAGACGCTCCGGGGCTACGCCAACGTAATGGGCACAGTCGATCTAAAGCCCCTACGAGCCGAGCGAGAGTATCTCTACAAGAAGCAACTGAATGCTCGCACCAAGGTTGATCCTCGCATAGACGCACAGGGTAACTACCATCCCATCACAGAGATGCTGGTGCTGGACATCACCGCAGATGGAAAGTCATTATGGACACACGATCAGGCAGAACTGGCAGGTAGGCCACTACTCCACGATGTGCTGAGTGTTGAGCCATTCGTCAACCCGTGGAACGAAATAGAATACTACAAACTGCTGCTTACCCGGTCAGAGAACCAGCACCTTGAGGATGAGCCGTATGGTTACGCTCAAGTTCGACCTTAATGCTTTCAACAAGCAGGTAAAGGACTTCACCGACTATGCCGAAGGGTTTATGACGGGCATAGAACAAAATAGAATGGCCTTCAACCAAGAACTTGGTGCCCTTATCGCAGACATCTTCTATCGCTATGTTGACCTCGCTGCGCAGACAGACCCAGCATCACTCCACCACGTCTATGAATGGAACAGAGTAGGCGATCCAAGTGCTCGCCTCTTCACCATCACTCCCGTCGCCTCTCCATTCAGCATCAGATTTACTGGTAGTTTTCTACCCTCAGCCTCAACATCGGATACATCGGATACCCCGTTCGTAGACAAGGCAAATGTGATGGAGAATAGTATCGACGTGACTATCTCCCCCAACGATGGTGGCGTGCTGGCATTCGAAGGGGACGATGGAGAGATGGTCTTCACTACTGAGGATATCTACATAGCAAATCCCGGTGGAGATGCCGTCGCAGGCAGTTTCGGTAGGGTAGTGGAAGAGTTCTTTGGCTCCTACCTATCGCAGGGTGTCCTACGTCGCATCTTTGCAGACTTGGAGACTATGGATGAGTTCCGAGGTAAGGGTGGACGAGGTGCTGGTATAATGGACGGTAGAAGATATTACAGCATCAAGGGGAGCGTTACACTATGAGGAATCCAACTCTACTGTCTGAACTGGACGTAGCAGCAGTCTACATCAACAACTACCTATGGGGAGTCATCAAAAAGATAGACCCTGACTTTGTATCCAGTTACAACGGCATAGTACCTTTCTTCCCGCTTAGTGAGTCTGCGAGTGGCGATGCTCCGTGGAATGACAAACCATCGATAGTGTACGACCGCCTTTTCACAGTATCGAAAAGCCCTTTCTACCCTATTAAAACTGAGCAGATACACTATGCGGTCAAGGCTACGGAGAACCAGAGTCTCTACCTTGGGAGCGCCATTCAACTCATCCTTGATAGACAGGATGATGCTGCGAAGGACATAAACGAGTTTATGAGCATTGCCTACCCGGAAAGTGCTATTAGGTTTCATCACCTACGAGTATACCAGCCTGCGTCTGCTGTGTCCAAGGCCGGTGGTGGAGTGAGGGATTTCACCACCCGCCAGTACCAAGTGTCCAAGTTCTTCGTGGATGCGGAGTACCACACCTGTGCGTATGACGATCCCAAGTTGTTCTCCCTCGTGCGCTAAACGCCGGGGAGAGGCAAAACGGATGGTATAATAGACCTTGTGAGGAAGACCCCCTACCATAGTTAAATAAAAACTATGAAAGTAGAGGTGAAATAATAATGGCATATTCAAGAGGCGACTCTAAGAACATCATCATCGGTGCGGCTGCGATCTTTACTACAAAGAAGCAGATCGATCCCGAGAAGGAAGCACTGACAACCCCAGATGCCTCGTACCTTCCACAGGTACCAGACTTTGAGGACCAAGTACCATATGTAGAGACCCTTTCTGCTAACCCCGCAACTCCTAACGCTGGATATACTTCCAACGGTCTGGAAATGACATTCACACCAAACTTCGGTGAGGTGTCTGTCGATCAGTTGCTTGACTCCGCTAAGTTGTTCAAGCAGGGTATGCAGGTAGAACTCAAGACAGGTATGGCTGAGTCCACGCTAGAGAACCTACTCTTTGCTATCGCAGGAGCATCTGGCGACCTAGTGGCTGGAACTCTATCTAACCCAACTGATAAGTCTATCAAGACTCCTGCGGTTATCTCTCCCGGTAATCAGCCAATGGCAGAGCATAGCGCATCCAACAAGTTCCTAGAACTATCATCTGGTAAGTTGGGTGAGTGCCCCGTAGAGCGTGGCATTATTGCTGTTGGTCCCGGCCCCGGCGAGTGTGGCGTTGGTGAGGTTGTAGAGCGTATCTACATCGCTTACCGTGCTCTCTCAATGAGCGCTGTAACGGTCAACATCAAGCGTGACGCTGCATCGGTATTCGATGTAACGTTCCGTCTGCTCCCAGCGAACAATGGCTCATACGGTCGTATCATCGACCGTGTGGTTGCTAAGAGTTCTGCTGAGTCAGCAACCGCAGTAGGCGCTCTAAAGCCTAATGCTGCTAACGCGGCAATGGGTGGAACCGAAAAGGACACCGTAACTCGCGCATAACAACTAAATAGCCACTACCCCCGAACCCCAGAACAACTGGGGGGAGGGGGTTTTGGTATTTGTGGTATAATGGTCTCCTACACAGAAGGAGTAACAAATGGCTACAGAAGTTTTTGAAACATCAGAGGTACTACTAATGGACGGCACTGAAATCAAGATGCGTCCTCTCAAGATTTCGCTCTTCCGCAAGTTTATGAAGAAGTTCGCTGAACTACAGGCAGTGGCGACAGACAACGATGCTGCTACTGAGGTCCTGATGGACTGCGTAGTCATCGCTATGGAGCAGTATTCCCCACCGTGGGCAGACAAGGCGCTCCTAGAGGAGAACATCGACCTACCCACCGTCTACAAGGTTCTTGAAGCAGCATCGGGTATTAAATTCGACGCAGAGGGAAACCCGACAGCGGCGGCTCTAAGTGGGAAGATTTAGACCTCGCCGCTATTGAAGCGGAAGTCTTCCTCGTCGGTTCGTGGAAGAGCATTTGGGAGTTAGAAGATAGTCTCTCTATGCCCGAGTTGACTGCCATTCTCAAGTCATCCCGTGAAGAAGTCTACGAAACACGCAAGTTTGCTGCTGCCCTCAAGGGTGTTGACCTTGATGCAGAGTCCGGTAGGACAAGTGGGAATGAGTCATTCGATGATATGCAAGCACGCATTTTCAGCGGCGGTAGAGCAGAGAATGCCTCTGACATTGTATCCCTCTATGGAAAAATGGGCTTGCAGGAAGGCTTCCAAGTATCAGAGGCAATGAGCGCAGACACCTCCTACATTCGCATCCGTGATGGAGAAATGAAGTCCCCATTTGGATAGGCCCCTGTCTGGTATAATAGGACACGAGGATATCTATGAGTGACATTAATGCCAACCTGAATGTAAGCGCCGATGTTGGTCAAGCGCTCGCACAGTTGCGCCAGTTGCAGCAACAGATATCCGAAGTATCGGTGGCTGCTGGCAGACTCAACCTCAGTCAGACGATGACCAACGCAGGAAACTTCAACTATGCTGTTAATGGTATAGGGCAGTTCCGGTCAGAGATAGTCAAAACCTCTGGTGCTATGGCTACTCTGCAAAAGCAGATAGACACCAACAAGTTGACTATGGGACAGATGTTCCAGAACGCTACTGGCGCTGCCAAGGGTCTGAATGTCTTCTCCAACAACGCTGCACAGATGACTGACCTTGCTACTGATAGGGCCATGCGCCTTAACACCCAGTACATTACGCTCACCGACAGTATCACAGGGATGCAGCGAGTTGTGGCGACCCGCCCACTATCAGCCCTTGGAATGGATGCTGACATCGCAGCGCAGAAGTCCCAACTACTCAACAAGTCTATTAGAGACTTGGGAACCTCCATGCAGAACTGGGGCAAGAATACCCAGTGGGCTGGTAGGCAACTCACAGTAGGTTTCACCGTTCCCCTGATGCTCTTCGGGCGTCAGGCAATGAAGGTATTCTCTGACATCGACAAGGAAATGCTTGCCCTGTCTCGTGTCTATGGAGACTTGGATACACAGTCATCAGAACTTGACTCCGTGAAGGCCAGTATTCGTGACCTCGCTGTTGAGACAACTAAGTGGGGCATGGCTACAAAGGATACCATTGGTATCGCTGCCGACCTTGCTGCTACCGGCTTGGCTGGGGAGGCTCTTCTCAAGTCAACACAGGCAACGACACGACTCGCTACTCTTGGCATGATGGACAATGAGACTGCTATGCAGTCCATTATCTCTATGTCTACTGCATTCAAGCAGTCATCAGAAGAGGTTGCCGAGTCGGTCAACTTCCTCAACGCTGTAGAGAACCAGACCATTCTTTCTATTCAGGATATGTCAGAGGCAATTCCCCGCGTTGCTCCCGTCATCCAAGGTCTTGGTGGAGATGTAAAGGACCTCGCTGTCTTCCTTACTGCCATGAAGGAGGGCGGGGTAGGCGCAGTAGAAGGAGCCAACGCTCTCAAGACATCGCTTGCTCGTCTTATTGAACCAACTAAGCAGGCACGCGAGGCTCTCAATGGAGCAGGCATTGCCATTGACGACATTCTTTCTTCTAACCGTGGAGACCTACAGGGACTTATCCAAGACTTTGGCAAAGCACTCAACGGAGTAGATGAATTCCAGCAGCAGCAGGTACTATCCGCTACCTTCGGTAAGCAGCAGTTTGCACGAATGGGTGCTCTGTTCTCCAACATCAACAGGGAGAATGGGCAGGCTCAGAAAGCATTTGCTCTGACAGAAAAGAGCGCACAGAACCTTGCTGCACTTGCAGACTCCGAACTTTCCAAGATCGAAGAGTCTGTCTCTGTTCGCATGACTGCGGCGGTAGAAAGACTGAACGCTGCTCTCGCCCCCATCGGGGAGATGTTCGCACAGGTAGCCATTCCCATCATCAACGCTATCTCATCTATCCTTGAAGCATTCAACAGCCTGCCAGACCTTGCCAAGTGGGGAGCCTTTGCAGCAGTTGGCATCATCGCCATAGCCGGTCCCATTATGATGCTCGTCGGTCAGTTTGGAAACCTCATCGGTGCATTCACCAAGGGCATTGGAGTCATGCACACCTTTATGACAGGGGCCAAGTACCTCTCTGGTGCTGAACTTGACCTCATGGCCCAGACACGCTCTCTTGATGGTGCTATTGATGGACTGACTGGAAGTTTCGGAGCACAGGGTGGGGCGATTGAGGGACTCATCGCACGCTATCGTGAACTCTCACTCGCTATGTCTGCTGTTGCTCCCGGTGCCCCATCCATGAGAGCGGCGCAGATGCGTGGAGCAGTCATGCTTGCCTCTGGTGGGCATGTGCCCGGTACAGGAGATGGAGACACCATCCCAGCCCTACTCACTCCCGGTGAGTTTGTTGTAAGAAAGCCGGTAGCACAGAAGCACGGGTCATTCCTCAACGCACTAAATGCCGGTAGAGTAAAGGGCTTCGCCAAGGGTGGCTCAACTATCCCTACAACGCACGGAGATATTGTTCTTGATGTTGAACTTGAAGACAAGTCTCTGGGGCTCATTACCAAGAGAATAAACTATGCTCTGTCTAATGGACTTGACTTTACAGAACTCCAAACCGCTGTAACACAGGCAGTATCAACAGGACTGGAGCGCGGAGGAAAACTCACAGGTAAGAAGATAGACGATATTCTCCGACACGAAATGGGTTATGGAGGGTACAACGGAGAAGGCCCTATGACCAAGCGTGGTGGCTCGTGGCAGAACTCACACCTTGCTGATGATACTACCGTATCAGCAGGAAGATATAGGCCAATAAACTCTGCTGCATCACGCAGACTAGCAGACTTCATCGCCGCTGGTGGTGGAGGGGCTATTGACATTACCAGACTGGGTAACCTTACAGGTCGCCTGCCGGGGGCACTCAACCAAGCCCTTCGTGGTGGAGGAGATCTTGGAGGTAACATAGTCAGAGATATGGTCCTACAAGAGTCATCAGAGATATTCAACCCATTAAGAAACCAACTCATCCACTATGCTAAGGTGACTGGCATGAGTGCAGAAGAGTTCATGGCGAACTGGCGTGCTATCGACCAAGCACAGGCAAACTTGGAAGAGGGGGTAATGAGTTGGACTGCTGATATTCGCGTAGCAGAAAACGCCACAGAAGGCGTAGACGAAGCCCTCAATACCCTGATAGCATCAGCCATTCGTGCTTCTGGAATAGACGAAGAGTTTATTGGTGCAGTAGAGGCTGGAGGAGCAACAGGGCGAGTAAACCTTAGAGACCCAAGCAAACTCCCTCCGGGCTACTCTACTGACAGTCGTGGAGGCACTCGCACCGTCATCGATCCCTCTGGGCAGGCAGTATTCGGGCACGGCAACACGAGCACACTATTCGCCGGTAGGGAGGATGTCCTCCCCTACGACAAGGCATCTATCAATATAGAAATAGAGAAGATCAAGGGATACTTGATCGCCCAGTACCCTGAACTCCAAGCAGTAGGCAAGATGACCATGGAGCAGATCGCAGAGGGGCTGCGCATGGGCTCTATTGAGATAGACGCCGTAGCACGGGCAGAGATAATGCAGTTGATGGGTGTTATTACCACTACCGCAGGCACGGCTTCTCCATCACGCATTACCCGCCAGATAGGCAAGTGGATTGCAGATGGTCTTGGTATCGGTATGCGAGATGGTATGGGGCAGGTATCTGCTACTGGTATGGCGCTGGGGTCGGCAGCCACAGACGGGGTACAAGCCGGTAGTGAGGCAGCCCCCGGTGATGACGTCCCAGACGCCTACCTCGCCAAGGGACAGCAACGCCTTGATAAGATCGGAAAGGCGGGTAGTTGGGCAGGAATGGCTGGGATGGGCCTTGGAATGGCTGGAATGGCTGCTTCCTCTATGGGCCAGACTGGACTTGGAGCAGGACTTATGGCTGCCTCTATGCCTATGGATATGATCGGTATGATCGCTATGCTTGGGCCTCGTCTTGGTACCTTTGGTGCTGCGGTTGCCGCCGCAGCAGTTCCCATCGTCGCCATTACCGCAGTAGCAGCAGGAGCGGCGGCGGCAGTATACATCTGGCGTAAGTCGGTAGATGACAGCGCAAAGGCAGCAGCAGACCTTGGCTCAAAACTTGGTGGAGCAGCAAACGCAGCAAAGACTATGGCTGATATCACTGGTAGGGCAAGCATTCTCCAGCAGAAGGGTTCTCTCCAATACACCGAGGCAGAGAAGCCCAATATCGGTGAATATGAGTCTATGCTCACTAACGAGGCTGGGACTAAGTTCATCGAAGACCTTAAGGCTGCTGGGCCGGGTATGGGAGCAATGCTCTCTGATTATGTAAAGACAGCAGTATCACAAGGCATGATGGACTCCGACTTTGCTTCTGGCTTCATCAAGGCAGTAGGGCAGGAACTTGATGCTCCGATGATGGCTGCATCCGTAGGCAAGGAACTGGCAGCATTCACTAAGGAGTTCTCCACCAAGACAGAGCAGGCCGTGTCTATCGCTGAGAAGCGCTCTGGCGCTATTGCCGCAGACAAGGACATTCAGGCCGGTACGCAGGAAGGTGCTACTACTCGTCAAGCATCTATGGTAGTAGGATCATCCATGCAGGCTATCCAAGACTGGTCAGCAGCAGCCGAGGTAGCAAGACAAGACTACCTTGATGGAATAACCTCCTATGAGACATACATCAGCGTACTGAATGATGCTACCCAAGCACAGATGGACCATACTGCTGCTATCAGATTTGCTATGATGAATGGTGATGCCGGTGCTATGGAGCAGGCACTCAAGGACCAGTTTGAGAAGATGTTCGGTGAGGGCACATTTGACGCCATGAAGGATGCGGCGGGGGTAAATGAGGCCAGCCAGAAGGAAGCCATTAGGCGACATCAGGCGCTTTCGGATGGGCCGAATAGTCCTGCCCGCAAGCCCGACCCCGAGGCGCTCGACCAGAAGAGCGTAGATGACATCTTCATCTCTGCCGTCACAGCAAGCATCAACAACCCTGCTGCCATGGAGGAAATAGCACAGGCAACCAGAGCCATTCTTACCGGGTCTGTTGAAGGTGTGAAGGAGGCATACCTCGCCTCCATTAAGAGCGGCAAGGGTAATGACGCAGCATTCCAAGGAGCACTAGCAGCATCCAACTACGCTGCTATGCCACAGGACCAGCGCGTTCCCGGTGTGTCTAGTGAACAGTACGGCATGGCACACGCAGGAGCCATGACTGCTGGCATTGACTCCACTACACTCACCGCCTTCCTCAATGGACTATCCCCAGAGATGAAGAAGTATTACCTTGACAACCTTGCCGGGGTAGCCAAGGGACCCGATGCCAATAAGGGATGGATGGATAAGGTAACTAGAGGCGCAGCCATGCAGGATACCGTTGGCGCAGACGTGGCTCGCCCAGTCATTGAATCCCCCGATTGGGAGATAGCCGTGGCGAATGGTCAGAATGAAAGAGTTACCAAAGTAGAAGAGGCCATGAAGAAACTAGATGATTTCTTCCAAGACAACGAGGAAGCCAAGTCTGCCTATGTCGATCTGGCCCTGAATGACCCTGATGGACTGATGGATGCCCTCCCAGAAATCACAGCAAACCTTGAGAAATTTGACAAGGAAATCCCCGAAGAGATTCAGATGAAACTAGGGATCGACCTTGCCAACCCAGATACCTACAAGATGCTCACAGAGGACCCCAATGCAGCCAACAACATTCGCCTTGTAGGAGAGGCGCTGCTCTCGCTGCCTGAGGGCGAGCATGAGTTTGCTGCAATGTTTGCCGTGAAGTCAAATGGAGAGTTCAAGAACCCACAAGAGTTTGTCAATGACTACCGGGAAGTTCAAGGGCTAATGGACAAGATGGGCAAGTCAAAGAATATGACTACCAAGAAGTCCTACATCGCAGAGATAATGACACGGCAGAATGGTGTTGAGGCAGACCCAGCAGCGATTGATGCGACGGTAAAGAATCTTGAGAAGAAGTGGGGCAAGCAGACTATTGCCAACCTTCCACCAGACGTATTCTACAAGGCAGTGAAGGCTGACTACGATGGAAGTCAACTGCTGGCAGAGGCAGACTCACTCCAAGCGGCTCGTGACGCTCTTGCTAAAATTCCCGGCCTTGAAGGAATGCTTGCTAACATGGATGAGCAGATTGCTGCTCTTCGTACTGCTGGTAACCAACTCAAGGGAGATGCAAATGACATAGTTGCGTCAGCAGCATTCACCCCTGCTACTCCCAGCGGCAGCAGTGGCGGTGGCGGTGGAGGCGGGGGCGGTGGTGGAAAGCCATTCAACTTCATCAAGGAACTCAACAAGGACCTCAAGGACAACATCAAACTCTTCGGTTCAACTGTAGAGCATACCATCAATTACAAGAAGAAGACACAGGGACTTGTCGATGCCCTACGTGAGAAGAAGGTAGTTGATGAGGCGCTTATTCAGGCAGCGCTAGAGTCGGAAGACCCCATTAAGGCTCTCAACCAGTTGCTCAAGTTGGACGCCAAGGAAGCAAAGAAGTTCAACAAGGACTGGCTCAAGAACAAGGCGCTGATGTCTGAGAACGTAGTAAAGACAGGCATACAAGAGAGCAAGCAGCGCATTAAGGATATTGAGAACATGCGCAGAAATGGTGTCGCATCTTGGGTTATGCAGGCCATTATGAGTGATGAGGACTTGCTCGCTATGTACCGTGGGGGAGGTGCGAGAGGGCGTCGGAGGGCTCGCATGGCTGCACGGAGCAGGCAGGCTCAGGAGGTGCAAGAAGAGTGGGATATGATGTCTCCCCTCCAACAGCAGCAGAAATCCAACGAGGCTGCTATTCAAATCTATGAAAAGATGTCTTCGGAGATTCGGTATTCACAGGAGAAGTATCTAGAATCGCTTGGTATGTCCAAGGCGGCGGCAAACCGTAAGATGGAAACACGCAATACACAACTGGGGGTATACGAGGCAGAAATAGCACTCATCAACCACGCTATCAAGCAGATAGATAAGAAGAAGGAGGCTATTAACGACACCATCCGGGCCAAGGAGAAGGAGAATGAGGCCGACCGCCGTTCTATTGAGGAACTGAACCGCCAAGATGAAATCCGTATGCGTGAGGCAGAAGCACTCAACCATGACCTTGAAGCGCTCGCCCTGCGTGAGGATGCCATTAACAAGGCATACGAAGATCGCATTGCCGCACTTGATAAGGTTGCCACCATTAACCAGCGTATTGCTGACGCTATGGGAAGGCAACTAGGACTTGCTGATGCTCTCTCCAAGGGTGACATTGCAGCAGCAGCAGCGGCACAGAATGAGATGAATGCTGCTGCCGCAGAGAACGCAGCAGAAGATGCCAGATCGGGTTTGGAAAAGGGTAAAGAGAATGCCCTTGCTGGCCTTACCCTTCCTAATGGTATGACCCGTGAGCAGGCAGAGGCTCGCATTCGTGAACTAGAGGAAATGTCCTACCAGACAAAACTCAAGATAAGAGACATTGAGGATTCTATCTACCTTCGTAACGAGGAAATCTACAAGTTGAAGCAGGAGATACTTCCCATCGATGCAGAGATAGAGGCCAAGCAGAGAGAGATTCGGGACATCGAACTGAACAAGATGTGGGCTTTGCAGCAGCAGAATCTTGAAGCGCAACTGGCATTCGCCCAGACCGAAGCACAGATTTCCCTTGACACAGAGGCACATGACATCAAGGTTGCTGAACTAACAGCAGAGAATAACATCATCGGCCTACGGGTGGCGCAGACAGAGGCTATGCGCAACTGGACACATAGCATGGCTGGGCAGGCAGAGAGGTATTTGGCGGCACTCAAGGAAGCGTCCACCCTCACACTACCGTCAGTAGGCACAGGGAATGGACACGCTATGGGTGGCCTTATCCCCGGTAGTGGCAACAAGGACACCTACCCTGCCATGCTCATGCCCGGTGAGTTCGTTATGCGTAAGTCTATCGTAGAAAAGATGGGTGCAGGCTTCTTTGAGATGCTCAATAGTGGGCAAGTCCCAACGTTTTCCACAGGCTTCGCAAAAGGTTCTTTGAATAATGGGGCTACCCCCTTGACAACCAACGAGGGGTCGGTGTATAATGAGTTTAATATCAATGTAACTGCTAATAACGCTAATGCATCAGCAGATGATATAGCAACTGTAGTAATGAATAAGATAAACCAAATCTCGTCACAGAATATCAGGAGTAAGAATGGCTACTAAAGGATACATGGATGGAAGAAGAAAGTATTCTCGTCCACAGGCTATGCTCTTCTCCAATAACCAAGGATACCGAACCCCAGAGGGGTTTTGGCTACCAGAGGGGTATGAAGGAGCCGACTTCCTCGTTCTCTCTGACCATGGTAGACAGCCTATCAATATTCAACCTCAAAGAATAGAGTCAAGAGTAAGGATGGTTAATGGTAAAATGCGTTCTTACTACACTACTGATAAGGATGTAATCTCTACTTCTTGGAGTCTTCTACCTTCTAGGTCTTTTAATATAAATATAGATAGGAACCTCACTACCTCTGCTGTTCTTGATAATGATGTTCACGAATACACAGTCGATGGGGGAGCAGGCGGGGTAGAGTTAAGAGACTGGTTTGATAATCACCCTCATCCGTTCTATGTATTCCTTGCTTATGATAGATACGATAAGATGTATGTAGATCGTCTTCCTGATGCTAATGCACCTCAGAGCAACCTTCATTACTATAACGATTCCAAACTTTGCTTCTTCTCTTCCTTTGACTACACTATAGAGAAGAGAGCCAACTGTGAACTCTGGAATGTAAACTTGGCTTTGGAAGAGGCATAGTTGTATGTTTACTCCTGATGGACTACAAGAACTTGTAGATTCGAACCATACCTTAAAGGTGCTTCCGGTAGTTTTGGCTGAATGGAATATGAATATCCCTGACAACATAGAGCGCTTGGGAAACTACCGCTATCGTCCACTTGACAGAGCAGACCCCTACCACCTTATCCCTCTGACCTACGACAAGACAGATGCAGGCAACTACTACACAGGTGCCACGGACGCCGACGTGACGGTGGACGGTGGGATGGACGAGAACAATACTCCGTCGATGTTCACCTCCGTCAAGGAGAAGATGAACATGCTCTACTCCTTGGAGGACTGCATCAAGCCCCATCGTCCCCGTTCCGGCATCAACAAGCCACTTTACCTTGGCTTCTCTGGTAGTGATGTCCCCTCCGGGCAGTACCTCAACAACTTCGGGCAGTGGGTTGCGCACCGCCCTCGCTACTATGTATCCTCACGCTACGACCAGTTCAAGTATTGGACCTCCTACCGCACAGAGAAGGGTGTGGAACGAGGCGTAGCACAGATAGAGCGCAACGGCCTGCACTTCATAGACGACGCCTCACCTTTTGTTGTCTACAAGGAGAAGGTTCCTGCCAATGCTCTCGTTGTCAAAATGCAGACCAACATCGGCAGCACCGACCTAGGCCCCTACCGAGTCGGAAGCATAATGATGGATGACCCCCTGTTCTCTCAGCAGAATGCCACCACCCCACAGCGCTGGCGTATAGAGGTATTGCGTGGTGACAGTTGGGATACTATCATTGACTTTGGGGACTTCGACTTTAGACCAGACGGTTCCCCTATTGTTCCCCACCATGGGCATGTAGAAGTACGCTATGGGATGCACCTCCCCCAGTATTGGGAAGAGCGCATCCGTTTTAAGGGAGAGACAACCAGCAGGGACACCCTACCACCGTCAGGCAACGAGTATGGTGACGCCTACTTCATTCAAAACCATGAGGGGGACATAGGATTCTTTTCCATCTGGGAGGGCAACGACTGGTGGGATGAGGTACCAGAGTACAAGTGGAGCCTCGTGGGTGAGGGTATTGAGAGAGGCACCCCAACTGTCTATGACCTTACCAACCCACTATGGTACACGGCTAACGGAGAGACACGTTTCCGTGAGTTTGAGTTTATCCGGGGTATTCGTATCGTAGTAGATACTATGCAGAAGACAAACTGTACCTTCGACCTTATTGAGATGTCCCCACGCCTCGTAGCAAATATCACTGACAGGTCAGAGACCTACAGCGTCAACAAGACACTAGCAGACTTGGGCAACAGCAGCGTCCCCGTAGGCGACCTACTCGCATCAACCGGCAACATCACCCTATCCAACAACGATGGGGCCTTCTCACAGTATAACGTCTATTCTGCTGACAACCCCGCAGGGAGCATCATCGCCGTCCACGCCAACATGGGAGTCAAGTTCACCTTCTGGGATCATGTGGTAGACCTTACAGACGCAGAGAACGAGTACCTCGTCCCTGTAAAGACACTCTACTCAGAAGGTCTTCCCCAGTCATCCGGCACGGTAGGGAACATTTCTCTTTCTCTGCGTGATGACTTTGGCTACTTGGAGTCACAGCCAGCACCCTCACTCTTCCTACAGGATATCTCCCTCTCCTATGCAGTCATCACTCTCCTTGACTACATCGGGTTCAGCAATTTCATCTTCAAGCGTCTGGAAGACCAGACCGATCCCATCATCCCCTACTTCTTCGTAGCCCCCGACCAGAACGTAGCAGAGGTGCTCCGCCACCTTGCTGTTGCTACGCAGTCAGCCATGTTCTTCGATGAGTACAATAACTTTGTCGTTATGTCCAAAGAATATATGATGCCCACAGGCACCGAGCGTGCGACAGATGGAGAACTCCGAGGCCACGAGATAGAGGATAGACTGGCAAACATCATCAACCTTTCATCAGACGAGAAGCGTGTCTACAACGCAGGCGCTATCAACTATACCACTCGCTATATCCAGCGCTCCTATGGCTCACTTCGTCAGGCGCAGTTCATCGACAAGTTCAAGACTTGGATTTACAAGCCTGTGCTCCTATGGGAAGTGGCCCCAACAGAGAGCCTGCGCACCATCAACGAACTCGCAGCAGCACAGTCTGCCTATGCCCTTGCTGCTTCGCCACTCAGTGGGTCTATCTCTGACAATCCACCAACGGTAGTCAACAACAACCTCGTAGACAACATTATCGACCTAGGAGAGAACGTCTACTGGATCACTCGTCCACAGGGCTACTTGTACGCCAACGGAGAAATCATTCGCTATGACTCTATGGAATACAGCGTGCAGGGGATAGGCAATGTATGGATAAGCGACAACGCAGAATACCAGCGCTACTTCGCCAACCTTCCCTTTAATGGAAAGATGTATCCCACAGGCAACCTGCGCATCTATGCTGAGCCGCACTACGAATACTACGGCGGCGAACTACACATGAAGAATGGTGACGTAGCCCAGCACGGCAGAGGGCAGTTCGGCACTCCAATCGTCAAGCATCTTGCAGGCATCGACGGGTACTGGACAGACAACGCCAACGTAGATGGAATGAAGATGGAAGCAGACTACCTCTTCGACCCAAGTGACGTGCTCCACTATCCCTTGAACATGGTGCAGAATGTCCCTGCTGGTTCTGATGGGGGCAAGTCCAAGTTCTCTTCTCGCAACTCCATCATCAAGAACTTCATGGCAGACACACACTGGACAGAGGACGATACTCGCTACTTCAAGACAGCACAGACAGGGACTATCCAGTCATCAGCACTTGTATTCCAAGGTCCCAACTTTGAGAGTGATGAGGACCCCAAGGACTACATCTCTTACGTCACTCGTCACTTCGATCAGCCATTCCGTCATTTTGGCACCCGTCTGCGTGTCATCGGTCAGATGAAGGCAAAGTCAAACCAAGAGCAGTTCCCTGCCGGTGCTACGGAATACTATGTCGTAGACACTATCGGTCCAGACAAGACAGTCTCCATCGCAGGAGGCAGCGCCGGTCTGGGCATCATGGTAGACAAGAAAACGAACTCTGGATACTTCGCAGAGATATGCGCCCTCACCGATGTTGACTACAAGGTTCCCACACAGAAAGAGAAACCAGTTCAGTACAAGGTTGTCAGCACTAACATCGTCAATAAGGTTGCCATAGTCAAGACAGAGACCAACCACTCATTCATCGTAGGCGACCGGGTAGTGATGCAGGGCTTTGCTAACCAAGCACTTAATAACGAGTGGGAGGTCACCTCCGTGAGCGCAGGAGAGTTGCGCTTTGTCTGCGGCCTACCAGATGAAAACGCAGGACCCGGAGTAGCCGAGAAGCGCCTTGCCTTGCTTTCCCACGTAAACAACATCATCTTCTGGAAGACGATGGTAAAGGATGGACAACTTATCCCCGTCAAACTGTGGAGCGGCCTAGCAGAGATACTCGTTGATGAGGGAAAGTTCTACGGACAGCAGCGCTTTGCCAACACAGACAAGACTACCGTGTATGACTTGGAGATAGAGTACAAGGACTTTGGCACTAGCAGAACCTTCTACATCTACCTCAACGGCAAGCAGGTTGCTACTGTGCGTGATGATGCTCCACTCAACAACTACAATACCGCCTGCCTCTTCATCCGGGGCAAGGCAAAGGCCATGTTTGAGAACTTCTTCGCCCTGTCAGAGAACTATTCCGAGAATACTATCTCCGTTGTAGCAGACCAGATTGCAGATGTCTTCGGAGACAGTGAGATAGACTCTACCGAAGCATTCCGCAAGTATGCTATGAGCGGCTTCATTCAGGCATCCTACCTTTCAGGCATCAGCACTTTGGAGCCACCCAAGTACAAGATGTTCTTTGAAGAGTTTGGCACCATCATGCGAGAGGCAGCGCACATCACAGCGAAGTACGACCAAGCCTACCCTGCCCTCTCCGCACAGATCAGCCCCACATTCAACAGGGTAAAGGGATATGTAACCTCTGGCTTCTATGCAGGCTCCTATGAGGCAGATTTCCTTGTCTTCAACTGCTCTGACAAAACTATCAACCTTGATGCCACTACAGGTAACTACCTACGCATCCAAGGCGTCACCTTCACCCAGAACACTACCAAGACACTCACCGTGGATGACTACTACAAGAAGGTGTCCAACCTAGCCGACCCGCCACTACAGGATGATGTCATGCTCTACAATCCACTCCATCGCAAGGAAGAGTTCGACAAGATAAAGGTAAGTCGCATCAAGTATGGGTACAAGGAGTTCGGTGGGCTGGACAGCATCTACATCCAAGACGACAGCACCGCAGAGAATATCCTTGAATGGGTGACGAGAAAGACGATGACCCCACGCAAACTCATCGGAGTGAATGTCTTTGGTATGCCCGGTCTTCAACTAGGTGATATCCTCTCCCTTCACTACAAGGCAGAAGACGATCTAGACTTTGATATTGTTGCCCCAGACGGCACACGGTTCGTAACCTACTCCATAGCGTATAATAGGACACCACAGGGAACAACAACTACGGCATACTTGGTGGAGGTGTAGTATGGTAGAGTACGCACCACCCGCTCCTAGGGCAACACCACCACATCTAGTAAACTACAATAATGGTGGGACTTCTCCTAACGCCTATGTGGTCAAGCAGTCATCAGATGTCATCACCAGAGACAACGAGGGTATGCCGTCAGAGATAATGACGGATATGATCTTTGAAGCAATCGGCGGTACAGAGATTCTCACCGTAGCCAGACACGACACGGTGTATGGACAGGACGTATCCTTCTCTTATCTCAAGGACCTAGGTGCTCTCGCCCAGTCATTCAACCCTACCAATATTCTCTCCCACGGTAACGATGAAGGCTTCTTCAAGCAGTTCGCTATCGACATCGCATCCCGTATGCCTGATACCTCAAAAGCGTACTTGGATAGGGAGGGAAACCTTGTGTTGGAGTTTGAATCGATGAACTCTGACGAACTAGTGGAGATAGAAGTCTCTAGAAATGGTATAATATACACATTATGATAACAAATGACGGAAAGGAACTCATCGGTAAGTTCCTCCTTGGACAGGCCCCCTCTTATGCTACTCACCTTGCCTTCGGCTGTGGTGCCACCCCCGGAGACAAGAACTACGCCCAGCGCAAGGGTATGAAGTTTGAGATGTTTCGTGTCCCTATCTCATCCAAGGGCTTCGTCAATGACAAGGGTATCACCAAGATCGCCTTCTCCGCAGAACTCCCCACGGAAGAGAAGTTTGAGATAACAGAGGTCGCCCTGTGGTCAGCAGGCCATAACGCCCTCGCCCTCAACTCCGACAGCCGACTGCTCTTTGGCTTTGGAGCAGGGGAGAACTGGAAACTCCACACCCCAACCGGGGTACAGAATATCCTTGAGCAATACTCTGCTCTCAATGCTGGGATAACTGCCAACCCTATCAGTGGCCCAGCCCCTATCTTCATCACCAACGCAGACAACGTTGCCCTGCAAACTTCTCCTCGTAAGGAACGCCACGAGGGTACACGCTACCTCAACAGGACCATTATGTTTGCGGGGAACAGCACAGACCATATTCACCTTGATGGTCGTACCGTCAACCTAACAGAAAATACTCCCAATGATGAGATAAAAATAGCCCTCTGCGTATTCAGTGCCCTTGACAGCAATGCCACTCCCCCAGCACAGGTGAATGTCGAAGTAGAGTTTCTCGCTTCTGAACTTGACGACAGTGTGGGCTTTGCCAAACTTACCGCACGGCTTACTTCTGCCGACCTAGCAGCAGGCCGCTATGTCATCATTACCAAGAAACTCAGCGAGTTGGAATACTCCCCACAGTTCTCGTGGAGCGACGTTCAGGTCACCCGCATCAGCGCCAACGCCAACAACGATCCCAACTACTTCGTTGCTATGGATGCCATTCGCTTTGAGAATATGTCCCAGCCGAACCCACTCTACGTTATGACCGGGTATGCAGTAACAGACATAGAATATCGGGACAACCTAGGAAAGGTGTTCCATAAGCCCATCAGCAAAATGGCAAACACTTCCAACTATGTGGAGTTCCGCTTCTCGCTAGGAGTAACATGACATTCAAGGTAGTTGTGCGTAGGAATGAGTTGCCTCCTATCAATAATGCTACCGGAGGTTATAGGGTAAGGTTTCGCATCGTGTCTGCTGACCGCAACCGTACATCGGCATGGGTTGCCACCTCCTTGACTCCCTTGACTGCTCGTACCCGTAACCTAGGCTTGGGTATGGTTGCCAAGGTAGACAAGACAACCAACCCTTCATCCATCACCGCAACTTGGGACTATGACCCTGACACGAAGGATGAGTACGATGTCTATGTAGCATACGACACCGATCAGTGGGAATTCAAGGGTAGGACAGCCATGCTTACCTATACTTGGCTGGCTCCCACCGGAAAATCTACAGCGAAGATAGAGATAAAGTCCCCCTCCTATCCCGTGGGAGAGTGGTCAGAACTGCCCCCACCCCTTTACACGACCTCTGTCAGTCTGGTATAATAGGGGTATGTCACGAGTACCCTTGCCAGATAGAGGCAACCCACTAGACGTTACTTACCTCTACTCCCTCGCACAGGCTATCAACGACATAGCAAGCGAGGTATCTTCTGCCACCTACAACTACACTACCGTCAAGACCCGTGAGATGGGTGACCAGAATATCAAGACATCCGAAGCACGCATCGTCGCAGGGTACCTAGATGTAGTCAATAACGAGAACGTCCTAGCAGGAACAACCAAGGCATTCTCCTTCAACTATCCCTCTGACTTCAAGTATGCTCCTATCGTTACAGCAACACCAGTCAACGCAGGCAACACTCCCATCGGCAACGATGTCACCGTTGTCCTCAACTCCGTGACCACCAACCGAGTAGATGGAAACATCAAGTTTAACACTACTGGCACCCTGTCAGTCAGCATCAACTACATCGTCATCGGTATTCCCACTTGACATTTACCAACTAAAGTGGTATAATGTTACTATGGACAGACCAAAGAACGCTCAGCGCAGAGCAAAGGTGTGGTTTCTCAACGGAGAAATAGTCTACGTTTATCATATGAGTCGTGCGCAAGGGATAGTCACCCTCTACAACAAGACCAGATCGGTAAGGCAGCAGACAACCGTGCAGGAATGGACCCGCAAGCGTAGGAGAGCCTACACGGTGATGAAAACTAGCGAGTTACTCAACTACCACCGTAAGTCGTTAAGCCGCCTAGCACGCCTAGAAATCATTCCTATGCCCACCCCAGAGAGCGGCATCCGGGCAATGGGGCACTACGCCTACTATTCAGAAGACGATGTTATAGAAATTAGAAAGATACTGGCTGGCATCCACCACGGTAATGCGAGGAAGGATGGACTGGTCACCAACAACAAAATCCCCACAGAGCAAGAACTAAAACACAGGATGGGTGATGGTCAGATACTTTACCTTAAAAATGATGAGGGTAAGTTCGTCCCCGTCTTTAGCGAAACCATCTAGGGTCTTGACACCCTATCAAAAGAGTGCTACACTAGTAGCCTACGAAGGAGAAAAGTATGGATGAAACACGAATCAAGTGGGCCGCTGGCTACACTTTGAATGTTGGAAACTTCCAGTCCCTACGCCTTGACTGTGAAATCACAGATCATACGCGAGGTGACGAGACAGTTGTAGAGGCATCAAACCGTGTCTACAAACTGGTGGAAGAGCAACTAGGAAAGAAGTTGGAAGAGGCACGAGAGGCACTAGGGTGAACAGGAAGGCACACGCTTATAGAGCAATAAACGAACGCCCACTGGTCCTATGTGCATGGGGAAACACCCCATCGCAGGCAATGAGGAAACTTGCTACAATCATTAAGGATGTAATGGAGGATTACCCCCACAGCCTCGTCCTTGGGTTGAGCACTCATTATGACGATGACTTTGTGTTCCATATTACAGCGACACTATCGCTGTCTGTCCTAGGAGAGTAATGGCTGACCGTAAGGATCGTTTCAAACTCATCAGAGAGTTTGTATCTCTATACCAGCAACGGTATGGGAAGGTTGCGATTATCAACCGCAACACAGAGCAGTGGAATGCAGAGGGCATCATCGACACCTTTGGTATGGATGGCAGCATTGAACTACTGCACTACTATTTCAGTTATGCACAGAGCCCTAACTGGACAACCTTCGCCCGAACCTATGACAAAATCTATCTGGCGAAGCAGGCAATGGAAACAGATTTGCGTGAACGCGCAGAGCGACGAGAGAAAGCAAAGGAGTGGCTGGCGAAGTGATTAATCTAGAAGACAAGGTACTATCTGCTGTCCTTACAGACAGGCAGGTTCATATTCTCCTACAGGCGAACGTGGATGAGGTTCTCCGTACCCACAAGGACGTATGGGGCTTTATCAAGACCTACTACGAGAATAACCAGTCTACCCCACCCGTTGCTCTTGTTGAGTCAAAGTTTCCAGACTTCGAATACACTTCGGAGGTAGGTGCCACCAAGTATCACCTTGATGAGTTGCGACAGGACTATCTTGAGGACAACTTCAAGATCGCTCTCCGCTCTGCTGCTACTTCTATCCAAGAGGGTAGGACAGCAGAGGCACTTGACCTTCTCATCAAGGATACTAGCGCACTCAAGAAGATCACGGCAGACGTTCGTGACCTTGACATCGCAGACGTTGATGACGCCGTTGCCTATTTTGAGAAGGTTCGTGAGTTGATGGAGAGTGGCTTCCACGGCATTCGCACAGGACTCGCAGGCTTCGACAACTACATCACTTCTGGCATTACCCCCGGACAGTTGGGTGTGCTCCTTGCCTACCCTGCTATTGGTAAGTCGTGGATGTCTCAATACTTCGCAGTTCAAGCATGGAAGCATGGGCGTACCCCGCTCATCATCAGTCTGGAAATGACGGAGGAAGAGGTACGAAACCGACTCTTCACCATTATCGGTGAGGGCTTCTGGTCCCACAAGAACCTTTCCTCTGGTAAGGTAGAACTGGATATGTTCAAGAAGTGGGCACAGAAGACATTTGAGGGAAAGCCACCATTCCATATCATCAGCAGCGACGGTATGGGAGAGGTCACCCCATCAGTAGTCAGAGGTAAGATTGAGCAATATAAGCCTGATATCGTTTTTATCGACTATATCAATCTAATGCAGTCTAACCAGCGTTCTGATAGTGAGCCAGTCAAGATGAAGAATATCTCCCGTGAGTTGAAGTTGCTGGCGATTGGAACACACGTTCCTATTATGGCTATTTCGTCTGCTACGCCAGATGAGACCAGCAATATGAATACTGTTCCTACCCTTGGACAGATTCGATGGGGAAAGGACCTTGCCTACGATGCTGACTTTTTGCTTGCTATGGGCCGTGATGCAAACTCCGATACAATTTCTTGTGTCTTTCGCAAGAACCGGAATGGCTTTCTTGGTGAATTCCTTGTTCAGGTGGACTTTGATAGCGGCAGGTTCAGGGATATCGATTTGTCTGGCGTATGATACAATATATTTGGAGAGATACAAATGAAACACGATGAACTATGCCCTTCTGCCTACACCTTTGGTGTGTGTGAATGCGATCTTATTCGCAGGGTAATGCAGAGGGAAGAGTCAAAATACGAAATAGAACTTGACAGAAAAAGAATGGAATGGTACAATAATGGCTTCAGAGAAGGAGAGCGTCATGGAAGAAGATTTTAGTAAGCCCCACGATTGGCAGTGCCCGACACAACAGGGACACGAGACTTGCCTATGTGATTTCATCGGGAGCATTAGGCAGCAGAATGCCGAGGTAGTAGATGGAATGATCCGAAGCGTCCTTCCCCCTATTGAGAATGCATTCCCTCCCCATAATGATGAGGACGAGGAATGTCTTGGATGCTCCGTCATCCAGTACCTTCTACAGATGCCTTTCATTCTAAACCCCAATTACCAACCGCGAGAAGCAGGAGAAGATGATGAAGAGACTGGTGGACCTAACACCTGAGCAGTACGACAAGGTGGTAGATGACGTGATGGTCTTCCTTTCTGCCTACCCGAATGCTGACAATTCAGCGGTAGAGGAATATATGTATTCCATTATCAGAATGTATGACTAGTGGTATAATGTCTCTATGGAAAACTTCGCTCATAAGAAAATAAAGAGGTTTGAACTGGAAGGCCAGATAGTGGACGACAGTGCTATCCCTCGTATGAGAGAAGAGTACGAGCGGCTGCTCGTCGCAGGTATGAGATGCGACGGGTATGTCCCAAGACTTGACATAGGACCAGAGTTTACGATACAATATAACCGAACACATTACACTTTTACATTATCCGTATATGGCGTGTACCTAGGAAAGAGGCAAGCAGAATGCATCGAAGGACTGGACGGCCCCCGGCCCGTCTATTCACAGAGGAACAGATCAGAAGGGTCATCCTCGTTTCGGGAGCAACCATCGAAGGCGAAGTCGGAACAGACTTCCTAGTCTTTTGCCCATTTCACGGCAACTTCCGCACCCCCGCAGGCGAGGTAGACAAGGAGAAAGGAACGTTCTTCTGCTTCTCGTGTAGGCATGTATGCGACCTCAACGACTACATCACCAAGGTATCCGGCAAGACCTACTTCCAAGCAGAGCGCCTCATCAAGCAGATGGAGCAGGAAATGGACATCACGGATATCCTTGATAAGGAACTGGAAGAGAAGCCAGAGTTTGTTCCCTTCGATGAACTGCTCATCAAGCGCCTTCACAACGACCTTGACCTACGGGCACGCACCTACCTCAACCTTCGACTCATCAACGATGAGAGCATCGACCGCTTCATGCTGGGGTACTCCCGCAAGCAGGATATGATTACCGTCCCGGTGTCTGCTCCTGACGGGATGTGGGTTGGCTTTGTCGGCAGGAGTCTTGAAGGCAAGCAGTTCAAGAATACGACCGGGCATTGGAGAAGTAAGACTCTCTTTAATCTACATAAGACGCGCAAGTACGATCAAGTCTATGTAGTTGAGTCTTCGTTTGATGCGATTAGGCTCTCCCAGAATGGCATTCCCGCAGTAGCCACTCTGGGTGCAAGCGTTTCCAACATTCAGTTGGGGCTCTTGGAAAAGTATTTCAGCACTGTTGTCGTCATCGGTGACAACGACGATGCTGGAAAACTGATGAAGGAAAGAGTATTGACACGGCTGGGAAACCGTGCTATACTAATAACATTGCCAGACAGGTTCAAGGATGTCGGAGACTTGACTGACAGTGACATAGCACAACTAAACACAAAAATATCCGATCCACTACTATCACTAAGTATTTAAGGAGAAACTATATGTCGATTATTACAGGTCTCAAGGCAATGGAAGCCGCTATGACCACTAAGGAATACACCAACGACGGCCCGAAGGTCCGTTGGGTGAAGTTGGAGGATAGGCAGGTTGTCAAGGCTCGTCCCATCAATGAACTTGATGAAGATTCCAGCAACTATGACCCCTCACGAGGTCTTACAATCGTAGTCGTGGAGCACACTAACCCCAAGGACTACAAGAAGAAGGCTGTCTGCACGATGGACACCGAAGGTCGCTGCTACGGCTGCGAGATGAACCAGAAGGACCCCAAGGCTGGCTGGTATGGTCGCAAGCGCTTCTACATCAACCTGCTCGTAGACGACTCACTTGAGCCTCCCTACGTCGCAGTCTGGTCACAGGGGCTTGGAAAGCAGTCCTCTGTTCCTACCCTCGTGGAATACTACCACGATACTCAGGCTATCTCCAACCTCTCTTGGAAGTTGAAGCGTCAGGGCTCTGGCACGGACACCACCTACGTCCTTTTGCCTACCGTTCCCGACACCGAGCCTTTCGACTGGAAGGGTATTGAGCCCTTCCCGCTGGACAAGGTTGTCCGACAGATTCCTTATGCGGATCAGGAGTCGTTCTACCTTGGGTTCGATAGTGCTCTCTCTTCTGCCACCTCTACTTCCGTAGACTGGTAGAACCCCCGACTGGGGATAGGCTTACTCACTCCACCTATCCCCAGTCAAACCCATCATTCTCACACCGATATGGTATAATATGACTATGAGAATGACGACAAATGTTGGCGAAACAAATGAATACGGAGTCAAAGTAGTTGGCGGTCCCTACTATGGGATAGCAAGAGGAAACTCTACACGATGGGACTATCTGTGCCCCTTCTGTGAAGAAACTTTCAGAGCGCCGACCACAAACTTTAAAAAGGCAAAGTCTTGCTACAACTGCCGGGGCTGGGCACTTCGGAAGTCATCAGCAGAAATAACTTGGCGAAACCATTATGGGATGGTCAAAAGCCGCAAGGCAGCAAAAGAAAAAGGTTTTGATATCACACTAGAGCAGTTTGTAGAGATATCTTCTATGGACTGCCACTACTGCGGGATAGAGCCGTCCCCCACAAAAGGACACCGGCAATGGTCTGAGACTATTCTCACGAATGGTCTTGACAGGGTGGACCCAAGTGTGGGATACTTATATTCCAACGTAGTCCCCTGTTGCAAAGACTGCAACATAGCGAAGTTAGACAAGACAACTAAGGAGTTTACCTCGTGGCTAACGAGAATAGCACAGCACCAAGCAATAACTATGTCCCTCTCCACCTCCACTCGCATTTCAGTTTGATGGATGGAGTTTCTACAACAGAAGAGTATGTATCCCGCGCTATCGATAACGGTATGCGCGGCATTGCTATTACTGACCACGGAACACTCTCCGGTCATCGTGCTATGTATCGTGCTGCGACCAGCGCAGGCATCAAGCCGGTACTGGGAATCGAAGCCTACTTTACCCCTGACAGAAAGGACCGCAGGGACTACGACGAGCGCACCACTCCACTAGACAAGGTGTATAACCATCTTATCATCCTTGCGAAGAACAACAAGGGTCTTGCTAACCTTAACAAGATGAGCGAGATTTCTTGGAATGATGGCTTCTTTAAGAAGCCTCGTATTGACTTTGAGTTGCTAGAGAAGTACGGTGATGGACTCATCATTTCCTCTGCATGTATGGGTGGCCTTATCAACCAAGCGATTGAGCAGGACGAACTTGCCGTAGCCAAGGGGCACCTTAAGTGGTTCGGTGACCGCTTCGGTGACGACTTCTATGTAGAGGTCATGCCACACAACCCTGCTTACATCAACCAGACACTCATCGAACTTGCAGACCACGGCGGTCACAAGATCATCGTTACTCCTGACTGTCATCACGCGACGGTAGACCAGAAGATCATTCAGGAAGTCATGCTCATCAACAATACTCATCCTAAGCAGGTTAAGGATACTACCTATGCCAAGGCAGCCAAGATCGACAACCTCATGGATCGCCTTGACTACCTTTACGACAAGGATCGCAAACTAACTTTCAACAAGTTCGACATTCACTTGCTCTCCGCAGACGAGATGCGTGAGGCCATGGAGAACAGTGGTGGTTTTAGGGAGGATATGTTCTCCAACACAGAGGAAATCCTTGACAAGGTAGAGGACTACAAGATGCCTCGTAACCTCAACCTCCTTCCCACAGAGTACCAGAAGCCAGCAGACGAACTTCGCCGTCTGGCCTATGAGGGTCTGGCAGAGCGTGGGTTCGCAGACAACCCAGAGTATGTCGCACGACTGGATGAGGAACTGTCCATCATCCACGACAAGGGCTTTGAGCCTTACTTTCTCGTGGTGCGCAACATGCTCAACTGGGCACGCAAGCAGGGCATCATGGTAGGACCGGGTAGAGGATCGGCAGCAGGATCACTACTGTCTTTCTGTCTCTACATCACAGACATTGATCCTATCCCCCACGGACTACTGTTCTTCCGCTTCATCGATCCTAGCCGTGATGATTTCCCTGACATCGATTCTGACATTCAGGATAGTCGTCGTGATGAGGTCAAGGCTTATCTGGAAGCACAGTACCGGCATGTGGCATCCATTGCTACCTACCAAGAGTTCAAGGATAAGGGAGTCGTGCGTGACGTTGCTCGCGTGTTCAACGTCCCTCTGTCCGATGTGAACCGTGCTCTTAAGTCTGTCGATGTGTGGGAGGCATTTGCCTTTAGCCGCAGCACCGCATGGTTCCGAGAGAAGTACCCTGAGGTGGTCACCGTAGCAGAGCAGTTGCGTGGTCGCATCAGAGGCACAGGCATCCACGCCGCAGGCATGGTCACCGCCAAGTCTCCTATCTCCAAGGTGGCTCCTATGGAGACACGAGTGGACCCCGCCAGCAAGGAGCGCATCCCTGTCGTGGCGGTCGATATGGAAGAGGCAGCAGACATTGGCCTTATCAAGATTGACATTCTTGGTCTTAAGACTCTCTCCGTTATTGACGACACTCTTAAGACTATCAAGGAGCGATGGGGAAAGACCATCGACCTTCACTCCATCCCGATGGATGATAAGAAGGTTTACGAAATGATTTCGGCTGGTCACACGAAGGGCATCTTCCAGTGTGAGGCTGCCCCCTACACCAACCTCATTCTCAAGATGGGCATTCGCAACTTCGATGAACTTGTAGCCTCCAACGCACTCGTGCGCCCCGGTGCTATGAACACCATTGGTAAGTCCTACGTTGCTCGCAAGCATGGCAAGCAGGACATCTCCTATGCCTCTCCACTGATGAAGGCATTCACAGAGGAAACGTATGGTACTATTCTCTATCAGGAGCAGGTTATGCTCGCCTGTACGGAACTAGGCGGCATGACCATGGAGCAGGCCAATAAGGTTCGTAAGATTATTGGAAAGAAGAAGGACGCTAAGGAGTTTGATGAGTTCAAGGAGTTATTCATTCGGAATGCGAGTGGGCCACTTGGCGGGGCGGCTGCTGAAAAGATGTGGCATGATTTCGAAGCCCACGCCGGGTATTCGTTTAACAAGTCTCATGCTGTCGCTTACTCAACCCTATCGTACTGGACCGCATGGCTCAAGCACTACTACCCGCTAGAGTTCATGTTCTGCGTTCTTAAGAATGAGAAGCAGGCAAAGGATAGAACACCCTATCTTATTGAAGCAAAGCGCATGGGAATCCCCCTGCGACTACCACACATCAACGAGTCAGACCTTGACTTTAAGATTGAAGGGAAGGCGATCCGCTTTGGGTTGACTAGCATTAAGTTCCTTAGTGATAAGGTCGGTGGCAGATATATCGATAACCGTCCTTTCCATTCCTACGAACAAGTTAAAGAGTTTACTCTCACAAAGGGCAACGGAGTAAACACTCGTGCTCTTTCGGCTCTTGATGCAGTAGGCGCTGTGGCGTTCCCTGACAATCCTAGGGATGAGAACAGGGTTCGAAGCAACCTCTATGAGTACCTAGAACTGCCAGAGTTTGCAACTGATATCCCATCTCATATCCATGCCTTCATGGACAACTGTGATGACTTCGATGAGAAGGGCGTGTTTATCTTCATGGGTGTCGTGCGTGATATCAAGCGGGGTATGGGATGGGCACGGGTAGAAATCCTTGATGCCACCGGCAGCGTAGGAGTCTTTGATGATCCACAAACAACCATTGAGAAGGGCAAGCAGTACCTCTTTCTCGTTGGGTCTAACCGGGTAGTTGAGGCGATCCCTGTGGATGAGATTGCCACAAGCAAGTCAGCCTTCGTAAGGTTCCTCAATTACAAGCAACTACCTTACAGTGAAGGAGAATACTATGTTCTGGCTTTTAAGCGGAGGGTGACCAAAGCGGGAGCGAACATGGCTACTCTAATTGTATCCAATTCCAACAGAGAGTTGCGGAGCGTTGTTGTATTCAGCCGAGAGTTCCCAGACGCATACACGCACCTTGATGAGGGAAAGGCATTCTCCATTGACTTTGGAAAGACCAAGGATGGGGACCTAACCTACAAGGGAGTTCTTACTAATGCTTGATTGCGTTTCAGCGTTGGTTATGACTTCCGAAGCGTTCTTAACACACATAGAAAAAACTACAACTACCAAGAGGGACTAAAATGAACATCAACCTAGAAGAGTACGCCTTTGCTATTCATTCTAACGCAGTAGAAAAGGGTTTCTGGTCACCACTAGACAGGATGGAGCCACAGGATCATGTAGTGTTCTATATCAAGCAGTTGGCTATGATCGACAGCGAGGTAGCAGAAACATTAGAGGCTGTTCGCAAGGACAAGGGAGAGCGTGAGGTAGTGTTCGAAATGGCAGACATCCTCATTCGCCTCCTTGACCTATGGGCGGGTATGCAGCGTAATGGAGAGGTCCGTACCCTGCTCACCGATGCCCTCGTAGAGAAAATGGCAGCCAATATGGGTCGGCCACAACTTCATGGAGTAAGAGCATGAGACTCCGTGTTTCGCTTTGGACTATGCTATAATGGTGGTTATGAGAAATCAGCCATTTGCTATTGGGCAAAGACACACACGAAACCTTATCCTTGATAAGCGCAGGAAAACTTCTTCCACATTTTATTTTGTTAGATGTGATTGTGGAAACGAAAGGTGGATTCGCTCAGACATCCTAAGAAAGAATAAGCACGGGTGCAGCAAGTGTTATGCACTAAGCATGAGGAAAAGCGGAGAGGGGCATAGCATTAATTCAGCATGGAAGTCCCTTACTAATAACGCCAGAACACGGGGCATCCCAGTTGAAATTTCCAAAGAAGAGTTTGTCATCGTGGCAAAGCAAGAGTGTTTCTATTGTGGAGAACCACCAAAAGAGAAGTCTTACTACGATCAGCCAGAATGGGCTACCCCGGCAAAACTAAACGGAATAGATAGAGTAGACAACGCCCGTGGCTATTCCATAGACAACATCGTTTCTGCGTGCGGAACTTGCAATCGTGGGAAAATGGATTTGTCGTTAGAAGATTTTAAGAGTTGGATAATAAAACTATCGAAGAGAGAGTGGATAAATGAGTGATCTGCTGGAAGGAGTCCTTGCTGGACTTAATCCAAAACTAAGAAAAAGAATAACGCTCGGAAGTGAAGTCCCAAGAGTAGAGTTTGCTCCTACTCCCAGTGTTGGATTGAATCATGCCCTCAACGGAGGCTTCCCCTATGGACGACAGATACTCGTATGGGGAAACAAGTCAAGCGGCAAGTCATCGTTCTCGCTACAAACCATCGCCGCCGCACAGAAAGAGGGTAAGGTATGTGCTTGGATAGACGCAGAAATGGCATTCGATCCAGCGTGGGCTACAGCGTTAGGTGTAGACGTAGAGACCTTGATCGTTTCCACCGCACGCACGGTCAACGATATGGTAGATGTCTGTACGGAACTCCTTAAGTCCGGGGTAGACATTGTAGTCGTTGACTCTATTTCTGCTCTCACTCCTGCCATTTACTTTGAGAAAGATAGTGGAGAACTCAAGCAGTTGGAGAATACCATGCAGATCGGTGCAGAGGCAAAGGATATGGCGCACGCAGTCAAGATGATTAACTATGCCAATAACCAAGTCAAGCAGTCAATGATTATACTTATCAGTCAGGCACGCAACAACATCGGTCAGATGTATACAAAGCAGGAGCCTACTGGTGGCCTTGCCGTGAAGTTCTACTCATCTACTATCGTTAAACTGTTCAGCAGCGAGAGCGACAACCAAGCGATCAAGGGAAAGATTTATGTCGGAGACAAGATCATTGAAGAAAAGATTGGACGTAAGGTACGGTGGGATGTCCAGTTCAGCAAGACTTCGCCAGCCTTCCAGACAGGAGAGTACGATTTCTATTTCAGGGGGCAAAGCGTTGGTGTTGACTCCGTTGCAGATTTGGTTGATACATCAGAACTACTTGGCTTTATCGAACGAGCCGGGGCATGGTATACAGTTGACTCTCAACGTTACCAAGGTCGTGAGCGACTTGTTCTCGCTGTAAAGGAAGACCTAGGACTACAGGAAACCCTACTAGAGAAGATCAAGAATGCGTAAATACTCTCTCTACAAGGGGCTGTTCGTATGCTATGACTGCAAGGGCTCTGTCTCCACCGCCCGGTACTGGACAAGTATTTCAGAACTTACTTGGAAGTGCAACTGCGGTTACATTAGCAAGGTAAATCTAAACATCAAGGGGTATTAATGGAATTCTTATTCATCATAGCAAGCAATGACTTCAAGGCGGCAGCCCGTAGGGCAGCAGAGATGGACCTCCATATCACTGAATGGGAATGGTGTCCTATCCGCACCGTGCAGAATGCTGTTGTCGTCTTCCTCAGGACAGACGATGACAAACTATAACAAGCATGAACAAGCAGAGACAAGGCGCTTGGGTGGAAAGACACACAAGAACAGCGGCAGGGGCCAAGTCAAGGGCGATGCATCGTGGAGAGATTTCATTGTTGACTACAAGTTTTCAAACAGGTCGGTAACCGTAAACCAAGAGATGTGGGCGAAGATAGTAACCGATGCTATGAAGACTGATAGGTCGAAGTCTCCGCTCCTTGTCCTCGTTATAGGCGAGGGTAGTCACAAGATACGCCTTGGCGTACTAGAACTCTCTGTCCTTGAAGAGTTGACTTCCGAGAACCAAGATGGTATAATAGTGCAAACAAAGGAAGAGTAATGCTAACAACACTAGAGAAAACAAGCAACCTGTACGACATAGCCGAATACATGCAGGACGAAGACCTGATGAATGCACTAGAGTTTGTCGCCAAGGTTATCTCCAAGCCAGATGTGCCGCCGTCCGTCGCCTCCGCAGAGATAGTGCGGCTACAGGCAATAGCAATGACGTATGCCCTCAAGGCGAGTTGGTATACTAATGTTGATAAGACAGACAGGGCACGCAAGAACCTGTGCTACACCCTATCCGAGCAACTCACTACCTTCGTGGCTGCTCTGAAATATGTGATGAGATGAAACTTTCCGTAGGCCCCATCATAAAGAAAATGGATATGAGATAATGAGTGATTTGATGAAGCAACTAATGAAGAAGCCCGAGAAGTCTTGGCTAAATGCTCCGAAGTTTATTGAGCGTTTTGAGGCAGGGTACATGGATGGGACAGGACCCAAGTTCACAAAGAA
>Ga0315903_10000791_pt1 | contig 47710 bp, 76 predicted proteins | sample LakEriMetagenome_7_FD_203524 | JGI IMG/M metagenome (GOLD analysis project Ga0315903, IMG submission 203524) | Freshwater fungal communities from buoy surface, Lake Erie, Ohio, United States - Buoy 2 MA119 | ecosystem: Environmental > Aquatic > Freshwater > Lake | place: USA: Lake Erie, Ohio... | reverse complement strand
ACCACTTCTTCCATCAGTTACACTTCCATCTTCTTAATGACATAGCTTTACGAGTCGGTCTGCCCTTCTCGTCTTTCATTGGACCTTTTACACCACTCATACGAGCACAGAATGACTTACGTCTTCCGGCATCTTTCGAACCTGGCTTGACTTTACCAGTCACCGCAGTCTGAAGCTTGGATCCAGGATTCTTGGCTCGAAAAGCTTTTACACCTTTCGCTGTCATACCTGCGCCTTTTTCGGTGGCAATGAAATGACCTTTTGAGTCTTCGCCACGTTCGGTGATGAATTCTTTAAAGCCGATCATTCTGCATCCTTCTCGATCTCTACTTCGCGACGGATTTTTCTCCAAGCCCAACCTTTCGGAGTACGGACTTTGACCATCTTAAAGTCGCCTCTTCTTTCAACGTCTTCTTCTACTACGTCAGGGTGCATCTGAAAACCAGGCTGAATAAAGATGCCGCACTCATTGGCAGTTAAACCTACACCGATGCCTGCAGCGAACTCGATGTTAAACGATTCGTTCAGATCTGCTTTTTCTTGGCCAGGAGTTTCTTTCTGATACTTCTTCACAAGAGATTTCGTACCGACTTCACGATCTGCTGCGGTATCTTCGTTAAATCCAAATGCTGCATCTACTTTTTTATTGCCGTGCTTTGCGCGAATAAGATGTGATACTGCATGATCCTTAGATTTAAATCCAGAAGTATCAACAACTCCACCACTTCTTGAAATCATGCTACGAAGAGTCTTAATATCGTGCTTCTTCAGCGCGTTATATTCCTTGACAATCGGATGATTCTTATCAGCGCCTTCATTGATACCAGCATGCTTCATTGCCGAAGCTTTGAAATCTTTACCGAAGTACTTTACTTTGCCATGCTTGTTCGAAGCTTTCCAACCAGAATGTTCTCCGCTTGATGTTTGGCTAAACGACTTGACATAAGGTTTGTTGTTCGACTCGTCGATCACCTTCTTCTTGATCTGGTCCTGAGCGATACGAATCTGTTGCGGATCTGCATCAGTTTCTCTCTTCGTATGCGTTCTATGACGCTTGATGTACTGAACTTCTTGACGTTCTTGAGTACCAGTTTCTTTATGAGCTGCAGTTCTTACACCGACATATTGAACCTTACCATGACGAGCAGTGTCGGCAACCTTGTTACCCACTTGATCTTCGACTGATTCGGCTGCATCTCTAAATGCGGAAGTAGTCGGTGCACCTTTCGAACCTGGCTTACGCATGCGCTCTCCAGATCCAGCTTTGATTCTCTTACGCTTGGCATGGATATTATCCCAAAGTCCGCGCTTCTCGGCGAGTTCATTGAATGCGCCATCCAGACTATCATAAACCGCTTTCTCTTCGCGAAGATCCGCATCAAGTGTCCAAGCTCTGCCTTTGGCAATATAGCTATTCACTCTTGAGAAAGAGAATTGTTCTTGTGTAATTTTTCCGTCGTCTTCCCACGCAAAAGAACCGCGCTCGAACACCTCTCTGAGGGTCGAGAACGGTATGCCGGTTTTCTCGGCTTTTTTCATGAGTGTGGAAGTTGCTACATCTTCAGGAAGGACTGCTCCGAGCAATCTCTTCAGCGTGATACCCATCGAGTTATTGTTCTCGTTGAGGGCATCGATCGAATCATTGATGATATCGACGAGTTGCATAGAAGTCTTATTATCAAGACTCTCTACGATATTATTAAACTCTTCATTGACTGGTGCTGCCGTTGCATGCTTCAGCTTTTCACCAGATTGGAATGAAGCGAGACGATTGACTTCGGCCTTGCGAAGTGAAGGTAACAGTCGTGCAGCCAATCTCTTGATCAGCTTGACTTTCTTATCGACTACTTTGTCTACTTGAATCTTTTCGGATGTGGTGAGCTCAGTGTAAGGTGTACCCTTACGAGCTGCAAACCTCATCTTGACGATGTTTCTTGCTTTTACGATGGCTCTTGCTTTTAGCTTCTCGTCTGAGGCCAGCTTATGCTTCGAGACTTCTTTTGCTCTCTGCATCTTCGGCTCTTTTGCTCTTAAAATGCGAGCTCTACGTTGACGCTGAACGAGAGTGAGAGCTTTCTTCTCAGCTAAGGTGTCAGTTAGGACTACGGTATCCTCGTTGTGCTGGCGATTGCCGAGACCTTTGAGCTGAGGACGGATCTCGATACCATCAAGTGGTTTGCCAGTTACAGATTTGCCAGTTGGTTTCTTTAATTGTTGTGTATCAACCGGCTTCTTATTCTTATCTTCCATCAGAGTTTCCCTTGGGCTTATCTGTTAAACAAACGGGATTGCCGTAGCCTAACCGCAGTTGTATTTATAATAAAATCAACCTCCTCCGAGATTATCTTTTATTAAAATAATATCGAAAGCTGCAGTATATCTGCCGTTGTTCGAGCGAGTTGACATTCTGACATCGATGTCAGATTTTGCTGGAATAGGAAGTGGTACAGTAAAGTCGTAAGTGTATTGCCCACCATCGCCGTCAACTTCGAAAGAATGTCCTACACGAAAGGTTGTTTGGCCAAAGTATCTTACAAACATATCACCCGTGGCATCGGCGCCTGCTTGAGCTGATGCGGTTCCTTTGCAGAGATAACCGGTATATCCTGCAGGAACAGTATACACTGCCATTAGAGTTTGGCCTTTGCCGGCAGTGATAGCAGCAATGGTAGTACCGCCTTTTTTGATCGATATCAGACCGATATTTGTACTTCCGTCGTCTGTAGCAAAAGCTCTAAAAACTCTTTTAAAAGAATTTGTTGATGCATTTCCTGTAGCGTTTGTCAGTGCAATAGTTTCTTGGAGAGCATTATAGTCGCTATCAAGACCAATAATAGTAACGCTCAAACTTGCGTCACCGGCGTTAGCTCTGTCGACAGTAATTGTACCCGCGGTATCCCAAGCAGACCAAGGATATATTGTATCATTTACATCCCATACCGTACCGGTAGTAGCAGTACTTAAAGAAGGGACAGCTCCAAACTTATGAACGAATGATGTGCCTTTTACTAAGCCTCTCGCTATATTGAGAAACATGTTATCCATCGGATAATAGTTGGCCATCAGCTAATCCAATTCTTAAATCTGACGATGAACGACTCGTGAATGCCCATGCCTTTACGAACATCGTGGTACAATTCGTCTTTATGTGCTTTGCTCATACCAGACGGAGCCATCTTATGGAATGATTCTTTGTCACCAGCAGTCACATGCTTACGCATCGCAGTACCAGAAGCGGACTCGATACCACCTCCACCTTCTTTGCGTTCACCGCCTACAGACTTCACTTTAATGCTCTTGAAGTTGTAGTGACCGTGCTTCATGTCCTTGCCATTATACTGGTGAAGGAGTTTATGAAATTCGTGTACACGATCTGAACCGACATGCATTGTCACATGAGTGTAACCAGCTTTGTGCAATTTCGACATCTGATGAAGCAATGTAGGATGATCCTTTGTCATAGCCTCGACCTTCGCGCCTTTCACAGCACGAGAAAGATGCTTCACTTTCTGTTCAGGAGTCAGAGGATTCTTCTTGGCATCATGAGATCCAGTCGTCAGAATCTTATGATCTGCGCCTTCTTTCTTGGCAGCATCCATGACATGCTTGACTACCATCTCGTGGCCAGCATGGACTGGATTGAATCGGCCTTGTGTGATATGAATGGACTTCATAGTGCTTTGTCCCTGTTAAAGTTAGCAGCCGAGAACTCAGCACGATCGACGATCTTTGTAGGACGATTATGTCTTACAACTACGAAACCTTCTGGCTTTGATTTCTTTCCATTGATGCTATGATCAAACTCGGCACCACTCGAAAGAGTATTGGCAAGGACATCTTTGGCTTTTTGCAAATGCTTATGCTGATTCAGCACGCTCTGAAAGTGTGCACGATTACGTTGAACGTGACCAATAGCACTTTCCATGGCAGCAGTCTTTGTGGCCTTCGATGCAGCAGTCTTTACACTATCGACTTTCTTCTGATGCGACTTCATGTAGTGGTCCATAAAACCTTCTACATTTGGCTTCGTTCCAGTGCGAACAGTATGATTGATGTATGTCTTCAGCGGAATTTCGTGGCCTTTGATGGCTTCATAAGTTTCAGGCTTGGCCTTCTTATTATGAGCTGCAGCTGCTGACATCGCTTTTGCAAAACGCTCGCGTTGTTGAGGAGTATACTTAATCTGACCAAGATCATGATCTGTCGAGATCAAGTGAACATCTCTATGCAAACCAAACTCGTTGAGATCTGGTGCATATTCTGCCTGCATGTCTTCGAGATTCTTACCATTATACTTGGTATGAACAGCAACACCGATCTTCGAGTTTACTGCTGCTTTTCCATGAGCAGAACCTTTTGGAGCAGAGTATGTAATAGTATTCGGTGTAAAGTGCACACGACCATCAGATTGGTGTACATCTTCAGACGTATGCATGATATCGCCTTGGAAAACACCCTTCTTCGGTGTCACCTTTGGAAAGTGTGCAAGGGCAGCTTTCAGTTTCGATACAAGACCTGGAGCATGACCGTGGTTACGCTCGATGTCTTCTTCTGTGTAGTTGATCTTCGGATTCTTATTGAACACAGACTTCGATGCTACAAAGAATCGACCAGTCTGAGGATGGCGGCCGAATACCACAGAAGGAGAACCATCATACTTCATGGTAACCTTCGTGCCGTTGTTCTTGCCTGTCAGCTTGTCGTGCACGTCTTTGAGATTGTGATAGGCATGAGAAAAGCCTTCATGACCAGCATTGATCACGTGATCTTCAGCATGCTCAAGATGCTTTAGTTTGGTTTCGTCAAGCTCTTCTGCAAGGAAATCTTTAAAGGTTGTCATCGTACTGTTTTTACCGATCCATCAGGATTTACAAAGAAAGCTTCGAACGTAATGTCAGGAAACTCTTTCTTCAACGAAAGAAATGCCTGAAGATTGCTAGGAGCATCATCAAACAACCGAAGCTTAGTATAGTTCTTAGTATTTATATACTTGCGAAAGATGATCTTCTTGGCTTCAGCCGAAGAGTCGATCTTCAAGTTACCAGCTCGTTCGACATGAATGTTATCGATAGGTAGACCATGATCGCGGAACGTCTGAAGGAAGATATCCTTGTTATCGAAGTCAGCTCGTGCTGTACAGATAATCACTCGGCTATGAGGATTCTTACGAGAGTTAGCAAAGATAGCCTTGGTTTTGGCAACCATTCGAGTGATTGGTTTCGATGACTTGCGAAATACCTCGGCGTTAGCAAACTCTCCGAAGTCGTAGGTTTCACCCTTCTTACGCTTGTAGGTATTGAACTCTTGATTGTCTAGCATTCTGACAGTCTTACCGTCTTTGACAACAGCAACTTTGGCGTATGTATGGAACAACGTCTCATCGATATCGAATATCGTAAGTGTACCTGTACCAACAAACTCTCTGAATCTTTTCTTTATCATAGTTTACCCTACAATGTTTTCGAAATAATGTACATGCTTATTTCACACGAACTTTAATATCGTTTGGATATTCGCCCGCTTTAGAGTTTCGAATCTCGATAAGATACTTTTTAGCAGGAGAAACAAGATCGATGTAGATCGTCTTCGTATTTTTTCCAGGATATCGAATGCCTTCTACGCGCACATTCGACAGCTTATCAAGTTTTGCCCTATCAATCCAGAAAACTTCCCAACTAGCCGCGGTTTTACGAACGTAGAAGTAGTTCATACCCCATACTGTTTTAAAGATTTCTTTTATCTTGCGTGAATCTACTTTACCTACAGGCAATTTTGATCGAACTTTCTTCTTGTTAGAACGCTCATCAAAACCAGATTGAACCTTATTAAGATCTACTCCAAATGCCATAAGAAGTTTTGCACCTTCGGAATTTGGTTGCAAGTCTCCGGAATTATTAAACAAAGATCCTGCTCCAGGTAGCGCACTAACAGTAGCGCCGTTTTTATCTTTAAGAGATATAAACCATTTTTTACCTGTAGTGTCTATTAAGACGATGTCTCCGATTACCTCGCCAAGATCCTCGACTCTTACACCTGTTTTCTTTGTCGAACCTTTTCTTTGTTCGACTTTAGCAATCTCAACGTTTTTAAATTCTGGATATGTTGCTTCAAGTTTCTTAATCAAATCTTTATAAGAGCTGTCTGACAAACCTCTTAAGAAATATTTTTGAAGATCGGTAACTACCTTACCTTCAAACTTCTCTCCTTTGTTAGCTCCTTGAGCCACAACCAAGTCAAACTTTTGTCCAGAAAGTGTAAACGAACAACTCGAAAACTTTGAACTATTCGGAGAAATGTCATTGAACTTGATCATCGTAGCCTGTGGAATAGTTCTCTTCACAATTTCCACAATATCGTTGATTAGTTTAGCGCTAGTATTATTATCTTTATTGATCAGCTGAAGTCGAAACTCACGAGTCGATTTGTCGCCTTTTCCAGGTTTTCCCGCAGGCGCAGTCGTAGCTACCGTATAGTTATACGGTTTCAATATTTCGTTTAAGTCTGATCCAAATTGTTTAAAATCTGCTGCCATAATCTTATTTATCAAACAAAAGAAAACCGGCCCAAGTATTGCTACCGGACCGGTTTTTGTTAATTATATTTAAATATTTTATTTTTTAATCGCGATATCCACGACGCTCAAGATGATCATTGTCATATGTAGAAGTTGTCTTGCGCTTAAAATTAGTACCAAGTTTTTTGGCTGCCATGTGTTGACCGACTTCTCTTTTAGCTACATTTTTCATAGCTTTATCGCCGCTGTCATAATGCTTAGCTTCTTTTGATGAATCTTCTGCATCATCTGCCTTATTATAATGGTATCCAGCTTTTTTCCAATTTTTATTAAGATCGGTTTTGGATTTTGCAGCATAAGACTTCATTGTATTTTGTGAAAGTTCTTGAATTTGTTGTAGATCTTCTGCTTCGAAGTGTGACTCAAGATCTTCAATATACATATGAAGCATATTAATGTAATCTTCAGAAGTAAGTTCTGGGCCTTCATTAATTGGATTTGCTAAGCCAGCATTTACCATTGACTTCTGTTGCTCCGAAATAAACTTTGCGTACTTGTCGACTGACATAATAGAATCCTCTTATTGGACGATGATTAAGCTACAAGTTTATTTATATAAAACCAGTCAGGCACTGGACGCTTAGTCCAAGCCATCTTGAATCGATCCTGCTTCGTCTGATAGAACTTACGATAAGATCCTACGATGTCATTGTAGTTAATACACTCAGGATTGGCTTTCATAGCCAGAGGCTGAGGCGTCTTGTAACCAACTGGAATGTTACGAGGCAGTTGCTTCAGTGCTTCTCGTAGCAATGTGTCAGTACTATGAACCTTGTCGTAGCGATACGTATACTCGTCACAAAGGGCAGCGAAGTGAATCCAGTGCCAAGTGTAGTTGTTATTGCTTTGTGCAGTCCATATCGTACAAGGATGATGCATATGCACAGCCCGATAGAACGTATTTTCTCGTTCGTCAGGAAGAGTCCATGCCTTCGACATCGTCTTACCTGACTTCGAAGGTATACGACACTGCTCGCCGTCAAGCATGCGATGAACTGTCGAAAGCATCTGAGCACTCTCGACAATCATCTTTACGACATGCTTGTCGCATTGCAGCTGAGCTGCCTTGACTGGATCACTATCGAGAATAAAGAGGTTCATATTCCGGCTTTCTTTACTAAGTCCTTGTAACCACGCCAAGATGGGTGGACATTATCAGGTTGAACATACGAGGTAGAGATGATCTTATCCCCGTATTTGGTTGCGATTTCTTTCACCGCAGCATTAACGCCGGGCTTACAGAAACCTTTATTGCATGGAGGCATAATCCATATCACATTGCCTACCTTAATGCGAGTTCTAATTTTTGTAAACTCTTTTTTAGTATTCACACCCTTATGGTCGTTCGTACCAAGACTAATCACAATTGTCTTGGCTTCAAGCGGAGTATTACCCCACTTCTTATTCCATTGCCACGTATTGAATCCGCCCTTCGAATACGATACGCATTCTTTCGGTGCAAACATTTTCGTGCCAACTCCGATCGAATCGCCGATGATGAGGCAAGCCAACAGCATACTCATACTTGAATTCCTGTCACCTGCTTCAGATACTGTGTTGCCACCTGTTGACTCGTTTCAGTCGCACCAACAATCACAGTATCAGAGATAACAACGTTGTTATCAGGAGCCGACAACATCCATGGCATCATAGCAAAACCCTGTGGTCCCATGCCTACAGTGCGAGGCTTAAGCAGTTCAGTGACTCCGCCGTCTTGCTTGACACGTGCAATGAGCTCTTCACCTGACATCAGCTTGATCGTATATACTTTATTCTGTTCCATCGTCTTCTACCTTATGTACGTATTTAAATTTCTGATCTTCTGACCATGATCTGAGATAGTCGTTGTCCTCATCAAATAAGCGAAGATACTCTGCATCATCGATAACACGAGTAGACGTAATCATCTCATCAATATGCATCTGAGAAAATTCTTCAGCCTCGTTCATCGTGACAGTGTCTTTGGCATCCTCTGCGTTCTCACAATCAACAACATAACGAATACGGTGCATCGAGATTGTTTCTACAAGATACTTAGGCATCGTCTTTCAATCCCATTTCTTTTAATTGATCAGGAGTTGCGTACCATTTCAACATCAGTTCGAGGGCATCGATACGCTTTTGAATCTCGGCATCATCAGCTTCCTGATCGTCCCATACAAAAATCCAACGTGCATTACCCAGGTCATTCTTTAAAGTTTCCCACGTATCACGAAGCTGACTCACAACGATATGATCGACAGCTTCCCACTCAAGTTCTACAGAAATCTTACTCATTAACATTTACCTTTCTATAACGATTAAAAGTGCCATCTTCTTCTTCAACCATGATCTCGTCGAGGTTCTTATTCTCGGCAAAGATACGCTGTTCGTGATCGGCAACAATACGGCCAGCTTCGCGAAGCTTACGCAACACAGCATTTGCAACACCGATATTGTTTCTTCCTGTATCGAGTGCATCGCTGACGGCTTTCGCGCAATCAAAATATAAGTCGCTGTCTAAAGACCACGAATGGTCGGTGGCATTCGTAAAATCACCAACACGCCGCAAATAATCTTGTCCGCCATCGACAGAGATGGCACCGCATGTACACGTTACAAAGTCATGTCGGTGCTTCGAAACGATAAAGTCTCCGCATCCGTTACAACTTACTGCATTTTGAACAATCATTCTGCTGTCACCTTTTCGTGCACTTGTGTAATGTGTTTACACTTATTATAGAAGTTAAAACCGGGACAGTCACACACCCAACCTTGATCGAGCATCGTGACATGATACTGTTTGCCTTTACAGTTTATATATGGCCATGTCAGACCAACTAGATGATGATTATAAAAATCGACACCAGCCATTGCGAGCGGTGTACGAAAGGCGGAATAAGTTGGTGCATGGTCAATCATAGGTTCACCTTACTACAAAAATTTAATTTTGTAAACCCCCTAAAGCGAGGAGAATTAAAATAATAAAAAGAAATCCGTAGAGAGCAAATCGGAAAAAAATCTTGGCGACCTTAAACCCGACCCAAAGGAAGAGGCCTAAGATCGCCAAGAACGGCAACGATGAGAGGAGGAACAAGAAGCTCAACCGCGCCTCTTACCAGTTGCCGGGTCAGCCGCTTCAGACTTGGAAAGGACAACAAGTCCGCCTTTGTTATAGGCTTGGCCGACAATATAATTACTACTGACTTCGAGTTTCTCGCGCTCGAAAGCCGAGTTCTTGGCATAATGTACGCCGATCTCGTTCTGAGAAGGATACTTCTTACGATGATCTGATACGTTATACTGTGGCATCGGAGTGCCACGAAGTTTCGGCTTATAGTTACCAGCACGATACTGTTGATATTCTTCGAACGTTTTTGGCTTGACACCAATACGCTTACAAAACTTACAGTCTTCGAGCCAAGCCAAACCAATCTTGGTGTACTTGGACGTCGACATTTTAGACTTACGCTTACTATGATTGGTGGTAGTGTAAGCAGGACCAAGAAGATGCATTGTCATAATATAATTTCCTCCTGATTCTGGTATACACTACCACCAATTAATTGTACATGCTTACTTTACGTTGACGATACCCTTAAAGTCGTAAGGAACGATGATCGTCGAGACCTTGCCTTCCTTGACGGCTTCTGCGATAGTCACGAGAGCAGTTGCTTCCATGTACTTTGTTGCACCTGCGTTGGCGTTCAGAGCGGCAATACGTTCTGCTTCCAACTTCGCAGTGCGAACCTCTACCAGCTTCTGCTTCTCGGCGTTCTGTGCCTGAACCAACTGATTAGCTGAGGCTACGATGTTAGCGGCAGGCTTGATCTGACGAACGAGCACCTGAGATACGTCAATCTGACCATCAAGCTTTTCAGTAGCAAGCTGATTGACGATTTCTTGACGAATAAGTTGCTCCATCTCTGCACGATTATCTGCCATCTTCAGTGACTCGTACTTACGAGCAACCTTATAGGCAGCATTACGACCGAGCTGACGAATGTAGTTGTACATCAACAGCGTGTCACCTTCTTCGGTCTCGGCATGGAAACCGCGGTTCTTCTCGATATAGAGTTCTGCTACCGAACCTGGATTAATCGAGTAGATCACAGCCATATCAAAGTCTGCAACTGTCGAGTTATCCGAAGCCAACGGAGTCAGATCAACAACATCAACAGAGACGTCCTTGGTAGGAAACGTCATAACATCGCCAAACAGTGTCTGGTTAATTGATCCTGGCATCAACTCTGTGGTTTCAATGGTCTTGTCGATAGCACGACGAACACCTACTTCACCAGTTTCAATACGAGTACACGCAGCAGTCGTCGCCATCAGACCAGCGAGCACAGCAATTTTAGCAATACGATTCATTCTATACATTCCTTTTCAATTAAAACAAAAATACGATAGCCATAGCAACAGCAGTAGTTACTGTCGCAATTGCTAACGAGTAACCAGCTAACGCAACAAATTGCATTCGTTCTTTTCCGGTTAGCCTGCGGAAAATATCGATGCTTGTATATAATACTATAAACAACGCAACAAAAGCAACAATTATTTTACTCATAACAACTCCTTAACCTGGACCACTTCCATTACCCCATGCTTTTGCGGGACTTTCATATACTGAATCGTCCCAACGATCTTGAATTCTTTCTTCTACCTCATCAAAATGAAGAGGCGTGTAATCAGTTTGCTCGACGCAAACGCACAGATAACGCGGATCGATATACTGTTTTGTAGCATTCGTATCCATGTCAATTGCACTCAGTTTGACTTCATTAGCATGCAGATGGCCATGTACGTTGACACGGAACCGTTCTGTCACACAATCAGGATGCAGAGGAATATGGCTCATGATAAACTTATCAGTAAAGACACGGACACCATGAATCTGCTGGAAACCAACTTCACGGTACTCTTCGTCTTTGAAGATATCGTGGTTGCCACGGATGAGGATCTTACGACCATTCATCCGCTTCACTAGTTCAAGATACTTCTTGTTGATGACAACGTCACCAAGGAAGTAGACAGTATCCTGCTCCTTGACCTTCGCGTTGTGACGCTCGATCATAGTCTCGTTCATTTCCTCGTTAGAGGTGAACGGACGGAGAGGGCTACCATCCTCAAGCTTGAACTTTTCCCACGAGTTCGTATGACCAAGGTGATGGTCAGAGATAACGAAACGATTTACAAACTTTGTCATATTCTTACCCTATACGATATATCGATTAATGTACATGTTTATTTTCACACGAACGTAATTTTATCGAAACCTTCTGACATGAGAGGAATCTCATAGCTATCGATCATCTTATCAAGAACTTCCTGAGGAATGGTCTTGCCGCGCCGCGAGTTCAGGCGACGCTTCCACTCTTCCTTCGAAAGAGCTTCCGAACCAACCTCAGGAAACACTACGCATTCGATCTCATACTTGTGTAGTTTCAGTTTCTGAATGAACTTAGCACGAGACTTTGCAGTCAGATTGGTGCGGTCGATAATAAAATCATTTCCGCGCATCAGACATGTAGTAATTTGCCTCCACATTATCTGTTCGGCAAACTGAATCAGTCCCTTGAATCCTTCATCATATGTCATGCCATAGCTGCTAGCTATTTCTTGGATTATGTTATCAGTTGACGCCACAACCGGCGGGTATTCTCCGTACTTGTTGCGGTGCCAAGTTGATTTACCAGATGCAGGAACACCAACTAACATTATACACTTAGGCATCTTTTTTATCCAATTCTTTTATGAGATCAGCGCTGAGCGTCTGGACCTTTTTTTGAAGTTCCCGACAAAGTGCTTCAGTCTTTTGAAGCTTCCACCATTGAGGCGTTTCTAGCATTTCATGTGGCTTACGGAAATAGGTTTGAAGGCCAATTTCTACCATATAGGTAGTCACTAACTGTTCTATCTCTTGAGCCAAATGTTTAGCTTTCATTGTAAGTCACTCCTTTAAACCATACATCACGAATCTCTTCGTACTTCACCGTCTTCGTCAAGTTGTTACGAATCGTGTTACGAACATCATCGAGAATTTTAATTGCAAGATTCATATCAAAAGGTGTATCAAAGTTTTTGAACACAATCGGACGAACATACCCATTAACGTTAGGAGCATGATTGATAGCATAAGACTTACGATCAACACCTGCCTTATCAATGTAGTAAAGAATCTGCACAATATACGCAACAGTATCAGTAACAGCCTTATTGAAATCGCTCTCAAACTGAGTCAGACGATCACGATCTTCCTGAGGCAAGTGAGCCTTCACGTCATCGAGGTTATTGTCAAGAATCAACTCAACAATGTTACGATCTTGAAGGATCTTTTCCTTTGCCTTGTGGATCTGAACATACCAATCGCACTTCAGCTTCAGCATATGCCCATCATCGAAACGAACAACAAAGCCTTCGAGATCCTCAAGATCACGAACGAAGTTAACAAACGAAGACATCGTCTTGTTACCCCTCTGCACCGTATTGTGCCATTGTTCAACCATTGCAAAGTCCCATTGACGAATGACAGGAACACCATACGATTTTGCTAATGAAACCAATCGATCATACGGAGCATATCCGCCAGTTTTAATATCACGAATGGCAGTTAGCACCAATTGGTCTTCTCGATAATCCAAAACAATACGCTGCTTACGCGAGCACCATTCGAAGATAGGAGTAAATCCCGAACCAATCAAATAACGAAACTCATCATACTGAGGATTGTTCTTTACGAACTCTTCGACAGGTTGAGCCACATCAGTAGCACCCATCTTCGTACCCCAGATCATCTCACCATTCACAATGAACGGAGCAATCATCGAACCATCAAGCTTCTCAAGAATGGCATAATCACGAGACATATCGACTGCGTGGTCCTGAGTTTCTTCGCGTTCATTGACGTTGAAGAACTTGTGGAACGGACGACGAATGATCTCGCCAGTTGCAGTATCAAAAATAATACCACGGCACTCACGACGAATGTTACAGTCGAACGTATCAGCCATCATCACATTGTAGTTAATGACAGTATAGCCTTCCTTGACAGCCACGACAAATTCATCACGACCTTCGATTGCAGGCAGTACATCAGAGATGTTTGTGATATGTGGAAATTCGTAGTTCATAATAAATCCTAAAAGAATGGCTGAAGCGACCGATCCACCCTGCAGTCACTAGCAATTTACGAAAGATCACTCGAGATCGCTTCAGCCATTATCAGCTTACACTGATTTCGATTAATTGTACATGTTTATTTTGATATTCCTGCCATCTTCATTATTTTTTCGTCTTTGTCGCTAATTTGACCCCATCGGCGGGCGGAGTCCAAACGGTTTTCATACCAAATTCTTCCATCTTCTTCGATGACAGTTACGTCATATTCAGTGCACCGACGAAGCCAACAAATCCGATCAGTTAACTTATTGTATCGAGCGTACAGTTTATCAAAATTTCCAAGGGCATCTATTTTTTCTCTAACTAGTGCTGCTTGGCATGGCGTGCTAAACCAGCATTCGCGATCATATTCATTAAATATGTTGTAAAGAATTTCATCTGTGACGCGCATTGTAGTTCTCCTTATTAAAGAACCATTATACCGCGTTTTAAATATATTGTAAACAAAAAAATGGGCGACCCGAAAGCCGCCCATCATGCGTGTAGCAGGAGGAACCCCACCTGTGACCCTGCCTATTCCAGTCGTCAATTAAGACACTTGCCTCTTATACAGATAAACTGCATATCCACGCACCACATAGTGTACATCTATTTATACAAGTTCTTCAGTCAATTCCAAAGTTTTTTCACGTTCGGCTAAAAAAAATTCTGGTGTGAAGCCGTCGAATCCTCCGCCGAAGTTAAGATGTCGAACCATCTCCTTGGCCTTACGCATTCCTAATCCCTTCAAAACAAGCTGGTTTGTTTTGGTTTCAAGGATGTCTCCGCCTACTTCAACATAGCCTGCACCGATATCAATCAGTTGCTTGTCATTCACGATCTTATAGTTAACCATCAATCTTTCTCCACTGAAATCCAAAACAAAGTTCTTGCATCTTACGGTGAAACCAGTTCGGTTCCATTCCCTTATTGGGTTGATAAACGATAGCGCCATGCTGGGACTTACCGTAATCCCCCATTAACCACACTTTCCACTCAGACTTTTCTGGCAGTTCAAGTATTTTTCCGGAGACATTCGTTGTGAATTCTACCATCAATTAAATCCTTGAAATTTGTTACGATTGAACTTGTTTACAGGTTTTGACTCATCGAGTAGACGACTGCCAGAATCAGACTTATCAAAGATAGGAACGTCATCGTCTTGCAGGACATCTTCTTGTGCTGACATCTCTACGTTGTACAGTCTCATCTTCGAGTAGTCAACACCAATCACAAAGCGTTTATGCACCGAAGGATCGCCGTAACGATTCTTCAACTGCTTTACCATGATCTGATTAAGCTGACGAAGTTCTTCACTCGTAATCAAGGCAAACATAAAGTCGGCCGTTGCTGGTAGACCGAAAGATTCAGAAGTATCTTCAAGACCAACATCAGAGTTGCTGAAACCAGAACGATTAGTCTGAGTAGCCGAAACTATGGGTACGTTGAACTCGACGGCGAGGCCGCGAAGTTCTTCGGCGATCGCCTTGATGTAGGTGTACGAGTTCACGTTCGACCCCGGCTTTATCCTCGAAGATGCACAGATGTTCAGATAATCGATGTAGATAATGTCGGGGATAAAGTTCTTCTTGATCTTCAACTCGTTCAAGAGATGTCGAAAGTTTGCGGATCCTGCGCATGCTGTTGGATACTCCTTCACAATGAGCTTGCCTTTGGCTCGTTCCTTGACTTTCCCTACCAACTTGTAATAGATGGCTTGTGGTAGATCTTTGAGATCATCGAGTGTCACACCAAGAAGATTGGCATCGATACGCTCGGCGATTCTTTCTTCTGCCATTTCCAAAGTGATATACAAGACATTCTGACCTGACATCAAGTTTTGAGCCGCATTGTGACACATGAACAATGACTTACCGACACCAGTACCAGCAAGAGCAATGTTCAGAGTCTTACGAGGTAGACCGCCTTGAGTAATCTTGTTAAAGAAGTCAAGGTCGAAACCGATACGAACTTCCTTACGATGATAGAACTCATAACGTTCTGCTGCATCATTCAGAAAGTCATGACCGATATGACTATCAAAGGAAACGCCGAGTGCATCAGTCAAGATCTGAGGAATAGCACCGACTGAGATGCTATCCTTCTTGCTATCATCTACCAATTGAATAGATTTCATCAGAGCATTATATAGTGCCTTATCTTTACAGAATTTCTCGGTGTTATCTACGAGCCATGCCACATCACGATCTTCTGACTTGTCAAGGCCAGAAATCACTTCCTTCGCCAGCTTGAACTGGTCGTCAGACAATCCACTTACTTCATTGATATCAATTTCAACAGCAGATTTTGTAGGAAAGTTGTTATACTTTCCCACATATTCATGAATGACAGAGAAGATCTTACGATCTACAGTATCTGTGAAGTACTCTTCTTTGAGGAATGGAATGACCTTGCGACCATACTCCTCGTTTTCAATAAGATTTCCAAATATAATGTGTTCAATTCTCATTCATCCTCCATCTCATAGACTGCTGCTACCTCATCTTCTTCTTGCATAATAGCACCATTCGATGCAGCATACTTCTTTTCAATGAATTCATTGAACTTAGGACACTGTAGAATAGGATGCCAGAAGCTGAAGCTGTACGTATCGTTCATGCGATACGACTTTTCACCAATCTCTCCAGTTTCCATATCGACCTTCTGGAACCAACCAACCTTTGGCTTGATTACGTGACCAGACTCGAGAGCCATGTCAAGTAGACCAGACCACTTGCTGATGCCTTCGTCCCATGATACTTCGATAGGAATCTTGCTCTTTTCTTTGACGAACCGAGACTTTTCGACATTGATGATGAAGTTGTAGCCAGTCACATCCTTGCCGTCTTTTTCTTGCTGACGGCCGAGAATGAAGATGTTATCGGCTGAGTAGTAGATACCAGTACCACCAGAAACGACTGCCTTCGAGTACATTTCTTGAGTCTGGTATGTGTGATTGACCACGATCAGAGGAATATCCTTCAGATTGAGGTGGGGCGTAACCATGCGGAACAGAGACTTCAGCTGCTTTGCTCGAGTCATATCTGCGGCAGAGTTTTGCTTGAGTGCATCTTCGACTTCTTTCTTCGAAGCGAGGTTACCGACCGAATCGATCACGACAATGACATGATCACCGCGCTTGATCTCTTCGAACTGATGCATAATATCAAACTTCAACTGTTCGACATCTGTGATGGGAGTATGGAGAACTCGAGATGTGTCGATGCCGAACGAGTCGAAGTAAGATTGTGGAGTACCAAATTCTGAGTCATAGAAAAGCATGACTGCGTCTTGATACTTGTCCATGTATGCCTTCGCCATGAGAAGGCTGAACGAGGTTTTAAAGTGCTTTGATGGACCTGCCCAGATGGTGAGACCAGGAACGAAGCCACCATTGATCTTACCGCTGAGGGCGATGTTGATGGCAGGAATAGTCGTTGCGATCATATCCTTGGCATTAAAGAACTTTGAATCCGACAGGATATCTGAGTCTTTGATCGTTGTATTCTTGCGTAGTTTGTTAAGTAAGTCGGACATAAATTCTCCTTGTCATATTGTTCAGTATAACCGATGTATCTTTATTTGTACACCATAATATTCAGCTATTCAAGATTTTATTCAGTTTAGTAATGAAGAGATCAATCTTCTCTCCACGATTCGGCCAATTAATAATTGGGTTTTTATCTGCATCTTTCTTTAAGTTTGTAAGTAAAGGCATGACGGCATCGTACATTGCCCTTGCCTTATCATTACCTTCTTGCTTGATTTCTTCTTCGGAAGAAGTCGTGAAACCGAAATCAAAGTCTAAGTCTATGTCTAGTTTTGCCATTAGCTGAACCAATCCTCGAGTGTTGCGCGTTTTTCTGCTTGCCATCCCATCGTATTAGTGATCGACTCGATAGGGCTGAGATATCCTTTCTCGAACTGTACCGCATAGTCGATGTAAGTTTCCATCTTCAATTCTTTTGGTAGACCATTCGGACACGAGATAACATAGTCTTGTGTCGGATTGGGATTCTTGAGATAGGCAAACTTAATCTTCTCACCGCTGGTAATGGATTGATATTTATTTGTCAGCTTTTTCTTCTTCAACATTTCGTTGTAGACGACAGAGCCACGGACATGGATAGGAGTCTGGCTTTGGAACCTACCGCCTACCCAATATTTCTCGATGTCTTTGACACCACGTGTGAAGGCCACGTCTTCGAATCCGAGCGAGGAAAACTCTGACTTGAAATTGGCCACATACTTCTGAAGATCCGATTCAGATCCACCCATGATAATCTCGAGAGACTTCTTAATGGCATCACGACATGCAGTCGGAGTCGAGGATCGAACTGCTTCGATGCCAGTCATCTTCAACTTTGGCTTCTCATACTCAACGCCTTCAGAGTTCCATACGTTGAGGATGTACATCTTCTTGGCTTTCCAGATGCCTTTGTCGGCGATGTTCTCTCGCTTCATCTGCATCTTCTGATCATAGGCATGCATATAGTCGGCAAGCTCTTGATAAGAACGATCGATGAATGGTTCGATACGTTCCTTACAAATCTTATCGATGTATTGTATCACCTTCTTGGTATCAGGAACATCATCGCCGAATACATTCTTGACGAGGTATTCGAGAGAGATATACACTGAGTCGGTATCAGAAGCCAACACATAGTCAAAGTTTTCTGTCTTGAGTAGCCTGTTCAGATAGCCATTGATCTTGTTCTCGATCCAACGAATGCTGAGCTGGCCAGAGGTGGTAATGGCTTCGGCATTGTTCACGTCAAACCAACGGAACCACTTGTTACCGAGAGCACCATAAGCCGAGTTCAACTGAATCTTCTTGGCCATCTGCATGTTATCGAGACGTGCAATTTCCTTGACAAGCTTTGGATCCTTCGTCTTCTCGTATTCCTTCTTGCACTCGATCATCTGCTTCTTGTACTTCGTACGATCATCATACATACGATCCATAATCGATGGCAAGAAGCCACGCTTTTCTTTTGTATAGATACAAAGGTTGGCGGCGATAGTGCAGTTCGTTTTATTAAGATAGTCACCGAACTGACTAGCGCCACCAACAAGTAGGTCGTCGATCGACACCTTATCTTTCAAGCGTGTAACAAGAGTCTCGGGCGAGATGTTGTACTGCATAATAAGGTGAGGATAAAGGGAGTTAAGATCGAACGACACAACCCATTTACTCATGCCGACCTTCGGATCTTTGACGTATCCACCTACAAAGGCTCGGTCGGGCTTGTTCTTATCGTTAAGAGGAACCACGATATTGCGATCGAGCAAGTAGTTGTGAGTGATCACGTCCCACTGTTTCACAGTCGTCATGGTATCTTCATAGTTTACTTTTGCGTCATAAGCCAAAGCATAGACCAACTCGATCAACTTTAGCTTATCTTCGAGACGCTCGACGATCTCCACATCTCGAACGTTGTATTCGATGTAGAGTTGAAAGTTTCTTAGCCGAAGGTCGTCGAGGTCGGTATAACCTTCATCGCGGTAGTCAAGCTTTCCTTCGCCGAGCTCAACTTGAGCGATGTAGTCAAGTCGGTAAGATTCCTGCTCTGTGTACGTAAACTTCCTGTAGAGCTGGATGTAATCGAGGACTGCGATACCGATAGGCGCGTAGCATATACAGTCTCGTCCACGGCTGTTAACTTTGTATTCACGTAGCATTTTCCAGGGAGAGAGGCGTTCAGCGTGATCAGATCCAAGAACTTTTCGAATCCTGTTGACAAGATATGGGATATCGAAGAACTCGATGTTCCAGCCTGTGACAACGTCAGGCGAATAGAGTGATCCGTTCCAGACTTCGAGAAAGGCGAGTAAGAGTGCAGACTCGTCTGCGCATTTGTAATATTGTACATTGTCTTGATGCTCCTTATATTCACCGCAACCAAACGTAGTCTTTCTACCATTGCGGCCGATGGTAATAGCCGTGATTTCATTGTCTGCCTTCTCGATATCAGGAAAACCGCCTTCAATGCTGGTCTCGATATCGATCGAACAAACTGAAACGAGAGCGGGATCATACTTGATCTCACCCTTATACTTGTCATAAATATACATGTAAGGCCAATCAGAGAGGCCATAGATGTTCATGCCTGCCACGTTCTCGTAACTCTGCAGAAACTCTCGCGTCTCGGACATGGAATCGAATTGCATCTTGCCTACATATTCACCTTTCAGGTTCTTATGTTCGGTTTGTGCACTTGCTTGAACGAATAAATAAGGTTTGTATTTAACAGAAAACTTGACTGGTTTGCCGTCCGATATTCCACGTACTAAAATTTGATTACGATGACGAGTGACATTTGTATAAAAATTCATTGGATCTCCAGTATCTGGCCGCATTATTAGTTATACTCTAAACCCCAAATAAAGTACATAGTAAAGGCGATAAAAATGAAACTAACTGAACATTTTTCTTTGGCAGAGATGATTGTTTCTCCTACTGCAAAAAGACTTGGACTCAGCAATACCCCAACTCCAGAACATATCGAGAACATGCGTTACTGCTGCGAGAAGATTCTCGAACCAGTACGTAATCACTTTGGCAAACCTGTTCAGATCAACTCGTCTTATCGTGCACCGCTGGTGAACAAGGCAGTTGGCGGATCGAAGACATCACAACACGTCAACGGCCAAGCAATCGACTTCGAAATTCCTGGTATTGACAACAAAGTAGTTGCTGACTGGATCGGTGACAACCTTGAATTCGACCAAGTGATTCTCGAGTTCTACACAAAGGGTGATAAGAATTCTGGTTGGGTTCACGCTTCGATTAAGAAGGGTGGAGGCAATCGTAAGATGCGCATGATCGCCACGAAGTCGAAGGCAGGTGGTACAGTGTATACTACTGTTGCTGACTTTGATCCTTCGACGACAAAGGCAGCTGGTGCACCTACTGTCAATCCACAGATCACTGACGCTGTAACGCAAGCGAAACCAGTAGCTGCAGGACTTGGTCCATTAGCTGCACTCCAAACCAAATGTGGCATTACTGCCGACGGTAAATGGGGACCTGGCACTTATAAGGCAGCCAGAGATTATTTCAAACTGACTAACAACCAAGCTGCGCACTTCTTTGGTCAGTGTGCTCACGAGTCAGGTGGCTTTAAGGTATTCTCTGAAAACCTGAACTACTCAGATAAGGGACTTAACGGCATCTTCAAGAAGTATTTTCCTACGATCGCTTCGACTGCAGGTTATGCACGTAAGCCAGAAAAGATCGCTAATAAGGTTTACGCTAATCGGATGGGGAACGGTTCAGAAGCCTCTGGAGATGGTTGGAAGTGGCGTGGTCGAGGCCCGATCCAACTGACCGGGAAAGACAACTATACAGCTTTTGCCGCTGACGTAAAACGTCCTGACGTCTTGAAGAATCCTGATCTTGTGGTTGGCGAGTTGGCTTTTGAGTCTGCATTATGGTTCTTCCGTAAGAATGGATTGCTTGCAATTGCAGATAAGGGTGTAACCGATGCTGTGATCACTCAAATCTCGAAGCGAGTGAATGGCGGTACACACGGTCTTGACGATCGTCTGAAGAAGACGAAGCAGTATGCCAACTGGGGCTAAATCTTGTTACAGAATATCTGAAGAGTAACTCTCAGTTTACCGTTAGGATGCACAGGAGTCGTGCAGTGTTCGTGACCTAGGTCGTTGATCACTGCACGATTTCTTTTAGGTAAGATGGCTTTGATCTCTGCACGATCCTCGTACATAAAGTATCCGCCATAATCGCGGTCCCATTCAGGATTTAAATATACAGTGATAGCTGCCTGTTGTCTATCTGTGTCAGTATGCCAGGGAATATAGCTATGTGCGGTCCAAAAGTAGAATAAGATAGATCCTCCTTCTACCGGTCGATATCCATAGTTCATTGTACTATTGTAGATATTTTCAAATAAAGAACTATCTCTATAGATGTTATGACATAAAACTGGATAGCTATCTTTTACAATTTCATACGGCCAATTTGCATTAGTAAAAAACACATTATCTCCAGCTCCATAAATCTTTGCCGCAGAGTCATAACAGTTTTGGTAAAGTTCTTCTGATAAAAAATTATCTACTATTTTTACCATAATTATCATCCCATAAATTGAAGGGGACCGAAAGGTCCCCTTCTTTTTACTTGGTTTTACCTTCTGCCAAGAATTCGGCAGCTTGCGACGGATATTCTTCGTCGTTAATTTCTACCTTCTTCGGCTTTTTTTCTTCTGGAATAAATGCTTCCAACCAAATCTTCAGCATGCCATTAACGAGAGAAGAACTCTTTACTTCAACGTTATCAGCGAGAGTGAATTCGCGTTTGAATCCTCGCTCGGCAATTCCCTTATAAAGATATTCAGTAGATTCAGGCGAGTCGCACTTTCCATGGATAGACAACTTGCCTTCTTGCAATTCAATATCAATCTCTGACTTACCGAAACCAGCAACGGCTAGTTCGATTACATAGCGATTTTCATCGACTTTCTTGATATTGTATGGGGGATATTTAATCGGCATCATTTGTGCCGATTGATCGGCAATATCTGCCAACTTTTTCATGACGCGATCCGCGCCAACAAAATAGCGATCCATCTGTGGGATCATTGTTGTATCAAACTTCATATATTTTCTCCTATTAAGCGAGGTTATGTTGTGTCACCCAGTAGGCGTGACGGTTTTATTTATAAGATAAAGCTGGACACCAGCCTCAAGAAACATCTGTTTTGTGATGTCCCAACGCAAATGCGGTCGATCTTCTGTAGGTTCATATGATACCACCTTCGCGATACCTTTCTGAATGATCGACTTGGCACACTCATTACACGGCAACAGCGGACTGAAGAGTGTGCAACCTTCGACAGAGAGCGGTGCATTATCAAGTGCGTTACGCTCCGCGTGTGCTACGAAGAGGTATTTTGTTTCTTTGTCGTTATAACGATCAGTGAGATCCTTGATACCACGAGGAAATCCGTTAAAGCCCAGTGATACCACACGATTCTGCTTATCGACGATCACACAGCCTACCTGAGTAGAAGGATCTTTCGACCATGTAGCTACATGCTCGGCAAGACTCATGAATCGGTCAGCCCACTTACTCACTTCTTTTTCTCCGATTTAACGATACGTTCGCGCAGGCTCGATGAACTATAATCGTGCTTGCGACAGCAATAGTGGATTGGAATGCCTAAGTCAGCTCCTGTGAAATCGGTTCGATCAATGTAATCTGACCCGAGGAATCGAACACTCCAGTCGAAACTTGCAAGTAGATTATAAAGATCCGCTTCTGTGTCATATGGAATTACGTGATCGACATATTCACACGAATCTACCTGCAAGTATCGCTCGTACATACCTTGAATCGGTTTATTTTTCTCGGGGCGATCGATTGTAGGATCTGACTGAAGAGCCACAATCAATCGATCGCATTCCTTCTTTGCTTCCATTAGCATAAGGACATGACCTGCATGAAACAGATCAAAACAACTTGCTACGATACCTACGCGTTCTTCAGATTCCATTTACCAAAACTCCTATCACCATTCCTATAACAAGCAAAAGCACCATATAGAGACAGCCTGATCGAGTCAGGCCGTCCCACATCTCGCGTTGACGAGGATGATTAGTCATACTCGATGCCGTCATCCTGCTTACGACCCATATAATGGTCGTCACTTACACAATGAAACTGTGCCTGCAGACTGGTATTGACGATAGTCTTTGTCACCTGTCCAGCAAACTCTACACACTGCTCCGCACTGCTAGTCTCATAGACATCTTTTGCAAAGTACTCACCATCGGCGGTGAACAGATATACGATCAACCAAAAACTCATATTAGTTTACCTTTACTTTTACGAGGTTAGCAGGAGCAACGCAGTATAAACCTGCATCGGTATCGACCTTAATCAGACCGCCATCATAGCAAGCCTTCGTGGTTGCTTCAGCCAGAGCTTTCTCAGCATTTTCGTTTTTGATAGCTGCTGTCAAAATAAGCATCAACAAAACAATTGCAACAGTCATAAAACCGGCGAAGCTGAATACGGCTTCAAAAATCTCTTTAACAATTTTCATAACAAATTCCTTTTAATTAACGATTCATCCACTTTGCATACAGGCCAACTTCACGGCCATATGCTTCTATCTCCCAAGGAGCATCGAAGTATGCATCTTCTTTGCTCTTTGGTTTCCAGATTTCACCCATCCACTTGCTGTAGATTTTGAGACCGCCACGAGCAGCAACCGCATGACCGGTCTGAAGTTCGTTTTTGGCGTGTTGTTTGACATGGACCATTTCGTGGCCAAGAGTCTTGATCATGGCACCAATGTCTTGGCTCTTGAGGCCGATGGTGAACCACCGAGGATTCTTAAAACCATCTTCATCTACGCATTCGCCTTCGACGTCAAGGTTGTTGTAAACTTCGATGTCGAGGGTGATGTTGCGGGCCATCCGAGGATCCATCAGTTGGTTGGCGAAGAACTCTGCGGCTTCCTTGAGGAGGGCCTTTTCTTTACGCTTGCCAATCATACCTGTGATCGTGATGTTCATGTTTTCGTCCTTCATCATTATAGGTCCACCTTACCAAACTTTTGATAAAATGTACATGCTAAAAATCAACGTGAACGATAATTTGGTCTCGGAAAATCTCTGTCTGCAAGTTCTGGCGTATCAGGATGGACATAGTGAATGAACAGCTGAACCAATGAGTCAATCTCGAGTGGATCTCGCCAATGCCACTTTCCTCCATACTCATGACCGCCATTAAAGATAATGGCATCTCCTTCATCGAGGTCGATAGGAATGGCATCGCTTTTGTCTTCGTTCTCACTGAACCATAAGAACGTATTGCCTTCACCTCGTTTAGACATAGTCAAAGTCATCGAGTATTGACAAGCTTCTCGATCGCGATGGATCTTGAGTTCAGATCCGCGATAATATTCTCGTGAATAAGAGTATGATGGCACCATGTCCTCAATACCCCAAATCTTTTCTATGATATGCTTGCAATAGAGAAGAATACTATCATCGAAGAAGTTACGATCGACTTCTTCGATATGCCCATCAATATATGGTCCAAATTCTGGCTTTCTCATTCCTTTTGTGTGTGTGATGTCGATAAAAGCCTTATACATCTCGATCATATCAGGAGACAAAACTCCTTTGATCTTTACGAATCCATTCTTTTCAAACTCATCTCTGTAAGATGCAAACATACTGTCGTCAATCATATTACCTCACTTACTGGTAGCTCTATAAACTCCGTCCCACTTGAGTGGTTCATCAGTCTTCAAATCATATATTCTTTGTTCCATCATAGCATAGTATGCATTGAGCTCTTCGTTCCAGCATCGCTTGAGATCTTTTATAAGATTCAGAGCTTCATCCCATTTGCCTTGACGATAGAGATCGAGGAACTTCTTATGTAGTAATTCTCCAGCGCCGTCAGAAACATCGAGAACGGTGTAGATTCTTGCTGGTTCTGTCTTACCTTTGACAGCAATCAGATCGAGTTCGACTATTTGGTATACAGACCCCACCAATTCGGCCGTTTGTGGCCCGACGATGAGTTTAACTCCATAAGGCTTGGTTTGACCTTCCAGACGAGCAGCCAAATTAACGCCGTCGCCCAGACAAGTATAATCGAAACGCTGATCAGAGCCCATATTACCCACAACCACAGTGGCAGTGTTAATACCAAGACCCATACCGAAAGCTGGAATGCCTTCTCCTTTAATCTCTTCATTGAAAATCTCCAAATCTTTTAACATTTGAAAGGCAGTTCGAACAGCATCTAATGCATGCTTATTGTTATCGAGCGGAGCATTCCAGAATGCCATTTGCGCATCACCAATATACTTATCAAGTGTGCCGTTGTTTTCGAGAATCGCCCGTGTCATGACTGTCATGTAACGATTCATAATAGAAGTCAAGCCTTGGACATCATCTCCGTAGTGTTCAGAGATTGTAGTAAATCCGCGAACGTCTGTAAACATGATCGAAAGATCACGTGATTCTCCGCCAAGCTTCAAGAGTTCTGGTTGTCTTTGTAGTCTTGCTACCAGATCTGGGCTCAGATATGTGCCGAACTGTTTCTTAATCTGTTGCTTCTGTAAATACTCTGAGATAAATTTCACTGTATAGATATGAATGTAGATCAGCAGCGCGCCTAATACGTTGAAGCTGATATCCATCATTATACCATAAGTGCCGAATAAGTACACCGGTAAATACACATAGGCAGCAATCAATGCTGCGATATATACATACGAGAACTTAAATCGAGAGATAACTACCAATGCCAGGAAAAGAAGAAGAAACCCGCCAAGATCTACAAGCGGAATCCAATTCGGAATCGACACAGAGTCCCCATTTATCAGAGTCTCAAGAATACTCGCTTGGAGTTGATGGGGATGTTGGGCACCTGAAGGAGTCGCTACAGGGTTACTTAGCCCAGCTGCAGTCACTCCAACAATCGCGATTTTACCTGCCAGATCGGGCAAAGGACCCGCACCAATTTCGTATGATTGAAATTGGTAGTTCGGATTGATGAAGGTTCTTCCATACTCGTCTGTTTTAATTGTTTCAAAAGAAGGAATTCGTAATGCTTCAACCCCAGTCTGATTTATCTTGGCTTGATACGAAGAGTCTCCTGCAGCTACACGCAGCATCTCTAGAGCAAATGCGGGATAGTATTCGCCTGATGACTCAGATAGAAGAGGAACTCGCCTTACAACCCCATCAGTCTCGGGTAGGGTTGACGTTATCCCAACACCGGCTGCGGCTTCTTGAAGAACTGAGACATTACTTAGAACGCATGGGTATTGAGGAAGAAATTCAGTTGCTTCTCCATCGCCGATTACGGCAACGCCTGTCTTCCGAATTGTCGCGCTTGCCCGTGAACAAGAGTCGCTTACCGTCTGGCTAAGAACGACAGGATATTGCTTTAGCGAATCCGCAAGATCTCGATCAGTCCCCAACCGATCACGCTCAGGGTAAAGTATAGTGCTACCAACAAGAGCAGCCCCTCGGCCATAGACCTCAGAATGAATGTCAGCGTAGACTTTACGCGGGAACGGATATTGGCCATATTTCTCAATCGCTTTCTCGCCAATATTTATCAAAACGATCTGTTCTGACTTCTTTGGTTCAGAAATCATAAGGTAGTCGTAAAACTTGAGGCGAGTGGCTTCGACGAGATATGGATCCGAGATCTTTACTGTCATAAGAAGAGCGAACGTAAAGATCGCCAGCCATGGGCTCAGAAGAATCGATTTAATTTTTTGTGTAGCTGTACCCACTGCAAGGTCCTGTCGCGCATGTTATTGTCATTGAAGCGGAGTCAGTAGCACTCGCAGCAGTTTGCGATACAGTGACTCCAATTCCTGGATTATTTATTATCAGTTGAAACAGCTTTTGTGAAGCACCAGATTGAGTGATGGTTGCATTCAATCCGCCATAAGGTGCGCTGATATCTAAGAAGTGATTACCTGTGCCTTGTTGCAAAGTAGTAATTACATTCGAGTTACCTAAGATATTGAAGAACGCATACTTTCCACCGGCATCTTTCTGCTGAGCAGTCAGTTGATTTCCCGTTCCATTCATTACCAGCTCTGTATACTTACCATTATTTTGTTGTGTAAGAGATACGGTGTTATTATTACCAGTGACAGACACTTCGGCAAGATTGTTTCCGAGAACGGTAGTAGCAGTGCCTTGATTAATAGTAATATTGTTGTTGCTACCATTAATTAACATGTCTTGAGAACCGTTAACACCTCTGATGGCATTAAACCTTGAGAACTGTTCGACGTTGACGGTATTATTATCGCCGATATTTTGAATGTAAATCGAGTTACTTGTAATAGCATTCGTCTGGCCAAGCTTAATAGTCTGATTAGTCGTAATCGATACAGCAGGATATGCAGGCGCTGGAGGTGGAGGTGGAGGTGTGGTCGGTGCAGACGATCCTTCGTTTGGAGCTATAGGATTAAACGTGGTTCCATTCAGAGTTGTTGTTCCTTGCAACTGGTCGATGAACAAGATAGGAGAAAGAGCTGTGTCACCAAGATTGAATGACGAGAAGCCGAGCGTATAGTTGCCATCAGTCGGTACAGTAAACACGGCGAGTTGCCAACCAGTGGCACCATAAGATCCTACTGAATAGTTACCAGTTCCTTGATTGGTAAATCCGAGCAGAGCATAATTCTGTGTCTGACCGTTTAAAGTTGGAATTCCTGGTCCATTCGTCAACGTAATCATCGAGCCGTCGTTGTAAGGAACATAGTCGGTCGACAGATATTGCCAGCCAAACGTGTATGTAATTCCGGCTTGTAGGAATACGGTTCTACTCACAGACGAAGCATTCGTAGGATACATTGACCCATTCGAATAGATCGTATTTCGAATGGTTGTAATATCGGTTGAGCTTAGACCAAGCGTAGTCATGGCTGTATTGAATTGAGGAGAACTTCCTCCTGCTTGGACCGATATCATATAAGAACCATAAGGTGTAATTGTCCAGCACTTACCTCCACCTGGGCAATAGTTTTGCATGCCAGTTGTCACTTGAACTCCCTGACCAGAATCTGACCAACTCGTTCGAAGTGTGGTGGATCCGTTAGAAACTGTCCAACCTGCATAAGTTCCATCTTCGAAACCATAGTTCGAAGGCGTCTGCGCATTTAACTGTACGCTAAACGTTAACAGTAGTAGTGTTAAGATCCATCTGATCATCTTGCACCTGACTCTTGTATTACGGTGATATTTCCTTGTGGTCTACCTGTACCTGTCGTAGTCCATTTATCATCCATAAAATTGTAGGCGTCGACGATTCCATTCTGTACAGAAACGAGTTGAATTTCTGTGTCTTTTGGTAACCATACGATCACAGATTGATTCTTATCCTCTGAGATTCTCGAGTATACCCATCCGACTTGCAGTTGTTTCTTGAAAGTAGGAGATACGTTTGTGTAGATAGTTTCTGTCGGTCTTGCACCAGAATTATACTCTGCATAGATATTTTGAAGTTCATCTTGAGTAGGCAAACGAAGAGTAGCAACTGCGACTTCTTCTACGCCGTCTCCACCGGTATTTGGATCTTGGTTGTCATCAGATGCGGCTTTTGCAGGATTGACAAATTTCTTGAGTGATTCGCGAGCAGCGTTGATGAGTGATTGTCCATCGTCTGTTTCGAGAGGAGAGATCTGAATATTGTTGTCCATACCCTTCATTGCAGGGTTAATTACGACCGGAGGAGCAGGAGGAGCGTAAGAATTCTCGACCATCGTTGCTTGGAATGGCTGAGTCAGAGTCACGATACCTGCAGCAGTGATAACATCGATAGCTCCAGACGGGCATTCGAAGTTGATCTTTGTAATATCTTTATCGTTATAACATTCTGGAACGAGGACAACAGTCGATCTGCCGGCCTCATCGACTGACATGACAAAGTCTGTGCCTCTTACGGCAATCGTTGCGGTGGGTGTCCGTATACCAACACCGCGAGCGTTGCCATGAGCAATGCCACCAGAAGTATATCTCGCAGTTCCCAAAGCCAGCTTAAGACCAAGCTTGCCTTTGCTCTTATTGTTTCCATCATAGACGAAATCATCGATGACTAACCTTGAATTTTGTGTGATGTTAACTGTGGTGGCATCGACGAATCGAATCTTAAATCTACCCTGAGAATTGGTAGAGACGGTATCGTTCTTTTCGATACTCGAGCCTTTAGCAGCAGGTGCGACCTTTGCACCACGCTTCACGGAACCTCCGCCCTGAAACTCTGATATCGATCCCACGCCTGCAAAGGCGGGAACCGATATCAGAAGTAAGAGATTAATGGCCAGTCTTGATATTAAACGTACCATTTGAACCCGTCGACTTAAGATTGATTACGGTTTCCGAAGCTCCGTATTGCTGGGTTGTAATGGTGTTCAGTGTACCTGTAAGATTCACATAGAGCGAATGTCCAAATGTTCCGCCGAGACCTGTTTGTGTCACGTCGAAGTCATTGTAGTCACCTGTGACAAGAACAGTCTGCGTAGCATTTGGTGACAGCGCGTCGATATTGAACGTGTTGTTATCACCAGTGATATCCATCGAGTTACGGATATTTGCACCCGAACCATGGAACACAAGAGAGTTTGAATCGCCAGTAAAGCGAGCGTTCATATCGAACTGATTACAGATCGCGTCAGATACTAAAGTACCGCAACGAATGTCTGCAGTATTTAGGTCGCCGATTTGGCGTATTGTAGCTGTGGCAACTCCTGTGCCTCCAGTTGCGGATACGATTCCCATGTAGAGTTGGTTTCCGTTACCTGTTTGTACAGCGATGACACTTTGATTATCGCCGCGTAGGTAGATAGGATCACCAGAATCGCCAATAATGTTGGCAGTGCCTGTCTGAACAATGTTAACATCAACGTTTCCGCCTTCTTGATCAATATACACCTTGTTGGTGGTTGCAACTGCGGCTGCAGTCACTTCATTCGGAGAGGTAGTTACGATTGTTGGTGGTGTTGGGGCTGTTGGTAGCACTGTTTGTGCAACCGCAGATGTTCCATAAAGAAGAGCAGCGCCAACGAATAAAGCTTTACTTAACTTCATTTGTTGTTTCCTTTTGCTTAAATCTCCATAGACCTTTACGTTCACCATCCTTGATCAATTCCACAACGGCCGTTTCTATGGCTGAACGGATCGCATAACTACCAGCTTCATTCGATGTTTGTTGTCCATCAAATTCAAAAGCTTTTGTTGCCATGTCAAAGAATTTAAATGCTGTCACTCCCTCGGATGTAGAGAGCAGATTCTTCTCAACAGTGACAGAGGTGAGGACTTCACCTGTCTGTACTGAGACGAGTCGCATACTAATAGTAACTTGATCTTCTGCGTACTGCTGATAAGGACCAATTCCAAGGAATCGTGCACCGTTACCACCAGTCTTGGTATTTGAACTATAGTCAATAATACCGCCTTCAAGAATGATACCTGCAACCATGAGAGGAGGAAGCGGTTCTGCACCTTCTCCGAGTTGCTGTTCTCTCATCTGTCTGACAAGCTGACGTTCTTTAATAAGAGAATCGATACCTACGCGTTCGACTGGACGAAACCACTTGCCATCGCCAGTATCTGCCAATGTTTTGATAACATAAGCATCGGCGCCTTGAGTTACCGCCGTCGAGAAGCTGGCTTGAGTAGCAGAAGGTTTACGTTGTCCTGTTCTATCAGTGAACGAGTAGATAGCGATAGGAATCACTTGTCCATCGAGCTCTGGTAGATTTTTAAACAACTTAGGATTTGCAAATCTTTCTACCTCAGCATCTTCTCGTAGAAGATATGACTGATTCAGATGAGGATGCATTCCGCCTATGCAACCAGATGTTGCAAGAAGTATTGGAAGCAAGAGTAGTTTTTTCATGGCTTTTCCTTAGAACCCAAAGGTTGCGATAGGAACAGTCACGACTGTCGTATTACCAGCTTTGTCGACAACCGTCAACGTCACTGATGTACCAGTTTTTACATAGCTAATCGTATTACCATCGAGGGTGAATATGCCCTGTTGAGCAGAACCTTCAGCAAAAAGATTGTTTGAAAGCTGCGTCGCCAGCTGAGCATATACCTGAGATGTAAACAGTGCCATAAACTTGGCAAGCGGAGTGTTAGCTGCTTCGGATCTCGCAAGAGCTAGCTTTGCGGCTTCGGCATCTTTGATTGCTTGCTCACGAGAACGCTCTTGCGCATCGATTGCTTGCACATGTTGTGACCATCCATATCCATTGAAGGAAGGACTTTTAAACTGTTGTACAATCGGATCAGCTTTTGCCGGCGCGCTGAAGCATATCAATAACGTCAATATTGCTAGTTTCTTCGACACTTTCTTCTTCCTTTTTCTTTTCAGAAGAAAGACTAAACTCAAGCGAGAAGATCTTAATGATTTCAATCTTTAGATTTATATTCATCGTGATCTTCCTTTATCTGCAATACTACACTCACCTTCTGTTGTAACCGAATCATATCATTATCAAGCATGCGAACACGATCAATGAGAGCAATCAAAATAGCGTTTGTCTCACCAATCAATGGCATTAATTTATCTGTAACGAACTTGTAGATAAACCATACAAAATATCCCATACCCACCGAGGAGACAATAGGAAAACCATATTGTTTTACAAGTTCAGCAACCGTATTTAAATCCATTAATCTTTTCTCGCATCGTTCTTCCCGTCGGCTCGAGCGATACGATCCAGATCCGGTTTCAGTCCTAGTGCCGAACTTACAACCGCATCCATTCGGATAATGTCATGGTTCATCGTTCGAACTCGATTGTCGAGTCCCATGATAATACCTTGCATACCCTTAATGGCTTTCACAACACTTTCTAAAATATAATTAATGACGAAGTAAACAAAAACCCCAGCAATCAGCGCAGCTGCGATAGGGAATCCGACATCAGCAATCAATTTAAAAATAGCGTCGTAGTTCATACAACTATTTATACTACTTCGTAACTGAGGCGCTACACTTCGTACAAATGTTATTATATGCTCTGTCGATGGTCTCGACGTGCTTATCACTCAACCACATCTCGGAGAGTTCTTGTTCAAGAACATTACCAAAAATATAGTCGAAGTTATAGTCATTGCAACAGAGAATGGCATCTCCACTCGAGTTGATACTCAGCCACTCATAGTTGCGATCACCCCAGTTTTGACAACCTACGACAGTACGATTCTTCATACGATCTTTCATGTAGTCTTCTTCAGTAATATACTGAGCGATAAGACCGGTACGATCAATCAGATCAGACTTTTCTATATCAAACTTAGGGAACAGTTTCGTGGCAATATCTACTTGCCTCTGATGCTCTCCAGTCTGTAAGTCGAGATCGATGCCAAGCTCTTCAAACTTCGGGCCTTTCTTCAAAGATCCTGTCTTAAATGAGAGTTCGTTGACACCGTTGACGATAAGCTTCACTCTTCCTGCAAGTTTGCGAGTTACGGCATGATTATGCAGGTTTTCAAGATTCTCCATCATATCATCGAATCGCTTGGCAGGAAATCCTGATCTCTTCGACCAGACTTCTGCATTTTCATATGCAGGAATGTTCAGTGCGATTTCTTGAATGACAGAAGGAGTATACTTGTTGATGATATCGAGTTTATCAGGAGTCAGATTGACACCGTTGCTCAGAATGAAAGTCTTCAGACCATAGTGCTTTGCCAGTTCGAGTAGCTTCTCGAAGTCTTTGTACAGCAGCACTTCACTGTAGTGTGTGGTCAGAAAGAGATCAAAATCTGGACTGACGACTCCGTTTGGTGTCTCTCGTTCGACAATAAGTTTTCGAAAGATCTTCTCGACGTCCTCAATCGGCATCTGCTTCATACCAGATTCTGGTTGAGGAATGTACCTGACAGGACAATACCAGCACTTGGCATTACAGAACCCAAAAAGGTCGATAGCCAAGCGCTGGATTTGATATGCTTTTAACCTAGAACGAATAAATGTCGACAAAATTCACCTCACGTGTTTGATACTGAGGTTATTTATCAGCTCTTCAAGAAGAGCTGGTCGGCATTCAAAAACAATTCGTCGAACTTCTTCAACCACATCGCTTTAAACTCGGGGTTCTCGGCACGCTGAGATGCAACAAGAACGTTCTTCAAACGACGGGCAAGTACTCGATCTGGTTTCATATAATAACTCCTACAAAAAGAATGGTAACGATAAAGGCATTTACGACGAACAGAGCCTTATCTTTGGCAACTACGGCTACATAAGCCCAAAGGCCTGCGCCGAAGATCGAGAGAATAAGATCTATCGTATGGAACTCAAAGGCTCGGCACGATGCGGCGATAATGACGCAGAGTGTGCCAATCCACTTGATGGTTTCGAGGAAATTAGTCACGCTGATAATTCTCCAACAGAGCAAAGCCAAACGAAGCGCAGCGATAAAGCTGACCGTTATATTCGAGGATGTCACCGACCGACATCGAAGAAACGAGGCGAGTAACCTTTTGGACCTTATCGCTATTCCAAAGGTTCATATACTCAAAAGCTTTTTCCATGTCATTGGTATCAACAGTAGCAACGTGAGTGTAGTACTGAAAATTTTCAGCTTTGAAAGTACCATCGAAACTACGATCGAAGTAAGCCTTGATGCGGTCGCTAGTTTCACCGCTATTGATCATGTCAACTTCGGCGTCGGTAAGAGCGATCTGGTAAACCTTAATCATTTTTTGTTTCCTTCTTTATTATAGGTCCACCTTATATTGTTTTCGAAATAATGTACATGCTTAAAACACAAAAAAACGCACTCAAAATCACTCGAGTGCGTTTTTTTTTGATCAGCGATCTTCCGTGTTAAAACTTTCTGCAAAGCTTTGGTCGCCGTGGCTGTGCCACGTTCCTTTGACCTGAACTCGTAGATACATGTTATGACGAGCGCCATATTCATAGATCCACGATAAGACGCTCGGAGTTATTTCTTTACCAGCTTCTCGTACCTCAAGATACGTTCCACCTTGCCAGTCTCGATGTGTTAGGATCACGCCTGACAGATCTGGTCGAAACCATTCTGGAAATACCTTGTTACTGTCTAGCATCCACGAGCAAAAATAATTCTTACAAGTCGAAGGTCGAAACTCGTAGATAGTACAAGCTTTTCCGAGGAAGTGGCAAGGGCGACCGGGGAACATTTCATGTCCCTCGATATTCGCGCTTTGCCACCCCTCACAACATGCGGTGCAATCACCACATGAGCGATTCATTACACGAGTCGTAGCTCTATTCGTCGCCATTTTTCTTTGGATACCTCTGATAATATGATTCTTCGATATTTTCTCCGAAGAAATCGATATCGAGTTCGTTGAGTTCCTTGACAACACGATAGCCGAGGTAGGAAAGGATTCCTACGACTGCTACGCCTGCAACTCCAGCAACGACCTTCTTCTTATCCATTTTCTTTCAGCCAATTTAAGATGTTTTCTGGAGTAGTTTCATCATAAGGATCTGTCTCGCAGTTATCTTCAAAACCTGGTTCGACGAACCACTTCTCGATCTTACCGTTATTGACGATACAAGCATAACGCCATGAACGTTCACCGAAGCCAAGGTTTTCCTTGTAGACGTTCATCTGCATATCACGAGTAAACTTAGCAGATCCGTCAGGAATCATCTTTACCTTCTTAATCTTCTGTTGCTTCGCCCAACAATTCATCACGAATGCATCGTTGACCGATACACAGACGATGTCGTCAATGCCAAGATCCTTGAAAGCCTTGAAGTTTTCTTCAAAACCAGGAAGCTGATACGTCGAACATGTAGGCGTGAAAGCACCAGGAAGTGAGAAGAGTACTACACGCTTCTTCGCGAAGTAGTCGAACGTTGTCTTATCTTCCCAACGATACGGATTCGATCCTTCGATAGAATCGTCGCGGACACGAGTTTTAAATACGATATTTGGCACTACTTCTGGCAGTTCGCTAAACTCGCCATCTTTAAACTTGTGCCAATAACGTTTAACAGCAATTGTTTCTGCCATAATATATTCCTTACCAATGATGGATTGCATTTGCAATCAGAAAAATGTTTGCTATGACGGATTGTACAATAATCAACGTCCGGATCCAAGCGACTTTATCAGACTCGCGATCACATGAAGTTGCTTTTTCGCCTAAAGCTTTTGCCCAAATACGCCACATAACTAAATTCCATGAATAAAGGCGAAGTGGGAGGATTCAGTTGTACCTCCAAGGCCCAGTCAATTACTATCTGTAATCTCAGCCTACGACTCGTTTGCCGGTTGAGCGGGAGACCAATCCCCGAGTCTACTTTATCCCCACTGACAAGGGGATTATTCAGTCACACTTCTTACCAGGTCCGTCGACCCAGATATCTATTTGCTCTGTGGGATCCGCCCCCACGTACCAGCCCTCAATGGCCGGATCTTAGTCTAATTGCACGGACTACCGTGTCCCAGATCAAGAGCAAAACTTATATTAGAACCTTACACCGAGTCCTACAAGACCACCATGCTGGCCAACGCCACCATCAAAATCGGTGTAACGGTATTCGATCTTACCATAGACTGGACCATAAAGGTTGGCTTCAACGCCACCGCCTACGCGGAGACCTTCAAGTTCAGCAGTCGTGGTTTGCTTCCAGTTGGCATAGCCAACCTTGCCATATACAAGTGCCTTATCGGCAACTACGAAACCGAGACGAGCTGCGGCACCAATGTTGCGACGATCAAAGACATTGTCAAGCGTAGCTTCAACGCCAACAACGACGTTCTTGTAAAGCTTTGCATCAAGACCAACACCAGCACCATATGCTACGTCAGTCGGATCAACTCCACCAGTAACATCATCTAAACCTGCAGTAACTTCTGCGCGTACACCAGCAAAGTCATTTGCCATAGCTGGAGTAGCTACAAACGCTGCCGCAACAGCAAGAGGAGCGAGATACTTTTTCATACATTTACCTTTTATTGTTGTTGAGGTCGGCAGTTTAAGACATACCGAGGTCTATTGAATGTAATGGCTACTGAGGTGTCGACACGCTACAGTCGGTAATTTCGCTCTTTACGTTCCTATCTTCCCCCAAATCGCTTGGTCGCCACAGGAACTTCCATCACATTCAAACTGGCTCCTCAAGATGGATTCGAACCACCGACCAGGCGATTAACAGTCGCCGGCTCTACCGCTGAGCTATTGAGGAATAACTCTTTATTTATATACTATTGCTATCTTTGTTCATTGCCATCTGATCAAGTACGCACTGTTCTTCTTTCAAACGAGCCGCTTTCGCAGCAGGTGTTTCAATCTTCTTTGCGTTATGCTGATCACGCTCTTCAACCGTCATCTTGTTTGTCATATCAAGAATGATATTAAACAACCGATTAAACTCAGAAGAGTTAGGAAAGTAGCGTTGAACTGATGCGAAACGATTTTCAGCCATAGTCAAATAATCAGAATTAGTCATTATAATCTCCATTTCTTATTATTCAATCTACTACAGTTTACATAATTTGTACACCGTTTATTTCCACCAAAGCGCTTTTATTGGATAATCTGCCGGCTTAAGGACATACCAAATTGATAGTGTGTATCGATGATCATGTGCAATCATACTGACACCATGCTTTAGTTTATGTCCATTGAAGCCAACCATTCTTCCGCATTTTGGTTGAACACTTACTGGCTCTTCTGATTCGATGTACGTGTTTCCACCTGAGTATGTATCATTCAAATACAAAACGGTTGTAAACGATCCAAAGTCTCCAGCTCTCTCATCAAAGTGAGCCACGTGTTCAGTGTTCGGAGATCTACACTCAATTTGTGCTCTTTGCACTAAGAAGTTCTCGTCAATCGGCGTAAGCACTTTTGTTAAAATGCTTTTGATATAGTCATCATATGGTTGACGATCATGACGTGAAACTACAGTTTTGAAAACATAGTTATAGCCTTGACCATGAAGAATCGGACTCGACTCGTAGAAACGAATCAAGTCTTGACACTCTTCGCGAGTCAACACATCATTAAGGATTGTGATATCTTCTTTAAACATACTTTATATATCTGGAGCCCTCGGCAGGATTCGAGCCTGCAACCTTTTGATTCGTAATCAAGAGCTCTATCCAGTTGAGCTACGAGGGCATAAATGGTACCGGATGACGGGATTGAACCGCCGACCCTCTCGGTGTAAACGAGACGCTCTACCGCTGAGCTAATCCGGCATTAAACTGGTACGGATGAAGGGACTCGAACCCCCACGACCGAAGTCACTGGTACCTAAAACCAGGGCGTCTACCATTCCGCCACATCCGCATGGTGCCTTTGGAGAGATTCGAACTCCCGACACGTGGATCTTCAATCCACTGCTCTACCAACTGAGCTACAAAGGCATTATAAGTGACCACCTGCAGTGTGCCTTGATTGCTTACTTCCGGACGTTGCAATCTTCCCAGATAGTCTTTACTGTTGCAACAGCAAGTGCTATCACCTTCTCTAGTGCTTTCGCTGCGGGGTTCAGCAGAGGTGGTCTATATTGGTGGAGGATAACGGGATCGAACCGTTGACCTTCTGCGTGCAAGGCAGACGCTCTCCCAGCTGAGCTAATCCCCCAATATCTTTAAACACAATTTTAATATTCGAAACTTTGTATATCTCTGCTAAAACGGTTTCATCTGTAAACGCCGCACGATTCAAAGGTGTATCGGGCACATACATCACACATTCTGCAGATTCGCTTCTTATATTCACATTCCCAAATGGTGACACAGGATGGATTCGAACCACCGGCTAACGGCGTATGAGACCGTCGCTCTACCACTGAGCTACTGTGCCATATTCTGGTGCGGACGGAGAGAATCGAACTCTCAACTACTGGGTGGAAGCCAGTCACGTTACCACTACGCCACGCCCGCATTAATTCTGCTACTCATTTATCAGACCCGCGAGTTGTGCGAAGTCACCTCTGACCCGAAGCATCAGTAGGAGGTTTAGTAGCTAACCTATTTAATATCTGGTGCCCCCACGAGGACTCGAACCCCGGACCTGATGATTACAAATCAACTGCTCTACCAACTGAGCTATAAGGGCGAAATGGTCGGGAATGTAGGATTCGAACCTACGACCTCCTGCTCCCAAAGCAGGCGCGCTGACCAGACTGTGCTAATCCCCGTTATTGGCCTACTATATATACAAGTTATAGTCGACTATCAACTAATTTCCACATAATTTGTTCAATAATATTCGCTTCTTCATCCATATCTGCTTCAAACAATGCGTTCTGCAGGGATCCGACGTCACCGTTAACTAGTTCATCGAAATACGGAGAATCTTCCAAAAGCTTACTCATAATATATCCTTTATAATGGATGCCCCTCCAGGGATCGAACCTGAACTCTTCTGAATCAAAATCAGACGTGTTGCCAATTACACCAAGGGGCAATAAAAGTGGTGGGAAAGTGAGGTATCGATCCTCCCCCGCGAACGGATCAGATTTACAGTCTGACTGCCGGAGCCACCGGCTTTACCTTCCCTTATTCCATACACCCTATCGGTTAACCCCATTCTAGATTGCGGTAAGGAATCCGATATTCGCCAGCGTTCCCCGTCTGTTAGTCTGGCATAGGTCTCTCCGGTAGGTTCTAGAATACCGGATAATTCTGGTGAACGATCTGGGGCTCGAACCCAGGACCTACAGGTTAAAAGCCCGTTGCTCTACCTACTGAGCTAATCGTTCGAAATGGTAGACGATGTAGGATTCGAACCTACGACCTAAGGATTAAGAGTCCCGCGCTCTACCGACTGAGCTAATCGTCCATTAAACTTTAACCGATGTAGATCCGATGACGATCGGAATCTACAGGTGCACCGACTACACGATGTTCTATATAGTAGGACTGAATGAACTGATCACCGTCACGAGTATACACACCGTAAGCAGTCCGCGCTTCTTCTTCGGATGCATACACACCCAGTAGAATCGAACCTTCGTAATCCCATTCACCTAACAATGCAAAAACTTCCATAATAAATTCCTTTAATTCAAATTAGATAGACAAAGCTGAACGTTGATACTTGATCTCGCGCATAAACTGATTAGTAGTTGCTTCGCTGAAATCAAAACCATTGCATTCCATTTCGTCTTGAATGCGAAGAGCATCATCAAGGCTAATTTCAAGAATCTTAGCAATTTCACGTGTGTAGTAGTTCATGACAAAATTCCTTTTCAATCTGTATATTCTTACCCTACTGCATAAGAGATAATTTGTACACCCTAAAAACGAATTTTATTAAAAATAATTTGGTAGGGGTAGTGGGATTCGAACCCACACTGTGCGAATTTTAAGTCCGCTGACTCTAACCATTTGGCCCATACCCCCGTTGATTACCATTCATTGATAATCTGAATTCCTTTTTTGCGGTAGTGCTGCCTCCAATAGAAGCATTCATCCATCATAGCATGACCGCTATAGTTCTTATACTCAATCTTACGAAGAACCCTGTTGGTTTTAACGTTGCGAATGGTGAGAGTGTAATTGAGCATCTTCGTTTCCTTTCTGATTATAGATTCATCTTACATCAGAAATGGAATAATGTACACCAAAAAATGGGGTGATCGACGGGTATCGAGCCCGCAACTCCGGATTCACAATCCAGCGTGTATCCATTAACACCTCGACCACCATAAACTCGTGTCAGACCCCGCCAGCTACCCAGCACCTCACGACACTCGCTACGCAAGCACCGTCTGACATTGCCCTAGCGTTACCCTCAACTTGGCGGAGTTGCCAATCGCGCAAGAGAACACCACAGCGATCAACCATTACCGTGTACTCGACTCCATATGGCGGAACGTCAGGGAGTCGAACCCTGTCTACCCTAAGGTAGTACACCTTAGCAGGGTGCTGCATTACCGTCCTGCCCACGTTCCTGAAACTTGGTAGCCCCGAGCGGTTTCGATCCGCCTTCTCGTCAGTGAAAGTGACGTGTCCTAGCCAGTAGACGACGGGGCCATGGAGGAAGCGGTGGGATTCGAACCCACGGTACCCGCGAAGGTACGCTGGTTTTCAAGACCAGATCAATCGACCGCTCTGACACGCTTCCAAATTTTGGTACGGGTAACAGGGATCGAACCTGTGACCTAACGATTATCGGTCGTTTGCTCTACCAGCTGAGCTATACCCGCACATAAACTTTATAACAATGAGAAAGAACAAACTGGCCCCGGTGGAGGGAGTCGAACCCTCGCTAGCGGTTTTGGAGACCGACGTGCTACCGTAACACTTCACCGGAATAACTTGGCGAACTTGATGGGTTTCGATCCCACTACCTCCAGCGTGACAAGCTGGCGCTCTCCCGATTGAGCTACAAGTCCAATGAACTCTTATTTATACCCTTCTACACAATTCACGCTTAATTGTACATGTTTATTTTCAGTTTAAATGACGTACAGCGTGATCGGCAGCATGAGTAGCAGCAAAAGCAGAAGGCTTGATCTTGGCATCAATACCAAGAGAACCCTTCACCCAACCAAGGGCTTCCTTCACCGCAACCGAAGACTTATGCTTCGGATTAGGATTAATATCAAGGTGGATCTCCATATGGCGATCACCGAGTACTTCAATGATTTCAGTCGCAGTAGCCACAGCGTGCTGAACCTCAGTCAACAGACGTTGCTTTAGGTTACCATAGTCAGGCATATCGACAGACTCATGGAACAGACGGCAACCTTTCTTGGAATCCATGTGTACAATCACGACTGTGCTGTACTTGGCATACCACATCTTGTTCTTACGAAAACGAATCGAGTCACAGCCGATATAGACCGATGACTCTTGACTCGAATCGAGAATTGCTTGTTTAGCTTCTTCAATCATAGCTCAAACCACTTTAATTCTTCCTGCTGCTTCACGAGCTTCTTCTATACTGTGAGCCAGTACAACACCCATGCGTCGATTTTTACGACAGTATGGCTTACCGAAAACACGAACCTCAACACCTGGTGTTTTTAGAGCATCTTCAATACCTTCATAACGCGGTTTTGTATACGTATCTTTTTCAGCAAGAATAACAGCTGATGCACCAAAACCACCGGCAATCTTAATATTTGGAATAGGAAGACCAAGAATTGCTCTGAGGTGAAGATCGAACTGTGAGATATTCTGACTAATCATAGTTACCATACCAGTATCGTGTGGACGTGGTGATAGTTCTGAGAAGTAAACAACGTCACCCTTGACAAAGAACTCAACCCCAAACAAACCGGCACCACCCAAGTCATCCGTAATCGTCTTAGCCATAGCCTGCGTTACACCGTACGTTGCGATATTTTTAAATGGCTCCGGCTGCCATGAATATTGATAGTCTCCGTTTACCTGAACGTGTCCGATAGGATTACAGAAGAGAGTCGGGCCATCTTTCTGCTTAACAGTCAGAAGAGTGATCTCATAATCAAAATTAATAAACTCTTCGATGATAACTCGTTGACGATTACCGCGCATATTTTCACATGCATAATGCCATGCAGAACGTACTTGAAGTTCGATATCAACATCAGTGTCACAATCTACTACGGATTGTCCTTTACCCGATGATGACATAACTGGCTTGATAACAGCTTTCTTTGATGCTATCTTATTATAAGCGTCGACAAGTTCTTGCTCTGATTCAGCATAAGCAAATGCAGCTACCTTCAACCCAAGCTCATGAGCACGATCGCGAATAGCATCGCGATTCATTGTAAGGTTAACAGCTCGTGCGGACGGAACAACCTGAGTACCAGCGGCCTCTACTCCATAGAGTACATCGGTAGCAATTGCTTCAATCTCAGGCACAATAATATCTGGGCAGTAAATGTCAATCATGGTTTCAAGTCTACGAGCGTCGAGCATATCGAACACTTCATACGTATCTGCTACCTGCATTGCTGGTGCATTCCGATAAGAGTCACACGCAATAACATAGTGACCCATACGCTTGGCTGAAATTACAAACTCTTTGCCCAGTTCACCCGAACCAAGTAACATAATTACTTTCATATTGTATCCTTTAAATGGAGTCACGGGCGGGATTCGAACCCGCGGCTTTCAGGTTTTGCAGACCTGTGCATTGGACCACTCTGCCACCGTGACGTGGTACTCCTGAAGGGACTCGAACCCCTAACCAAGCCGTTATGAGCGGCCGGCTCTACCATTGAGCTACAGGAGTGGAATTGGTGCGCCGTGCAGGACTCGAACCTGCTACCTCAAGTTTAGAAGACTCGCGCTCTATCCAGGTGAGCTAACGGCGCATTCGATTAGGCGATACGACCTATTCGATGGAGGAGACTGGCAACTTTCGACAGTTCTTCCGAAACATTGCGCTCGCTTTCTTCGGACTGCACGAGCATGTCCTTGTAGTAGAATAGAGCGTTCTTGATCAGAGGCATGTCTGCAGGTGCAAACGTACCGCCTTTGACTTCATTCGGCATTACTTCGACTCCAATAACCAGTTGTTGGCGGTATCCATCCAATCGAGTGCTTCGACAGGAAGAGATTCGCCTCTACGTTTGGCATTCAGAAGATCACAAAACGTGTCTTCGACAGCCTTCGGATTTTCCATTGTTGGAAATGCAAAAAGTTCAACTTCCATATTCACCTCCGTAGTATACTATATATCAGCCCCGAATGAGGGCGACGATAAAAACAATTAAAAAGATCAAGACGCCGATCGAGATTGGAATCCAGAAAGGAGCCAATACCCACAACCACGACCATGTAATATGTCCAGTCAACTTGAGAGTGATAAAAATCAGACCAAGGATTCCAAGGATCGGGAACTGAACAATAGGGGTTTTAGAATTCGACATGATTAAGCTCCAGTATAGTCGTATACGGTGAAGTGAGTGGCATCAGCAATCAGACAATCTTGCATTGCGCGATGGCGCGAACGAAGATAAGTAGTATTATCGTTGCGAGTCATTTCGCGGCCGATAGAAACAGCACGTGGGCCACGGTAGCGAAGACGGATACGAGTGTTGGTCTCGCGGTAGGCGGCCAAAACTTGTTCGCGAAGCTCGATTGGAATCCAATAGGCCAAAACGGGATAATAGTTTTGGCGAGTCGCGTCGGTAGGGACGGCGTAAGTGGATTCAATCTGTTCAACGGTAAGAGTCATAATATATTCCTTTCAACTGATAATATCATCTTACACCGGTTTCGGATTATTGTACATGTTTATTTCGCATTTAACAAGCTTTTTGCTCGCCTAATAACCCATGGTTCGAACGGCAGATGTGTGCCAGTGGCACCGGTCCAATCAGAGAACTCTTTATCGTAGAATCCTATTGTCTTCTTCTGCTTCTGTAATTCAGTGAGCTCATCAGCCCATTCTTGCCATTTTCCATCGCTAATGACGTTCTCATCAAGAACATAGTAGAGATAGGAATGGACGAGCATTTGTATCCTACGCTGACGAATCTTCTCAGACAGAGTCTGAACCTCGTTCACCATGGGATCGTCGTCCAACCAGGCTGAGAGATCGGCCATTACTCGGACAACCACCGAGCAATGGAGCCATACTTGAGATTGAGTTCGTGCTCAAGAATCTCAAGGCCATAGTGATCGAACTCTCGTTCATTGATGCCTTCGGCTTCGGCGATGATCTCGATCGCACGTTCGCGAGTAGCACCTTCGATGATTTCCATCGTCTCTTGAACACGCTCAACGAAGGCAGCAAAGTTGCGAGACTGCTGAATGCGCTCTTCTTCGATCTGCTCGTCGAGTCGATTGCAGAGGAAATCATAGTCATCTTGAAACTCTTCGAGAGACTCGAACTGTGCACCCCGCGGGCGACTACCGTACACGTCCTTGTACAAGTCAGAGTAGATATCGCCGTCACGGCTATTGGTGAGAGCGTTGATGTCCGAGAGAGTAAGCATGTCAGTAGTTCCTTTCATCATCATATATCCAGGATACCTTGTTTTGATAATAATGTACATGCTAAAATGCGCCCGAAAGCGAATCCGAGCGCATTTATTTTAAAAAAGTTTTTAGGCTTTAGTCGTTAAGAGCTGCTAGCTTCTCTACAACTTCATCGATGGTATCGAGAATGGTATCAGAACCACGATCGTCGATAGTACGAATCATCACCTTGCCACGGTGTTCAACGACACCAATCAGAAGGTCGACATTGACAAGATACTTGCCACCTGTCTCGTTGATGAACTCTACGAATTTTACTTGCTTGCTCATTTCTTTCTTCCTATATTATATTTTGTCACGAGGCTCCATTCATTTTTCTCTTTGAATGGAAGGATCTTAATTTGGTTCAATGGAGTCTGAGGATCCACGATCTTATCTGGATCCACTACGGCAATTAATCCCCAGTCAGATAGAAGTTTGACGACAGTATTTCTACGTCCTTGATCTTCTGAGGAAAAATCTGTTGGCTTACCGTCAAGAGCAAACAGCTCTTTAAAATGAACGATGTAATATTTGCCTTGTTTGTGTAGGATATGGCAAGACTGATAAAGAGTCTTGTCCTTGCGTGAAGCAACGCCGATGCGAGTTAAGGTCTCGCGAACCTTTAAGAAATCATCTTCTTCGCCCAGCCTCACTTCAATTAAACTTTCTAAAACACTCATGTTTCACCCTTCTGAATCTTTTTCTTTATTATGTTTATATGTTCAGAGGAGAGGATATCAAGAGCTGCCTTGGCAGCACGACGGTTATAACCGTAATACTCTGCAACCGCTTCGAGATCTCCATCCTTTTCTTTCTTCACCCACTTTGCAAAGCGTTTACTGGGCCGAATAATATTTATCAAAAAAGAATATTGGAGTTTATTGTCGAGGTGGTGGTTGCAGTTCATCATGTTTGCGGCATGGATACTATCCGCAAAGTAAGACAGAGATCGATTAGTTAGCCAAGGACTATAAGTCTTCTCAGCTAGAGTATCATTCTCCGTACCTTTCATCAGGTTCTTCTTGGTCGAATTTATCGAAGTCACGAAGTCGAACGGTTTCATCGCTACGGCCTTTCATAATCACATCAGCAGACTTGTCAAAGAAGTCTGCACATTTTTCACAGATCTCAAGAGATACTGTCCCTTCTGCAGTTTCGAGGCGGAGTTCATGGAACGCCGCTTTCTTAGGATACTTATCCGTGCAGACAGGACACTTCTTTTTCCAGATCACAGGAACTCACAGTCAGCCATAATTTCGGTGAGACATGCCATGAGATTGATTTCAGGATCGGCCGAGAAAGCATTCTGATACTGATACTTCGCGAGGTGCAGTACGAGTTGAGGCATACTACTCTTTGCGATATGATCTTCTGCCTTATCAAAGAAGGCACGGAAGAATTCAGTAGGCTCGATGTCAGACTCTCCAAGCCACTTACGAGCAGCTGTGAAGTTCTTGTCCTTCATGTAACCGATCAGCTTAGTGAGAGCAGAATCCGAGAAATTCCTAAGGATCCCAGTGTCAATGCTGCCAGTAGCACTATACCTCTGAAGCTCGTTGATAACACGGCGCCAATCTGGAAAGTGAGTTTTGATGACTTCAGCAACGACCGCTTTTTCATAAGAAACCGATTCATTGTCGAGGATTCCACATACCCTCTGCATAAACTGCTTCGCGAGAGAAGGGAGTTCTGACTTAGGAATCTTAAACTTGATAACCGAGCATCGAGAATGTAGTGGCTCAATAATCCGATCGACAAAATTACAAGTAAGAATGAATCCACAATTTGCACTGAATTCCTCCATAAAGTTACGCAGAGCTGGCTGAGTGGACTGAGGATTGAGATAGTCGGCCTCATCGAGGATAACCATCTTTCTGCCACCCATCAGGGACACAGAGCTAGCAAACTGAGAGATGTCGTTACGTAGCATGTCGATGTTGCCATTCATCGAACCGTTGATAACGATGTAGTCACATCCAAGCTCTTCGCACATGGCTTTGGCGACAGTCGTCTTACCGACACCTGCCGTACCAGAGAGAATGAGGTTAGGAATGTTCTTCTGATCTACGAACTGTTGAAATGTCTTCTTCAGTTCATCTGTCAGGATAGTGTCGGACACAGTCTTTGGGCGATACTTCTCGACCCACAAAAAATCTTCAAGCATAATATATCTCCGTCAAAATCAAAGTACCGGTTACGAGTTCCGGTGTCGCCTTTTCGTATCGACCGCTTCACCCGAAGGTGCACTGTATACGCTGGCATCTTATGGCGGCCAGTCACCATCCGTTAAGCTTCGAACGAAGAGTTGGATTCGACGGCGATCCAGTACTCTACAGTAGCACCCTTCCAATGGCTGAGTCCCTTCGAAGAGATCGAAACATCGTAAGAACCAGGAATCAGCTTCATACAATCCGAACGGAATACCATGCGGAAGCGAGCTTCAGTTTCACCGACTTCGACACTAAAAGAGTCGTTGCTAGTTCCACGTGTATCGACTGCTTGAAGCAAGATCTTACCGTTCTTACCGACGATGGCGATTTCTGGCAACTGAGATACACTCAGGGCCTTCATCACTCGATTGAGTGCTTCCTCAGAAATCAAGCAGTTGACTTCAGGATTTGGCAATTCAATCTCACGATCAGGCGGAACGATGATCAACGAAGGATCAGTGACAGCGTACTGAAACTTGTTGTTGCCTTCGATGAGTTCTACGTATGAATCCTTGATTTCAATCTCAGGATCATTAAACAAGGAAAGGGTGCCGATAAACCGTGAGAGGTCGTATACGGCAAAACCCTTCTCGAAGTCTTGCTTAATTGTTGCTTTCGCAAGAACAGACTTTGTACTGGAAATAGTACGGATCACATTACCCGGTTTGAACATGATGTTCTTATTAATAGCCGAGAAATTCTTAAGTACTTGCAACGTATCATTATCTAATTTCATTATAAATCTCCATATGTTCGGAATATTCACTATACCAATTGTGGTGTTTATTGTACACTCTTATTTTTTGTTCTTTCCAAGTGCAGAAGGATCTGCAGTTGCAGAAGCACCGATGCGAGCAATATCTGGTAGAGAACCACCAAACACATACGAACCGACGTGCTTCAATTCCATCCAAGGGCATAGCCATACATGCATGCCAGCATTGCGAACCCACTGACAGAACATATAGTCTTCAGAGAGGTAACGCTTCGAGTAATCCTTCAGCAGACCGTTGTTTGGATCTTGCACGAATGCCAAGATCTCGTCGGCCTTTGCCTTCGGATTCTTCTCGAGGAATTCCTTGAGTTCAGCATTGATGTTCGTACGCTTATGATCGATAGGCGTATCGAAGAATGCCATGATCTCGCGGCTGCCATCAAAGTGTTCAGTACGAACGTGATCTGGTTTGTAGAACTGCTGAGGATAAGCTTCTTGGAACTTCTCAAAGGTGTTGCGACGAATCATCATGAAACCTGTACCAGCTTCAAGCACTTCGACTGGTTCGCCGAGAGGAATTTCATTGGTCGTGCCAGTCGGATTGAAGACGTAGTCAC